>Ga0222427_100678_pt1 | contig 36727 bp, 34 predicted proteins | sample 2B20Ametagenome_FD_182890 | JGI IMG/M metagenome (GOLD analysis project Ga0222427, IMG submission 182890) | Enriched microbial communities from leaf-cutter ant dump, University of Wisconsin, Madison, United States - 2B20A (version 2) | ecosystem: Environmental > Terrestrial > Nest > Insects nest...
CGGCAGGCGGTTTCGCCGTCAGGATAGACCCATGCCGCCATGTTCCTGAAAACGAAAGAGGGCGGGCCGAGTTGGTTGCGTAACGGATCGAGCACGGCGCTCATCGGCCGCGGGCTGGCATGGTCTATCAGAAGAGGGCGGCCATTGGCGTCCTGGGTGGCGCTGTCTTTGAAGCGCTGGAAATGCGCGAGGGCGACCACGGTGCCGTCGGGCGCATATTGGACCCTGAAGATATTGTCGTCCTCATGCGCCGCACCGGTGCAATGCAGGCAGAAACGGGTGGTTTTCAGGTAAGGATGGGCGAGCGAGTCGATTTCCGTGGCGTTTTCCGGACGGGCCAGCCATGTGTTGACACCGGCAAAATCCGGGCTGTAGGCGGCGCCCTTGCGGTAAGCCTCCCAAGCCAGGAAGCGGGCACCGATCCGGATGCTGTCAGGGGTGTAGGTTCGCCCGGTCGTCTGGGCCTGAATACGGACCTCGCCGTTTTCCGAGGCGCACAGGGTATCCAGAACCTTGCGCCGGCTCATGCCGAGTTCGACGCCGCGCAGGGAAATGGGCGCGGGTTTTCTGGCTTCGGGCGAAATGAAGAGGCAGGGTTCCCTTTTCATGTCGTCGATGTAGTAGGCGATAGTGCCGATATTACCCGAACCTTCCGGCCTGCTCCCCTGGGCGTCGTCCTGACGCTGGCTGGCTTCGGTCAGCACCGGACTGGTGGAAAGGGCGCGGCGCAGAAACCTTTGTTCGACACCGGCCATCAGCACGGCCTGGGCAATGACGGTGCGATGGGTGGTGATCTCCTGGGCGTGGGTGAGGGCGCTGTTGGCGCCGGTGCCGCTATAATCGATATGTTCAGGGTCGATTTGCGCCAGAAGGCCGTTCTCAAGCGCTATCCGGCGTTTCAGTTCCTGCAGATTGGCCTTGCGCGCCTGGACATAGGCCGCCATGCGACCAAGCAGGCCGGGCTGGCCGGATGTCAGGATCGCCTTCAGTTCGGCATCGAGCCGTGCGCTTTCAGTCTTGAGCTTGTCCTTGAACGCCTGACGGGCGGTATCGGGCATCTTGCCGAGCGTGGCGCGTGCGAAGGCCGTGCCCGAAACGGGATTGCGCGCCACATCTGCCGGCGGGCTGTGGGTATTGCCACAGGCCGACAGACACGCGGAGGCATATACGAGCGACAGCGTGAGCAGGACCAGACGCAATCTGGAACTCGAAATCATTGGCATCGCTTCCCCGGCCGCCCGGATTCACCGGTCCGAAACTGATATAAATATCCTGAAAGGCATGTGTATCCGAACGCTTGGGAAAACCTACTTCAAGGCCGGCGTTTCGGCAAGATTACGATAAAGGCGTCTGTCATCTGGCGGCAATAACTAAATTTACGGCGGTCTGGCGCAATCATGCGGCAGGTGGTTATAGTAGGAGCAACCGGGAGAGGAAGCATGGCGGACAGGGCGTTGAGTCTGATGGGGGTGTCCAAACGGTACGGCGACTTTTCGGCCGTCAGCGATCTCAGCTTTGAGGTGAAGCGTGGCGCGATCTGTGGCTTCCTGGGGCCGAACGGGGCTGGGAAGACCACCAGCGTGCGCATGATGCTGGGGCTTTCCGAGCCGAGCGCCGGGCGGATAGAGGTGCTGGGCCGGCCGGCGGGGCAGGCGCTCGACCGGATCGGCTTCATGCCGGAAGAGCGCGGTCTTTACCGCAAGATGACGCCGCTCGATGTGATCGTCTTCCTGGCGGGACTGAAAGGCGTGAAGGCGGCCGTGGCGCGGCGGCGGGGCAAGGGCATGCTGGAGGCGCAGGGGCTGGGACCTTTCATGAACAAGCAGATCCGGTCGCTGTCCAAAGGCATGTCGCAGAAAGTGCAACTGATTTCGTGCTTGGTGCATGAACCGGAACTGGTTATCCTCGATGAGCCGTTTTCAGGACTTGATCCGGTCAACCAGCAGGGGCTGGAAACGGTGATCCGCGATCTGGCCCGGCAGGGGACGACGGTGCTCTTCTCCACCCACGTCATGCAGCACGCCGAACGGCTGTGTGAACAGGTGGTGCTGCTGGCGAAAGGGCGTAAGGTGTTTGAAGGCACATTGCAGGCGGCCAGGGCCGCGGCGCCGCGTCATCTCGATCTGGAGGGGGCGCTGAATGAGGCCGACCTGCTGACCTTGCCGGGAATTGTCGCGGCGGTCGATATGGGCGAAGCCGGAGACGGCGCGCATGTTTGGCAATGCCATCTGAAAAAGGGGCACACGGCGCATGAGGCGTTGAAAGCGGCCTTCCTGCGCGGGCTGGATGTGCGGCGGTTCGAGGCCAGGGAGCCGAGTCTGCACGAAGCGTTTATTGTCCTGACAGGAGCCGGGCATGAATAAGACCTTTTTGATCGCCCGGCGGGAATATCTCGCCTTTGTGCGCACGGTCGGCTTCTGGCTGTCGTTGTTCACGCTGCCGCTGATCATCGGATGCAGCATCTTCATTCCCATATTGATGCGCCATTCCGCGCCGGTGGAAACGGTGGCGATCCTTGATCTGAGTGGCGACCATATCGAGGGTGCGCTGGCGGAGGCCGTTCGCGCCCATGCGCCGAAGCCCGGTATGTTCGATAATGGCGGGCTGAAACTGGTGCCATTGCCGGCGGGATTGTCAGCGGATATGCCGCCGGAGGACGCCGAGGCGAAAGTGCCGGATATAATCGGTTCGGGACAGGTGGCGTCAATCATCGTGGCGACGGACAACGGCGGCCGCCTGCATTTCCGCATCTGGTCGTCAGACGGCCGCAAGGGCAGGGTGGAGGACCTGATTCAGTGGGACCTGCACGGCCTGCAATATTACAAGCTGGCGGAGAGGCACGGCATCGATCACAGCCTGGCGCACGACATGCGTGAGGCGCGCGCCGATATTGTCAGCCTGACGCCGGCCAGCGCCGCCACGCCGAAGAAGGACGGTGTCGCCGAACGGGTGCGGGAAAACGGTGGGCGCTTCCTGGGGATCGCCATCAGCTATATCACCTGGATTTCGATCTTCTCCTCCTCCATGATCCTGCTGGGATCGGTAATCGAGGAGAAGGCAAGCAAGGTGCTGGAGGTGCTGCTCGCCTCGGCATCCACGGAATCGCTGCTGGTGGGCAAGGTGCTGGGCGTGGCCTGTGTCATGCTGACGGTTTCCGGCCTGTGGGCGCTGACGGCGTTTGCCCTAAGTGCCTACGGGTTCGCCGTCATGCCGTCCGGGATATCGCATGAGATAGCGGCGGCGGTGTCGGGCCTGCTGTCGCCGGGGCATATCGCCTTGCTGCTGGCCTATTTCACCGGCGGTTATCTGATGTTCGGCGTCTTTTTCGCGGCGATCGGCGCTTTCTGCGAAACCCAGAAGGACGCGCAGGCGATTATCGGTCCGATGACCATCGTGCTGATGATCCCGATGATGACCATGCAGGTGGCTTTCACGTCGCCGGACTTGCCGATGCTGCAATATATGTCGTGGTTTCCGCTGTTCACGCCCTTCCTGATGCCGCTGCGGCTGGCCCAGCCCCTGCCGTGGTACGAGATCGCCGGCACACTGGCGGGCATGGGCGTGGTGGCGCTGATCATGATCGGCGTCGGACGGCGGGCTTTCCGGGCCGGCGCGCTGACCGGCGGCAAGCTGACCTGGGGCGCACTGTTCCGCATCGCCACGCGACAAGCGGCAAACTGATGTAAAAAAATCCCCCGGCGCAGACGCACCGGGGGATTTTTATGCCCTGCGGTCCGCCAGGCGGCGGCGGGTGCAGGAAGCGCAGCTTATTCGCTGGCGCTGGAGGTGCTTTCGCTGCTCGACGTTTCCGTCGTGGTGGTCGTCGTGCCGTCAGCCGCAGTCGAGGTGGAAGTCGTTTCCGATTCCGTGGCGGTGGTGGTGGCGTTGGCGTCGACCGAGGTGGAGGTTGACTCGGAAGCGGTCGCCGTGTCGGTGGTGTCGGCGGCAGGGGTTTCCTGAGCGATGGAAATCAGCGGAGCGGCGCCGAGAGCAGCAACAAAAGCGGCGGCGGCGATGATACGAACGGAAGATTTCATGTGTATTGCTTTCTCTATTTACGAGGCATTACTGGATGGATGATGAATTGTATAATATTATACAAAACAGGAATGCCGATGCTTTACGTTAGTGAGGTCCTGCATTCGACAAGAATGAAAATTCTGTAAGAATGAGGCGCAAATTTGTCTTTCGGGAGGTCTATTTGTGAATATTAGTGATTAATTAATTGCCATTTATGGGATTTTTATTTTTTTATACTGGCGGAATAATGATCTACTTATAAGACACGGTGCGAGTTGTTTTACTGTACGCGCGTCGTATCGGGCTGAAGCGGATCGGGTATGGGCGGTGGCAGGCTGTCCGTCGCCGGCGGAATCGCGTCCGGGGCTGTGTTAGCTGTTGTGTCCGCTGGTACGGGATCATTGCCAAGCGCCGCCGCCTTGGCGGCTTCCTGCTGATTGAGCGCGTCGCTGCTGGCGGAGTTTAGCGGATCGTTAGCCGTGTCGCCGGCGGCCACGGCGCGTTCATGTTCGCGCTGAATCTGGGCGGCATGTTGAGGGGTACCGGGGGCCGGTGGTGTATCGACCTCCTGCGTCGGGCCGGTGGGGGGAGGCACGACTGTGGCCTCCTGGGCTGAAGCGGAAAGACCGGGAGCGGTAAAGGCCAGCAGACCGCCGATCAGGGCGGCCACTGGCAGGGTTTTGGGCAGGGTTTTGACAGATTTCATAAGAATAACCTCCATTGGCTCGCTTGAGCCAGGTCTATTTCTTTTCAATATCCGCTGTGGCTGCGGCATCCGCCTTGGCTTCGACGTCCGGTTCAACGGCCGTTGCGGCGCTGACTGCTCCGTCGACCGTATCGCGGGCCTGGCCGGTTATGGTGTTCACGTCGCTTTTGGCGTCGCTCACGCCGGAAGCGGCGGCGTTTGTTACAGCGTCAGAGTCGTTTGTAACGGTTACGTTGCCATCAGTGGTGAGATGGCCTTGCGGAACTGTTGTATCGCCGCCGGTCTTGATTTCGCTGTCAGTCTGAACGGTGCCCTGGAGCGGCGTGGTCGTATCACCGATCTGGCCGTTCACGCCGCCCTGAACCTGTCCGGCGAGACCGCTGCCCAGAATCTGTGCATTGGCCAGGACCGGCAAGGCGGTCAGTGCGGCGGCAAGGGTCAATATGGCGGTTGTGTTGCGTAAGGTAGTCATGATTTTCTCGCAATTTGCTAGGGGGAGGACTGGCATTCTCCGGTTACAGACCGGCGCAAATGGGGCGAAAAAATAATGGCGTCATATGCAAAACAGGCCTCGAAATCAGAATTTAAAGTAAAAAAAGTCCCGAAACGCGGCCGCGCTTCGGGACTTTTGCAGGTTGGAAGTTTTGTTTTACGCGTTTTTTCAATCTGAAAAGTGCGTCACGTTTTAGTAGACGTCATAGAAGACATCCAGAATTTCGCCCGTTGACAGATCGACCAGGACGACATCGCGGCCGATGAAGAAGTAGGCGCAGTCATAGGGCGGGGTAGGCAGTCCATAGGACAGGTAGTCGTAGATACGGTAATCGTAGAAATAATCCGGCAGGTATTCGCCCGATATCCAGCGATGCCCGTACCATTGGTTCGGCACCCGGTAATAGCCGTAGCTCGGCGCGAAATAATAGCCGAAGCGCACGCCGGAATAGCCGTAGAAACGCTTATCGCGGCGATAGTCGAAATGAGGCCGTCCGCCATTATTCCAGTTGTGGTTGCCGCCGCTATTCCAGTTGCCGCCATGATTGCCGCTGTGAGCGCCGTTCCAGCCGCCGGCATGGTTGTTGCCGCCTGAACCGCCGTTAGGGTTTCCACCGTTGTGATTTCCTTGGCCGCCGCCAGTATTATGGCCGCCGGGGGATCCGCCAGTGTGGTTGCCGCCGTTGCCGCCCGATTGGCCGGGGCGGCCGCCGTTGTTCCAGTTGTGGTCGCGTCCACGGCCCTGCCACTGGTTGCCCGATTGGCCGCCGGAAGGCCTTGACGGTTGCTGCGCCACGGGCGGGTTGTTGCCGTGGTTGCCGCTGGACGTGCCGGGGCGCTGGCGGTTCATACCACTATTGGAGGTCTGGCCACTGCTGCGCGCCGCGGGCGCCGGACGGGCTTGCGGGGCCGAACGGGTTTGCGGGGCAGGTGTGCTGCGAACCGCCGGTGGAGGCGTGCTGCTGTTATCATTGCTTCGGGACTGGCCGCCGCTCCGGTTTCCGCCGCCACGGTTGCTGCCGCTGTTGCTGTCGCGGTCCCTGGCGGACGCATAGGTGGGCGCCACGGCCAGGCTTGTCATCAGCACAAGCGCCAGGCCGGATGCGGCCAGATTGGCTAACTTTCTGTTCATTTTCATCCTCACTTGTCTATGCAGATCATCCCCAAAACGACAGGATATGCGGATCTGAGACGCGCGGCGATAAAAATTATCGCGTTGACGCCTTTATTGCAGAGTGCGCCTGAACTGAAGCTGAACAAAACATGTCGGTCTTGAGACAGAATAAGGCAAGAGTCCGCTCTTAAAAGGCGCTTTATTTACGCGCATCCATTTGAAAGGCGTGGTGATTGACTGGGATGGAAACTGTCGTGTTAATGATGCCTGTTCTGTTATTACGAAGTAATTGTAATGTAATTTACTAAATATATCAGATTTTTATTCAAATATTCATGAAAATTTAACGCACATATATAATTTTATTAACATAAAAATTAACATTAATTCAATTTTTACACAAAAAATTTATCGTAAATCTCATTGTTAACTTTAATTTTATTTGGTGATGATGAACTCGGTTATATCAACCGCAACGGAGACGCGTCAGAAAGCGCGGCATCAATACGATGATCACCAACGAAGTCGAGTTCACATCCATCCCCCTGCCGACCCCGGAAATGGGTGGTGACGACCTGCTGAAACTGGGCATGATGTATTCAACAGGACAGGGCGGCGCGCCGGTCGATCTGATATCGGCGCACATGATGTTCAATCTGGCGGCGATGCGTGGTTCGCTTGAGGCTCAGGTTTACCGCAAGGAACTGTCGCGCGAGATGGACCGCGAGGACGTCGCCGAAGCGCAAAAGGCCGCCCGCCAGTGGCTTGACGCCGGCCGTATCGGCTGCGCGGCTTAACTCGACCTCTGTCGGATTACGCTTTCGCTTTGCGCTCAAATATCGCGTACAGGGTTTCCCGCGCAAAAAGGCTTAGTTGTTGCCGAAAGTCTTGTAGGTGAAATAGTTCATAATGCCGCCGGGGATCAGGTTATTGACCCATTGCTCCATGAAGACGCCAGCCTCGGCGATATTGGTGCGTGGCACGAAAACAATGTCGAAGCGGCGCAGAGCTACCAATTGCCCTTTCCCTTTCAGCGGATTTTGCAGATCGATGATGCGGCGCATGGCCTGACCGTCGCGGCCGCGCCGGATGATCAGCACCTGATGGACCTTGGCGCCGTGGGTGAAGCCGCCGGCCGCCATGGTGGCCTGAAGCGCGTCCATATCGCCCGGCATATCGACCCAGCCCGGATTTCTCACCTCGCCACCGACAAGCACGCGCATCGGCGCCGTCTCGCCCGGATAGACCGTGACCTGCGGATCGCGCAAGATGCCGGCATAGGCGCGGACGATTTCAGCTTGTAACTGCGGTATGCTCTTATAGGCCGCCATGACCTGTCCGATCAGGGCGAGCGTGATGCGGCCGTCCGGCCCCACCTGGGTCTGACGGCTGAGTTCCGGCGCGCCGGGGATGCTCACTTCGAGCTTGTCGCCGGGATAAAGCAGATAAAAAGGTTCATCATCTGTCCAGCGGGCGAAGCCGATCAGCGGCGCTTCCGGCATCTTTTCGGCGGCATGGGCACGCGCCAGCAGATCACCGCTCAAGGCAAGACTGAAACCGGCTGTCAGTAAGGAGCGGCGTGTGACCATGAGGGCGGCGAATCCGTGCGGTACAGTATGGAATGTGCTGCCTATTGAATAAGGTGGAAAATGGTAAACATTCGTTAACGTCCGCTCGGTTAATTTAGGAAATCTCAAACTTTTGTTCTTTGTCGGATTCAAGGCAACTGTTTGAAATTATTTCTGAATTTCGTAACGGATTAGAGACTCAATGCGCACCGACGACGTGTGGGACGATGACGGCGACCGGGTAGTGCCTTTGCGCCGGCCTGCAAGTCAGCGTCAGCCGGAGGCCGGAAAATCCGCGGGTGGACGCCTCATGCAGCTTGGCATGGGCGATATTGTCGCCTTGCTGTTCCGTGAGATGTGGTTGATGTTCATCGTTTTCGGCGTCATTTTCGGTGTGGGGCTGATGGCCGCCTTTTCCATGCCTTCCAGCTATACCGCCGGCGCCAGCCTGCTGATGCAGCTCGGCAAGAATTACGTCTATGAGCCGGTGGCCGGTGACGCGGCGCGTGGCGCCACCGCGACGATCGACCAGGTGGTGCAGTCGGAAGTCGAAATCCTCAGTTCCACCGAACTCAAGCGCAATGTCATCGCCAAACTGGGGTACAAGGTCATCCTGCCGTCGGCGCCCAGCCTGTGGAATCCGAAAACCGACGCCGCCCGCGCTGAATCGGACGCGGCGGCGCTCAAGGTGCTGCAAGGCGGTTTCGAGGCCTCGACCGCGCCGCAGAACAATGTCGTGCGGCTGACTTTCAAGCATGAGGACGCGCAGTCGGCCTCGCTGATCCTCAATACCCTGATCGACGAATACCTGACCTACCGCCAGCAGGTCTATGCCGACCAGACCGGTCCTCTGTTACAGAAACAAAAAGACAATTTCGATGTGCGTCTGGCCGATGCCGACCGCACCTATCAGGCTTTCTTGGCGCAGAACGGCGTGGCCGATTATGACGCGGCCAGGGCGACCTACGCCAAGATATACGATCAGGTCACGATCGATCTCTATGCCGCCCAGACACAATACGCCACCGATCAGGCCAAGCTGGCCGAGGTCAAGGGCAGCCTTGCCCGTCTAAACCCGGAAATGAGCATCGAACGCGATCTCGATCTGTCGGTACCGAACAAGATTTTCGCCTTGCAGCAGCAGCGTCAGGACCTGTTGTCGCGCTACCTGCCGACGGCGCAGCCGGTGAAGGATATAGACGCGCAGATCGCGTCATTGCAGGCAATGATGAGCAGCGGCAAAGGCATTGGCGAGGCGACGCACAAGCTGGGTAGCAATCCGCTGTATCAAAGCCTGCTCAGCCAGAAGTTCGACCTGGAGGCCGACATGGCGTCGGTATCCGGCCGGATGCGTCTGTTGCAGCAACAGGCCGGTCAGGTGATGAGCAAACTTCAGGGGCTGGCGGGGCTGGAATCCGAGTACAATACGCTGGCAACCGAGCGCAACGCCTTGCAGGACAGCATCAAGACCTTCACCCAGCGTATTCAGGAAAATGAAGCGGCGCAGGAAATGAAGGCGGGCGACGATACGGTGCGCGTGGTCGAGAAGGCCCAGATGCCGAACAAACCCAAGAGCCTGAAACGCATCATCCTGATCCTGTCCTTCCTGTTCGCGGGCTTCACCGCCCTGTGCGCCGGCCTGCTGCGGGTCTATACGCGCAAGGGATTCGCCAGTGCGCAGATGGCCGCGAAGGCGCTGGACCTGCCGGTTCTGGCCCAGGCCAAAACGAAGGCGGCTTGATCGCCCGGTTCTGCCGCTGATTTCATCCGCTCTTTGCCTGTTACGCCGAAACAGCCTATGGCAGAGAGGCTGGAATCGCTGTGCCATATGTTGCGGCTTTAATTGTCAGGTGACTTCCAGATAAGTCAAAATTGGCGGTGGTGAAAAATGAGTAAGATGGAAGAAATCGGCAAGCGGGGACGCGGCGCTTCGCCCATCTATCTGGATGATAATGGCCAGGTTGAACCATCAAGTGTTATACGTAAACGGGCGCGTGGCCGCCGTCGTATTGTTTTTGGCTGGTATGGCGGAAAGTTTTCGCATCTGGACTGGCTGTTGCCCTTATTGCCCAAATGCCATCATTATTGTGAGCCGTTTGCCGGCTCCGGCGCCGTCCTGATAAATCGGGCGCCTTCTCCTGTCGAAACCTACAATGATATTGACGGTGAGGTTGTAAATTTCTTCCGGGTGCTGCGCGATGATTATGATCAGCTTATCAGGGCTATTGCGCTGACGCCTTTTGCGCGGGAAGAATATCACCAGGCTATTTATGACAATGAGACTGACGTCTCTGATATTGAACGCGCAAGGCGCTTCTACATCAAGGCCAGGCAAACCCGCACAGGGCTTGCCCAGACCGCTTCGCTGGGCCGGTGGGCCAACTGCAAGGATACGAGCCGCAGCGGCATGTCCGGTGTCGTTTCCCGGTGGTTGGGCGGAGTAGAGGCGCTTGATGAGATCGCCGCTCGGCTGTTGCGTGTGCAAATCGAGAACCGGCCCGCGCTGGATGTCATCCGTCTCTATGATAGTCCGACAACCCTGTTTTATTGCGATCCCCCCTACCTTCATGTCACGCGTGGAGACTCAAAGGCCTATGGCTTTGAAATGGACGAGGCGCAACACCGGGCTTTTGCGGCGTCTGTCAATGAATGCAAAGGGATGGTGGCTGTTTCAGGGTATGATCATCCTGTAATGGATGAGCTTTTCAGTTCTTCGCGGTGGACGAAAATAGTGGGCGTGGACAAAACGATCCACTCTACCAAGGGAACGCGGGCGGAAGTCTTGTGGGTGAATTATCGCCTGCCAGCGTAGAGGGGTGTTTGAGTGAAGCCGGAGGAAATATTAGAATTTATCTACAATAAGGCTGTGGAGAATTTGAATTCCACAGTGATCGTCGACGAGATTATAAGAGAGCGAATTGATTATGTCTGCCGGTGCATGGGCAACAGGGCCGGTGTCCGGTTGCTGATGTCCTGTCTGCTGGCGAAACTCGATAAGCCGCATATCGACCCTCGCAACCCGTATACCGAAATCGGCGGCGCCGACAGTTTTTCCGGCAGGGCGTATGACGAGCGCTACCTGACAAGGTTTATAAACACACACAGACTACCGGTAAATCAAACAACGGCTTTCCTGACGCCGACCTTTCGCAACATCGCGGAGTCCCTGACAACCGACAAGGAATTGGTCGGCAGGCCAAGAGCGCTGTACGCGAAGACATTGGAACTGCTGGAAGATGTGGCGGAAGGCCGGGCCGGCGCCGATACCGTTTTTATTGAAACCGTGCGCGTTTTATTGGTCATGCGTGACGAAAAACTGGCGAGAATGGCGTCATTGCTCGGCGCGCTTGAACGTACGGAGGGGGGCTTGCCTCTGGCGTCGGAAGCGATAATTACGCTGATTGGTCAGCACCTGGCCTGCAAGAACGCCAGTAGGCTCCCGGTTCTGGTCGTGGCTGCAGCATACCAGGCCGCTGGAATAAAACTGGCTGAAAAAATCCGCCCTCTCAATTCTCATAACGCAGCCGATTTTCAAACCGGTTCATTAGGGGATGTGGAGGTCTGCCTGATTGACGATAATGCCGTTGTGACGGCCTATGAAATGAAAATGAAGCGTGTCACGAATGCTGATGTCGATGTGGCGGCAATAAAAATTGCGAGACATGACGGCAGGCTGAATAACTATCTGTTTGTGACGACGGATTATATTGACCCCGCGGTTTCGGAATATGCGGCTACATTTTACGAAAAGCTGGATGGAACGGAAGTCGCCATACTGGATTGCCTTGGGTTTTTGCGTCATTTCCTTCATTTGTTTCATCGCATTCGTGCCGATTATTTGTCTGCCTATCAGGCCCTGGTTTTAAGTGAGCCGGATTCGGCGGTCAGCCAGACGCTCAAGGAGGCGTTTCTGGCTCTCAGGCAGGCCGCTGAAAGCGGTGAGTAATGGGCGTAAACCTCCTGGCTGATCTCGAACCATACGATTAAACGCCTTGATCCGAAGACCCGCCTTTGCGACAGTCTTCCCAGCGATTCGGTGCGGCGGTATGGCCGTGCGCACATCCTTAGTGGCATTCATGGTTGATCTGACACGCGAAATGGCCGATCTGATGTCGGCGCTCGGCCGGCCGCAATCAGCGCGGGGGCGGGCGCTCATGTTCGTGTCGGCCTATGGCGGCGAGGGCGTTTCGACCGTGGCGCGCGAATATGCCCGCTGCGAAGCCGCCTTCGCCAAAAAGCCGGTCTGGCTGGTCGATGCCGATTTGACGCACCAGAGCCAGATGCAGGCCATGACCGCCGATCAGGAACGCTTCGGTCCGCCGGGCGCGCTCAGCCAGGCCACGCCGGACGGCTCCGTCTTCTTTACCGTAACGCCGCCGCGCGATGGTGTGAACGACGCCCATTTTCTGGTGGCGCGGCCGTTTCTGGGCCGCCGGTTGTGGGTGACGCGTTTTCGTCACAGAAATCTCGCGCCCGGCCAGAAGGCGCGGATATCCGACCGGACGACTTATTGGAAGGCGCTGCGCCAGTACGCCCAGACCATTGTGGTCGATGCGCCGGCCATGACGGATTCCGCTGTGGCGCTGCAATTGGCGCCGCTGATGGACGGAGTAATCATGGTGGTCAGCGAAAACGAGGGCGACGTGCAGGCGCGCATCGACCTGAAGAACGATATCGAGCAGGTCGGCGGCCGGTTCATGGGCATGGTCTATAACAATGCCAGCCGGATCCTGGGCGGTGCGACGAGGCGGCCGCTTGGGCGGTTTGCGGCCCTGTGAGGCTCGGTATCGGGGAAGCGCTCTCCGATTTCTGGCCGGGCCTGAAAGCGGACTGGCGTGACGACTGGTTCTCCCTGCTGTGCGGCGCGGCCGTCCTTTTTGTGTTTTCGCAGGCCTGGCTGGCGCCCTTGTTCGGTTACACGACCAATCAGGCATCTTCCGGGGCGATGATCCGCAACTTCTACTATCCGTTCTATCTCGCCGGCGTGGCGCTGGCGATGATCTGCTGGCGGCAGATGTTCAACGCCGTATGGCGGACGCCGCTGATGCTGACACTGGTGACGATGTGCGCCGTCTCCTATGTCTGGTCGATCGATCCGTCCGGCACCCTGCGGCGCTTCATCGCCCTGTTCATGACGGTTCTGGCCGGCTATGCGCTGGCGGCGCGCTTTTCGTGGGCGCGGCTGACCGAGGTTGTGGCCACGGCCTTTACGGTGATGATGCTGGGATCGGCTTTTCTGGCCATCTTCATTCCGAAGCTCGGCGTGATGCACGATCTCTTTCCCGGCGCCTGGCGCGGGGTCTGGCTGGAAAAGAACAATCTCGGTTCGTGCATGTCGATCGGGTTCGTGGCGGCGGCGGCGGCGGCGCTGCATAATCCGCGGCGGCGTCTGTTCTGGTGGATCATGGCGGCGGGCATGATCGCGCTGACCCTGCTTTCGACCTCCAAGACCTCGCTGGTCTGCCTTGTGCTCGGCATGGGCGGCATCGCTTTCATCTATCTGTCGCGGCGCGGACCTGTTTTGGGTATCCTGCTGACCTGGCTGGCGGTGAGCGTGCTGCTGGCGCTGTCCGGGCTGATCCTGTTCGTACCGGAAAAGCTCTACCTGCTGCTTGGCAAGGACGCCACTCTGACCGGCCGGACCTTCATCTGGGACGGCATTTCGCGGGTGATGGAAAGCCGGCCCTGGCTCGGTTACGGTTACGGCGTGGTATGGACCGACGAAGGGGATTACGCGCCGCTGGCCAAGATCACCGCCGTGGCGGGTTTCCGCGCCTACCACGCCCATTCCTGCTGGTATGAAACCTGGCTGGGGCTGGGGATCGTTGGACTGTGCGTTTGGGCGCTGGTCTTCGCGGAAACCTGGCTCAAGGGACTTTATCGCATATTACGTGGCGACGGCGGTTATTTCGCCCTGCCGCTGATCGGCATCTACAGTCTGTCCAGCCTGACCGAAAGCATGGCCCTGAGCTGGAACGACCTGCGCTGGTGCCTGTTCGTCATGGTGCTGGTCAAGCTGTCCCTGCCACGAGATGAAGACAGCAAGGACTTGAGTTTCAACAGACGGAGATGACCATGAATGAAGTCTGGCTGCTGCATCATATTCGCACTATCGAAGACCACGAGGATGTAAAGCTTCTCGGTGTCTTTTCCACCCGTGAACTGGCCGAGCGGGCGAAGGCGCGTGCGCTAAACCTGCCGGGTTTCAAGGATAGCCCCGACGGCTTCAGCATCGACAAATACATCATTGACCGGATGGGATGGACGGCCGGTTATCGCACGGTTTAGATAAGTAAACGGGAGGTCTTCATGTCAGTCGTGGGTATTGGTGGTGTCTTTTTCCGGGCGAATGATCCTGAAACCTTGCAAACGTGGTATGACAAGCACTTGGGAGTGGTTGTCGATTATGCCTCTCCCTGGGTGCCGCAACCCGGCCCGACCCTTTTTATGCCTTTCAAGCGGGACACGGATTATTTTCCGGCTGATAAGCAGTGGATGATCAACTTCCGGGTGACCGTACTGGATAAGCTTCTCTCGACGCTCCGTGATCAGGGCGTTGAGGTCATTACCAACCCGGAGTGGGATTCGCCGGAAACCGGCCGGTTCGCCCGCATTTACGACCCCGAAGGCAATCCGATCGAATTGTGGGAGCCGCCGGCGGATTAAGCGGCCTTGACCTTTTGCACGGCCTGTCCCGAAGCCAGGCGGGCGCCTTCGGCATAGGTGACGATATCGAAGCCCATGTCGAGCGCGCGGACGATCAGGCGTTCCAATGTTTCCGGCGTGCACCCCCAATCGGACGGATTTTCGCGGACATCGTGGGTATAGAGCACCAGCCAGGCGGTTTCGTCCTCGGCGCGGATCAGCCAGTCGATGGCGGTCTGTTCGCCGTCTTTGCCCTCGATGCCGACCGCCGGGGTTTGGTTGAGGTCCGTGCCCGGCGTAATCAGGCCGTGATGCAGGGCGCGCGAGGCGATGAAACGTGAGGTCAGCACGGACTTGGCTTGCGGGGAGACATCGCCGTATGGATAGGCAAAGGTGGTGGCTTTCGGCAGGCCCATCCGGTGAAAGGCTTCGGCGTTCAGGTCAAGGTCGAAGGCAATATCCGCCGCCGTGGCGCGGCCGCAATCGAGATGGCTGTGGGTATGGCAGGCGATTTCATGGCCGGCGGCATGAAGCGCCTTGATCTCCATTTCGCTGGTATAGACGCCGAGATGGCTGTCGCTGCCGGAAAGGCCGGCGGAAATGAAAAAGGTGCCGCGCGCGCCGTATTTTTCGAGCAGGGCCGCGCCGGCATAGGCGGCGGAAGTCGGGGCGTCATCGAAGCTGATCGTCAGCAAGGGGCGGGCCAAACCTGCATCATGGCCCTCGAAGCGGGCGGGACGTGTATAGATCAGGCGCGCCAGCCGGCGGCGCAGCTTGCCGTAAAAAGAGCTGTCAGCGGTATATATCTCGGTCATCAGACCACCTGTGCATAGAGAGCGGCGCGGTAAAGGCGCAGGGAAAAGGCGCGTAAGGGGACGGGTAAAAGCGGCGATAATCCGGCAGCCTTGATGGCTGGGCGGACCATGCCGATGAAGGGTATTTTCTTCAACAGTTTCGCGGCTTTGTAGCCGGGATATTGAGATACCACATGAGGATGCTTTTCGATCACGCGGGCGAAATTGCCGACCGATTGCTCATATTTGCGCGCCAGGGTTTGCGGTGTGTCGAGGCCCATATGGGTGGCGGTGTTGTCGATATGGCCGATGCCGTAACGGGCGGCGACGCGCATTCCCCATTCGGTGTCTTCCCAACCCCAGCCGGTGAAGGCGGGATCGAAGCCTTCGGCGGCGAAGACATCGCGCCGGACCAGCAGGTTCGAGGTGAAAACGTATTTTTCGGGGTGTTCAGCGCGCTCGGCGGCGCTGAGGCAATCGCTCCGGCCGGCCATGGCCTTATGGATGGCGAAGGCTTTCGTATCGGGCGCCTGAAGCAGTGAAAAACCGCCGAAGACAACCGTGGCCTGACCATCGGCTTGCGCCAGCCAGCGGTCGAGGAAGGCCGGATCGTCCGGCAGCATGTCGGAATCGAGAAAAAGGAAATAGTCGCCGCGCGCCGCCGTGGTCAGACGATTGCGGCCGCGCGCCCGGCCTTCGTTGGCGGGCAGGGTGAGCAGTTCGCAGGCCAGCGGTGACTGGCCGATAAAGGCGCTGATTTCCGCGGTGATCTCCGGCATGGCGGACCCATCGTCGATCAGGATGATTTCCAGGGCCTCAGGCGCGCGGCTTTGCAGTGCATGCAACAGGGCCAGCGGCGATTCCTTGTAAAAGGGAATCAGAACCGACAGGCGCGGCGTGACGGTGGTAAAGGCAGCGTTATGCAGGATCGGCTGGTTCATGCGAATACCTTGGCGCGCAAGCGGCCGATAATGCGCCCGGCGGGTTCGCGGATATCGTTGAGGTTGAGGACATAGGCCAGAAACGCATAGATGATGACCCCGGTCGCCCCCCTGGCGGCCAGGTCGAGAATCGGCAGGTTCAGACCTGGCACCAGCGCCACCGCCCCTATCATGATAGCGACACTTAAACCCGTCTTGCCGAGATCAAGGGCAGGGACGGGCAAGGCGAGCGTTTTTAGTCCCAGCAGCCAGGAAGCCATCAGGCCCAGGGCGAAGCTGAGGCAGGAAGCGATGGCGGCCCCCATCAGGCCCATCAGCGGGATCAGCAGCAGATTGAGCGCGATATTGCTGACGGCGGGCACGGCCATGGCTACGATCAGCAGGCGGGTTTTCCGCGCCAGCGTAAAGGCTTGCAGGAAGTAATAGGTATTGAGGCCGGAAAACAGCGCGCCCAGACTGATCAGCGGCGTCACCATCAGGGCGTCGGCGCGCAGGCCTTCACCGATCAGTAAGGCGCCAAGCGCGGGCGCCACCATGATCAGGCCGCCAACCGCCGGAAACAGGACGAAGGCCATGGTGCGGATCTGGTGACGGGCGTTTTCTTTCAGTTCGGCTATGCCGCCGTGTTCGAGGGCATGGACCATGGCCGGGCCGCCAGCGGCGCCGAACCAGATGAACAGGACATCGAGGATACGCGACGCCAGTGAGAACCCGGCGTGATAGGCGCCGGCCTCGGCTTCATTGAGGAAATGGGCGATCAGGAAACGGTCGGCGGTATAAAGCGCCAGAGTCAGGATCAGGCTGGCGGAAACCGGGAAGCCATAATGGGCATAGGTCCTGGTTTTCCCGACGCTGAAACGGCCTTTCAGGGCGCGGCCCCAATCCTCGCGCGCCACAAAGGGCAGGCAAAAAAGAGCAATCAGGCCGCCGCCGACAACCGGCGAAGCGCCACCCAATCCGGCGGTGGCGCACAAGACGCCAAGACCGAAACCGCCGGCGGTCTGGATCATGTCCAGGATCGACGCTGCCCCGACGCGGCCTTCGGAGCGGCGCTGTTCCTGCACCAGCTTGATCAGCGAGCGGAAGATGACGCAACCGAGGCCCAGGCCTATCGCCATTTTCAATGATTGACCCGTGGGGCCGGACACTGGCCACAGCCACAGCCCAAGAGCACAAACAAGCGCGAAGATAACGGCCACGATGGTGAACAGGCGATAGAGGGTGCCGTAGAGTTCGGGCGCTTCGCGGTCAGTGCGGGACTCAGCCGGATAGAAACGCGCCATGGCGGCCTCGATCCAGGTGAAAAAAAGCGTCTGGGCCAGGCTCGATATACCGAAGGTCAAGGCGTAGCGACCGTAGTCATCGGGCGACAGGATACGCGTGAACACCATCAAGGTGGCGAACCCGATCAGGCCTTGCAGGATATTGGCGGGCAGGTAGCCCCAAAGGCCTTTAGAGAACACTTTACCGCACCGTCTTCGCGTCGCCGAGCAGGCAGGGGATGGTCATGGCCATGATGTAGAGATCGAACCAGATCGAATGGCGCGCAATATATTCGACATCGAGGCCGATACGGCGGCGGACATCCGCGGCGTTATCGAGCGGGCCGCGCGAGCCGTTGATCGCCGCCCAGCCGGTGACGCCGGGTTTCATTCGATGACGCCAGGCATATTCCGCGACCAGGCGTGCGCTTTCGTCGGGGCCGGTCTTCATGCCAATGGCGTGTGGACGCGGGCCGACAAGCGACATCTCGCCACGGATCACGTTGAACAGTTGCGGCAGTTCGTCGATGCTGGTCTTGCGGATAAAGCGGCCGATTCTGGTGACGCGCGGATCGCCCTTTGTCACCTGCTGCGCCGCCGTATGATCGGTCAGGTGAGTATACATCGACCGGAATTTCCACACCCGGATCGCCTCGTTATTGAAGCCGTGACGGCGCTGACGGAAGAAGACGGGGCCTGGACTGTCAAGCTTGATCAGGATGGCGACGATCACCATCAGCGGTGCGAAAACAATCAGCGCCAGCGTGCCGATCACCAGATCTTCAGCGCGCTTCAGCATGGCCTTGTGCTCGTCTTCCGAAATACCGGAAACGCGCGCCAGCGGAATATCTGCCACGCGTGACCAGGCGGCCTTCGCGGCGCTGTTATTGTCCATGTCGACGAACAGCGACACTTCATTGGGCAGGCTGCGCAGCTTTTCGATGATGGTCTTGACCCGCGCCTTGGCGGAGGTATCGAGCGCCACGACGATCTGATCGACATAGGGGGTGATCTTGTGACCGAGCAGGGACTGCACATCGCCCAGTACCGGCACGCCGGCGACGGCATGGGGATTGCGCGCCAGGCGGTCATCGAAAATGCCGAGGATATTGACGTGGCGTTCCTTGAGCGCCGCCTCGACCAGCTTTTCGGCGTGTTTGGTGGCACCGACAATGACGATGCTGGGAATCAGCTTGCCCTGGCGGCGCCAGCGATCGACCAGGCTCCACCATAACAGGTGCTGGAGCATGAAATAAACCAGACTGACGGCGGCCCAGAAACGGACGGCGGCGGTGACGGCGTAGTCGTTGATGGAAAAATCAGCCAGGAAATCGGCCAGTGCATAGCCGGCGCCGAAGACCAGGGTCAGCTTGACCATATGTATCCAGACGCGGGCGTGGCGACCGAAGCGGTAGAGGCCGCAGGCGTAAAGCGTCCAGTAGATGGCGAGCGTGGTGGCGATGAAAGGCAGGATATTGCCGAGTGGACTGGTGAAAAAGCCGTGCGGCGCCACGGACCGGGCGCAGAGGACGGCGAAGAAAACCAGCGCCAGAAAATCGATGGTGCGGAACAGGCGGACGAACATGTCGCCGCTGCGCCGCTCGCGGGCCGAAATGAGTTTTTCGGGCCGAAAGGGACCGCGCCTGTCTTTTGGGTCACTGGCCTTTGGATCGCTGGCCTCCGGATTGTTGGGCAACGTATCCAGGCGTGTCGCGTCTTCGAGCGTGTGGCGGGGGAGGGCGGCGTTCATGACCTGATTTCGAGCTTATTCTAGGCTTGGGATAAGGTTACGGTATTTGGCTTAGGCGTCAGTTAACGGGCGGCGATTTTCTTGATTTTTTCTCAGGCGGATGCCTGTCCTGATGCGGGACGATAAGGTAAGCGGCTGCAAGTCCGGTGCCGGAAAGGCGATATTTTCACGCCTGAAGGGATTTATTTTGAGGCCGATTTCAGGTGGTTATTTTACGCAATTCTTCTGCTGATTGAATTTGCTGCGTAAAGCTGTGTACCTTTTTTGCAAACGGCGTTGCCTTTTAAAAACGAATACGCTAACTCAGCCATAACGGAGACGTGGCCGAGAGGCTGAAGGCACTCGTTTGCTAAATGAGCGTACCCCCAAAAGGGTACCCAGGGTTCGAATCCCTGCGTCTCCGCCATTTCCCTTAATTAAATGGATGATGCCGGCGCCTGTTGCTGGAACGTGACGACCAGTACGTCGCGGTGGCCGGGTGCGACCGGATCGAGACGATGGATCGGTGTCACGCCATGCAGGACGCGGTGGTCGTCGAGGAATACGGCATCTAGAGGGTCGGTCAGGGTAAAGGCGCCCAGCGGATGGCGGCCGGGGCCATAGATGGCGGTGACGCCTTCGCCGACATTGAGCCGGTCGATCAGGATAACCGCCACCCGGTCAACGCCGTCGCGGTGTGTGCCCTCGGGCGTCGGGCGGCCGGTTTCATCGGGACCGGGTTCGATGCGGAACTGATGGATTTCGATGCGCCAATCGGCAGCGAGGTCCGCATCCGTGAGGAACAGGTCGCGGCACAGGATGAGCAGGGCCGTAAAGGCGGGGTTGGCGGCGGTTTCCGGTGTTACCGGATCGAACCAGCGCTGCACGCCGCCATTCAGCAGGTTATAATCGCGGCTTTGGTAATGCGGCTGGTGCGGTTCGCGTTTGAATACGCCGGCTGAGAGGGTAAAGACCGCATGGCGGCGTTTGCGGTAGCGCCCGCCATCGGCCATGAAGCGGTCGGGGCCGAGATCGTTCCAGGAGGCGGCCAACGCCGGCCAGCTTTCGGCGAAACCTGCCGACAACAGGCTTTGGGTAATTGCGCGCGGTGCAAAGATATGGCCTTCGGCATCCAGTTGGCGGCGCAGGTCGGGGAAAGCGGGAGCGGGGTCCGTCATGTGGTCCTCTCTGGACCGCTTCAATCGGAAAAGCAATGTGATGTCCTGTCGCGGCCGGTTTGTGATAGGAGGGGCCATGTCCAATCGCAAACCTTCCCTGTCATCTTTTTTGTTCGGTTGTCTGACCGTGTTGGCGATCTGCCTGCTTCTGGCGCTCGGTATCTGGCAGGTGCAGAGGCTGGCCTGGAAGACCGGTCTGATCGCGCGCGTCAATGCGCGTGTCGATGCGCCGGCGGTGGCCGCACCAGGAGTAGCCGAGTGGCGCCGCGTCAATAAGGCTGGTGACGAATACCGCCATGTCACCCTGCGCGGCCGCCTGATGAACGAAGCCGAGGCCCAAGTCTATACGGTTTCGGACTATGGCGCCGGCTATTGGGTGATGACGCCATTGAAACGCGACGACGGCACGATCGTCTATATTAATCGCGGCTTTGTACCGATGGACAAACGCATGCCCTCGACGCGAATGGAAGGCCAGCCGCAGGGAGAAGTGACCATTACCGGTTTGCTGCGGATGCCGGAGGCCAAGGGCTGGCTGTTACAGCAGGCGAATGATCCGGCGCATGACGCCTGGTATCGCCGCGATATCGCCGCCATGGCGCAGAGCCGGCATATCGGGCCGGTCGCGCCATATTTCGTCGATGCGGATACGGCGCCCAATCCCGGCGGCTGGCCGAAAGGTGGGCTGACGGTGGTGAAGTTCCCCAACAGTCATCTGGTCTATGCCCTGACCTGGTTTTCGCTGGCGGCCATGCTGACGGGTGTATCGATCTGGCTGGTGTGGTTCCGTAAGCCGGAAAGCGATGAAGACAAATAAAAACGGCCGCCGAAACACGTCGGCGGCCGTTTGATCAGGTCGTAAAACCCCCTAGATACGGACCTTGACCGGTTCGGCATGGGGCAGGCCGTTGACCCAGCGCTCCACGGCGTCGTCCATATGGCCAAGCACAGCCAGATGGAGGCGCTTGAACGGATGGCCGGCCAGGGTCAGGAAAATCTGAAACATGCCATATTGCGGGGCAGGCATCAGGCTGTCGATGATATCGGACTTGCGGATTACAGCGTCGATGACCAGGCCATTATATTCCAGGCGGTCTTCATAGAGAGACAGCTTGCAGCGCCAGATCATCGGCGCGCCGAAAAGGGCGGCGGCAATCGGAATCAGGCTGAGCAGGATGCCGCCGAATTGCGCAAGGGGGCCGTGCATATGCTGGTAGGACTGCATCGCGCCGGTGACGCCGATGGCGATCAGGGCGAGGGCGCCCGCAACAACGAGGGATTTGAAAACCGGTCCAAACTGGTAGACACGCGGATAGGCTTTACTCACGTCCATACTTTATTCCTTCACGTCAATTAATTTTAACGCCTGCGTCAATTTATCTCACGCTATCCCAAAAATGGGATATTGCAACGTCTTTTTCAATTTTTTGAGCGGTGAAATGATATCTACTTTCCTCTCTGAGACGGTGGCCGGTAACGCCGGTTTGACTTTTGCGTCAGAGATAACGGCGTTAAATATCGTTGTTTTTTAACGCATTTGCGAAAAAATAAATGCGGCGCTGCGACAATGTGCCTCTTGCGACCACAGTGAAATTCCTGTTTACGGCTCATCAAAGCTTCGCGAAAAATGCGCGAAGAGCGTAACAACTCCTTTGTGTGGTTTGAGTTTGCTGCTGTGAATCCTTTGGATCATCATTTGACGCGTCCATTGCGGGCCGTGTTTTCCAAGCGGAGCGTTTCCTTGCCCTCTATATTGCGACGCACAATAAAGCGCGTCATCATCGCTGGCAGCCTGGTCGCCGGCGCGGCCCTTCTGTCAGGGTGTCACATGGTCGTGATGGACCCCAAGGGGCCTATCGGAATGCAGGAAAAGGACCTGATCATCCTGGCCATGCTGCTGATGCTGATCCCGGTCGTGCCCGTTATTTTCATGACCTTCTGGTTTGCCTGGCGTTATCGCGCCTCGAACAAGAAGGCGACCTACGCCCCCGATTTCGAGCATTCCAACCGTATCGAGGCGGTGGTGTGGGCGATCCCGACCCTGATCATCCTTGTGCTGGGCGCCGTAACCTGGGTTTCGACCCACGAACTCGATCCGCGCGCGCCGCTGGCGCCGCATGAAAGCGTGCCGCACGTCAAGCCGGTTGAGGTCGAGGTCGTGTCGCTCGACTGGAAATGGCTGTTCATCTATCCGGAATACAATATCGCCACGGTCAACGAAATGGCCCTGCCGGTCGGCACGCCCGTCCATTTCAAGCTGACCTCGGCCACGGTAATGAATTCTTTCTTCATTCCGCAACTTGGTTCGCAGATCTACACCATGCCGGGCATGGAAACCCAACTGGCCCTGCGCGCCGATCACGCGGGTACATACGATGGTATTTCGGCCAATTACAGCGGCCATGGTTTCGCCGGCATGAAGTTCCAGGCGCTGGCGCTCGATGACGCGGGTTTCAAGGCATGGGTGGCGAAGGCTCAGAGGGCGCAGGCCAGGCTCGACGCCGCCGCCTATGCGGACCTGGCGAAGCCGGGCATGGAATTCAAACCCGCCTATTACGCCACGGTCGAGCCGGACCTGTTCCATAAGGCGCTCAACAACTGCGCCGATGGCGGCCTGTGCACCGACGATTCGCATAATATGGCGATGATGAAGGACCTGGCCCCCGGCGCCGCGCAATGCAAGCCCGGCGAAGAACCCAAACTGAAAGCCGCGAAGCCGGCGGTAGTCACCGAGGCCGCCGCCACCCTGAAACCTGTCGCGCACAAGAGCTGATATCATATGTTAACGTACGCAGAATCCGCCGCTCACGCGGCCTCAACGGCCGACGCATCGCCGCTTGTCAACTTCCTGTTTGGCAAGCTGCGCCTCGATTCGGTGCCCTGGCACGAACCGATCATCATGGTGGCCGGCGCGGGCATGGTGGGCGGGGCTATCCTTGTCCTTGGCCTGATCACCTATTTCAAGCAGTGGAAGTACCTCTGGACCGAATGGCTGACGAGCGTCGATCACAAGAAGATCGGCGCGATGTACATCATCCTGGCCCTGATCATGCTGCTGCGCGGCTTCGCCGACGCCCTGATGATGCGCACCCAGCAGGCCCTTGCCTCTAACGGCGGCGCGGGTTACCTGCCGCCCGACCACTTCGACCAGATATTCTCGGCCCACGGCGTCATCATGATCTTCTTCATGGCCATGCCCTTCGTCATCGGCCTGATGAACGTGATCATGCCGCTGCAAATCGGCGCGCGCGACGTCGCCTTCCCGTACCTGAACAGCATGAGCTTCTGGCTGACCGCCGCCGGCGCGATCCTGATGAACGTGTCGCTCGTCGTCGGTGAGTTCTCGCACGCCGGATGGCTGGCCTATCCGCCGCTGTCGGAGCTGGAGTTCTCGCCGGGGGTAGGGGTCGATTACTATATCTGGGCGCTGCAGATTTCCGGCCTGGGGACGCTGCTTTCCGGGGTCAACCTGATCACCACCATCTTCAAGATGCGCGCGCCGGGTATGACCCTGATGCGCATGCCGGTCTTCACCTGGACCACCCTGGTCGCCAACGTGCTGATCGTCGCGGTTTTCCCGATCCTGACCGTGACCCTGGCCCTGCTGGGCGCCGATCGTTATCTGGGGATGCACTTCTTCACCAATGACGCCGGCGGCAACCCGATGATGTACGTCAACCTCATCTGGGCCTGGGGCCACCCGGAAGTCTATATCCTCATCCTGCCGGCCTTCGGCATTTTCTCGGAAGTGGTCGCCACCTTCTCGCGCAAGCGCCTGTTCGGCTATGACGGCATGGTCTACGCCACCGCCGCCATCGGCGTGGCTTCGTCGCTGGTCTGGCTGCACCACTTCTTCACCATGGGCGCGGGCGCCAACGTTAACGCTTTCTTCGGCATCACCACCATGATCATCTCCATTCCCACGGGCGTGAAGATTTTCAACTGGCTGTTCACCATGTACCGCGGCCGCATCCGCATGGAACTGCCGATGCTGTGGACTCTGGGTTTCATCATCACCTTCGTCATCGGCGGCATGACCGGTGTCCTGCTGGCCGTACCGGGCGCCGACTTCGTGCTGCACAACTCGGTCTTCCTGATCGCCCACTTCCATAACGTCATCATCGGCGGCGTGGTCTTCGGCTGCATCGCCGGCCTGAACTACTGGTTCCCCAAGGCGTTCGGCTTCAGGCTGCATGTCGGTATCGGCAAGTTCAGCTTCTGGTGCTGGCTGGTCGGTTTCTGGGTGGCTTTCCTGCCGCTCTACGGCCTCGGTCTGATGGGCATGACGCGCCGCCTCGATTTCGTCAACAATCCGCTGTGGCACACCTATCTGATCGTGGCCCTATGCGGCGCGCTGCTGATCTTCGTCGGCATCATCGCCCAGGTCGTCCAGATCGTTTACTCCATCTGGAAGCGCGACGAACTGCGCGACCTGACCGGCGATCCGTGGGATGGCCGCACCCTGGAATGGGCCACGTCATCACCGCCGCCCTTCTATAACTTCGCCGTCCTGCCGAAGATCGGCAATCACGACGCCTTCTGGGACGCCAAGCAGACCGGCACCGCCTATGTGCAACCGAAAAGCTACGAGCCGATCCATATGCCGCACAACACCTATACCGGTTTCCTGATCGGTATCGTCAGCGTCGGCCTGGGCTTTGGCCTGGTGTGGCATATCTGGTGGATGGCGGGTGGCGCGCTGCTGGTCATGATCGGCCTGGGCATCGCGCACACCTTCAACGAAAACCGCGACTATTACGTGCCGGCCGATGAGGTCAAGGCGATCGAGGACGCGCACTTCGCCAATCTCAAGAAGGCGGAACAATAAGTATGAGCAAGACCATCAATCCTGTGGCGGGTTACGAAAACCAGATCGATTCCGCCTACGATCACAATCCGAACGACGCCCACCACGCCGGCGATCATCATGATGAAGGGCCAAAAGTCACGCTTGGCTTCTGGATCTATCTGATGAGCGACTGCATCCTGTTCGCGTCGGTTTTCGCCACCTATGCCGTCCTCAAGGACAATATCGCCGGCGGCCCCAATGGCCGCGAACTGTTCGACCTGCCCTATGTGGCGGTGGAAACGGCCCTGTTGCTGATTTCCTCGCTGACCTACGGCCTGGCGATGATCAGCATGGAAGCCAACAAGCTGAAGCCGGTCATCGGCTGGCTGGCGGTCACCGCCCTGTGCGGCCTTGGCTTTATGGGCATGGAAATCCATGAGTTCATCAAGCTGATCGAAGAGGGCGCCGGTCCCGGCCGTTCGGCCTTCCTGTCGGCCTTCTTCACTCTGGTCGGCACCCACGGCCTGCACGTCACCTCCGGCCTGATTTGGATGGGCGCCATGTTCGTCCACCTGTTCAAGCGTGGCCTGACCCCCGCCAATCGCATCCGCCTGATGACGCTGAGCCTGTTCTGGCACTTCCTCGATATTATCTGGATCGGTGTCTTCACGATCGTCTATCTGATGGGAGCCGCCTGATGAGCACACCCAAGAATACACCCAGCACCGCCAAGCCCAAAAAGCCGCGGACGCCACACGCCAGGCCGGTCGATACCGACCAGACCCTCTCGGAAGCGGCGCATCACGACGCTCACCACGACACAGCCGGCCATGGCACGGTCAAGTCGTATGTCATCGGCTTCATCCTGTCAGTGATCCTGACGGCCATTCCCTTCGGTTTGACCATGGCTCACATGCTGCCGGCTTCGAGCCTGATCCCGGTCGTCGTCGCCATCGGCGTCGTGCAGATTCTGGTGCATCTCTATTTCTTCCTGCACATGAATACGTCATCCAGCCAGATGTGGAACAACGCGGCCTTTATCTTCACGGTGCTGATCGTCGGTATTCTGGTGATCGGCTCTTTGTGGGTCATGTACCACCTCAACACCAACATGATGCCGGGCATGATGCCGGTCGAATAAGCGGATCCCATAGCCGTTTCCAAAGCCCGTCAGCTTCCCGGTTGGCGGGCTTTTCGATTCCGTAAGGATTCGCCGGTTAAGCTGAGGAACATATCGATTCTTTATCTTCCGCCTGTTCCTGTTTCCCTGAGAGGAAGACGCCAGACGTGATGCGCAAACCGGCCCAGAATCAGCCGCCTGCCCGCGAATACGCCTTCGCGCCGCATGAGCGTCCGTCCATGCCGGGATCGCCTTATTCGCCAAGCCATCCTACATACCGCAAGTTGGGCTATGTGATCGTGGCGATCATCATGGCCATGGCGGCCAGCCTCTCCAACGCCATTGTCAGCGTCAATACGCAGTCTCTTGCCGGGGCCATGGGCGTGACCGCCACGCAGATTACCTGGCTGATGGCCGTCTATGTCGCCTTCAATGCCTCGGCCAATCTGCTGCTGATCAAGGCGCGGATGCGGTTCGGCATTCCACCGGTCATGCGCGCCCTGTTATGGCCCTATATCGTGCTGGTATGCGCCGAATTGCTGTGGCCGAGTTTTCCGCTGGCTGTCGTGGCGCGCGCCGCCGGTGGGTTCCTCGCGGCGGGCATGTCTTCGCTGGTCATCTATAATCTGATGCAGGTTTTCCCGGCCAAATTCCGGCCGCTGGCCATTGTTTTCGCAGTCGGGCTACCGCAACTGGCGACGCCGATCGCCCGTCTGCTGCCGGTGGAGCACCTGATGGTCAATGGCCAGCAGACCATCCACCTGATCGAACTCGGACTGGCCGTGGCCGCGACGGCGGGCGCCAATCTGGTGCCGCTGCCGCCGACCGACAAGATCCAGGCTTTCGATCCGCTTGACGCCCTGACAATGGCCCTGTTCCTGCCCGCCATGTTGCTGCTGTCCGTCGTGCTGGTCATGGGGCGCAGCCTGTGGTGGACGGATACGCCATGGCTCGGCTGGGCGCTGGCCGCATCGGTCATCCTGTTTTTTCTCGTTGGTTTTATCGAGCATCTGCGCGCCAATCCGCTGCTGCACCTGCGCTGGATCGGCAGCAAGGATATCCTCCGTTTCTGCGCCGTGGCCATGCTGGTGCGCCTGGCCCTGAGCGAACAGACCTACGGCACGCTGGGTCTGCTGACCGTGGGCGGGCTGAACAATGATCAGCTTCACGGGCTGTTTACGGTCATCCTGTTCGCCATGATCGGCGGCACGCTGATGAGCGCCGTGCTGTTGAAGGCGCAGCGTATTCCCTACCTGATCGTCGCCGCAGCCCTGATCATCGCCATGGGCGCGGGCCTGGACAGTTTCGCCTCCAGCCTGACGCGCCCGCCGCAGCTCTATCTGCCGCAGGCGTTGCTGGCCTTCGGTTCGACCTTTTTCATCGGCCCGGCGCTTTTGTTCGGTTTCGGCAAGGTGATGGCGCAAGGCAAGGGGTTTATCGTCAGCTTCAGCGTCATGTTCGGCCTGTCGCAGAATATCGGGGGGCTGGCGGGTTCGGCGATCCTGAGCAGCTACCAGGTTATCCAGGCGCGGGCGCATACCCAGTCCATGTACAGCCACCTGCTGGCCGGCGATCCTCAGGTGACGGCGCGGGCGCAAGGTGGCATCACGTCCCTGGCGCAGGTGATTTCGCGCGAGGCCAATGTGGCGGCCTTCAATGACGTGGCGCGGCTCGTCATGGTCATCGCCATCCTGACGGCTTTCTATATCGGATATCTCATTGTTCTCAAGCGGCTGGCCGATCGCAAACTGGCGGCGGCCGGGTTATCTTCTCCACAAGCAAAGGCGGCGGCCTCATGACTGATACGGCGAATCCTGTCCCCATCCCCCCTGAGCCGGATGACGCGCCGCGTCACTGGAATCCGCCGAAGAAACCGGGGATTGTTACCATCTTCTTTGCCGTGCTCGCGGTCATAGCCGTGGTGCTGATCCTGTGGGCGTGGAACCTGCCGCCCTTCACGAATGGCGATCAGGTAACGCAGAACGCCTATGTGCGCGGCCGGACGACGGTGATCGCGCCGCAGGTCAGCGGTTATGTCACCGAGGTGACGGTCAGGGACTATGAAACCGTACAGGCGGGGCAGGTGCTGGCGCGTATCGATGACCGCATCTACCGTCAGCGCGTGGCGGCGGCGCAGGCCAATGTGGCGGCAGTGGAGGCCAGTCTCGCCAATTCGCAGCAGGCGCGGGCCTCGCGCACGGCGGCGGCGGAAGGACAGGCGGCGGCGCTGGCCAGCGCTCAGGCGCAATTGTTGCGGGCACAGGCCGATATGAGGCGTGTCGATGAACTGGTGGGAGACGGTTCGGTATCGCTGCGGGAACGGGATTCGACACTGGCCGCTCTGCGCGCGGCGGAAGCGCAGGTCAACCAGGCCAGGGCGGCGGGGGCCATTTCGCAACAGGATATCCGTACCGTTGAGGTCGGGCGCGGCGGGCTGGAAGCGCAGGTTGAGGCGGCGCGGGCACAGTTGAAGCTGGCGGAGATCGATCTGTCCAATACGGTGATCCGCGCGCCGGAAGCCGGACAACTCGGCGAAATCGGCGTACGCACCGGGCAATATGTCACCAATGGCACGCAATTGCTCTCGCTGGTGCCGCCGGACCACTGGGTCATCGCCAATTACAAGGAGGCTCAGACGGCGCATATGGCGGTCGGGCAGCCGGTGATCATGAAGGTGGATGCGCTCGCCGGCGCGCAGATCAGGGGCCATGTCGAGCGCCTGTCGCCGGCGGCGGGGTCCGAGTTTTCAGTAATCCGCACGGATAACGGCACGGGTAATTTCGTCAAGATTCCACAGCGCATCGGTGTCCGTATTCGTATCGATCCCGGCCAGACGCTGGCGGCGCGTCTGCGGCCGGGCATGTCGGTGGAGACGCGCATCGTTACGCGAGGCCGCCAATGAAGCGCGCCCTGGCACTGACTGCGGCTTGTTTGTTGGGGGCGTGCGCCGGGCCGCGTCCAGATATCCCGCTGAACGCCACGGTGACACCGCCCGCCGGCTGGCGCGACCCGGTGGCGCCGTCCGCGCCGGTGACCGCCGACTGGTGGCGCGGTTTCAATGATCCGGTACTGACGCAACTGGTGGAAACGGCGCTGGCCAACAATACCGATATCGCGCTGGCGGCGGCCCGTATCGAGGAGGCGCGCTATGGCTATCAGGCCGCTGAAGGCGCGCTGTTGCCATCGCTCGGTCTGTCGGCGGGAGGCGCCTATTCCCGCTCGATCTCGTCGGTAACGGGACGGCCGGTCACGCAGACGGCGGGTGAGGCGGATTTGCCGGTGTCTTATGAGGCCGATCTGTTCGGTCGTCTGCGCAACGCGTCGAAAGCGGCGCGGGCATCCCTGCTGGCTTCGCAATATGCCCGTGACGCGACACGTCTCGGCATCGCCGGGACGGTGACCGGCGGCTATATCACGCTGCGGGCGCTCGATGCCCGGCTGGTCCTGTTGAACGATACGCTGGTCACGCGCCAACAAGCGCTGGCCGCCGCCCGCCATCGCGCCGATACTGGCTACAGTCCGAAGCTGGAGCTGCAACAGGCGCAGGCGGAATATAACGCCGCGCAACAGTTGATTCCGGCGGTGGAACTGGCCATCCGCCGTCAGGAAGACGCGCTTAGTCTGCTGCTCGGTGAGACTCCGCGCGCGATCCCACGCGGCGTCGCCCTGGGTGATCTGGCTGCGCCGGTTGTGCCTGTCTCCCTGCCGTCTGACCTGCTGCGCCACCGGCCGGATATTGCCCAGGCAGAGGCGCAGATTGTCGCCGCCGATCGCTCGCTCGATGTGGCGCGCGCCGCTTTCATGCCGACCATTCGCCTGACGACTTCGGGCGGTTACGCCACTTCGGACCTGCTGCCGCACGGCTATGATGTCTTTTCGCTGGGCGGCAATATCGTGGCCCCGCTGTTCCAGGGCGGACGTTTACAAGCCCAGGCCGGAGCAGCGGCATCGCGGCGCGATCAGGCTGCCTTCGCGTATAAGAAGGCGGCACTGAACGCTTTCCGCGAGGTCGAGGATTCACTGGCGGCGGTGGACCGGATCAATGCGCAACAGTTGATTTTAAGCGACCAGACGGCGGCGCTGGCCGAAGCCTACCGGTTGGCCGGGAATCGCTATCGCGCCGGTTATTCGCCCTATCTCGAACAGATCGACGCCCAGCGGGCCTTGCTGGGAGCGCAACTGAACCTGATCCAGGCGCGGGCGGATCAGCTCAACGCCGTGGTTGGCCTGTATCAGGCGGTGGGCGGTGGCTTTACAGCTACAGAAACTGCCGGAAAATGAAGTAAAGTATTCCGGCCAGCGCCATGGTGGCGGGCAGGGTCAGCACCCAGGCCATGGCGATGCCGCGAATGGTTGACCATTGCAGGCCGGCACGGTTTGCGGTCATGGTGCCGGCCACGCCACCGGAAAGGATATGCGTGGTCGAAACCGGCAGGCCGAACCGTTCGGCGGCGAAGATGGTGACGGCCGCGACCAGCCCGGCGGCGGCGCCCTGGCCATAGGTCATCTTTGAATTGCCGATCTTTTCACCGACGGTCACGACTATGCGCCGCCAGCCGACCATGGTGCCGAGGCCGAGCGCCAGCGCGGTCGCCACTTTCACCCAGCCGGGGATATAGCGGGTCATGCTGTTCAGGGTGGATTGCAGGCCGTTCAGAGCTTCGGTTTCGCTTTCCGGCCGTGCGGCATTGTCGCTCTTGATGATGCTCACCGCGCCATTGACGAGATACATATCCTTACGCAGTTGCGGCATGTCGGCGGCGGGCACGTTGCGCAAGGCGCCGTGAGCCTCGATCTCGCTTCCGATGTTGCTGGTCATGACGGCCAGGGCGGCGTAAAGTTCGGGCGTATCGATGCGGCGCGAACGGACGGCGGTATTGACCGCGTCGCGGGCGGTGGCGGGCGTGGGAAGGGGCAGGCCGCCGGCGCGTGCGGTGAAAGCCTGTTCACCGGCGTCGAAAGTGGCGATATAGGCCGTCCGGCTGTTATCCGGCAGGCCGCGATTGAGCGCATAGGTGGCCGGGGCGACGCCGATCAGGATGATCATGATCAGGCCCATGCCCTTCTGGCCGTCATTGCCGCCATGGGCGAAGGAAACGCCGGTGCAGGCGGCGATAAGGGTGGCGCGAATCCAGAAAGGCGGCGGCGTCTGGTCTTTCGGCGCTTCATAGAGTTTGGGATTGCGGATCAGGGCTTTCATGGCCAGCAGCAGCAGGGCGGCGGCGATGAAGCCGAGCAGGGGCGAGAAGATCAGCGCCTTGCCGACCTTGGAGGCCTGCGCCCAGTCTATGCCCGAAGTCGCGTTGACCGCCGCCGACATCAATTGATTGGCGATCCCGACCCCCATGATCGAGCCGATCAGGGCGTGGGAGGAGGAATTGGGAATGCCGAGCGCCCAGGTGCCGAGGTTCCAGATGATGGCCGCGATCAGCAGGGCGAAGATCATGGCGTAGCCGGCGCCGGTGCCGACCTGGAGGATCAGTTCGACCGGGAGCAGCATGACGATGCCGTAGGCCACCGCGCCGGTGGAGGCCAGCACGCCGAGGAAGTTGAATGCGCCGGACCAGATGACGGCGGTCAATGGCTTCATGGAATGGGTGTAGATGACGGTCGCAACGGCGTTCGCGGTATCGTGGAAGCCATTGACGAACTCGAAGCCAAAGGCGATCAGAAGGGCCAGGCCGAGGAACAGGAAAGCGCCGATGGCCAGCGGTTCGCCCATGGCGGCGGCGTCGCTGTGAACGCTCCAGCCGACATAGGCCAGGCCTGAGAGGATCGGAATGAGAAACAGAAGGTTGGCGGAAAACGCGAACCTTTTGGCGATGGACGGCGGAGGTGTCACGGAGTCAGTCTTTGCCGGTTCAAATGACGCATCAAACATGGACGGCTCCTGCCGTTACCAAAACTTTTGTGCGGCTTCTTTGGCAGGTGCGCGGCCAAGAGTCGATTCGTTTTTGTGACATTTACATGACGGTTTGCCGCACCTAGAGCCTTGAAAACAAACAATTCATGATGATTTTGACTCGCACATTCGGCTATCATCCGTAATTCAATGGCTTTTTCAGTGCGGTATATGCCGAACACGGATAAAAACAGGCCGGGTTCACGCCCGGCCTGCAAAACCTAAACAAATTCGTCATTACCGCAAAAGCGGCTCAGGCATAGGCATAGACCCGCTCCGGCCTGAGGCGCAGTTGATCACCGACGGCAAAGCCGTGCGCCGCGCTGCCATGCTGATGCTGAGTCTCGAACAGGCTGCCGTCGGTTCCCTTGAGTTCCAGGCGCAGATTGCTGCCGGCGGGCAGGACAGCGGTGACGGTCACCGGGATGCCCGTACCATCGCGGGCCAGATGCACCTCGTAAGGGCGGAAACGCAGGGTGTAATCTCCGTCATTCGCGGCCCCGGCGACCGGTGCATTGAAGCCGTCGAAATGCGCGACGCCATCCTTGATGCGGCCGTTGGCCTTGTTGGCGGACCCAAGGAAATCGAAGACGAAGGCCGATGACGGCTGGCTGTGGATTTCCAGTGGTGTGCCGATCTGCTCCACCTTGCCGGCCTTGAGCACCACAACACGGTCAGCGAGATCGAGCGCTTCTTCCTGATCGTGCGTCACGAAGATGGTGGTGACGCCGGTTTCATGGTGGATGCGCTTGAGCCAGCGGCGCAGGTCCTTGCGGACGAGGGCATCGAGCGCGCCGAAGGGTTCGTCGAGCAGCAGGATGCGCGGATTGATGGCCAGGGCGCGAGCCAGCGCCACGCGTTGCCTCTGGCCGCCGGAAAGCTGGCTGGGATAACGCTTGCCGAGGTCTTCCATCTGGATCAGTCTGAGTAGTCGATCAACAGTTGATTTTATCTCGACTTTTGACGGACGCTGTTTGCCGGGGCGGACATTCAGGCCGAAGGCGATGTTCTGCGCCACCGTCATGTGGCGGAACAGAGCGTAGGACTGGAAAACCATGCCGACGCGGCGATCGCGCGGATTGAGCTTGAGATAGTCCTCACCCTCGAAGGTAATCGAGCCGCTGTTGGGCGTATCCAGCCCCGCCAGCAGACGCAGAAGCGTCGTCTTGCCGGAGCCGGACGGGCCAAGCAGGGCGATGAACTCGCCGGACCTGGCCTCGAAGGTGACATCGCGCAGGGCCGGGAAGTTGGTGAAGGTTTTATTGACGTTTGTGATGATGAGCGACATATCAGTGTCTCCGTGACGCGGCGAGTTCACCCGCGAAGCGCCATTCCAGAAGGGTTTTGAGCACGAGGGTGACGATGGCTAGGCCGGCCAGGATGGAGGCCGCCGCGAAGGCGCCGATGGTGTCGTACTGGTTATAGGTGATTTCGATATAGAGGGGCAGGGTATCGGTCAGGCCGCGGATATGGCCGGAAACCACCGACACGGCGCCGAATTCGCCCATGGCCCGTGCCGTACACAGGAGCACGCCATAAAGAAGCGCCCACTTGATATTGGGCAGGGTAACGCGGAAGAAGATATCCCAGCCACGCGCGCCGAGGGTACGGGCGGCGACTTCCTCGTCCGTCCCCTGGTCTTCCATCAGCGGGATCAGTTCGCGGGCGATGAAGGGCAGGGTGACGAGCACGGTGGCCAGCACCAGCCCCGGCAGGGCGAAGACGATCTTGATGTCATGATCGCGCATCAGGAAGCCGAACCAGCCCTGGAAGCCGAACAGCAGAATCCACACCAGGCCGGAAATGACCGGCGAGATGGAAAACGGCAGGTCGAGAATGGAGAGCAACAGGCTTTTCCCCCTGAACTCGAAGCGCGTAATGCACCAGGCGGCGCAGACGCCGAAGAGGGCATTGAGCGGCACCGATATGGCGGCGACCAGCAGGGTCAGGAGGATGGCGGCCTTGGCGTCCTCGGTCTGGAGCGCGGCCAGATAGGGCGGCAGGCCTTGCGAAAAAGCGGTGGCCAGCACGTTGATCAGCGGCAGCAGGATGATGAAACCGAGCCACAGCAGGGTGAACAGCAGAAGGAGAACGGCCCCGGTCGTTTTGGGGGCGCGGGCGGCTTTGGCGGTCATTTGGCGCTCCCGGCATTGGTCCCGCCGACACTTGCGAAGTAGCGCTGGGCGATATTGAGAAAGAGCAGGATGACCAGTGAAATGGCCAGCATGATGACGCCGACGGCGGCCGCGCCGGCATAATCGAATTCCTGAAGCTTGATCACGATCAACAGTGGGGCGATTTCGGAAATATAGGGCATATTGCCGGCGATGAAGATGACCGAGCCATATTCGCCAACGCCGCGTGCCAGGGCCAGCGAGAAGCCGGTGACGAGGGACGGCATCAAGGCTGGCAGGATGACGCGCAAGGCCGTTTGCAGAGCCGAGGCGCCCAGGGTTTCGGCGGCTTCCTCGATCTCGGCCTCGAACTCGGCCAGCACCGGCTGGACACTGCGCACCACGAAAGGCAGACCAATGAAGGTCAGGGCCAGGAAAATGCCGATCGGCGTATAGGCAATCTTGAGGCCGAGCGGTTCGGTGAGTGAGCCGATCCAGCCGGTCGAGGCGTAGAGGCTCGACAGGGCGATACCGGCCACGGCGGTCGGCAGGGCGAAGGGCAGGTCTATCAGGGCGTCGAGCAGCTTGCGGCCGGGAAAGTTGTAGCGCGTCAGCACCCAGGCGACCACCAGTCCGGCGAAGGTATTGACCACCGCGGCGGCCAGCGCCGTGAAGAAGCTGAGCCACAGGGAATGAAGGACCCGTGTGTCGGTGAGGACGAACAGGAAACCCGAAAGGCCATGCTCCCACGGACGGGCGATCAGCGCCGCCAGCGGAATGACGACGATCAGGCTCAGGTAAAAGACCGTGAGGCCGAGGGTGATCTTGAAGCCCGGCAGGACATGAGTGGTGCCGGTGGCGGGATGAGGCGCCTGAAAATGGTCGGGTATGACCGGTTCGGTTGCGGTGTCGGGTTGTCCCGTCATCTGGTTGCCTTTTTGCTCTAATCTTTTGATTTACCGCACTTTTAGGAAAGTGCTCCGGGTGAATACGCAACTGCACCGTCCACTTTTATGCACAGACGGGGCTGGGGATGGCAAATCGCGGTCGCGTGACCTGGATTTGCCTTTTGTGTTATCGTTTGGTGATCTGGTCGAAGACGCCGCCCGCGCTTAAGCAGCGCAGCGGTAGCGCAAGAAAAATGTATGGCGGCGTGCTCATGCTTACCTTTTTGTGATCTGGTCAAAGACGCCGCCATAATCGAAGTGGACTTTCTGGACCTTTGTCCAGCCACCGAAAGCCTCGATCCCGACCAGCGGAATTTGGGTAAATTGGCCGGCATATCTGGCGGCGGCCTTGGGGTCGGACGGTCGATAGAAATACTTGCCGACGATATCCTGGCCTTCCGGACTATAAAGATAGCTGAGATATTCGCGCGCTGCAGCCAGCGCGCCGTGTTTCTGGGCGTTCTTGTCCACCACGGCCACGGCGGGTTCGGCCAGAATGGACAAGGACGGATAGACGATCTCGAACCGGCCTTTGCCGAGTTTGGCGACCGTCAGCAGGGCCTCGTTTTCCCAGGCGATCGACACGTCGCCGATACCGCGTTCGACGAAGGTCGTGGTGGAGCCGCGCGCGCCGGTATCGAGCACCTTGACGTTGGCGTAGACCTTCCCGACAAAATCGCGCGCCTTGGCGTCGTTATTGCCATAGGCCTTGAGCGCCCAGGCATAGGCGGCGAGATAATTCCAGCGCGCGCCGCCGCCGGTCTTTGGATTGGGTGTGATGACGCCGACATCGGGGCGGGCGAGATCGCCCCAGTCGCGGATATTCTTCGGATTGCCCTTGCGCACCAGCAGGACGATGATGGAGCTGTAGGGGGCGGAATTATGCGGCAGGCGGCTTTGCCAGTTAGTAGGCAGCAGGCCTGACTTCTGGGCGATGGTGTCGATGTCGGAACCGACCGACAGGGTGACGACATCGGCCGGATTGCCTTCGACCACCGAACGGGCCTGAGCGCCGGAGCCGCCGTGGCTCTGGCGAATGGTCACATCCTGGTCGGTCTTGCCTTTCCAGTACCGGGTGAAGGCGGTATTGTATTCGGCATAGAGTTCGCGGGTCGGATCGTAGGAGACATTGAGCAGTTGCAGGGATTTCGGCGCGGCGAAAGCCTTTTTCGCGCCGATAGTCAGCAAGGCGGCCCCGGCGGCTGCCGTGGTCAGAAATGAGCGTCTTTGCATGGAAATGTCCTGAAAACGCCCGTCAGTGCGCAAGAGCCTTGCCGCCGGACAGGCTGAATAGGGGAGAAATCTCCTCCCCAGCGTAACCGGGGAGGAGATCTTTTTTATTTCTTGGTGATCTGGTCGAAAACGCCGCCGTAATCGAACTGTTCTTTCTGGACCTTTGTCCAGCC
>Ga0222427_100679_pt1 | contig 36505 bp, 37 predicted proteins | sample 2B20Ametagenome_FD_182890 | JGI IMG/M metagenome (GOLD analysis project Ga0222427, IMG submission 182890) | Enriched microbial communities from leaf-cutter ant dump, University of Wisconsin, Madison, United States - 2B20A (version 2) | ecosystem: Environmental > Terrestrial > Nest > Insects nest...
TCAATGCAAAGCTCAAAGCTTTCAGGAGTGTCTTTCGTGGCGTAAGGGACACCACATTCTTCCTATATAGAGTAATGAAATTGTATGCTTAAAAAATTGTACCCCCAAAACTTTCGGTATGATCCCAAAAAAGATATGAATTAAACGAAAAAAGCGCACCTTAGTGCGCTTTTTGTGATCCCGCTGGGATTCGAACCCAGGACCCATACATTAAAAGTGTATTGCTCTACCAGCTGAGCTACGGAATCGTACTTCTTTTTGAACAACTGTTCCTTGTTTGAAGTGATGCAAAGATAGGGTTAATCTCTATTCCAAGCAACTATTTCTGTGATAAAAATGCGTTTAATGTGTTTAAACCTTCATTTTTAGTGGTTTATTTTTTATTGCTAGGACAGAAAATCACGATCTTCATCGGATAATTTGGATTTTGGCTCTTCATAATCCTCTTCCGATTCGTCAAATATTGCCGTATGTTCCTGATGCTGTTTTTTTTTACTGCCTTTTAACAAAAAAGCGAAAATAGTACCCATCACAAAAAAAGTCAGAAGGAGTTTCCATAATGCTATCTTGCCCTCTACAAAGAGATCAATATCGACAGTTTGTGAATTTTTGACACAAACCAACGTTACGATGACCGACAAAAGTATTAAGAGTATATTGCGCATAATGATGATAAATATATGTCATTAGGAATGGCGAATATAGGTAATTATCTATTTTTCGTTGCTATCAAGCGCTTTTCTTTTTATTTACTTATTATCTATTCCAATTGTTGCGCGGTTTAAACGTAAAGAATTTAAAATCACTGAAACGGAACTAAAGCTCATTGCTGCTGCTGCTATCATGGGGGATAAGAGGATACCGAAGCTCGGATACAGAAGCCCTGCCGCTAACGGGATACCTAGAATATTGTAGATAAAAGCAAACCCTAGATTTTCTTTAATATTTCGGAGTAGCTTCCGGCTCAGTATTTTGGCTTTGGCAATGCCCATTAGGTCGCCCTGAAGCAAGGTCAGCGATGCACTTTCAATTGCTACATCTGTCCCTGTTCCCATGGCGATACCGATATCGGCTTGGGCAAGGGCAGGAGCGTCGTTGATACCATCACCAGCCATTGCGACAACATGTCCTTGTTCCTGCAAACGGTGTATTTCCTGCAATTTATCTTTCGGTAATGCATTTGCTTTGAAATGCCTGATCCCGACTTGCTCCGCGACGGATTTTGCCGTATGTGCATTGTCACCTGTAAGCATAATGACATCAACATCATGCTGAAGCAGGTAGTTTATAGCTTGTTTGGAAGAGGCCTTGATCTGATCGGAGATACTAAAGTAGCCGAGTAAATCATTTCCTTTCGATAGATAGGAAACGGTTTTGCCATGAGATTGGGCTGATTCGACGGCCTTACGTATCCCGTCCGGAATGGCCACCTGCATGGATTCCATCAACAGCTGATTGCCGAGAGCAATCAACTGGCCGTCTATATCCCCCTTGACACCTTGTCCGGAAATGTTTTCGAAGTTGGTAACTTGTTGCTCTATTTTATTGCCTTCCTTTTTGGCCTTTTCAATAATAGCCTGTCCGAGTGGATGGGTACTGTTGCTGTTGAGGGAGGCGGCTAAAGATAGTATTTCATTGATACTGCTAATAGGGCTGGGTTGAATGTCATCAACTGTAGGTTTGCCTTCGGTTATTGTTCCTGTTTTATCCGTTAATACAACATCAACCCGGTTCATTTTTTCTAAGGCACTCGCATCTTTGATCAGTACGCCATTTTTGGCTCCCTTGCCGACACCGACCATAACGGACATCGGTGTTGCCAAACCGAGCGCACAAGGGCAGGCAACAATAAGAACGGCCAATGCATTGGCAAATCCATAAGCTAGGGAGGGTACAGGTCCCCAGATCCACCAAACAAAGAATGTCAACAGAGCAATTACAATTACGATCGGAACAAATATTTCAGATACTTTATCCGTAAGGCGTTGAATTGATGCTTTACTTCGGCTAGCGTCATTGACCATCTGAATGATCTGAGCCAATAAAGTGTCTGAACCGATACGTTCAGCTTTCATCAGAAAACTCCGTTCGCCATTGATTGTACCAGAGCTGACCTTGTCACCTTCCTGTTTTTCGACTGGCAGGGACTCACCCGTCAGCATGGATTCATCAATATTTGTGCTGCCACTCGTAATCTGACCGTCGACAGGAATCTTATCTCCGGGTTTTACTTTCAGGATATCACCGATCTTAATCTGATCGATTCCAATTTTTACGTCAGTCCCATTTTCGACCCGAGTGGCGTCGGAAGGACTGAGTTTAATGAGTTCCTTGATCGCTGAATTGGTTTTGGAATGCGCTTTGGCTTCCATCACCTGACCTAGGAGAACTAATGTTAGGATGACGGTAACGGACTCAAAATATAGTGCAATATAACCGTGATGATTTTTTAGGTCAGCCGGAAAAATCTGGGGAAAGAACAGACCGACAAGGCTATATACGAATGCTGCACCCGCGCCAAGGGCAATCAGGCTGAACATATTCAGTCGCCAGGTTTTGAAAGAAACCCATCCACGCTTGAAAAATGACCAACACGTGTAGAAGACAACAGGCAGGGACAGAAATAATTGTATCCAGCCTGACAAATTTGGTGAAATGATGTTGGCGATTGGATTTCCGGGAAGCATTTCTCCCATAGAGAGAATAAATATTGGAACCGTAAATAAAATAGACAACCATAATTTCATGCGGAGATCTTTATATATTCGGTCTTCATCATCGTCGCTCCCTCCCGCGATCGGAATAAGATCCATACCGCAGATGGGGCAATTTCCGGGCTGATCCCGAACAATTTCCGGATGCATCGGACAGGTATATTGTGTTGTTTTATTTAATTCGGGAACTTTCTCCAGATTCATCCCGCAAATTGGACAGTTGCCCGGTTGATCATAAAGTTTGTTGCCTTCACAGTGCATCGGGCAATAATATTTTCCTGCTGGACCCGCTTTCTGCCGGTTGGGTATTGCGATGGCGGCATGTTCGCTGTGTCCATATTTGTGCCTGTCACCATCGTGCCCATGTTTTACCAATTCATCTTGTTTGTGATGATTGTGGCCCTGTGCTATAGATTGATGCTGCTGTTCATGTTCCATCTTTTTGTTTGCAACAGGTGGAGCCAAATGATCGGAATGATTTCCATGATTGTGCTCGTGTTTGCTTTGTGCCTGTTCGACAGGTACGAGGTACATGCCGCAAACCGGACAACGCCCGGGTTGTTCATATGTTTTCTCTCCTTCGCAGTGCATCGGGCAGTAATACTTGCCCGAAGGGGACAGCTTTGATGAGTCATTCTCGTTTAAGGAAGCTGTTGGCTGACCCGGTTCGGTGATTTGGTAGTTACCTAATCTGGATAGGGTTTCCTGGAGTTGCTTGACCGGTATTTCTTTCTGAGATTCTATCGTCAACAACGGTGGATCTAGTGAAACTTTAGCCTGAACTTCGGGAAGCTGATTAATCGCATTTTCAATAGTGGTTCTACATCCGTCACAGGACATTCCTGAAAGTCTATATTGGTATCGCATAGCATTTTATTGTAAAATAAATTTAGGGGTTATCGCTTGGCGAATGTTATACTTTTACACTGTTTTTTTGTAATATTTCAATCCGGTGTGTCCGTCGTGCCAATGGAAAATCAGTGTATTGGGTAAATAATTGCCGTGATGTGCCACATAAAATAAACAAATAAATGGAGCGATTTGTTTTACAGGAATTATCCCTGTTGTAAGCACTTTATGGGATATATTAGAGACGTTAAATTCATCCTCTGAGGAGTGAATATGACGTGCTTTTAGTCAGATAGTCTTTTATCTAGGAAAGTAGCATGGCTTCGGGATGTTTCATTAAGCGCTGGATTGTTAATTGATTGTCAAGTAACGCCTCGTAAAAAGGAGCAGGAACCATTATTTTGAACGTCTTACGTGCTGTTTTAATGAAAAAAAGTGCACCATGAATGACTTGCTTATCATCAATGATCAAGGTATGTTGTGTAACGGGTTGACTACTTAGTTTTTCCTTTTCAACGAGCTGTATGAGTTGTTGCATTGTATCAATATGTTTTGCCAAAATTACCAAATACTTATCATTTTTTGTTTTTTTTTATTTCTCGAAATTTAGAAGATATCTACTTCTTCTGAAGCTTTGTTATCTTTTTATAGGTGGTAATCGTTTTAGCAAAAGAAAGTTTTCAAAGATATACGCAATCGATTGCGTATTTTGTCTGCTAAAGTTTAGCGGGCTGTGGGATTTGTCTTGCTAAAATCTATTTTACTTTTTTAGCTTTGTGCAACAAATATCCAATAAAACACTATTATGAGTGGTATAACAACATTAGGTCAATTTATTATTGAAAAACAAGCCGATTTTCCTTATGCAAAAGGTGAGCTTTCCAGGCTTTTACGTGATATCGGAATAGCGGCAAAGATTGTTAACAGAGAAGTTAATAAGGCAGGATTGGTCGATATTTTAGGAGATGCCGGGCAAACGAATATTCAGGGTGAAGGACAGAAGAAACTGGATGTGTATGCTGATGAGCAATTTATTAAAGCGCTTCAAAGTGGCGGTGAATGCTGCGTTGTAGCTTCGGAGGAACATGAAAATCCAGTTTATATGCAATCTGGAGTTTCAAAAAATGCGAAGTATATTGTTTGTATAGATCCCTTGGATGGCTCGAGTAATATAGACGTTAATGTTTCCGTAGGTACGATTTTTTCCATTTATCGTCGGCTTTCGGATACAGGAGTATCATGTAATAGCAACGACATTCTGCAACACGGTACCAAGCAAGTGGCCGCAGGTTATGTCATTTATGGCAGCTCAACCATGTTGGTATATACCACAGGCAAAGGGGTGAATGGTTTTACTTTAGATCCTTCCATAGGGGAATTCTGTCTGTCCCATCCCGATATGAAGATTCCGGAAGCGGGTCTTATTTATTCGATCAATGAAGGAAATTACTCTAAATTCCCCAATGGTGTCAAGCAATATATCAAATACTGCCAAATGGAAGACGTGGCTACCCAGCGTCCCTACGCGTCGCGCTATATTGGATCTATGGTTGCTGACATTCACCGCAATCTACTGAAAGGAGGGATCTTTCTTTACCCAACAACTTCAGCACATCCGAATGGAAAATTACGATTGATGTACGAATGTAACCCAATTGCATTTATTGTAGAACAAGCAGGAGGAAAGGCGACGAATGGGTATCAACGTATTTTGGATATTGAACCCAAGACGCTGCACCAACGGACAGCTGCATTTTTAGGGAACACGGCAATGGTGGAACTCCTCGAAGATTTCCTCCAAAAATACCAGTAATTCATTGCTGTAGTGATTCGATGACAGGGAAGATTCGTTTGCCAATAAGAATTATTTATCTTTGTCCCGGAAAGTGGCTTCATTATTGAGAAGCCATTTCTTTTTCATTATTTTTAGTATGTCACGTTTTTTAGTTTTCATTTCCTTCGTTTCAATTGTATTTTTTTCTTGCAAAGAGAATTCGCCCACTTATGGTGATGTGCTGGCAAAAGGTTTTGAACAAAAATCTTATAAGGAATTTGATACAACAGCTTATGTAAAGGTGTTTCAGGAAGTGTATGGTAAACAGAAAGCCAGCCTGCATAACCCGAGCTGGATGAAGAAATTGTCTGATTCTACGGCAGGAATGACTTTAATCGCTGAACATCTATTTGACGGAAGCATCGATACCCTATTGAGTTATTTTGACCGAAGTGAAGAACATGGGATACGTAGCAGTTACTACCATACTGCGGAGATTAAAGAAACCTTATTTTCTCTGCGGAAACTGAAACCAAAGGATGTCGCGGAATCTTACCCTCTTCTAGCCAAGCTGGATCTTTTGGGAACAGACGGTCTTGTGGCTTATGTCAGCAGCATGAAGTATGGTGTGCTCAATCCAAAACGTCTATATGGAAGATATTTTGTGCCCCAAAAGCGCATGAATTATACAGCGGTTGTTCACTTGCTGGACAGTGTCAAGATAGGCCCCTTGATGGCAGATATACAACCGAAGAACCAATATTATATTCAATTTCAGGATTTGTTGGAAAATGGTAATCTGAATAATGAGCAAAGGGCTAAAGTGCTGATGGTATTGGAGAAACTACGCTGGATGGGGGAGACTTTTCCAGAAAAGTATGTTTTTGTCAATATTCCAGAACAGCGATTGCGCATCATGGAAGATGGTAAAACCAGTCAATTGATGAATGTATGTGTTGGTGAAACTGATAACCCTGCCTATACGCGCAAAGGTGAAAACCATGAAACGCCTGTCATGCAGGGTATCCTAGATGCAATGCAGGTTAATCCTGTTTGGAATATTCCCAGCAGCATTGTAAAAAAGGAATTGTTAGCTAGCGTGCGGAACAATCCGAATTATTTGGCTTCGCGTAATATGGTGGCTTATTATAAAGGAAAACAAGTTGATCCAAGTGCGGTCAATTGGAATGCGGATTCGGTGGAGAAATTCCGGTTTAAGCAAAACCCTGGCTCGGACAATTCTTTGGGAAATGTGAAGTTTCTATTTGAAAATGCCTATTCGATCTATCTTCATGATACGCCTGCCAAACAAATGTTCGGGCAGGCTAACCGTGCCGTGAGTCACGGCTGTGTACGTGTTGAAAAACCCGTAGACTTGGCCAGCTATCTGGTCAATAATGAGAAACAGGCCGAAAAGATTGCAAAAGAAATCACAACCGACTCCATTTCTAAATCGCGTTGGGTAACACTAAAACGTCGGATGCCCGTGTATCTTACTTATTATACCACTTGGCTTGATGATGACGGTAAGATCGTTTCTTTCCCCGATATTTATGGCTATGACCCTCGTTTAAAAGAGGCACTGAAAAAATATTGGACAAACTAAAAAAACTTTACCGCAATCCGGTTAAGGCTTTTTTAATATTCAGAGTTATAGGCCAGGGCCAAACGTATAAAAGGATAATCTTTATTCACGTTGTTATGGTTTTGATAATGGCCTTCCAGCCTAAAATATCCTGAGTAGAGATTGATACCAAAGTTTTTCCAGATCCGTACTGAAGCACTGGTCGATGCGGTATGAAGATAATGATGAGATTTATTGCCACTGATGGTGACAAAATAGCCGCCGCGGTACTCTATTCCAAATTTGAAGCGATTGAGTGTACTTAGGATTGCCGATGCCCGAACATCTGCTCCAGGACCATAATCATAGGTGCGGCTTTCGCCGAAATGAAGATATGGATCTGGCACCGCTGCCAGAACTACCGGGCCACCAGAAAGGAGGGTGGTCAACTTGGTATGGTGGCCCACATTAAAATTGGAATAAATGTTGTAGTTGATACTCTGTGATCCATAATAGAAGGCTTCATTTCGCAGAAAGTCAAAATGAGCTGAGACGATCCCACGGTGTCGCCCCGTTACGTTGGACAATATACGGTTCCCATAAAGAGAGGCGGAAACATTGACAGCATTTACGATGGAACTATCGTCTGAACCAATCTCAAGATTCAGGAAAAAATCATCAAACGGTTTCTTCTTGTCTATATCATCGTTGTTATATATTAGCTTGACTCGCGCATAAATATCATTCTTTCCGCGGCTTAAGACATTGTGTTCTTTGGCATCAAATCTCCGGATTCCCAATTCAACTTCCGTATGAACCAGCGAACTGTCAATGACAGCGCCTTTTATCGTATTTCCCCAACGGCCATCAAGCAATCTGTTTAATCCGTTTATTGGATTGATCAGCATGGCTAATATTTCCTTTTTATTGCGTTGCCCTTTCGTGAGGCTGGGTCTTGCCAGAATATGATGTGAAAGACGGTGGGTCATTTCGCCGAGGATTGTTCCTCCAAAACTGGTATTAATGATATCGTTGATCGAAGGTGGTTCCGTTTCACCGGCTGTCTCCCAGACATAACTTCCGGCAACAGTAGCTAATGTCGACTGTAGGAAGCTAAAATTGTTGGACCGGAATGAATTGAAATAGAACTGCCCATGGTAGGGGTGGGCAATCTGATTGGTAGCAAAGAGATTATCATCCCAAGTCCAAGCTGAAAACTTCAAATGACTGAAGAAGTTTTTGAATGAAATATGGGAGACCGGATCTTTACGAATGAAATAATTAACGGATGCGGGTATTGCCTGAATGGAAAACCATTCTATACCCGCCCGCAAAAAGTTTTTCTTTTGATAATTGACGACACTGTCGGGAAGTTTGGCATTGATCCTATCCGAAATCCATCTTGCCTGTTGTTTCGATACTGCCATGCTGTCTTTCAAATTTGCGCACCTTACTGCTGGAACGGCACTATCTACTGATGAAATGGAGTATGTCGTATTTAAAGAGCCATATTGGAGGCTACTTTGATTTGTTTGAATTGAGGCAAAGACGGTAGGCTGGGCTAAGATTAGGGTGCCAAAAAAAGTAGTAAATACATTCAAAAGCAAAAATAAAATATAGCGATAAAACCTTGGATTTTGATTCATACGGGTCAATATACTGTTTTGCAATAAAACTTGTATTCAATAACAAATATAAGGTAAAAGTGTTTTTACGATGACGCCTTCTTTCTTCTTTTAGCTGCATTTAGGTTGCTGATATGCACGATGGAATGTTACCTTTGCAATGCTTTACAACTGTTCAACTGATTTTATATGAACAATACCTTTGAATTTTCTAACATACGGACGGTCAATTTGAAAAACGAACTCTTTGCCGGTTTGACGGTTGCCATGACCATGATACCTGAATCCCTTTCGTTTGCTATATTAGCGGGCTTGCCTCCTTTGACAGGCCTGTATGCAGCTTTCTTAATGGGGCTTGTAACTGCTGTGTTTGGCGGAAGACCGGGTATGGTATCCGGTGGGGCCGGAGCTACTATTGTTGTACTGATGGCACTTGCGGCAAGCCACGGTATCGATTACCTTTTTGCAGCTGTGGTTCTGGCCGGTATTTTGCAATTTTTGGTCGGTCTTTTTAAGTGGGGAAAATTTGTCCGCTTGATACCACAACCTGTTATGTATGGATTTCTGAATGGATTGGCGATTATTATTTTTATGGCGCAAGTTGTCCAGTTTAAAGTAAACAGTGGGGACGGCGCGGTTTGGATGTCCGGTTCCACTTTATATATTATGGGAGGACTTACGTTATTGACCATGTTGATTGTTATCGGTTTCCCGCGGCTTACTAAAGCAATTCCCGCTTCGCTGATTGCTATTTTGGTCGTTTTTGCTGTGGTATCCCTATTTGGGATACAAACCAAAAAGGTGGTGGATATTGCCTCGGTCAGTGGATCACTGCCGCATTTTCGTGTACCAGATATTGCATGGAATTGGGAAACTTTGCAGTTAATTTTTCCTTATTCCTTGGTTATGGCAGGTGTGGGACTTGTTGAGTCGCTTCTGACACTTAATATGGTTGATGAAATTACCGCCAGTAAAGGGAATGCTAATCGCGAATCTATAGCTCAAGGGCTGGCAAATGCGGTTAATGGATTTTTTGGTGGTATGGGAGGATGTGCGATGGTCGCCCAGACTTTAGTTAACTTGAATGCGGGCGCACGGACGCGGTTATCCGCTTTTATAGGGGCGATGACAATTCTGCTGATTATCTTGGTAGGAGCTCCTTTTATTGAGCAAATCCCCATGGCGGCACTTGTCGGTGTGATGATGATGGTTGCTATCGGCACTTTTCAATGGGTGAGTTTTCGGATTATCAATAAGTTCCCGAAATCCGATATTTTCGTTGGTATTCTTGTTGCCGGTATAACGGTGCTATTGCACAATTTGGCTTTAGCGGTACTTGTCGGTGTTGTGGTTTCTGCATTGGTCTTTGCCTGGGACAATGCAAAGCGTATACGGGCGCGAAAATATGTTGACCCGGAAGGTATAAAACATTATGAAATATATGGGCCATTGTTTTTTGGATCCACAGCAAATTTTTTGGATAAGTTTGATATTCAGGAGGATCCTAATCATATCATTGTGGACTTTAAAGAAAGTAGGGTCGTAGATATGTCTGCAGTGGATGCACTAAATAAAATTACAGAGCGCTATGCCGCACAACAAAAGAAGGTGGAACTCTGGCATCTCAGCGAAGATTGTCGCTCCCTCCTCAAAAATGCAACGGGAATTGCTGTCGTTAATATTAAGGATGACCCGACTTATCAGGTTATGCCGGGGAAGTAGTTTTTTTTTGTCTCAATTCGATGAAAAGTTCGCTTCCTTGTCGCTGCGGTATGCTATTGAGACAGGTCTCCATTATTAAAATATCAAAGTCTACCTGAAACAGTAGTTGATATTCCGTTTTGTTTCCGCCAAAGGGTGGGCCTGCTGATTCAAATGCTCTGTTAAACAATAAACCTGCAAGAATGCCGTGTGGATGGAGCAGATCGGCCATTTTGTTGCTGTATTCTTCGCGTAGAATCGGATCTAATGCACAAAAAAAAGTCTGCTCGAGAATATAATTATATTTTTCACCATGGTCAAAAAAATCTTCGCAGATAATCCGGATCTGTGCAGTCTCACGGAACTCTTTTTGAACCTGATTGATTAATGTTGGTGCGATATCAAGTAAAGTGATATTTTTAAACCCTTTGTCAAGTAGTGCTTTCGCTTCGTATGCATTTCCACAGCCGGGGATCAAAATAGAAGCGTCTTTGGGAATCACCGTCTCCGCATATTCGATTAATGCCGGTGAGGCATAACCGATATCCCATCCCGTCTCCCTGTTTTTATAGCGATTGTCCCAATATTCTTTATCCAAATCCAATATATCCATTGTATTATACACCTGTTAAATCAAGCGGATACAATTTAAGGAAATCTTGTGTAATACGACATTATTTTTGTTTTTTACCTGAAAATCTGTTCCTAAGATTAGTAATAATGTCAATGGAGATGATAAAAAATAATTCGCTTTATTGTAGGTTTTTTAAACGCGATTCCTGTATATTGGATGGTATCAGCAAATGTATAAAACGTCCCAGTGAATTGCATCGTGCTATTCGTGATGAAAGCCCAAGAGTAATCAATATGCAGCTTCATGAATTGGAACAAGCTGGTATTATCGTGAAGAAAATTTATCAAGGACTTCGGCTGAAAGTCGAGTATAGCCTGACTGACTTGGGGATTAACTTATTGCCCGTCATAGCAATCATTGATAAATGGGTATTGAAAACAACCATTGGGTTGAAAATTTGAGAGAGCAGATTGTAGGCTGATACTGAACCCTTAAAATCATGAAAACAGACATATTGTAAAAGGACGATGGCGAATTGTAAATAAATCTATTATTGTGGCGGTAGTGAGCTAGCTTTATCCCAGCAGTCAGATAAAATAAGACCTGTTCGGCTTTTGATAAGGGGCAATTTGAAAAATAGCCTGCTGTTAATCCAGAAAAGATAATTGTATATGAAGCAGCCACTACAAGCTGAAGCCTTTAACTTTGATCGAATACTTTTGTATAGCTTATATGTCGCTTTGATTTCTTTCGCGCTCATGTTCGCTAGCACACTATTAATTCGCAATATTCATCCCTTATGGAATGCAATTTTAGTCATAGGTTTCCCGTATTCATTATTTGTGTCAAAAATAAAATCGAGCGCAGATGTTATAATTTTTGAGGATAACCAAATCATTTTGAACGGGAAAAACATCGCTATTCAAGATATTGAATTCTTTCGCATATTTGATTCGTTAAGGTTGTACTTTGTCTTGCGAATAACCTTAAAAACAGGCCAGCAGTATATTCACTATCTTCCAGTTTCGGCAAAGCAAGATATGGAAAACTATTTTGAAAAAGAGGGGGTAAGGAGCAGTAAGGGATCTTTTGATTTTATTGCCAAATATTATTCCTTATTATATGTTTTACCAGTCATGATATTGCTAGGATTAGCTTATTCATTAGGTACGCAACTATATTATTATTTGCAGTATTGATAAAATAAGGATTTCATAAAAACGGATAAAGTAGTAGTGAACAATCTGTAAGGGGTGAAAACGCTTAAATTAAGTCAATTCCTGTGCGAGCATAGCTTCGGAACATTGTCATTGATAGACGGATATTCATTGGGTTCAGGCGAATATTAGACCGGTCTAAAAGCGGTGCCTGCTTATGCTATATTTGATTGTTGGGTTTGTTATCTCAGGAGACGGCTACAACAACATAATGGTTTAATTAAGGTATTACTTTTAATGATAATAATATGAAAACAATGAAAATGACAGTGATGACTCTGCTAACGGCTGCAACTTTTGCGATATCAAGTTGTGGTGGTGGAAAGGATCAACCGGCAACTCCAATTAATGCGGATCAGTTTGAAAAATTAGATCAAAACAAGGATAATGCCGGCAAGCGCTTTAGCTTGACAGGGTACCCTTACCTTAACAGTGACGTAACAGTCCGAAGCGATATGGAAATTGCTGTTTCGTTGTTTTCTGAACCAAAGGGAAGAGGAGATTATATCGGTAGTATAGATTTGGGCTACAAGGACAATAAAAACGGTATGTATATTCCTGATAAGTTTACAGCGGATGATTTGCAGGTTTTTGATAATGAAGGAAACAGTCTTGGGATAAATGATAAAATTACAATTTCTTTCGAGATGGATCTGGATACCAAACGTCCACCAAGAACGGGTATTAAAAAATTGGAAAAAGACGAAAATGGTAATCCAAAGATGGTCGAACAGAAACCTACATACTATGGAGATGGACCGTCTGATATAAAAATTGAAAAGGCGAAATAGTTGATTTTCATGGGTTTTTGAGGCAAAGGGATCATAAATGAATCATGTTTATTTTAAAATTTGAACGTCATGTTAGCACTGGAAAATTATAAAATACTGCTGCTTGTACTATTTGCATCGCAATCTTGTGGGAATAATGGCCAGAAAACAGGCGGCGACACATCTCATCTGGTTGATCATCATGCTGAAATCATAACATATAAAAGCGATTCTACCAATGAATTGGTGCTGAACTTCAGGGATCATAGTTATTTTTATAAGGAAACAAACCTTCCCTTGAAAGCGGGGGAGGATGTGGGCTATGAGAATCAATCTAGAGGGTCCTTTGTAATTAAAAATGATACCCTGACTTTTTTCTCTCAGATGCCATCGCAGCTTGATTTTAAAACAGATTGGTCTACGAGTACGGAATTTCTCCCCTTATATCAAACCAATGAGGAACTTGATACCAATAGCGTGAAAATATACTTTGACAATATTGCCGAACCACAATATTATCAGGCATTTGAATTAGCTAATGGAAGAGTTGAAAAATTGGCGGTGAAAGCCTGTGTAACAGATGGAGACTTTGGTTGGATAAAAACGGAAAACGACCAGATTCCATTGTACCAATATTTAATTATTGAAAAACCTAAAAGCAATAAGCTTTTAATCATAGACAGTGTGAATACAGCGCACAGTTATTTTTTTGACTTTGATCATATTCCTTTTCGTTCATTCCACTTTTTTACAAGAGCTTATTGGAGTTATTACGATTTTACAGGACTGACATTTGTGCTTGCGGACAACAGGCTCAAATTAACAGAAAATAATAGGTTAGGACGTTATCAGCATTCTAATATTAATCTGACCTTCTTAAAACAATGAAGTATTACAGCTGTTAAGAACATTAATTCTTCTTTAAGCATGGGTTAATGATATAAATAATACGGATAAAAAAGGTAGATTTAAGCTATGAATAAAGAACAGCATTATTTGGATATAAACAGAGCGTCCTGGAATAGTAGAACGGATTCACACCTCAAGTCAGAATTTTATGATCTCCCAGGTTTTCTTCAGGGGAGAAGTTCTTTGAATGAGATTGAGCTAGATCTGCTCGATGATATTCAGGGGAAAACAATATTACATTTGCAATGTCATTTTGGTCAAGACACAATTTCACTGAGCCGGCTCGGTGCTGAAGTAACTGGGGTCGACTTGTCCGATAAGGCTATTGAAAGTGCACGAAAAATTGCTGAACAGACAAATGCCGATGTTCGTTTTATCTGTTGTGATCTATACGATCTGCCGAATCATTTGGATCAGCAATTTGACTATGTTTTTACGAGTTATGGTACAATCGGCTGGTTGCCTGATTTAGATAAATGGGCAAAGGTTATTTCCAGATTTTTGAAGCCCAATGGGAAATTTGTCTTTGTTGAGTTCCATCCTGTTGTTTGGATGTTTGATGATAATTTTGAAAAAATAGGTTATCGATATTTTAATTCAGGAGCTATTATAGAAACTGCAAACGGAACTTATGCGGATAGAAATGCGGCTATAACAGAGGAGTATGTCATGTGGAATCACGGTATAAGTGAAGTGGTCAATAGTCTGATAAAAAATGGACTGCAAATCGCGCAACTTGATGAATTTGATTATTCCCCCTATAATTGTTTTAACGGGACGATTGAATTTGAAAAGAATAAATATCGGATTGAACTACTTGAGGACAAAATTCCAATGGTCTATGCGATAGTGGCCATAAAGAAGTAACATCTGAGCGTTGGACGACCAAAAAAAGGAATTATGATAAAGGTATTTATAGCGGGTGCAACAGGATGGGTGGGAACCGAGCTAAGCAAAAAGATAACGCAGGAAAAGGGCTTACAATTGGTGGGCGGTCTGTCCCGCTCCAAAGGTGGTGCTGATTTAGCATCAATTTTAAATCTGGGAAACGGGCCGATTCCATTATTTGATAATATAACAGATGCGCTTGATCTAGTGGATTTTGACGTGATGATTGATTTTACCAAACCAGAAATTGCCAAGAGCAATGTTATTGCAGCGTTAAAAAGAGGGAAGCGGGTTGTATTGGGAACTTCGGGGCTAACAGATGCTGATTTTAAAGAAATCGCAGCGGTGGCAGATGAGCATCATACGGCAATATTAGCTGCCGGTAATTTTGCAATCACGGCAGTGATTCTACAGAAGTTTGCGGAAATTGCGGCTAAATTTATCCCACATTTTGAAATTATTGATTATGCTTCCGGGGATAAGCCTGATGCCCCAAGTGGCACCGTAGCTGAACTTGCATATCGCCTTTCCAAAATTCAGACACCAGAGTTAGCGGTAGCAATTGATGATACCGTAGGACGGAAGGATGCGCGTGGGGCAAGCATAAATGGTATACAGGTGCATTCTGTGCGTTTACCGGGACATATTCTTGGTGTTGAGGCTATATTTGGTGAAAAGGACGAAACGTTGATCCTTCGTCACGATGCAGGCAATGGCGCAGAACCGTACATAAAAGGGATTTTGATGGCTGTAAATAAATTGTCGACCTTTGAGGGCTTGAAGCGCGGATTGGACACCGTAATGGATATATAGAAGCGAAGATATCGAATAATCGGGATTAAAAAATTAGATTATTTTATACTAAAATAATTAGTATAATACTGTTTTTTTATCTTTATATTTACATACTTATTTAGCATGTGAACACTTATTCGTAAGTCTATTTTGGATATTTAGGAGAGGTGTATGGATGCTCCAATGTGGTTAAGAGCTATAGATAGGCTGACCATACGGTTTGACAGATTAGACTAAATTTGAGTTAGATGCCATGGAAGATACGATTGGACAGTTAAATACAGCATATAAAGGACAGATTTTCCGCATTACATATCAGGAAAGAGATTTTCAGATTCAATTGTTGAAAAAGTGTCCGACAAAAGAAGAAACAGCATTGGATATTCTGTTAGATGGTCTATTGCAGACTTTGGTTAAGAACAAAGAGAGATGGTCTTTTCAACAGCATGAATTGGATCAGGATCTTGCAAATCATATCTGGCGGGCCATCTCTCTCCGGTATAGACTTTGATAAGAATCAAAGTCTCCCAGTTACTTATTTAATTTACGCCAGGTCCAATAAGTTCAGTGGTAAGGCCTAAAAATCTCAGTAGATTTTTACTGTCAAAAATTAAAGTAACATAATGTTTTCCCTTTTTAAAGGTAAGTTTTGAACCACCTGGAAAGGTACTTCCTTCCTCCATTTTTTGCGTTTTGGCTGCATATTTACTGAATTTAGCTGCACTTTCCTTAAGTGTGGTTTTGTTCATCACAAGATTAAAAGGCAAGCCCTCGACAACAAGCACTTGATCTTCTGGGATATCAAAAAAGATTTCATTGATGGTATTATTTTTTCCAAGACTAGTATAGAGTTCCAGACCGGAATTGGTCAACCATTTGGCATATTTTTCTTCATTGGCATCTTCATAGTAGACCGTTTTCGCATTTAAAGCTGCTTCGATCTTTTGCACTGTCTGTGGGAAAATAAATTCTGAATCCTTGTTTAGGAGCGATTTTATTCCTGCATGGTTTTGCGAGAAAACGCTCATGGTCAATAGCAGGAAGAACATATTCAATGTTAGTGTTTTTATCATCATAGTGATCAATTTTAAGTTCTGGAAAATACAATAATTAAAGATATTAAAAAATTAATCAAATTCATTTCGTCTTTATGGCATTGAGATATATCCTGATATCCTGTTCGAGTTTTATAGGGTATATATAGCCCAATTTATTCGCTAGTTCCCTGCCAATTTCTGCGACAAGATCGGCCATTGCGAATAGCGCCGTCCAATTTTCATTGATATCACCGGCTGAAAAAGTCCGCATTATTTTTCCCCAGGTTTGCTTGGTCAGGTATTTTTTAAATAGGCGTCCATGTTTATTGGTTGTGATATTCCAATCATGCTGGCTAGCGATATACCACTCAATCAGCGGTACCAGATAATCGGTACGTATATTGTTTTCGGACATAAATTTTGCATAAAAAATATCCTCTCTTACGAGACACTTGGCGATATAAGTACAGTCCCACCAAAAATCATTGAGTAGCTGTGTGAATTTTTGCTCGGTAGGTTTTTTTATGATTGACACCCGATAGGAGGGTTTTTGGATCGCTTCCGTTATGCCCTCTTTGTCAAGGAGTACTTGATAACCAATATCCCAATCTTCACATAACGGGCTTTGACGCACCTCTTCCAAAAAATTAGGCTTACTATATAACTTAAAATCAACTTTTATGTGATCTGTATATAAAACCATTTTCATGGCATGTTTGCTATCAAAGTAGCTTTCATCCTCTTCAATCATGGCGATAGGAGAGCCAAAGTTATTTAGCCAATTCTTATCGGCGACATACTTGGTATTGTCATCAAATACAAGTTCGATGTCTAAATCACTTAATTCATCAACTGGTGCCAGTGGATTTACCAAGGAGCTCGTTAGGAGAACTGCCCGAATATCCGTATTGTTTTGTGCCCAATCCATAATCTGCTGTAATTTTTCTGCTCGAGTTTGCATATTTTTAGTTTATTTATGGAGAATAATCCCGTTCATTTCTAAAGAAGCACGACTTACGGCCGTTGGCTTCGCAAAGGTGTCGGAACAAGTTTATTTTCTAGTGATCTTAAAATATTTGGATCTGCCTCGGGGAAAACTACAGCCAATTTAAAAACCGAAGAGTCCGCTAAAGATAACAATACAATAGATTCCCATCGCCAACAGCAGATTGATGCACAGCGCCGCATATTTCTTCTTCGCTAATAACCAAATTGATTCTATTACTGTATAAATGAGGAGCGGAATTCCAAAACCGAGCATTTCGAAATAAAATAAATAGCCAGCACCCAGGTGATCATTTTCTTTATGCATATACCATTGAGAAATAATGATAACAAGGCCAGTTAGTATTAAGATACCCAATCTTATTAAGAGATGTCTTTTTAATTGTATATCTCTCAAAATAGGTGCGCGAATGAAGAAGACCGTTCCTGCAAAGTAAGCTATGATGAATATGATCCCTGTAAGCTGTCGGAATGTATAAGATATATTAAACCAACCATTTGTATAGAGTGACCCTATAATTAGTGTTGATAAAAGAAAATAGCCTATCGTTTTATAGTTCATGTGGTAAAATAAACGTTTTGCCCATACCGGATGACTCAAGCCTTTTTGTTGGAAAGAATTCACTTTCTAATAGCAATTTAGGTATAAATCACAATTATAGCAAAAATAGAGAGTGAAGATTAATGCGTCAAAAAATGTATGGAGATATTAGTCATTGAAATAAAAATTGTAAACGATTACTAATGACAGTATTATTTAATGGGACTGGTTGTTTTATTGCTTTAATTTGCATTTTTTGCAATATTATGCAATAATATGCTTCTATTTTGATTTATTATTGATAGTTTTGTACGACTAAGCCTAGACAAGTCTATCGCTATACTATTTTAGTTTATCTCAAATTATATGGAAATTAAATCATTACCCATTCGTCCGGATACAGCGAGAAATGCTGTCAGGTTTATCTTTTTTGTGTGTGGGTTGGGACTCGCCAGTTGGGCACCTGTCGTTCCTTATGTTAAGCAACGGCTTGGAATAGATGATGGTGTATTGGGACTTTTGATGCTTCTTATCGGCGGCGGAGCTCTTTTTATTATGCCATTTTCGACCATCCTTCTGAATAAATTTGGAACAAGAAAAATTATCTTTCTTTCGGGTATCACGCTCGCATTGATACTGCCGATGTTGTTAATTGCTAATTCCATCATAACAATGGGGATTACACTATTCTTTTTTGGTATGTGTATGGGAGGAATAGAAGTTTCCGCAAATGCGCACTCAATCCTTATCCAGAAACTCTTTGATCGGCCGATCTTATCCGGTCTGCACGGTATCTTTAGTGTGGGAGGATTAACGGGGTCGCTCGGATTAGGGCTGTTGATAAAGTTAGGGTTTCAGGCTACCTATGCCATGTTATTGATCTCCTTACTGATCGTTGTAATTATGTTCGTTATGTATCGTAGGTTGTATGCGCATGATGATGAAATACGCATTAATAGTCATCATGATGACAAGAAAATGGCTGCAGGTCAGTCCAAATGGGCTGGTTGGTTAAATTTGCATGTTTTATTTCTGGGCATGCTCTGTTTCTGTGCTTATCTCTCCGAAGGTTCAATGTTGGATTGGAGTGCGGTATTTTTGCATGAGGAAAAAAATGCACCGCTTGAAATTGCGGGGATAGGGTATGCTGCCTTTTCCATTGCCATGGCAACAATGCGACTTTTTGGCGATGTACTTGTTGTCCGCTTAGATCATCGGGTTGTTGTGGTCGGAGGCGGACTCTTAGCGGTATTCGGTTTGCTGGTAGCTGTTTTATCACCTTCTTATTGGGGTGCATTAGCCGGATTTATCCTATTGGGCTTTGGTGCTGCTAATATTGTTCCGATTTTATTTAGTCATGCCGGAAATTTAAAAGGGGTTGGGGCATCAGCAAGTATTCCGGTTATGTCAACATTGGGGCACTCGGGGCAGTTGTTGGGGCCCGCCTTGTTGGGTGGAGTTGCCCAATTTTATGGAATTTCAGTCTCGCTTATCGTCGTTGCTTTTCTTATGCTTTCACTTTCTGTGTCTTATTGGACTTATTGGAAATTCCAGGCTAGAAAATAAATTATTGCAAATTATAGCTGGGCAATTACCCCTTTTGATTGGCCAGCTATAAATACTCAGTTGAACGTTTTATTTTGCAGCTCAGCAACAAAAAAACGATGTGCATCAGTCCAGTTCTTCAACCGTTCAAATCGGTGCTCATTGACATTGTGAAATGTATTAAACATAAGCCCTTTTCCAGAAAAACTGTCTAGATTCTTTAGATGATCGTCAATAAGAAAATCGGTGTCGATAATACCTTTATTCCCACAGAATACGATGTTCTTCCACGAAATAAATGGAAAATATTCTTGTAGCCATTCCCGTTTCTCTAAAAGACTATTGGGAAATTCCATTGCGGCAGATACGACAAAAATCTCATAATAGTTTTGTAATTCCTTCACCACGTCTTGTGCATCTTGTGCAACAGGAATACTGCGGAAAAAACCTGGTGTATGCAAATACCGTAAGACTGCCGTCTGATCAGGTAAACAATCCGCTTCCTTCAGCCCTATGATATCGTTTTCATTTATCCGTATACCAGTTTCTTCAAAATAATGTGAAAGATAGTGTCGTTGGATGTCTGCAAGTACACCGTCCATATCAATGGAAATTGTCTTTTTTATCATAAGTTTTATCTTTATTATTGCACAAATGTAATTATATAATTGCAAAATATTGCAATTATAGCAAATTTTTGCAATTCATTTTATTCTGGTAAAATCTATATATTTGTTCCTATGCTAAAGTACGATCGTCTACAAACCATTTTAGATATCACCAATAGGGAGGGTTCGGTTTCATTTCACACCTTAAGCAAAAAGCTTTCGGTATCCGAAGATACCATACGGAGAGATATTAAGGAATTGAATGATCGGGATCTTCTTCGCGCAGTAAGGGGGGGAGCTCACAGCATTGTGCAAAAAAAATATCATTATCGTGATCGCGAGAAAGCAGGGCTGGAACAGAAAAAGATTATTGCACAAAAAGCTTTATCATTAATAAAAGATGATCAGGTACTTTTTTTCGATGGGGGTACATCTATCCTGGAGTTGACTAAAATTTTACCAAAGGATCTTAAAGTCACTATCATTACAAATAGTTTTCCTGTCGCGAGTGTGATCGAAGACCATCCTTTTATCGATATCATATTTTTGGGAGGCCGACTTTATAAGTCCGCCTTCACCACTTTTGGCAATACTACGTTGGAAAGCATTGCCAATTTTAAAGCTGATTTATACTTTTTGGGCGTTTGTTCAATTACCCCTGAAAATTTGTCCTGTAATTATCAGGAAGATGCTGAAACGAAACGTGCAATGATGAAACAGAGTGTTCGCATCGTTGGATTGTGTACTTCCGATAAATTTGATACGGAGTCAAGCTTTATCATCGATAAAACCAAAAAGCTTGATATCATTGTGACAGAACATGAATCAACGAGCCCTCAGATGCGTAAATATATCGCTCAGGGGATCGAGCTGCTTTAGACAAACAATGATGTCGCAGTTTTTTTGCTACATCATTGTTTGTTATCATAGCTATTTTGCGGCTTTGATCTGAATGTCCAATGTAAATTCGTCCTCAATCGCCCGATTCCCGAGGTCAGAGAAAAAGCTGGCCGAACGATATTGGATATCAAAATCCAATCGATTTACCTTTACACCTAATGCTTCGGCCGAAAGTCCGTCAGTGGTGCTGGTTACCTTTGCGGGAAAAGATATCGTTTTCGTTTTGTTTTTAATGGTAAGATTCCCTGTGATTACTGGAGTAGCCTTGCTGTTATCCACTTTGCTGATAATGAATTTTGCTGTTGGATACTTCGGTACATCAAAGAAATCTTCATTTTTAAGATGGCCAGTTAGTTTTGGCGCATCAGTACATGCCATCGAATTCATATCAATGGTAAATCCACCACCGGTAATTTTACCTTTATCTGTTTGGATCGTTCCGTCTTTCAAGGCAATGGTACCAACATGACCACCGACGACTTTCTTCGCATCCCATTTGATTATTGATGATTGTGTACTGACTTTATAGGTTGTTTTTTGCGCAAAAGCAAAGGAAGTACTGCAAATAATAGCAATGAATAATAAGGTTCTTTTCATAGAGATGATTTGTTTAAAATCAAATATACAAGAAAGTAGGCATATTCAAATGAGTAAGGTAATGATTATATAAACGATAGTTTTAAATCAATGATTTTAACCATTCCTGAAAAAAGAGGGTAGACTTTTATGACATGATTTATCCCCTAAAACTAGGAAATATTAGCTCCTAACCCGTATAAAGTTGGCTAAGAGGGGAGCTTATCCATTGTAGGAATATTATCTTTTAAGCGGTCCAATATATTTATAGCTATTGATGAATATGCCAGTCGGGGTTGCCTTTGAGTCGAGGAAGACAAGTTCCTGGGCGTACACCTTATCTGAGAGTAGGCGCTTGCCTTGTCCCAGCAAAACGGGGTAGGTAATGAGCACCACTTCGTCGACGAGACCCTGCTCAAGTAATAGCGAGGTCAGTGTAGAGCTACCTACAACAATCAGATCGGGACCATCCATTGACTTGAGGGCATGAATCGCGGCGACAATGTCTTCTTCCAAATTTTTTACTGGCCCCCAGGTTAGACTGTCGGGACGGTGTGTTGCGACATATTTTGTTGCAGCATTTATGGCATTGGCCATAGGGAAATCTCCCGCATTGGGCCAGAAGCCACTAAAGATATCATAAGTCTGACGACCTAAAAGAAGGTCGAAGTCTGAGCCATATGCCTGAAAGAGCATTTCCGCTCCTGCGGGACTTCTATAGGCAGTTGTCCATGCGCCATAGGCGTAATCTCCATCGTGTTCGATGATGCCATCAAGGGAGATGTGTTCGAAAATTCGGATCTTTCTCATTGTTTCAAGTGTTTGATTATCAATTCAAATTTAGCGAAGTTTAGAAGCACGGATGAGGTGCAATTGCGACAATATAAGGGGGTAAAACCTTTAGGTCAATCTGTTGTTTTTAGGAATAATTACGAATTGTACGAAGGTCGATGCAATACGATTTACGAACAACATACGGAAATGTATAAAAATATGTAGAACTTTAATCCTGCAGATACCGGTGCATGTGGATTTTAAATCTCCCTGTGCCAACGGTACATTCGGCGATATAAAAAAAGATACGCGTATGGAATTTTCACCTTTCAACAACGTTGTTAAACTTTGTCTTCAGGGTATGAGCATGGAAGAAGCCAAGCATACTGAAGAAGCCCTTAACTTATTTATGCAAGCTTGGAACGAAGCCACAGACGATCACGAACACTTTCTTGCGGCTTATTATATCGCCAGGAATCAAGAGGCTATTTCCGACAGATTGACATGGTTGGAGGCCGCCTTGAGCCATGCATTAAAACTAAATGATGATACGGTTAAGAGTGCTTTGCCAAATCTTTGTTTGAACCTGGCCAAATGCTATGAAGCGCTGGGGGATAGTGATAAGTCTCATGGATATGCTGATCTGGCTGAGGTCTTGGGTGAAAAACCATCAGATACCGGTCCTTTTTATCATGGTACAAAAGCTGAGTTACCAGTGGGTGCGTTATTAACAGCGGGAGGTAATTCCAACTATCAATCTGAACTTACCATGAATCATATTTATTTCACTGCATTAGTTAACGGAGCTGGACTCGCGGCAGCTTTGGCAAGAGGCGATGGTCGCGAACGCGTTTATATTATTGAACCTATGGGAAGCTATGAAAATGATCCAAATCTAACAGATAAAAAATTCCCAGGTAATCCGACACGTTCTTATCGTTCCACAATGGCATTGAAAATCATCGGTGAAGTAAGCGACTGGGGCAGACCGAGCCCCGAAGAGCTTCAGCGGTTCCGTGACCGTTTGGCAGACAGTAATGGGGAAATAATCAATTAAGTCTACCGTATTTAAGGATCGACTTGATGTAAATAAATTTCTTCGTACTAAACGGAGAATAGACTATAAAAGGTGGAAAATCCAGCAGATACACTGTGGATGATCTCACGATTTATTATCTTTTTCTTTGCTCTAAAAGGTATATTACCTGTCCAGTATTTAGAGAATGCTAGATTGGTTCTTCTAAAGAAAGCTCATGAAGATGATCAGGGGTTATGAGATTGATTTTGAAAGGGATTAAAATTTGAAAGGGATCAAATTGACTGTTCAGAGCGGTTGACCAAGAACATTTTGCGATTTTCATTGTTTGTTCAATGTAAATAATGTCTGAAAGATTCTTTTTTTCGGGCAAATCCCCATTAACTTCGCACAACGTGGTAAATGGATCTTATTTATTGATAATTTGGATCCAATTGGTATTTTATAAAAAACAAAAGAATGATTAAATCGAAAGGTTACGCGGCGAAGGATGGCAATTCCCCGCTTGAATATTGGGAATTTGAAAGAAGAGAACTTGGTTCAAATGATGTGCTAATCGATATCTTGTATAGTGGTATTTGCCATTCAGATATTCATCAGGTGCATGATGAGTGGGGTGGGACACAATATCCAATTGTTCCGGGGCATGAGATCGTTGGCCGCATCAGTGCGGTAGGCAGTGCGGTGACCAAGTTTAAAAAAGGTGATCTAGCCGGTGTTGGTTGTATGGTGGCATCCTGTGGTGAGTGCGATAATTGTAAATCGGATCAGCAACAGTTTTGTTCGGAGAAGAAAACGGTGTGGACTTATAATAGCACGGATGTGATGCACGATCACTCTTGCACCTATGGTGGGTATAGTGATAATATTGTGGCTGATGCAGACTTCGTCTTGCATGTGCCGGAATCGCTTGATATCAAAAAGGTGGCTCCTTTACTTTGTGCGGGGATCACCACTTACTCGCCCTTGAAACGATGGAATATTAGCAAGGGGCATAAAGTTGGCGTGCTAGGGTTAGGTGGTTTAGGCCACATGGCAGTAAAGATCGCTGTCGCCATGGGAGCTGAAGTTACGATGATAAGCCATTCGCCCCGTAAAAAAGCAGATGCGGCGCTTTTGGGTGCCCAGAAGTTTTTAAATACACATGAGTCTTCGGAGTTGAAGGAGTTTTCAGCCTATTTTGATTTTATCATAGACACCGTATCGGCGCCTCATGATTATAATCTCTATTTGGCATTGCTAAAAACCAAGGGTGTATACATCTGTGTTGGTATCCCAGCAGCGCCAATGGAAATTAACGGACGCTCGATTATGGGAGGAAATAAAATTTTGACGGCTTCAAGCATTGGTGGTATACAGGAAACACAGGATATGCTTGATTTTTGTGCTGAACATAACATCCTTCCAGAAACCGAATTGATTGACATCGATTATGTGAATGAGGCTTACCAACGTGTATTGGACAGTGATGTAAAATACCGGTTTGTCATTGATATGGCTTCATTAAATAAATAGTGTCAACAACATAAAAAAATAGGAATCGTCCACTATTGAAGTGAAGCTCAAAAGTTAGACGGATTAACAAAATTAAGTTTTTTGTACTAGAGCTAGGTATTCCACCTGGCTCTTTCCATTTAACCTATCGATCGTTTTAGCAAAAAATGGTGCTCGATATGAGTGATAATTTGTTGCGCATTTTGTCAAGATTGATGATATATCTCGAAAAAAGGAAAAACAGCAGGTTTCGGATTTTTTACATTGATTGATAGGCCTAATTTTGAGCTGTTGAAAATTATCGTCATGGAAAATATAGTATCGAGATTGCTGGTCAGGGATTGGACAGTCATCACCAGGGAATTGCATGATAAGGGCTTTGTGATCGTACCTGATCTATTAAATCAAGTCGAATGTGATGAATTGGTAGCAGCTTACGGTGCTGACAATAGGTATCGAAAGACTATTGTAATGGAGCGTTATCGCTTTGGTTTGGGGGAATATAAATACTTTCAATATCCCTTGCCCGAGCTGATTACGACAATAAGGGAAAAAGTATACGCATTGATTGCTCCAGTCGCCAATCAATGGATGGAGGAGCTTAATATGGAACGAAGATTTCCGGCTTCGCATGCTGCCATGCGAGAACTTTGTCAGCAGCATGGACAGGTGGAACCTACCGTCCTTATTTTAAAGTATAATACAGGCGGATTTAATACGCTACACCAGGATCTATACGGTGAAATTTACTTTCCCATGCAAATCGTATTGCTGTTGGATCAGGATTATGCCGGTGGTGAGTTTGTTATCACAGAACAGATACCACGGGCGCAGTCTAAGGTTAATGTCTTAAAACCCAAACGTGGTGATATGATCATCTTTACGACTAATTTTCGTGCAGCGAAAGGCTCCAAAGGCTATTATCGGGTCCATATGAAGCATGGTGTTAGTCCATTGCACAAGGGGCACCGGCATAGCCTTGGGATTATATTCCATGATGGTCTTAGCTAAGGATAGGAGATTCTTGCAGGTAAAAAATAGCCCATTTAAATTATAGGTATGTATACAATAGAACAAAAATTAAAAACGAAATATGATCAGACATATAGATTTAGGAGGGACAGCGGCTGACAGAAAGAAGTCCTTAAGTTCCTGCATTCGAAAGGGGGAAATTACCTTGGGCGGATATAAAAAGGCTAAGATTTACGGTCGTCTAAACTGTGCCACGGGTAAACGGATGAAAGTCGAACATCGTGTTTTCTTTCGGGATGAGGCTGATGCTATCAGCCATGGATATAGACCATGTGGTCATTGTATGCGGGAAAAGTACAAGGAGTGGAAAACTAAGCAGCAGGGTCTGGAGCATGCTTAAAATAAACGCAGATCTCCGCCTGAAAATTTGCAAGCACGTTTTAGTTTGCCAGATGAAGACCGTTAAAGGAAAAGTGGAAGTCGTGTTGCGTTGACAATTTCTTTCATGACAAAATAGCTTTCCATATGTCTGATTCCTTTAATCGTTGCAAGCTTATTGAAGTTAAATTCATGATAATGATCGACATCTCTGACCATAACCTTGAGCTGATAATCAAAAGCTCCTGTCACATGGAAGCATTCGACCACTTCCGGAAATTTCTGTATTTCTTCCATAAATAACAAAGCACTTTCGTTTGAATGCTTTTCCATACTGATCGATACAAGAACCATCAGGTTCAGGTCCAGTTTTCTTCGATCCAGCAAATATACCTTTTGTTTGAGCACAGCTGTAGCCGTCAACTTCTTAATCCGTTCGTATACAGGAGTCATGGATAAGTTGACCCGATCGGAAATTTCCTTGTTACTCATGTTGGCATCCTGTTGCAAAAGGTCCAAGATCATAAGATCTTTTTCATCTAATTTCATTGTTGTAGTAATTTAAATCTAAAAACAAAGGGGTATAAGCCTGTCGTTGGAATAGCAAATCTAAAAATAATAATATTTCAATATAATTTTACTAAAATAAGTTTAATTGCAGGTATTTAACACTATAATTTAATTTAAAGTAGTAAATTCATATTACTTAATATCAATTACCAACCTAGAAAAAGAATTATGAGTGATCCCCAATTAAAGAAAGTCCTTGGCCCCGTCATGTTGTGGGGATTGGGGGTAGGGTATGTAATTTCAGGAATGTATTTTGGATGGAACCTTGGTCTGGCAGAAGGAGGGACCTTAGGGTTAGCCATTGCTACTATATTCGTCATAATTATGTACCTCACCTTTACCTTCAGTTATACAGAAATGGCTTGTGCCATACCGAAAGCTGGAGGGGCTTTTGAATATGCCAATAGGGGACTGGGAAAACAATTAGGGTTTGTTGCAGGGATTGCTCAAAATATAGAATTCGTTTTTGCACCGCCGGCCATTGCAGCGGCGATAGGTGCTTACCTTCATTTGCTTCATCCTGGGGTAGGCTATCTTACTTTTGCGATCGGAGCCTATCTGATTTTTACAGCAATGAATATTTTAGGTGTGAAACTCGCTGCTTCGTTTGAATTGGTTGTGACAGTTCTTGCGGTTATTGAATTATTGATATTCGCCGGTGTGACGCTGCCAGCATTTGAATTTTCTAATCTTCAACAAAATGCACTTCCCAATGGGTATTCAGGCATTTTTGCATCCATTCCATTTGCCATCTGGTTTTTTCTAGCCATTGAAGGGGTCGCCAATGTGGCTGAGGAAACCATCAATCCGCAGAAAAATGTATTGATCGGTTTTGGGTCAGCTATCGTTACTTTGGTCGTGTTGTGTATCATTACATTTTTATCAGCGGTTGGTGTCGCTGGTTGGGAAGCCGTTGTCTATCCACCGGGAAGTACCGAGGCCTCGGATTCTCCTTTACCTCTTGCTATTGCCAACGTCATTGATAGCTCCCATATTCTATACAAATTACTTATCGGGGTAGGGTTGTTGGGTCTTATTGCGTCGTTCCATGGTATTATTTTGGCCGGAGGGCGCGCCACTTTTGAATTTGGGCGGGTAGGATATGCACCGTCTATCTTAGGAAAAGTTCATTCACGCTTTAAAACACCAGCTAATGCGCTATTGGTCAATATGGCTGTTGGTATAGTCGCGCTACTGACGGGGAAGACGGCTGGGATCATTACCATTGCCTGTTTTGGGGCAATCAGTCTCTATATTATTTCCATGTGGTCTTTTTTTGCCTTACGCAAGAAAGAACCCGCATTAGAGCGCCCATTTAAAGTCCCTTTGTATCCCTTATTTCCTATGCTTGCGCTGATCATCGCCCTGATCTGCCTGGTTGCTATGATTTACTACAACCCATTGACAGCCTTACTATTTTTTGGGCTTGTCATCTTATCATACCTCTATTTCTTAATCTTCCTTGACAAGGATAAAACCATCAAATCATGATCGACAAAAAAGAAATTATTTCCAAATTAAAGGCAAGTACGAGTACACACGTCAAAGTCGCCGTAGCAGATATTGATGGCGTATTGCGAGGTAAATTTATGCACCGTGATAAGTTTATCTCTTCGTTGGACAATGAATTCGGCTTTTGTTCCGTCGTGTTTGGATGGGATGTCAATGACCAAGTTTATGACAATGTGGAAATTACAGGCTGGCATACCGGTTATGGAGATTTTCCCGCTCGTATAGATGGAAATACCTTTCGAAAGATACCCTGGCAGGAAGATGTTCCATTTTTTCTGGCTGACTTTGAATCGTCACATGCTACAGATCAAAATGTGTGCCCGAGGGCGCTGTTAAAAAATATCATAGCACAGTCTGAACAGGCTGGCTACAAACCCATTTTTGCACAGGAATTTGAATGGTTCAATTTTATTAAAGGTGATGTCAATGCATCACAGAACAGCTTTAAAGAAATGACACCGATTACCTCAGGAATGTTCGGTTATTCCATCTTGCGGATGTCTGATAATTATGGGTTCTTTCGTGATCTTCTTGCGATGCTCGAACAGTTTGGTATTCCCTTGGAAGGTTTGCATACTGAGACTGGACCTGGCGTAATGGAGGCGGCGATTCAATGCAGTAATGCGCTTGAAGCTGCAGATAGGGCTACACTCTTTAAGTCAGCAGTAAAGGAGATCGGTAAAAAACATAGTATTGTCGCTAGCTTTATGGCCAAGCAGACGAAAGAACTACCGGGCTGTAGCGGTCACGTACATCAGAGCCTCTGGGACCTAAAAAAAGAAAAAAATCTATTTTATGATGCCGACGATCAGTTAGGCATGAGTGAACTGATGAAGCAATTTCTTGCTGGACAACTGTATTGTCTGCGGGATATTCTACCCTTATTTGCACCAACTGTTAACAGCTATAAAAGACTCACGGAGGGCGCTTGGGCCCCTACGACTTTAACCTGGGGGATAGACAATAGGACTACGGCCCTGCGGGTCATCGATGGTGGACCAAAGGCTACACGTATTGAACATCGGGTGGTTGGTTCGGATGTTAATCCATACCTCGCCATAGCGGCCTGCCTAGCGAGTGGACTTTACGGTATCAAGCATAAACTATCCTTGGACAATCCGTATACTGTGGGTAATGGTTATAAAGATTTGCAACATGGCGTTTTACCAAGAAATCTCTATGAGGCTACGAACCGGATGGCGCAGTCTGAAATAGCATCAGAATTATTCGGTGAAAAATTTGTTGACCACTTCTGTAAATCCAGGTTATGGGAATGGCGGCAGTTTTCAGAACAAGTAACAGATTGGGAAACAAAAAGATATTTTGAAATTATTTAACTGCAAGATGGATACAGATAAAATTTATGGTTTTAATTTTCCGACACCGATTCGTTTCGGTGCAGGAGCGATCAATGAATTACCGGATTACCTATTGCGCAATGGTCTTAACCGCCCTTTATTGGTAACGGATCCAACTATTGCCGAACTTCCTTTTTTTAAGGAAATCCAGCGTAAATTGACGGGCAGAGGGATAGACGTGATTGTGTTTCATGATTTGCACAAAAACCCGGTTAAATCCGATGTGCTGCAAGGTGGAGATGTCTATCGGGGGACCAATAGGGATTCCATTATCGGTGTTGGAGGCGGAGCAGCACTTGATGTTGCGCGGGCAATAGCACTGCGTGCACATCATCATCGTGATCTCTTTGACTACGACGATCTTATCGGTGGAGATATTTATGTAACCAATGAGATCCCACATCTAATCACTGTACCCACTACAGCAGGTACTGGAAGTGAGGTTGGTCGTAGTGCTATTATTTCCGAAGACGAAACCAAAAAGAAACGTATTTTGTTCAGCCCTAGGTTGATGGCGAAAATAGTCTTTGCGGATCCGCTCCTCACGATGGATCTTCCGGCATTCGTCACAGCGGCTACAGGAATGGATGCCCTCACACACAATATGGAAGCTTATTTAGCAAAAGGATATCATCCGATGTGTGATGGTATAGCGTTAGAGGGAATGGCGATGGTGGCAACAGCTATTGAAAAGGCAACCAAGGAATCTGATTTACAGTCTCGTTCGAAGATGCTTTTGGCCTCACTCATGGGGGCAGTGGCCTTTCAAAAGGGGCTGGGTATTGTCCATAGTCTGGCACATCCTCTTTCCTCGTTGTTAGACACTCATCATGGACTTGCGAATGCCATTAATCTACCTTACGGTATGCAATTTAATTATGCGGGATTCGAAGATCGTTTTGATAAAATGGCAGTAGCGCTCGGTATTGGCAATAACGCTGGCGATAAAGTCGTGGACTATTTATTTGAACTGAATACACGCCTGGATTTACCTACCCATTTATCATCCATCGGTGTACAAAAGCAACATCTTGCGCCATTGTCGGAACTTGCATACGCGGATTTCTGTCATCCTTCAAATCCGAAGCCGGTGACAACAGAAGATTTCCTTGCTATTTATGAAACAGCATTCTAATAAAAAAATAGTATGATTAAAATAGGTATAAGCGCCTGCTTTTTCTATCCTGACAAGGAGCGTACAGTCTTTGGTGCTAAATCATTGAGCTATATGGAAAATGATATGGCCCGCTGGATAGGAAAGAAGGGAGTGCTTCCGGTACTGCTTCCTGATTTGGATGAAGATTTATTGATGGATGTAATCGATCAGATGGATGGCATCATCCTCCAGGGAGGGAGTGATATAGCTCCTGAACACTATGGCGAAGAGCCTATAGGTAAGTGGAGAGGAGACGCTTACCGGGATCAGTATGAACTAAAGATATTGGATTATGCGATCAGGAAGGAGAAGCCCATATTGGGTATCTGCCGGGGATTTCAATTGATGAATGTCTATTTTGGGGGCTCACTTTATCAGGATATTCCTTCACAGATACCTGGAGCAGGAGCCCATCGGTCGGCAGAATTATACGATACGATTAATCATCCCATAAACTTTGTACCTGGAACCTTGCTTGGGGATTTGTATGGGCATATCGCTAATCCTAAGGTAAACACCGTACATCATCAGGCGGTCAAACAGCTTGGACAAGATTTGGAAGTATACGCTCATTCGGATGATGGTTTTATCGAGGCATTTGGATATACCAAAGCAGCTCCAGGAAAAGTGATGGGTGTACAATGGCATCCGGAGTTTTCTGCTACCCAAGCCGGAGAACTGTTGGATGAAGAATTGATTTTTAATGTTTTTCTAGAACATGCAAAACAACATAGAAATTAGAAACCCCGCTACGGGGGAGGTAGATGCTGTGATCCCTGTTATCACAGCATCCGAATTAGATACAGCGGTCGCTCTTTTAAAAAAAGGACAACTTTCTTGGGCAAAAGTGCCATTACAACAACGTTTAGATTGCATAATTGCGTTTGGACAGTTAATTCTGGCCAATAAACAAGAACTTGCCGAAATCCTTACTAAGGAAACGGGAAAACCTATTACCCAGTCGCTAAACGAAATTGTAGGGGCGCAGAACCGTATCGAACATCTTCGGACAAATGCGGTTAAATGGCTTTCTGAGGAACTTATTACAACAACTGGGGCAACCCACGAAAAGATTGTGTATGAACCACTGGGGCTGATCGCCAATATTTCCGCATGGAATTTCCCTTATAATGTTGGATTTAATGTATTTCTATATGCACTTATAGCTGGCAATGCCGTGCTTTATAAGCCATCGGAGTTTGCTACTGGTACAGGTATACAGTTTGAGAAATATCTGTATCAAGCGGGTATTTCCCAAGATGTATTCAAATGTGTTGTCGGAGATGCCGAGATTGGCCAGCAATTATTGGAGCTACCGCTGGATGGCTATTTTTTTACAGGGTCGTATAAGACTGGTCTCCATATTGCGACCACAGTAGCGCATAAATTAGTTCCCGTCCAATTGGAACTAGGCGGGAAGGATCCGCTGTATGTTGCCGATGATATCGCCGATATTAAGAAGGCCGCAATTCTTGCCGCAGAAGGCGCATTTTACAATAATGGACAGAGCTGTTGTGCTGTGGAGCGTATTTATGTATCGGACAAAATATACGATCAATTTGTTGAAGCTTTTGTCGAGGAAGTAGCCTCTTATAAGATTGGTGATCCGATGATGCCGGATGTATTTATCGGACCGCTAACCAGAGCCGCTCAACTCACTGTGCTTGATGCTCAAGTAAAAGATGCGCTTGCAAAGGGAGCAACCTTGCGCCTGGGGGGGCATACACTGGAAGATACAGGTTATTATTATGCGCCTACAGTATTTGAGCATTGCAATCACGACATGGAATTGATGAAGGAGGAGAGTTTCGGCCCGTTGATCGGCATCCAAAAGGTGACTTCAGATGATGAGGCGATCCATCTAATGCAGGATACCACATATGGCCTGACTGCAGCCGTATTTTCAGCTGATCAGGATAGGGCCATGGCAATACTAGAAAAAATGAACACCGGAACAGTGTATTGGAATTGTTGTGATCGGGTAAGTCCCAATGTCCCTTGGTCTGGACGAAAAAATTCAGGGCTGGGCTCAACCCTATCCGCGCAGGGAATCCGCGCTTTTGTTCAGCCCAAAGCATACCACTTGAGACCATAAGTTTTTGGGTAAAGGTTGTTTGTAGGGAATAAATCCCCTAATTTCAAGGTTTTAAGTCTTTTTTGAAAAAAATCTGTTTATTTCTGTAAGGTTTAATACTATAGTCCATGACATAGCATTAAGCCTTACTTTTTAAATGGAATATCGTGATCTCAGGTAATATTCCCAGTCGACTGGGGTAATCCAGGTAACCGAAACCGACATTCACATAAAGTGATTGATGTTTTTCCTGATACAGGCCGGCCCATTCACGATAGGCATATTTAATTGGGCTCCATTGATAATCTGGATTGCTAAAGCCGAATTGACCACCATGTGTGTGTCCACTAAAGGTGACATCGATCATCGGATATTTTGGTAATACCTCAGCCCTCCAATGTGACGGGTCATGTGAAAGGAGGAAGGTGATAGGTGAAGAAGGATCAACCTTGGACATGGCCAGATCGAGATCGCCATAATTGTGCGGGTTGTTCACCCCCCAGTTCTCTACACCTACAAGCGTGATTTTTTCATTATTTAAGACAATCTCCTTCGATTCGTTTAATAGCAGCTGCCAGCCAAGTTTGCGATGGATATCTTTTACATTGTTCAGGTTCTGTTGTTTGGTCAACTTACGCTCATGGTTGAAATGGAACCTATTAAAATGATATTCCCCATAGTCGTGATTTCCCAAAATAGAAAATACACCCAAGGGAGCCGTTAGTTTACCAAATATGGAGAGGTAGTCATCCATCTCATCGGCAAAGTCATTCACCAGATCTCCTGTGAAGAAAATGATATCAGGCTTTTGTGAAAGCAATAGGCTTATACCCTTTTTTACAGCATTTAAATTATAAAGACTGCCCGCGTGTATGTCGGAAATCTGAGCGATGGTCTTACCTTCGAACGATTTTGGGAGATCGGGTAAAATCAAATTGACCTGTTTGATCTGGTAATCATAGAGATTGGATACAAAACCACGGGTTAAGGCGACTAAAGGGATACTGCTCAACAAAAGACCACTTTTGATGATGAAATCAGATCTTCCTATGGTCTTATTATTTGCATCTGGTATTGTATTATTGTTTGTAAGTCGTCTGCCTATATTTCTAAAAAATGCCGAAAGTATATCCACGCTGATGGAGAAAAGAAGGACTGCCTTTGCAAGCAATAATGAAATGGGGAAGAACATGAAACAAGCAGCGATAAAATTGTTCCACTCGAAAAATAAGTTCAGGAACATGCAGGCATAAGAGAAAATACTCAATAACCACCAGATTACATTTGCGGTTAATGGTTGTGATTTCCATACTGCCAGTCTGCATAACCTTAAATATATCAAAATATCAAAAAGAAGAAATATAAAGATGATTTTTAAGAAACTGTATAACTGTGGGATCATATAAAAGCTTGTTTGTCTGAACCAAATCTTGCCATAGGGCAAGCCTCTTGACTAAATAATTTATTTATCTTGTATTCTTGTTAAAAATAGTAAATATGAACACAAAATTTGAAGCTGGGATTAATATTGCCATAAAAATTCCCAAAAATAAATATGAAAAGACGGTAGCTTTTTACAGGGATATTCTGAAATTGGATGTCGAGGAGAAGCCGATCGATAATCCAACAGTTTCCAGGACACATGAGGTGAAGTTTGGGCACGATATTATTTGGCTGGATTGTGTGGATAACTACACCCATTCCGAAACTTGGTTGCAGCTTACTGTTCCGAATGTTGCTGAAGCGACCGATTATCTATTGTCAAGTGGGGTGGAAACCTGTGACGAAATTGAGGAACTTCCGGAAAATATGCATTGGATTACCGACCCTGCAGGTACCGTGTTCAATTTGCAGCAAAAGCGATAAAATGCTGATTTCAGGCTATGTTGTTAGCATTAGTTTATTCTTGCTGTTCAGCAATAGCACTGTTTCCCATCAGATGAAAGTGTGATAATATAACAATAGGGACTATGATTGTTGGAAGCAAGACATAAGGAAACTGTAGTACAGCAATATTAGGTTGATCAAATGCCATTGACTGTAAAGGTAATGGCGATGATAATATACCAATCAACCCGACAATCAGCAGTGAACAGATGCCCAAAATATTCCAGGCTTTGAAAACTGCAGATGTGAGTATTTTTGGATTGAAACTACTAAGTATTAAAAATAAAACGGCGGTAATGCCGAAAAATAGATCATAGTTCCAACCCAAATATGTCATTTCTATGGGTAGCATTTTATGCTCAAAAAGTTGGAAAATAATGAATTCAATAGGGAGTCTTAGGATATGGATACCAAGCAGATAATAAGCGTTCAAGCTTAAATTTTTTGCTAATCTATAGTAACTGATACTAAGTAAGAGCGCGCTCACCAAGACAAGTACAAAAGTAGGTGGGAAAATCAAAAAAATATTAAGGGATGATACCGTTGAGAGTGCAAATGCCCATATCGCAATAGGAATCACCACCATTTTATTGGGGGAAGCGAGTCCAAATAAAATGAGGCATGCTAAAGTGGAAACGGAAAAAACAACAGGCATAGAAATGCAGATTTATGATATAAAACTACAAGAAATTCGCTTTGAAATACTTGTCCTAGGGCAAGTATTTTGACTCTTAGAAAAATTAGCGTGTAGTTTTGCTAACCTATGCTGTTGGTCGAATCTTAAATTTAATCAGTTGAGCTCAACCTTTTTTCTTTCAGCCATTTTGATAGGTGGTTGGCGACTTCAATATTATTCAGGTCAGAAAAGGGGAAGTGTGTATTTGCATGAATACCGGCCTCGGGAAGATGGACGACAGTGGCGTCACCCCCATGTTTATTGATTGTTGCCGCCCATATTCTGGCCATTTCTAATCCCGAACGCCAGTGATCCATATTCCTTACTTTGGTGGGCTGTTTGGCAATATTATCTCCGTAATAAATCACGATAGGAATTTTGGTGAGTTTTTCGAAATCTGCGAATGGAATTTCAACAGCTTTGAGCTCACCAAAAAGTCCTGTGGATTGGATTGGTTGTGGCAGTTCGCCTTTCGGAAACATGAAGCTGCTATACGGTTCAAAGGCGGCAACGGCTTTAACTCGGCTGTTTTTAATTGCCGTAGACCATCCCGGGCCGCCGCCCTGTTAATGCATTACCAATATACTAACACGATCGATACAATTAATCCGTTTCTTCTGAGTGAATGCTTTTCCTTCAGAATATTACCTAAAGTTTAACGCATTCTTTTCTTCAGGATCTTATTGAAATTATATCTTTTTCAAAATTGCGAAATACGCTAGTATATAAAGTTATATGAATTACTGAAATAAATACCATTATTACTGTTTATAGGAAGGTAACAAAATGATCAAAGACAAGTTCCGCAAGCGATAAACCACACAAAAATCGGATACCTTGCTATTTTCTGGATAGGAGATGAGCTGATAAAGCTATGCTATTGTTAATAAACCTTTGGGATTGGAGTTGCTAACTTAGTCGGCAGATCAAGTTAAGAACAATAAAATATCTTAATTTTGAAATAATGATTAAAGTCCGTAAAAAGTACGATCGCATTTTTAAAGAGCGAGCAGTTGAATTAAGTAA
>Ga0222427_100680_pt1 | contig 36491 bp, 36 predicted proteins | sample 2B20Ametagenome_FD_182890 | JGI IMG/M metagenome (GOLD analysis project Ga0222427, IMG submission 182890) | Enriched microbial communities from leaf-cutter ant dump, University of Wisconsin, Madison, United States - 2B20A (version 2) | ecosystem: Environmental > Terrestrial > Nest > Insects nest...
TGTTTATTGGCGGCCTGGTGCCGGCACTGGTTTTCGGTGTCGCCGTCGGTAATGTGCTGCAAGGCGCGCCGTTCAGTTATGATGCCGAACTGCGCGTCACCTATCACGACCAGTTTCTGGGCGGGCTGCTTGGCCTGTTTTCTCCCTTTACCCTGTTGTGTGGCCTGACTTCGGTGGCCATGCTTGTTTTGCAGGGTTCGACCTGGCTGGGCCTCAAGCTGGAAGCGGGCGAAGTGCGTGACCGTGCCCTGCGCTTCGGTCTTTTCGCCGCCATTGCCGTAATCGTTTTGTTCCTCATCGGGTATGTGTTCGTACGCTTCACCGGCCTCGGTTTCAGTGTTGTCGGGCAGGTGCCGGCGGACGGCGCATCAAACCCGACACGCGCCGAGGTCGTCCGTCAGGCCGGCGGCTGGCTGACTAATTTCGGTAAGCATCCATGGATGTGGACGGCGCCGCTGCTCGGTATTGTTGGGCCGCTGATCGCGCTCGCCGGTCAGCGCCTGCGCAGGGACTGGCTGGCTTTCGGCGGCTCATCACTGGCGGTCACGGGTATTATCGCTACGGTCGGTTGCTCCATGTTCCCCATCATTCTGCCGAGCACGATCGACGCCCATTCGAGCCTGCTGGTCTGGACGGCCTCCAGTTCGCACCTGACCCTGTTCATCATGCTGCTGGTGGTGGTGGTTTTGCTGCCGATCGTCATGCTCTACACGGCATGGGTCTATAAGGTGCTGTTCGGGCGGGTCGGCACGGAACAGCTCAAGACAAACCCTGATTTATATTAGACAAGGCTGGGGAGGAGCGCCTCTCCAGATCCCCCAAGGAGTTGAGCATGTGGTATTTTTCATGGATTCTGGGCGTCGGACTGGCTGTCGCCGTCGGCATCCTCAATGGCATCTGGTATGAATTCCATACAACCGATGACCCGGACGCCGAGGATCCCTATAAAGAATAAAAAGTCGGCCTCCCACCGGAGGCCGACTTTTTTTATTCGCGCAAGGAATTGACCAGATTGAACACCATGGTCTTGGCCGAGGCGTCATGGCCTTCCTGCGCTAGGGCGTAAAGCGTCTGCATCACCTCGTCGGCGATAGGGGAGACATGGGCCTGATTGACCACCTCGAAAATGCCAGGCAACAGCAGGCGGCGCACTTCATTATCATCGACCAGCACCTCGGTGATCTTCTCGCCTTCGCGCAAACCGGTAAAGGTGATCTTGATGTCCTTGTCGACACGCAGGCCGTAAAGCTTGATCATCCGCGTCGCCAGGTCGTGGATTTTCACCGGCGTGCCCATCTCCAGTATATAGAGGCCGGAATGTTCCGGCGTGCCGACATTGGTCATGGCGGCGGTCAGGACCAGTTGCACCGCCTCGAAGATGGTCATGAAATAGCGTTCGACATCGCGGTCGGTCAGCGTGATAGGCCCGCCGCGTTCGATCTGCGACTTGAACAGCGGCACCACCGAGCCGGTCGATCCCAGCACATTGCCGAAGCGCACCACGCAGGCCTGATGGGTATCGGAAATCTGGGTGCGGATCAGGTGCTCGGCCAGGCGCTTGGTGGCCCCCATAAGCGAGGAAGGCGCCACGGCCTTGTCCGACGAGATCAGCACCAGTTGCTTGACGCCGGCGGCCTTGGCGGCGTCGATGACATATTGTGTGCCCAGCACATTGGTCAGCACGCTTTCGCTCGGATTAAGCTCGACCATCGGCACATGCTTCAGTGCGGCGGCGTGGAAGATGACATCCGGCTTCTGCTGCGCCACAACGGCGGCGATTCGTTCCTTGCGGCGGACGCTGCACAGGAAGGGATGGGCGCGCGCGCCCGCGCCGTTGTCGGGGAATTCGAGCTTGATGGCGCGGTCGATTTCATAGAGCGCCAGTTCGGAGTGATCGATCAGGCTGACATGCGCCGCGCCGAGCGCCAGCACCTGTTTGCAGATTTCCGAACCAATGGAGCCACCGGCGCCCGTCACCAGTACGCGTTTACCGGAGTAGAAGTTTTTCAGGCCGTCGGTGTCGAGCTGGACCTGTGGTCGGTGCAGCAGCACCTTGAAGGACGCCGGATCGCTGGGATCGGGCAGGGGCAGGGCGCCGTTTTTCTTCCCGAAAGCTGCAACCCTGGCCAGAAAACGCAACAGTCGATAATTGGACAGACTCATGGGTATTCCGGCGGGCTAACGATAATATGAGAGCGTATTGAGCGTGTTATGACGCTTTTAGCAAGGGAGAAGCGTTTGCGGGACACAATTTTTTACAATCGGATGCCGCTAGTGGTGTAAGGACAGGTTATGATCGATATCCTCTTCTTTGGCCGTGTGGCGGACAGGCTGGGCAAGCGCCGGATAGCAATGGCTCTCCCGGAAGGGGGCTTGCGTCTGTTTGCCTTGCGCCTGCGGCTTTTTGACGGCGAAGACGATGAGCGGTTGCGCATGAGCGTCAATCAGGTAGTGGTGACCGATGACCGGCCCCTGCGCGATGGCGACGAGGTGGCCTTCTTTTCGGTATTTTCCGGAGGCTGATCATGTCTGAGTCTGTTGGGGCCGATATGGAGGTTCGTCTTCTGCCGGCGGCCTTTGATCCGGTGGCGGTTCACGGCGATTTCCTGACGCGGTTCGGCGCATTCGGCGCGGTTGCAGCCTTCACCGGCGTGGTGCGGGAAACGGCGAAAGAGGCTGCGGTCGATTATCTTTACCTCGACTGGTATCCCGGCATGACCGAGGCTTCGATTCAGGCGATCGCCGATGCGGCGGCGGAGCGGTTCGACATTCGCGCGCTTGGCATTCATCATCGCTGTGGCGAGGTACGGGCGGGGGAGCCGGTCGTCTTCGTGGCGGCGGCCAGCGCCCATCGCCGGGCGGCTTTTGAAGCGGTGGATTATATGATGGACCGGCTGAAATCCGAAGCGGCCTTGTGGAAACGCGAAGTGGGGCCACAGACTGACCACTGGGTCGAACCGACTGCGGGCGATGCCGACGATCTCAAACGCTGGAGTGAGAAATGAGTGACCTGTCGCATCTGGATGAAAGCGGCCGTGCCCGTATGGTCGATGTATCCGGCAAGGCGGTGACCGCACGGACGGCCGTAGCACGCGGGCGTCTGGTCTGCGTGGCGGAAACGGTGGCCCTGGTGCGCGAAGGCAAGACGCCGAAAGGCGCGGTGATCTCGACCGCCGAACTGGCGGGAATCATGGCCGCCAAGCAGACCTCCAGCCTGATCCCGCTGTGTCATCCGCTGGCGCTTAGCCAGGTGGCGGTGCGGATAGCGATCAATGACGGTCTGCCGGGCTTTGATATCGAAGCCGAGGTGCGGACCACCGGTCAGACCGGTGTGGAGATGGAGGCCCTGACAGCGGCCAGCGTCGCCGCCCTGACCCTTTATGACATGCTGAAAGCGGTCGATAAGACCATGCGGATCGAAGGGATCGAGGTGGTTGCCAAAAGGGGCGGTAAATCGGACTGGCCTCAAACGCCGGACGTATAAAAAAAGCGCGAAGGACGGAATCCTTCGCGCTTAAGTCTATAGTCAGTAATGACAATCTTTCGAACGTGCCGCATTTAACAAAAATGCTGCGCTGCAAAAAGGGTGGTGGGCTTAAAAGAGTTTGGCGTGGATTCCAAGCCACACCCGGCGGCGCGTCTGGCCATAATCACCGGCGGTCTGGTAACGGGTATCGCCGGCATTTTCGACGCGGCCATAGAGGCTGAGGCGATCGTTGAGCACATAATCGGCGCGCAGATCGGCCAGGTCATAGGCCTTGAGCATGCCGGTATAGGCGGTATCGAGCGCTTCGCCGACATGACGCAGGCCAAGCCCCAGGTTGAGCTTGTCCGCAGCGGTCCAGGTCAGGTCGAGACTGCCCATCTGGTCCGGGCGGCGCGGCAGGAGATTGCCATCGCCATCACGGGCGTGAAGAAAGGTGTAATTGCCGCGCAGGTGCAGGCTGTCGGTCAGGTCTTTCGACAACTCCAGTTCGACGCCGCGCGCCTCGGCACGCGCCGTATTGCCGTAACAGCCGTAAACCTGATCGTCCCGGCAACCGCTATACACGAAGTCGATCTGGTCGCGTACCGAACGGGTGAACAGGCTGACGCTCAGCAGGCCACCCTCGAAGCCGTAATCGACGCCGCCATCGAGCGTGACCGATCTTTCTTCAGTCAGGGAAGCGGTGCCGTAATCGCTGTAAAGCTGGTAGAGGCTTGGCACCTTGACGCCCTGGCCGGCGCTGGCATGAATGCGCAGGTGATCGCCAAATGGCGCATTGACCGTGATCTGCGCGATGTCATTGGCGCCGAAAGACGAGGCATCGTCATGACGGGCGCTCAGGGCAATATCCAGCGGACCGAAATCGTGCGTCACCTGACTGTAGACGCTGGCGAGCGTCGAAGCGGCCTTGAGCGGTACGGGATTGGGATCGAGCGCCCATGGATAGGCCACGCGCATCGTATCGCGTTCATAGCTCAGGCCGCCGAGCAGGCGGGTAGTATCGCTCAGGCGATAGCTGATGTGGTAGTCGGCTGCCTCGATATGGCCATTGGCGACGAAATTCGGCGTGTGATCGGGATTGTAATTGTCGCTGTCATTGTCGGTGACGCTGACCGACAGAACCTGCTCGCCTTGTGTGAAATGGTGGGTGAGGCCGACAGCCGACAAGGTGGTGTCGGCCTTGCTGAAATCACCGGTATCCATGAAGTTGTAGGGGGACACCGGATTGTAGCCGTCGAAATCGGTGCGGCTGTGGCTGGTGGTCGAGAAGGCCTGAAGGCTGAGAGCTTCGTTGAAATCGTAGCGCAGTTTGCCGTTCAGTGTGGTCTGGGTGAAGCCGTCCTTTTCGGTACCGCCGGCAAAGGCCGAAACGCCGCGATCATTATAAGTGCTGCCGGAAAGCCGCCAGGTCAGGCCGCCCAGCTTGCCGCCGATACCGGCGCGGGCGGAGCCGTATTCATCGAAGCCTTCGATCCGCAGATCAGCTTCCAGCGGCCGGGAGGGGATGCGCGAGGTGAGACTGACCACGCCGCCCATGGCGCCGGACCCCCACAGGGTCGAAAGTGGCCCGCGCAGCACTTCGATGCGCGCGGCGTCGTCCGTGCCGACCAGGCCGAGATTGGTGCCGCCGCCGACCTGCGACGGGTCGTTGAGGCGCACGTCATCGAGGATGTAAAGCGTGTGATCGGCGCCGGCGCCACGGATCGAGGCGGTTGTCGCGGCGCCGGGGCCGCCATTGCGCGCGATGCTCAGGTCGGTGGTGTGCGTCAGCAGGTCGGCGACGAACAGGGATTGGTAAGACTTGATGTCGGCGTCGGTCAGCACATCGACGCTCTGGCCGATTTTGGCAACCGGCAGGCTTTCGCGGGTGACGGTGACGATGACCTCTGTGGGAGCCTCATCGGCTTGCGCGAAAACAGGCGCGGCGAGCAGGGCGGTGGACAGGATAAGGGCGGTTTTGCGGTAGCGCATGGGGGTCTTCCGGTCAGAAACGAAAGCCGTGAACGCGCGTGACGAAACCCGCGCCTTTACGGCTCACAAGGTATCGTCTCTCAAGCTATATAGACTTGCTCGCGCTGCACTTCCCGGCCACGCAAAGGACGACAGCCAAGGCAGGTTTCCTGACTTGCGCCTCGGACGCGGGCGACGTCTTCCCGGTATTGCCCCAGTGACGTATGTCGCTCGCTCGGCGCTTACAGTTGCGGGGACAGTCCGGGATTTCAACCCGGTTCCCTATTATCCCGCGGTTTGACGCGCGGGCACCATTGGCACAGCGCGGCACTAGGGCGTTTGTTGCGGCGCGTCAAGTTCAATCGCAACAGGTGTGCCGGATGGGTTGTTTTTACTGGCGCATTGAGCGCCCGCGCCACGTTTGGCGCGTAGCCAAGGCCACGGAGTGGCCGCCCGGCAATTGAGGGCGAGCAAAAGTCAGGACAACCGCCTTCAGGCGGTTGTCCGCGGCTTTTGCGCCGCATATTCCGCCGGCGTTAAAGCTTGCAGGCTCAGGGCATGGATCGGACCGGCCAGTTCCTCGGCCAGGGCCGCGTTGATCAGGCGCTGGCGGGCCACCCGGTTCAGGCCGGCGAAGCTTTCGGATACCACAAGGACGGAAAAATGACTCTCGCCCCCTTCACGCGCGCCCGCATGTCCACTATGTTTGGCGCTGTCGTCATGAATCTCCAATTGCTGCGGGGCGAGAGCCTGGTTGAGTTTCGCCTTCAGGCGGCCGGCTATGATTCCCATATTCTGCCTCACTTATAGGGTATGGAACGGATGTCAGCTTCTTTTAAGAGTTAAGGATCATATTTCAAGGTATGAGTGAAGGATTTAAGTACAAGCCGCGTCTCGGCATGGATATGCGTATCCGTCCGCCTAAGGAAGGCGAGGAAAAGACGCGCCGTCCCGAGGACGACGTGCTGCAACTCAAGCCGGGCGAGAAGCCGTGTGAATGGCCGGAATGCCATAAGGCCGCCACGGCCAAGGCGCCCAAGTCGCGCGAAATGATGAATGAGCACTATAATTTCTGTGTCGGTCACGCGGCGGAGTATAACAAGAACTGGAACTTCTTCGCCGGCATGAGCGAAGGTGAGGCCCGCCGCCACCGCGAATCCATCGCCACCGGGGATCGTCCGACCTGGGCGTTCCGCGCCTCGCGCGTCAGCCGTGAAGCGGCGAATTTCGCCACCAAGGGCACCAAGGCCGGCGGTTTCTACGATCCGCACAGCGTTTTCGGCGCCGGTGCGGCCCCGGTGCGTGAAAAGGGTGCGCAGTCGGAACGTCAGTACGGCAAGATAGAACGCGCCGCCTTTGCCGACCTTGATCTCGAAGTCGGCGCCACGGCGGAACAGATCCGTGTGCGCTACACCGAAATGCTCAAGCGCTGCCACCCGGATAACAACGGCGGTGACCGCTCGGCCGAGGACAAGCTGCAACGCGTGATCAAGGCGTACAAGGTTCTTAAAAAGATGTCATTGGCTTAGGTGGAAAAGCTCTGAATTTCCTGCCAAAATTCTTACGGTTCGGCATTGCTGGCGGTATTGGTTTTGTGCTTGATGCCACAGTGGTATTTCTTTTTGTAGTCGCAACTAGCCCGACTCTGGCTTAATCGCGTTTTCGGAGTGCATGAAAAATTCACAGCTTTAGTGTGAGTAAGGTCAGTACTCTGCGACAATGGCTACCGATGGGCTACCAATTGACGTTTGTGTCGGTTAGTGGCGGCGGTTCCGTTGATCAGTCATATCCGATTACTGGTGTTTTTATGGTACATTGGCGGGTATGGTGCTCAATGGAAAACATGATCGCGCAGGATGATTTCAAGTTAAATTGAAGATGGGGGCATGGCATTAATTTTGAACAAAAACCGTCCTCAAATGACCGGAAACGCTGGTCTCAATTATGCTGCATGGCAATTATCCAAAAGGGGCTGGCATGTAATGCCGACCATTCGGAATGCCCGTGGCTCTGATATGTTTATCGTCAATCCAGATGAAACCCTTACCCTTGGTATTCAGTCGAAAGCCTTAAGTAAGCGTTCTGCAATTCCATTAGGAACAAATGTCGATAAGTTGCAATCTGATTGGTGGATACTCACCATCCATGCGAATTCGGAAAATCCAGTTTGCTATATTCTAAGTCTTGATGAAGTTCGGCGACTCGCTTCGCAGGATAAGAATGGCGGGGCCTTTTGGTTAGAGGCTCGTCATTATGATCGAGATGAATTTCGAGAGGCGTGGCACCGTCTCGATGATAAAATAATAATATCGGGGAGCGAAAATATCGTGACTGTTCCAAAGTCACTGTCTTTGGAAAATGGAGGGTCCATTCAGTTTAGGAATGGAGTTAGGCGCCCGGGATCCCGTAGTGTTAAATGTGCGGCGGTATGGGAATATCTTGATGCCAATCCGAAGTTAACTATTGCCGAAATTTGTGAAGTAGGGAAGGCAAGGGGCTGGAACGATGGGAATACGAAAATTGAGTATTATCAATGGCGCAAATTTCATGGTTTGATGAAATCGTAAATTCCGATTCCGTTACAAAAATGAGGGGACCGCTTTTATATCAAGGGGCGCAGCTGGAAATTTAACGGTAGAGAAGGATTCGCACTCTCGATAGGCGTAAGCCGAGTTTTGTTCCGGAAAATTGTCCAGCCAACCTTGGTTACAAACTGCTGAAAAACGGATCGTCCGCCATGTCCCCGCCGGGGCGGCGGAACAGATGGACATGCAGGCGGCGGCGCAGGGTAAAGCCCAGGCTTTCATACAGTCCGATCGCCGCCGTATTTTCCGGCAGGACATTGAGGAAAGGCGCGCGGCCATCGGCGACGATGCGTTTTCCCAGAATCGAGGTCAGCCGCCGGGCATGGCCGCGCCCCTGGAAATCCGGGTGGACACAGATGGCGCTGATCTCGGTGAAATCCGCCGGTTTCATGCGCTCTCCGGCCATAGCCGCCAGCCGGCCTTCCTCGAATATACCGATATAGCTGCCCATCTCGATGGTGCGTTGCCCGAAAGGCCCCGGTTTCATCAGGGTGGTCAGGGAGATCATTTCATCGACATTGGCAAGTGTGAGCGGTTCGGCCTCATCAGCCACATTGGCCGGCCGGAAGTCGAAGGCGGCCATTTGCAGGATCGGGAAGTGCACGAGCAGGTCCAGCCCGTCCGGCGTTTCCAGTTCTTCCGGCGACCACAGCACCGCCGTTTCGCCTTCGGCCATGCGTTCGGCGAGAACCGGCAGAGCGTCGGGCGTTTCTAAAGCGGCGAAGGGCGAGATTTCGGCTGGATAGCGCCGCACCGGTCCGTCGCCGATAGCCAGATGCGCGTGACGGCCGGTCAGGGCCGACCAGGCGGGATTGTCGAGTTCGGTAGTTTTCATGAGGAGCGTCTAACAGAAAAGGTGTACGGCTGCTGCCGGAATCTTGCGGTATAGTTGGCTATGGAGGCGCTTATGAACAAGATGCTGAAAGGCGGCTGCCAGTGCGGCGCCATCCGTTTTGAAGTGACCGGTCCGCTGCCGGAGGCTTCGATTTGCCATTGCCGCATGTGCCAGAAGGCATTCGGCAATCTCTTCGCGCCGCTGGTGTCGGTGCGCGATACGGATTTTCGCTGGATCAGGGCCGAACCGAAGCGTTTTGCCTCGTCGAATCTCGTCAACCGCGGCTTCTGCCCGGAGTGCGGCACGCCCCTGACCTATGAGGCGCCGGACGGCATGGCGGTCGCCATCGGTGCGTTCGATCATCCCGAAAAGCTGGAGCCGCATATCCAGTATGGTGTGGAGGGCCGCATTGCCTGGCTTGATCACCTCGACGATTGGCCGGTACGAACGACGATGGAGGATATCGAGGCCGCGCCCTTCCTCGATAAGCTGGTCAGTCGGCAATATCCGGATGAGCCGTGAAACTTTCCCATGACAATTCCAGTGGTATCGAATAACCATCCTGCAAAGGATTGGTTTGGGGGCGATTGTGATAAGCGCTGTCGTTTTGCTGATATACGGCGTATTCTACTACTGCCTTTATCGTGCATATGAAGCTTTCCAGTGGCGCAAGTACAGGCGACTTGTCCCAGATTCTACCGCGCCTGTACCGGGGCCTGAACATCTCCGGATGGTATTTGAGATGTTTGTGTCGTCCTTGGACCCGACAATGGGCAAAGGATTGAGGCGAATGCTTAAGGCCAATCGCATTGCTTTCCCGATTGTTATAGTCATAGGCGGTGCCGGATTGCTGTTCGGTATCTAGGAACTGTAAAAAACTTCACGCAGCGCGAAATTACGGGTTGTTTCCTGATCTCTAAAGTCTTAGCTGAAACCCATACGTCTCCGCCGCCGAAAGCCTGATTATATGTCCGCCGAGCTTGAATATCCCGATCCGCTGCTGTCCCATGTGCCTGATAAAAAGGTCAATGTCCGTGAGGTGTTCGGCATCGATATCGATATGCAGGTACCGGCCTTCTCGCACCGCGATCCGCATGTGCCGGATATTGACGAAGCCTACCGTTTCGACCCGCAGACGACCCAGGCCATCTGCGCCGGCTTCGCCTTTGACCGTCGCGTCATGGTGCAGGGCTTCCACGGCACAGGTAAATCGACCCATATCGAGCAGATCGCCGCGCGCCTGAACTGGCCGCTGGTGCGCGTCAATCTCGATAGCCACGTCAGCCGGATCGACCTGATCGGCAAGGACGCCATTGTGCTGAAGGACGGCCAGCAGGTCACCGAGTTCAAGGAAGGCATCCTGCCGTGGGCCTTGCAGCGCCCCGTCGCCCTGGTGTTCGATGAATACGACGCCGGCCGTCCGGACGTGATGTTCGTTATCCAGCGCGTGCTGGAAGCGCAGGGCCGCCTGACTCTGCTCGACCAGAACAAGGTGATCAAGCCGAACCCATACTTCCGTCTGTTCTCGACCACCAACACCATCGGCCTGGGCGATACCACCGGTCTTTACCACGGCACCCAGCAGATCAACCAGGGCCAGATGGACCGCTGGTCGCTGGTCACCACGCTCAACTATCTCAGCCATGAGGCCGAGGTCGGGATCGTGCTGGCCAAGGTGCCGGAATTCAATACGCCGGAAAAGAAGGGCGTGATCGACGCCATGGTGCGCGTCGCCGATATGTCGCGTTCGGCGTTTGCAAACGGCGATATCTCCACGGTCATGTCGCCGCGGACGGTTATCACCTGGGCGCAGAACACCCTGATCTTCAACAACGATCCCGAACTGGCCTTCCGCCTGTCCTTCCTCAACAAGAGCGATGAACTGGAGCGCCATACCCTGGCCGAGTTCTACCAGCGCGCCTTCGGCACCGATGTGAAGGAAAGCGCATTGAAGGTAAAGGTGATATAATCCTATCCTCCCCTGATTTATCGGGGGAGGTGGCGAGCTTGTCGAGCCGGAGGGGGCATTCCCCGCCGCCGGTCGCCCCCTCTGTCACGGACAAGCCGTGACACCTCCCCCGCAAGCAGGGGAGGATGAAAAGATAAAGCCCCATGGCCAACAAGCCGACCATCCTGTCCGAACCGTTCAAGAAGGCGCTGGTGCATTCCACCCGCGCCCTGGCGGAGGATGCCGAACTGGAGGTGGTTTTCGGCTCCGATGGCCCGCGCATCGATGGCAACAAGCTGATCCTGCCGCATCCGCCGCGCGACCTGGCGCCGAAACTGGCCCAGCGGGTGCGCGGCCAGGCCGACCGGCTGGCGCTGAAAGTGGCGCATCACGATGAAGCCCTTCATGCCCGCGCCCGTCCGCGTGACGATATGAGCGCGGATGCCTTCGATGCGCTGGAAGAGGCGCGTCTGGAGGCGATCGGCGCCCGCGCCATGCAGGGAGTGCGGTATAATCTGCTGGCAGCGCAGGAAGGCGATATCGAACGCTCAGGTCTTTACCGCAAGGAAGAAAAGGCTGAGATTGGTTTGCCGGAAATCCTCGGCCTGATGGCGCGCGAGGCGGTAACCGGCGATCCGATCCCCAATTCGGTGCAGCGCGTGGTTAATCTGCTGCGTGCCGAGATCGAGGAAAAGACCGGCGACGGCCTCGAAAAGCTGGCGGCTCTGATCCATGACCAGAAGGCCTTCAACAAGCAGGCGCGCCATATCCTGACGGCGCTCGATCTGAAGGATGACAGCCAGGACGCCGAAGACGAAAAGGAAGACGAAGGCGAGGAGGGCGAAAGCGAAGGCGACAGCCCCAAGGAAGACGCGCCCGAACAGGATGAGCAGGACGACAGTCAATCGCAACAGGACCAGCCGGAGGAGCAGACCGGCCAGGATCAGCCGCAGGAGGGCGAGGACGACTACACCCAGATGCAGGGCGATCCGCAGATGGCCTCCGACACCTCGAGCGACGAAACGCCGGATGGCGAGGCCGGTGAGGCCGAGCGCCGTGAGAACGACCAGCCGGATGCCAATATCAGGAAGGACTATGAGGTCTATACCCGGCAATTCGATGAGGTCATCACCGCCGAGGAACTGTGCGATCCGGAAGAGCTTGAGCGCCTGCGCGGCTTCCTGAACGCGCAACTGGCCAATATGGCCTCGGTGGTGTCGCGCCTGGCCAACCGCCTGCAAAGGAAGCTGCTGGCCCAGCAGAGCCGGTCATGGTCGTTCGATCTCGAAGAAGGCGTGCTCGATGCCGCCAAGCTGACGCGCGTCATCACCGATCCCTCCGCGCCGCTCAGTTTCAAACAGGAAAAGGACACCGAGTTCCGCGATACGGTGGTGACCCTGTTGCTTGATAATTCCGGTTCGATGCGTGGCCGGCCGATCATGGTGGCTGCGGTCTGTGCCGATGTGTTGGCGCGGACCCTGGAACGCTGCGGCGTCAAGGTCGAGATTCTGGGCTTTACCACCAAAGCCTGGAAGGGCGGTATGTCGCGCGAGGCCTGGGTACGGGCGGGCAAGCCGGCCAATCCGGGGCGGCTCAATGACCTTCGCCACATCATCTACAAGGCGGCGGATAATCCCTGGCGCCGGACGCACAAGAACCTCGGCCTGATGATGCGCGAAGGCCTGCTCAAGGAAAATATCGACGGTGAAGCCCTGCAATGGGCGCATGGCCGTCTGATCGGACGACCGGAACAGCGCAAGATTCTGATGGTGATCTCGGATGGCGCGCCGGTCGATGACTCGACGCTTTCGGTCAATAGCGGGCACTATCTCGAAAATCATTTGCGCAAGGTGATTTCCGAAATTGAAATGGCGGGCCGGATTGAACTGGTCGCCATCGGCATCGGCCATGATGTGACGCGCTATTACAAGCGGGCGCTTACGCTGATCGATGTCGAACACCTGGCCGGTGGTCTGATGGATAAGCTGACCGAGCTGTTTGAAGAGAAGTAAGAAACCCTACCACCAACGCATGTGGCGCATCGGTGGTGGGGTTTCTTACTTTCCTGTGCTACGGAGTTTCATGCGCATTATTCTCATCTCCCTGGCCCTTCTCGCTGCCTCGGCCCATGCCGAGCCGCAGCCTTATCTGCAAAAGCCGACCGTCAGTTTCCGCCCCCTGAAAGGCAGCGATCCGAAGCCGGTCAATCCAAAAATGCGCTATGTCGGCGGTTATGAACTGGAGGCGAGGGGCACGTCCGAACTGGTGGGATTGTCGGACCTGCATGTCTTTCCGGATGGTGACCTGCTGAAAATCGAGGCCGTCAGCGACTTTGGCGTCATGGCCCGGTTCGAGCTGAAAGCGGATGGGAAAAGCGGTTATCTCGATAGCCCGCTGGAGATCGATCCGTTGCATGATCCTCAAGGCAGGCGTTTCAACAATAAGGGTGAGGCGGATGCCGAAGGGATGACGGCCGATCCGATGAATGGAGAACTGTATGTCTCCTTCGAGGGCCATCAGCGGGTGATGAAATTTGCACAAAACCCCTTCTCCCAGGCGGGTGAGGTTTTGCCGCTGGCTGGTTTGCCCAATTTTCCGGCCAATCAGGGTATGGAAGCCGTGACCTATCTTCAGGAGCCGGATGGAGGCGCTTTGTTGATTGGTGTCGAATCGGGCGGCTTCTGGCGCTGTGAGCTGGCCTCGAATGTCTGCACGGAAGTCCATGGTCCCGCCACGCCGGGCTTCCTCTATATGATGACTTCGCTGTACGCGCTCAATCATGACGATCCGCGCCGTAACCACGATATACTGGGCCTTTACCGCTATTACGATCCGTTCACCGGGCCGCGCAATGTCCTTCGTCTGCTGCATCTGGAGGGCGATACGCTTTCGACCGTCAGCGATATGGTGAAGATCGCGCCGCCCCTGCCGGTTGACAACTACGAAGGCGTGGCGGCGGTAAAAAACGCAACCGGCTACCGTATCTTTCTGATCAGCGACAGCCTGAAGGAAGATGGCAAGCCGAAGTTGCTCGTTTTCGATTGGGCGCGCTGATGCTGACGGTCTTGGCGCCGGCTGCGGCCTCGTGCCAGTTGCTGATGGCCGTACTCATCTGGCGCCGGACACGACTGCCGGGACGGGGCGCATTGGCTCTCAGTCTGATGTCCGGCGCGGCCTATTTCCTCCACGCCGCTTTTCCGGAAACCTTGCGTTTTCTGTTGCCGGTCGTTCTGGTGGCGCCACTGGCTTGTAATCGCGCCATTCGCAGAGGCTTTGACGCGCCGTTGCGCCCTGCAGGGTTGGAGATTGGACTGCTGGGCCTGCTGCTGATATCGGGATTGGCGGCTCGGGCGGGCGGGCCTTCATGGACAGGATGGGTTTCAAGCCTTCTCAGCCTGGTTCTTTTCCTGGAATTGCCGGTCATTGTCTGGTGCGGCCTGCCGGACGATCTGGTCGCGGCGCGGCGCAATGTCCGCATCTGGTCCCTGGGTTTGTCTGCTTTGCTTGGCGCCGGCGTAGCTCTGGCGTCGGTTCTGGGCGGCGCGGCCTGGGCCGTGCCGGTGGCGGCCGTACTGACCTGTCTGCTGGCCTTCGCCGCCGTGGCCTTTGGCGGTGAACTGGCGGACACTCTTCTGGCATCGCCCCGGAGCGCAAGACCCCCGCTCGATAGCCGCGAGCAACAGATATTGTGCCGCCTGAGAGAGGCCATAGCCGAGGTCTATAATGATCCTGATCTGACCTTATCGACCTTGGCCCGACGCCTCGGTGTGCCGGAGCATCGCCTGCGCCGGGTTATTCATCTGGGGGAAGGCCGGCGCAATTTCAGCGCCTGGCTGAACGACTACCGGATCAACGCTTTCAAGGCGCGCCTTGATGACGATGAAACCATCCTGGCCCTCGCGCTGGCGGTGGGTTACAACTCGCTGTCGGCCTTCAACCGTGCTTTCAAGGCGGTCGAAGGCGTGACGCCCAGCGTTTTCCGGGCGGCGCGGAAGGCGAATGCAAAGGCGATGACCGAGCCGGTGCCGGACACGCCCAGCGCCACATAGGGCGAAGGCACAAGGGTTGCCGCAGCAACCGAACTCAGGGCCGCGATCAGTCCGGCCATGCGAAAAGCGTGTTCGGCGGGATTCAGCCAGAGGCGCCAACGCTGGGGGAATTCTGTGCGGACGAGGTCCCAGCCGCCATAGGTCGCCAGACTGCCGGCCGTGGCATAGACCAGGGCAGGTTGCCAGTTGAGCAGGCCCTTCATGTGGGACATCATGAAAAGAGCGATGTCTGCAATAAAGACCAGCATGGCCGGCGCAAGGTCGGCGGCCCGTTTACCATTGTCTTTCAATTTCAGTGCGCGGATGCCGGCCCAGAGATTGTAGCTGATAATGAGGCTGGCGCCCATGAGGTCCAGCTTGCCGCGAAAGAGGAAGGCGCCGATCAGGGCGGTGGAGACGCACAGTATGGCCAGGACCAGGGTAATCCGGCCTGTCATCCTGTGAACCGCATCGCCTTTCCGGCGGGCCAGTACGACCAGACCGGCAAGGATGGCGAGCGAACCGGTGACGATGTGGGAGATGATGTTGAGTGTATGGAAATCGGGCATGAAACCTCCTGTCGAGGAAGGCGTCATGAAACGAATATGGTGCGGTTTCCGGTGGATTTCTGAAATCGGTCAGTTGTTTCGGATGGGGATGCCCGGCGGCGCGTATTTGGCCGCCACGCTGTCGAGCACCAATACCCAGTCCGGCCCGAAAGGCGGGCTTTCGACGTCAAGGGACGCCTGGCCATCATAGGTGGCGAGCGGGTGTGCCGCGCCGGTGCGCGGATCGTACCACCATGCCTTGACCGGTCCCGCTTTTAACCGGCTCAGGTCGATTGTCGCCTTGCGGTCGTTGAGCGGGAAATAAACAAAGGCGTATGTGCCGGCATTATCGCGTGTCGCCACCATGTGCAGCCCGCCGTAATCCTGGCCTTTCAAAATCAACCCGTCGTCCGGAATACGGTCCAGTTGCGGCCGCGACTCGATCAGATTGCGCAGGAACACCATTTCGCGTCCGCCGGGCCGTTGCAAGGCGATGATCCAGTCCATTTTGGCGTGATTCATCACATCGTTGCGTCCGCCGACGAAGCCCCATACCGAATGATGGCCGTAGGTCACGCCCGCCGCGCCCGCGAACACCGAGCGATAGGTTTGCTTGCGCACGTCATAAGCATCGAAATAGCCGGTGCCGGCGTCCCAGCGCGGCCAGGGATTATAGGGGTGATCCTCATAGTTCGGCTCCAGGTCGAGCGTCGGTTTGGGATGCGGCGAAGTGAAGTCGCGCGTGATGGTTTCCCACACGGGAACGTCATGTCCGACGCCATGGCCGCTTTGCGTGCCGTCGATATCGAGCCATGCGGCGTCGGACAACTCCTGCGAAGTGGCGACGCCGCCCGGTGGATGATAGGCGACCAGTGGATCGGCGCCCCAGCCCTCTTTGATGCCGTCGGCCATGGCGGCCCATACCGGGCGCCAGTCGACCGGGACAGGGAAGCCGGCGTCTTTCACTGCCGATTGCAGCCAGACGGGACTTTGCGTATCGACATGGCTTGGCCGGTCGCCGCCCAGCATCCAGATGATATTGCGATGTCCTTTCAGGCATTGGCCGAGATAGCGGCCATAAGCGCGGGCGGCGGGCAGGTTGTCAGGCGTGAATAACCGGGGACCGGCACCCCAGGGCGCTGTCATCTTGTCGCCCCATGCCGGCAACAGGGCGACATAGAGGCCGAGTTGATCCGCCCGGTCGACAATGGCGGCGACCCGCTCGAAATAGGCCGGGTCCGGTTTGGATGGATCGTTGCCGATGAACGGTGTCCGTCCGTCCGGTGTCGGTCTGGTGACGCCCTCTATCTCGCCCAGCACCACGGTCTGGATAACGGTATACCCCTGGCGTGCCCGCGTGGTCAGGTAATAATCGGCCTCATCCGCAGTGGTGGCGTGGATTAATTCCCACGCCGTATCGCCCAGCCAGAAGAAGGGGTCGCCGTCCGGTGTGACAAAGTAATGACCGTTCGCCGAAACGGCCAGTGGCGCCAGGTGTGTTTCGGCGGCAACGGGGGCGGCCATGATGAAAAAGGCGGCGGCGCACAAGATGCGGAACATGCGGTATCCTCCCGTTTTTTAAGAGGATAGTCTGTTTTGTGTATAAAAAAAGTCCCGCCGTTGGGCAGGACTTTTCGTATTCAGCGTTTTTGGGAGGAATCAGGCGGCTTGCTCGGCCAGCTTGTCCTTGATCTGCTTCTTGATGCGGCGGGCGCGGATCGACAGGTTGGCGTCGTCGGCCTTGACGATAAAGGCATCGAGGCCACCCTTGAAGTCAAGCGTGCGCAAGGCGGCATTCGATATCTTCAGACGGAAGGTCGCGTTCAGGGCATCGGATTGCAGGTTGATTTGACGCAAGCTGGGCAGGAAGCGGCGCTTGGTCTTGATGTTCGAGTGGCTGACGCTGTGGCCGACCATAGGACCGACACCGGTCAGTTCGCAACGACGCGACATGGGATTACCTTCGGTTAAAACGAATAAATGAGCACGACCGGACGCCTGTCCATCGCGCGAGAGGCGGTTCTATAGGCAAATGAGGCGGCAAGGTCAAGGGTTAAAAGGCATTTTTTGCCGCTTTGCATGCCTGGCCGGCCTTGTAAAAAAGCCTCCCGGCCGGAACCGGGAGGCTTTTTCATTTCAAACCGGAAAAGGCTTAGGCGGCCTTGGTCAGGTTCTTGTTGAGGATGGCCACGGCCGAGTCGCGGTCGATCTTTTCGATGGCCGCCACTTCGCGGGCCATGCGGTCGAGCGCCGATTCATAGAGCTGACGCTCGGAATAGGATTGTTCCGGCTGGCTTTCCGAACGGTAAAGGTCGCGGACGACTTCGGCCAGCGAAACCAGGCAGCCGGAGTTGATCTTGGCTTCATATTCCTGCGCGCGGCGCGACCACATGGTGCGCTTGATGCGGGCGCGGCCCTTGAGGGTAACCAGCGCCTGGGACATGATGGCTTCGTGGGCGAGGTGGCGCAGGCCGGCGACCTTGGCCTTCTTGGTGGGGACGCGCAGGGTCATCTTTTCATGGTCGAAGGTAACCACGTACACTTCCAGAGTGTAGCCAGCCACTTCCTGAGTCTCGATGGCCGCGACCTGACCCACGCCATGGGCGGGATAGACGACCTTATCGCCTACGGCGAATTCGTGACGGGAGAGGGTGAGGGTATCGGACATGGCGAACCTTTCGAGAGGTTGGGGCAAACCGGCGAATAATCTCATCTCATAGGCGTCAAGACATCTCGCTCCAGCAACCGGGGAGGGGCTGAAGGACACATATGCGCGCACAAAATCATCCTCAGGAGCGCCCTCATGGGGATGGTGGATGTGCGCTATTTCTCAACTAAGACAAGGTTGTCATCCGACCTGCGTCGATGGTGCATTTAAAACCCGCGCGAAGCGCAGGTCTGAACGCCTGAAACAAACGAAGATTTGCGCGGATCGTGTGGTCTGGGTTTATCCGTGAAGGACAAGAAGCGGGCCGTGCGACTCTTGCAATATGACATCTATATCACAAATTTACGGCGAAATAAAGGGCGCGGGCGTTAGCGCTCACACAGGCTGCCACGCCAGCAACAGCGTAGCGCACAGACAGGCAGCTTGAAAGCCCGCAATCAAATAAACCTTGTGAATAAAGGCTTTTTTACTGCTTTTATGACGAAAAACCTGTGCGCCGATCAGGGCGAAAGGCCAGCCGCCCAGCCAGCAAAGGCCTAAAAGCATGCGTTCCGGAACGCGTTTTTCTCGCATAACGGCGTTTCTTTTGCCGAGTCGCCAAAGGTGCCAGGTCAGCAGGTTGATAAGCGCGATATAAAGCAGGAGCGCCGGCCAGACAAGCACGGACAGACAGGCACGGACAGACTTACTTGCCGTCGCCAGGCTTTTCGGAGAAGTACTTCTCGAACTTGCCGGTTTCGCGTTCATAGTCTTCACGGTCGGCGGGCGGGGTGCCCTTTTCCGAGATGTTTGGCCAGACAGCGGCGTACTTGGTGTTGATCTCCAGCCACTTGGTGCCTTCGTCCTCGGTATCCGGCTTGATGGCGTCCACCGGACATTCCGGTTCGCAGACGCCGCAATCGATGCACTCGTCCGGATTGATGACCAGGAAGTTTTCGCCTTCGTAGAAGCAATCGACCGGACAGACTTCCACGCAGTCCATGAACTTGCACTTCACGCAAGGGTCCATAACAATGTAGGTCATAGTCAAAAGCCTCGATTACAAAACGAATGTGTGCGTCATGCTCAGATAAGGCCGCTGTGTCAAGAGTCTGGCCGTTGCGGAAACCTGATTTGTTCTAATTCGACGCATTAGTATCCATGGCGGAGCCGGAGCGCTTGCCGGTAAAGCTTTTGCGCCTCATTCGCATCTGAATTCCGCCGCGGGAGATCAGGCCTTTTCAGAGGTTTCGCTGGCCCGGTAGAGGCTTTGCGCTTCGGGGGCGGGGCCACGCCGTTCGCCTGCATCCACGACAACGATATCGAACAGGCGCGCGCCAATGGCGAAAATCAGCCGATCGCCGGGCCTCACCGCCAATGAGGCCTTTTCGACGCGCGTCACCTTGCCGAAGCGCTCCAGCCGGATATGGCCGCTCTCGCACGCCTTGGCCGAAAGCGCGCGGGTCTTGAAAAAGCGCGCCCGCCAAAGCCACAAGTCAAGCCGGATTGAAGAAGAGACTGTCTGCATGAGGCGGATATTGGAAGGGCTGGGGCAAATGTCAAACCGCCTCTTGTGATAGCGGTAGCCTGCGTTATAGTCTTGTAATCGATATCAACGCCCCGTTTCCAGAGGGCGGATTGGGAGAGAAGAACCATGAAGATCACCGGACTGATGATGGCCGTATCGTGCCTGTCCCTGATGGCGGGAGTTGCACTGGCTGAACCAAGCCTGAAACTTAATGACAAGGGCTATTTCGAGGCGCCGGGGCTGAACGTCACCGTCTTCGCCGATATCTATCCCGATGGCCACCAGACCGGCGTGACCGTCATCCAGCACGGGGTGCGCGTGGCGGCCAATGGCGATCTGCGGCTGGAGCCGTCACCCGGCCAGTGGTCGCCTATGCCGGCGGGCGATGGTGCGCCGGTGGTGGATGCGGCGACCAACAGCGTGTCGCAGGCGCTGCACTACCCGGATGAGTCGAAGAACCGCAAGGGGTTCAATCCGATCGATTATCCCGATCTCAATTTCAGCTATCATGTCCGCGTCACGCCGCTGGAAGGGAATGCTTTCAAGGTGTCGGTCGATCTCGATAAACCCCTGCCGAAGGACTGGGAGGGTAAGGTCGGCTTCAATTTCGAGCTGTTCCCCACGGACCTGTTCGGTAAGTCATGGCTGATGGACGATAAGAGCGGCATCTTCCCGCGTCAGGCCAATGGCGGCATGACGGATGATCACGGCCAGACCATCACCGCGCCACTGGCGGAGGGCAAATCGCTGACCGTGGCGCCGGAAAATCCGCTCCAGCGCATGACCATCGCCAGCCAGACCGGCAAACTGGAACTGATCGACGGGCGCGGCAATTTCAATAACGGCTGGTATATCGTCCGCGAAATCACCAGGCCGGGCGCCACGACCGACGCCATCACCTGGACGATCACGCCGAATATCGATCCGGACTGGCGGTATAAGCCGGTGGTGCAGGTCAGTCAGGTCGGCTATCGCCCCGAACAGGCCAAGACCATCATCATCGAGCAGGACAAGCGCGACAACCAGGCCGATCCGCTGGTCCTTTACAAACTGACTGAGACAGGCCGCACGGAAGTCGCGCGCTATACGCCGAAGCCCTGGGGCCGGTTCCTGCGCTACAATTATCTGACCGCCGATCTGACCGCCGTGAAAGACCCCGGCATGTACCTGCTGGCCTATCGCGGCGAGGAAACCGGCACGTTCAGGATCGCCGACGATGTTTATGACCGCCATGTCTGGCAGCCGACGCTCGAATATTTCCTGCCGGTGCAGATGTGCCATATGCTGGTGAAGGAGAAATACCGCACCTGGCATGGCCTCGACCACGAGGATGATGTCCGCATGGCGCCTATCAATTTCAACCACTTCGACGGCTATCTGCAGGGCGGATCGACCCTGACGAAATATCAGCCGGGCGATCACATAGCCGGCCTCAATGCCGGTGGCTGGCACGATGCCGGCGATTACGACCTGCGCGTCGAAAGCCAGATGGGCACGGTCTGGCTGCTGGCGAAGATGGTCGAGGAGTTTGGCCTGGATTATGACGCCACCACGATCGACGAAGCGAAGAAGATCACGGAAATCCATCAGCCGGACGGCAAAAACGACGCCATCCAGCAGATCGAGCACGGCCTGCTGTCAGTGCTCGGCGGTTACAAGGCGCTTGGCCGCACCTATCGCGGCATTATCGAGCCGACGCTTGAGCAATACACTTTGCTGGGCGATGTCACGACCCAGACCGACAATCTCGATTACGACCCGGCGCTGAAGGCCGGTGAGCGCACGGCCACAACTTCATCCCTTCCCGATGACCGCTATGTCTTCACCGAGGATAACCCCAACCGCGAAATGAATACGGCGGCCGGTCTGGCGACAGCTTCGCGGGTATTGAAAACGGCCAACCCGCAGATGTCGGCGGATGCCCTGGCGGCGGCGCGGGATCTTTACGCCAAGGGTTTCGATCGCGCCGACGATATTCAGGCCAAGGTGTTCGTTCTTTCCGAACTGGCGCAGACCACGCGCGATCCGGCTGTCATCAAGCGCCTGATCGCCTTAAAGCCGGAGATCGTCAAGCATATCGACAGGACAGGCGCGGTTCTGGCGTCGGCCATGCCATTGATCACTGACAAGGCCTTTATCCGTGAGGTCGGGGCCGCCGTGAAAACCTGGCAGGCGAAGCTGACCGATGACGCCACCAAGACGCCCTATGGCGTGCCCTATGTGCCCTATATCTGGGGCGCCGGCTGGGATATCCAGAAGTTCGGCGTCGATCAGTATTTTGTCCGCAAGGCGTGGCCGCAATATACGCCGGACGCCCTGCAAATGGAGGCGCTGAACTTTGTGCTGGGCGTCCATCCGGGGGAAAACACCGAGTCCTTCGCGTCCGGCGTCGGGGCGAAATCGGCGACCACGGCTTACGGCGCCAATCGCGCCGACTGGAGCTATATTCCCGGCGGAGTGATTTCCGGCACGGCCCTGATCCGGCCCGACCTGCCCGAACTGAAAAAATGGCCCTATTTCTGGCAACAGACCGAGTACGTCATGGGCGGCGGCGAAACCAATTACATGTTCCTGGTCCTGGCGGCGGCCCAGAAAACGGTCCAGAAGGAATAGTTATAAATCTTCCTGCCAGTTTTCGCGTGAATGACGGACGGCGAGAATGACGACCTCTTCGCCGTCCGTTTTGTAAATGACGATATGGGAACCGTAAGGATGTGCGCGAACGGGCGGGGTGAGTTCTGTTCTTTCGCGTGCGGCGCGTGGATTGTCACCAAGAAAGGAAAAGCATTCCATCAAGCCTGTGTAATATTTATGTGCCTGTCGTATGCCGAAATGTTTGCCGCTTTCAGCCAGTATATGAATGACATCTTCTTCCGCTTCTTCCGTCAGTATATAACTCATTTAGCCGGCGGCCTTTATGCGGGCCTGAGCTTCCTGCCAAATATCATCCATTGAACGTTTACCAATCCCGCTGGCGATGCTGCGGGTAACGACTGCCTGCATGGCGGCGATCTTTTCAGCGCGTTCCTGGTCGCGGCGGATCAGGTCGCGGACATAATCGCTGGTATTGCTGTACTTGCCGGTGTCAGCCTGCGCCTCGGCCCAGGCTTTCATCTGTTCCGGCAGGGAAATGTTCATTGTGGCCATGACGAAACTCCTTCAAAAACAGGCTATCCTGTTTGGCAAAGTTTGTCAAAAGTGTGTTAATCCTGCCCGACCTTTTCCGCCAGGCGGGCGCGCAGATCCGCGAAGGGGGAGTAGGGATTCACCGCCGGCTCCTTGCGCGGCTGGTCCCTGTACGGACGTTCGGGGCGCTGGCCCTTTGATTGGCCCTGAGGCTTGCCTTTGTGCGCCGCCGTTTCACTCTTGCGTTCGGCACGCGGCTTCTGCGATCTTTCGCGCGGCGGACGCGGCTCGAACGACTTCTGCCGCCAGCCAAGCAACTGCACTTCATGCGTTTCGCTAACGGTTTCAGGCGTTTCAACGATTACCTCAGGCGCGTCGTGAAGGGCTTCGAGCGCCGGTTCAGCGGCCGCCTCCGCCACGATATCCACGGCTTCAGTCGTTTCGGGCGCCTCCGCGATCTTACCCTTACGGCGTTTCCGGCGTTTCTTACCTTCGGGGGCTGTCGCTTCGGCCTGTGGCGTCACGACGATCGTCTCGGTCACGGTGATCGGCTCCACCTTCACCAGGCCCAGGGTCAGCATCAGCTTGTCGCGTTGCTTTTCATTCAGGCTCAAGGCTGAAAAGGCGTCGGCCTTCACATAGGTGGCCCCTTTTCGCCACAGGCCATGACTCATGATCTTGTCGAGTTGTGACAGGGTTTTCATGGCCACCGCGCCATATTCGCCGATCAGCAACTGGCCGCGCTGACTGTGGCGGCGCTGGCCTTCGCCGGGGCCGAACGCCTGGAGCAGGGGGCGGATTTTCGGGCTTTGCAGTTCGGGCAGGAACCAGGCGTAGCGATGCCCGGCTATGCCGAGCGCCTTGAGCGCCGCCTTGTCTTCCGGCGTCAGTTTGAGACTTTCGTCACGATGCAGCAGGCCGCCGTTTTCGTAAAGACGGAAGGCGATGGCACGGACATTGGCCGTGGCGCTTTCGTCATCGGCCACCTGCTTCATCTTATACAGGCTCTTGAGGCCCGATTGCGCCGCCTGGCGCACATAGTCGGTCAGGCGCTTGACGGCCCGCTCGGCCAGAACCGGATGGTCGGGCGCATCGATCAGCCTGAGACGGGGGGCGAACCAGTCCGAAGGCTCGATCCGGGCCACGGCTTCCTTTTTCCACAGAACGTCATGGCCGCGAATATGGAAAGTCTTGGACGCGCTTTGGGCCAATTCGCGCAGGCGATCGAGCAAAATCGGCTTGACGGCGCGATTGGCTGCCTGGCGCAGAGCCTTGTCGGCGATCACGCTCTCGGCATTACCGGGCTTGAAGCTCAGTCCCTTGATCTCGCCGACGGCATGCCCCTCGATGATTACCTGCCCTTCGGGCGTCACTTCGGGACGCGGGGCCTCCTCGGCGTCTAGCGCCTTCAGAAGCGCGCTGGTGCGGGCGTCGATAAAGCGCTGCATCAGGGCTTCGTGGAGCTTGTCGGACAAACGTTCTTCGAGGTCGCGCGTGGTGTCGCGCCAGTGTTCGGTGCGTTGAAGCCAGGCGCCGCGATTGGCGATATAGGACAACGTGCGCACACCCGAAAGCCGGGATGAAAGCGTGTCGATGTCGCCATCCATATGGTCAAGATCGCGCAAGGCGCCCTCGAACCAGTCCTCGGCGATAAAGCCACCGGGGCTGAGACGCGACCAGAACAGATGCGACACCAGTTTCAGGTGCTCATCGAAGCCGATCTTGCGGAAATCGGGCAACTGGCAGGCTTCCCAGAGCGTGCGCAGGGAGACCGGGTTTTTGATCTTGGCGGCGATATCCTCGTCCTGCGCCAGCGCGCGCAAGGCCTTCTCATCCAGTGCTTCCTTGGCGAGATGCAGGCCGATGGTGTGCGATGGCTGACTCAGGCTTTTCAGCAGAGCTTCGAGCGTCGAGAAATCGAGCTTGTGGTTGCGCCATTGCGCGGCTTCGAGCGGCTGGAAGATATGGTTTTCCACGGCATGGACCAGATCTTCGTCCAGTTCGTGGCATTCGCCGGTAACGCCGAAGGTGCCGTCATTCATGTGGCGGCCGGCGCGGCCGGCGATCTGGCCGATTTCTTGCGCGGTCAGGTGACGGGTATGTTTGCCGTCGAACTTGGAAAGACCGGAAAAGGCGACATGCTGGATATCCATGTTCAGGCCCATGCCGATGGCGTCGGTGGCCACCAGGAAATCGACTTCGCCTTTTTGAAACAACTCGACCTGGGCATTGCGCGTCTTCGGCGACAGGCTCCCCATCACCACGGCGGCCCCGCCGCGCTGACGGCGGATCAGTTCGGCGATGGCATAGACCTTCTCGGTCGAAAAGGCGACGATGGCGGTGCGTTTGGGCAGCCGCGTCAGCTTTTTCTGGCCGGAATAGGTGAGCGACGACAGCCGCTCGCGCATCATGATCTCAGCGCCGGGGAAGAGGCGGTGAAACAGCGGCGCGAAGGTCTTGGCCCCCAGGAACAGGGTCTCGAAACGGCCGCGGGCGTGCAGCAGGCGGTCGGTAAAGACGTAACCACGCTCGGCATCGCCGCAGAGCTGGATTTCATCGACGCACAAGAAGTCGACGCTGCGTTCCAGCGGCATGGCCTCGACCGTGCAGATGAAATAGGACGGCAGGCGCGGGATGATCTTTTCCTCGCCGGTGATCAGGGCCACGGCGTTCGCCCCCTTGATTGCCACCACGCGTTCGTAGATTTCACGGGCGAGCAGCCGCAACGGCAGGCCCATCATACCGGAAGCGTAGCCGCACATGCGCTCGATGGCGTAGTGGGTCTTGCCGGTATTGGTAGGGCCGAGCACGGCCATCAGCTTGGCGTCGCTGACGGCGTGGATAAGCGGGCGGGACTGTTGGGGGGCGATCTCTGGCACGGTGCATAGATAGGCGTGCGGGGAAGATTTGGGAAGCGCTAATCGCAATTCTGAACGAGGTGTTACCGAACTGCCGAACGGCATGGAAACAAACCATGTCCGAATCACCGACAGCAGCGGATACCTGTTCTGTTCCCTACAAGATATGGTATGCCGGTGTTTGTTTAACCATATGCTGTTAGTGATTGCGGCTTATGCACGAAAAATATTCAGGCCTTGCGTCTCATCGCTTCTCATTTTTTGGCGCATTGTGTAAAGAGGCGTGGCGTGGCCCCTTAGCTCAGCCGGATAGAGCAAGGCTTTCCTAAAGCAGAGGTCGGGGGTTCGAGTCCCTCAGGGGTCGCCATTCTTGTGCGTTTGCATCAAAAACGCGCAAACTTTAGCGTTAAAAAAAAAACAGATTTTGGGTTATAAGCGTGGACTGAGTATCCAACGGTCGGGCATCAAAGCTTGCACCACCCGCCCTGTGCCTCAGCAATATGAATTTGGCGTCAGGCGTGAGCGCCTTTGAGATGCGATGAGCCGGACTCATCGCATCTGGCGGATTTATTGGCCCATAAATGTAATGCCCTGAACAATAACGGCTTTGAAACGTTCAGCCGTATTCTGGATAGCGGTTGTATTGGCGCCTTTTTCGACATCGACATCGTATTCGAGGTGAATGGTCGTCGCATCGCTGGAATAGGCGCGGGCGAAACGGCGCGTCTTGTTCCACTCGGCCACCTTGCTGATGTCGCCGTCAAAGGCGGCGTGATATTGGATTGCATTGCAACGGTCAGACTTGCAGCCGAAAAAATAGACCTGATATTTGATATCGGTATCGCCGACAGGGAAAGACGCCATGATCTTCGGGTCGCCTGTCGAATCCTTGCCCACGGACGCTTTGTGGCCCATGGCTTTCAGATCGTTGGCAATTTCATCGCCGGTGACCCCGCCATTGTTATAATCCTTTGCGAGCAAGGGCGTGGCGCAGACCAGGCCGATGGTCGTGGCCAGCAGAAAGGTTGTTTTGATCGTGGTTTTCATAAGGTTCTCCTGGTTATGTGTTGCGGTATTATTTTACTTTATCCGGTGCCGGGTTAAAGGCCGGCAGCAGGGCCGTCATTGCCAGACATGGCTTTATAGGCTCCATTGCGGGGCTGGCCTCGTAGAGGATCAAGTTCCTTCTTGAGGATCCAGGATGTCTTGTAGTTCACGGCTTGCCACGCCCAGCATGGAGAGGCATGCTGCCTTCCCCTCCGCCAGCGTCGCCGTTTCCGGCAGCTTGGCGGCCATTTGCCAGCAGGCCGACTTGTTCTGGCAAATTATATCCGCTGCTTTGATGGATTCGGCCTCGAATTGCTGAGCCTGATCGTCCGTCGCACCCAGTACGCCTAAAACCAGGCGCATTGTGGCCTTGACGTGATCATAAGTGTCGGGATCGAGTGCGCCCTTGCATTCTTCGTTGATGATGAGCGTGGCATCCACGATCTCCAGCGCATAGTCGATATCGTCGTAGTCTTCGTCGTCCTCGCCGGACGCTGCCCCCTGGTTCTGGGTTTGACCTTGGGCTGTTGTCTGCGCCTGGGCGAAGGCGGGTGCGCTGAACGTAGCCGCGAGAAGCACTAATGTCGGCAAAATATACTTTGTCATTAATCTTTTCCTGAGGATTTAGCCGTGCCCTACAGCCCGCTTTTCAGTTTGGCGGTCGCGGCGGCGGATACGCCCTTGAGGGCGCCGGTTACGTCCTGCTGCCAAAGGTCCGGATCGACGACCACGGCGTAGGAACGGCTCTTGCTCATGCCGACGCCGCCCAGCAGGCTGATGGCGTTACCGAGCGCCTCGCCGGTTTTCTGGCCGCGTGTGCTGTTTTCATCCGTCGCCTGGATAGCGTCGCTGTCGATCATCAGAGGTGCCTGCAGTTCCAGCCGCATGCGGTTTTGCGGATCGGTCATGGTGCCCTTGGCGTTGGGCGTTACAAGGAAGACCTGGGTGGCGACGGGCTTGATCAACAGGCCGAATTCCGCTTTCGTTTTTGCTGTTCGCGCCAGAACCTTCAGGCCGCGCCGGTTGCTGGCGGAGAGAGAGGCAAAATCAACGACGGCGCGGAATCCGACAACTGCCGCGTCGGCCTGCCCCATAAGATCGGCCTCCCTGCGTATGATCTGGGTATTGCCTATCGCGGTCATGGAGCCGCCGCCGGCCAGATCCGGCAACATGGTCGGCAGGAAGTAATATTTCATGCCGGTGGGGGCAAAGAAGGCCGAACTGACCTGGTTCATGCCTTTGACGACATCGCCGGAAGGCTTCGAAGCCGCCATGATCTCATTATAGGCGCTGAAGGTTTGGGCCTGCTCCGGAGATATGACCTCTAGTCCGGCGGCGCGCAGATCGGCGACAAAGCTGGCATAAACCTCATCGGTAATCGCCTGCATCTGCCCGGCGGTGGGGCCCTGGAGATGCACTGACGTTTTGGCGTGGGCGCCGCCTGACGCCGTGGCGCTGGCCGCCGCGTCGAGCACGAATTGTATCTGGAAGAAGGGAATGATGACTTTTTTCACGCCCTTGGCGCCATTCGGCAGATTGACCCAGAACAGGGTGTCGGCATCCGCGCCATGTGCCGCCTGGGGATCGAAGTCGATCGCCTCGCGGATATCGGCCTTTTTCTCACCGCCGAGGGCCAGGGCCGGCTGCGAGGCGCCCGCGGCCAAAATGAGGGCCGCGCAGCTCAGGGCGGACAGAATATGCTTGTTCATGTGTGGATTTTCCCCAATATCTTCAATATCCGGACATATCGTAAGCACGGCTCACGACATCGAACCGTAACAATGGTATGTATGGCGCGGAGACGCGTCACCCTCTGAACAGAGGGGATGGGTTAAAAAAAATCGGGCGTCAGAACGGATTGGGGCAAGGACGCCGGACCGTGACGCCGGGGAGGGGGGCTGGCTTGCCATATCGATCGATAATCCCGGACATGTGGCTGAGCATGTGGCGCTTATGGCTGATTGTTATCATCGCCGTGACTGCCACGGGCCTCAGCTTTGGTCTGGGCCTGCAAGGCAGAACGCTGGAGGGCGTCGTGCGTGAGGATAAGGGCCTGTCGCTGCATCTGCCGGGACAGGCCGCCTTGCCGGTCGTTAGCCTGAGGCGTCCCGATCAGGCGCAGGGTTTCCTGCTGCAGCCTTCCGATTTAACGTCGCAAACCGACGGCATTGAAAGCTATCCCCAGCTTGACGGCTATTATGAGCGTCAGGATCGCATGATGCGGATCCTGAACGGGCCATCGGTTATGGTCGGTGTCAAAACAGCGGGCGGGGCCGTTTTTGAAACAGAGGTAATGGCCGGGCCGCTTAAGATTTCGGAATTTGCTTCAAGCTTCTGGGTTTCACTGGCCGTCGGGCTGATAGCCTTTATTGTCGGCGGTTGGGTCTGGTGTCTGAAGCCGCAGGAAAAAGTGACCCAGGTGCTCGTCGTCAACGGTCTGGGCATGTTAATCGCGGCGGTTTCCAGTTGCCCGGCCTTCGCGCAGCCCATTGCCCTGCCTTCGGCCCTGATCAACGCCGCGATGATCTTCAATCATTTCGGCACATGTATTTTCGGCCTGACCCTTGTCGGCCTCTTTCTGCTCTTTCCCAGGCAGGTCGCTTCCGGCCGGCAATTCTGGTGCCTGATGGCCACTGGCGTTCCGCTGTTTATTCTCGATACATTGCGCTGGCTGGGCTTTCCCGGTGCGATCCTTATATTTTGTTTCGTGGTGATCGCTTCGGTGACGGGCCTTGTGATCGTTCAGTTCATTTTGTCACGCAATTCTCCCGCCGCGCGCGCTTCCCTGTTGTGGCTGGGTCTTGCCGTCGTCGTCAGCGGCGGCTCATGGGGGATCGTCATGATGGCCTATACGCTTCAGGGCGAATTGCGCAACATGCCGGAAAGTTTCACCTTTCTGAGCTTCCTGATCCTCTATATCGGCATCGCCATCGGTGTCGCCCGCTTCAGATTGTTCGATATCGGCGACTGGGCGTTCCGTATTTTTTTCTTCACGGTCGCGGCGGGGCTTTTCGTCGCGCTGGATGCGGGCCTTGTCTATGCCATCGGCCTGACCCGGCAATCGGCGCTGGCTCTGGCGCTGCTGATTGTTGCCTTTGGTTACCTGCCTTGCCGCGATCTGTTATGGCGCAGGTTTGTGCGCACCAAAACCCTCAGCGACAATGAAATGCTGGCCAGCGTACTGGATATGGCGTTTGCGCCTGAGGCCTTGCAGCGGCGGGCTAAATGGGAGAACCTGCTGCAAAGACTGTTTGATCCGCTTTCCATATCGCTGGCGGAAACGGGTGGTCATGACAGCCGTATGGTCGAGGATGGCCTGCGCCTGTATGTGCCGGCACTGGTGGATATACCGGCGCTGGAACTGGCCTATCCGCAATCCGGCCGCGGCCTGTTTTCGCCCAGGCATGCCGAACTCGTCAATCAGATCGTGCGGTTGTCGCGCAAGGCGGCTCTGGGCCTGAACGCCTATGAGCGCGGTGCGGCCGAGCAGCGTCAACGGCTGGCGCAGGACCTGCATGACGATGTGGGGGCCAAGCTCGTTTCGGGACTGGCGGTGGCGGATGAGGCGTCGCGGCCTTTCATTTACAGCGCGCTCAACGATATCCGCGATATCGCGGCGGCGCTGGTGACGGAAAGCGTGCCGCTTGGCCGGGTGCTGGCCGACATGCGTCATGAAGCCGTGCGCCGCCTCGAAGTGGCGCAAATCGACGTGGAATGGCCGTTGTGGCCGGAAGACGCGCCGTTCGTTCAGTTGTCGTCTTTGCAGAAAAAGGCCCTGACGTCCGTTGTCCGGGAAATCATAACCAATGCGATCAAGCATTCACGGGCCGGCAGGATGACGGTGATGTTCAAGGTGAGCGGGACGGCGCTTATGGGCCGTCTGGAAGATGATGGCGTCGGTTTTTCGGACACCGTGACGGGCGGTTTGTGGACGGGGCAGGGCCTGAAAAGCGTCACGGACAGAATCGCGCAATTGAACGGCAGGGTCCGTTTCGACAACCTGCCGGCAGGGGCGGTGACGGAGTTCAGTTTCCCTTTGCATGCGGAGACTGCGCCGGTTGCACACACTATGGAAGATGCCATGGAAAGCGCCGGATCATGACTCCTTCCGCCCTGACGCCGAAGCTATGCCTGCTGGTCGAGGATCAGCGTCCCAACCAGATCAGAATGAAGCAGGCCTTGGCGACGGCTTTCGATTCCATCGAGGTGGATGTGGTGGACAGTTTGAAGACGGCCCGCCGCTGGCTGAAAACCAGACCTCAGGAAGCGGCGGGCGCCTTTGCCATGGCCGTCATCGATCTCGGTCTGCCGGACGGCTCCGGGATCGAAATCATCGCCGAGATCACCCATGGCTTTCCCACGGTCACCTGCATCGTATCCAGCATCTATGACGACGATGTGCATCTGTTCGACGCGCTCGCGGCGGGCGCGCGTGGCTATCTCGTCAAAAATCAGGAGCCTGAGATGATGGTTCATTATCTCAAGCGCATCGATCAGGGTGAGCCGCCCCTGTCGCCTTCGGTGGCCTTGCGGTTACTCAATCATTTTCGTACGCGCACGGCTGCACCGCCCGATGAGGTGGCGCTCACCGGACGCGAGACGGAAACCCTGGCGCTTCTGGCGCGTGGCATGACCATTGCGGAGGTGGCCAGGCATTTGTTGCTCAGTCCGCCTACCGTGGCCGGTTATGCGCGGGCGATTTATCAAAAACTCAACATCTCCACCCGTGCGGAGGCCACTTTGCAGGCGGTAAAACGCGGGCTGGCCTGATCGATCCTCGCGGAAGGCGGCAGGCTAAATCACTTGACGACCGACCGTCGGTCGGTCAATATGGGTGCTCTGACAGGAGCGTGAAGCATGCACAGTCGTCACTCAGTGCCCGGGGCCGGTCCGGCGGATCAATTGTTGCAGGAAGACCGCGTAAGGAAGCGGATGTCCTCGGATACGTCCGTGTGTTTTGAAAATGTCTGGTTTGGCCATGAGGAGATCGGCTGCGACGTTCTGAAGGGCGTGGATTTCGAGATACCGGCCGGGCAGATGGTGGCGCTGGTGGGTGAGGCTGGCGCCGGGAAAAGCAGTTGCGCCCGTCTGCTTCAGCGTGTCTGGGATGTCGAGGCCGGGGCCGTGCGCATCGGTGGCGCAGATGTCAGGGACCTGCCGGCGGCCGTTCTGCGCGATCTGGTAGCCTTCGTGCCGCAGGATGGTGGTCTGTACCATGAGAAGACCGTGCTGGATAATCTCCGGCAGGCAAGGCCCGGTGTCACGTTCGCGGAAATCGAGGCGGCGGCGCGGGCGGCCCAGGTGCATGAGATCATCATGCGCCTGCCGCAGGCATATGAAACGCCATATGGCGCGGGGTGCGCCCAGCTTACCGCCGGCGAGCGCCAGCGGATCGCCCTCGCGCGCGTCCTGGCGGGAGCGGCGCCGGTCGTCATATGGCACGAAACGGCGTCAAGGCTGAATGCCATGGACACATTCGCCTTGCAGGTGGCGGTGTCGCAGCTCCGCCGCAACCGGACGGTGCTGTTGATCTCGCACCGCCTGTCAACCATCCGGTTGGCGGACAATATTGTCGTGATCGAGCAGGGTGTCGTGGTGGAGGAAGGGACCCATGAGCATCTTGTGGCCTGGAACGATCGCTACGCGCGTCTGATCGGGGCGCGTAGCGTGCGCGATTAAGCCGGATGACGGGGGCTTCACATTTGATGCGGGGCGATCTATGCAGGTTCATGTCCTTAAATAATGTACGCACCAAGCCCGCAGATGTGCGCCGGGAAGAACTGATGGATGCGGCGCTGACCCTGTTCGTCGACCAGGGAATCGCCGCGACCAGTATTGACGAGATCGTAACGGCGGCGGGTGTCTCGAAAGGCGGCTTCTATCATCATTTCGCGTCCAAGGACGCCTTGCTGATCGCCTTGCAGGATCGCTATATCGCCGATTTCCTGATGGTCATGATCGAGGCCCAGTCGGCGTTGCCCGAAGATGACTGGCGGGGGCGGATGAACGCCTGGCTCAGGACGGGCATTGAAAATTTCTTTAAGGAATTGCCCATTCATGATGTCGTTTTCCATGAATTCGCGCCCGCCGACCGCAAGGAAATGAACCAGAACCCGGTGGTCGATCACATGGAGGCATTTTTGCGGGCAGGCGCCGAGGCCGGCGCATGGAAGGCTGATCATCCCAGATTGCTGGCGGTTATGCTGTTCAGCGCCCTGCATGGCGCCTGCGACGAGGCGGTGCTATCTCCGGAGAGCATAGACCGCGACACCCTGGTCGAAACCCTGCAAATGTTTTTCTGGCGGGCTGTCTCCGCCGACGAATGAAGTTATGCGCTTGACGCGTGAGCGGCCTTCCTCTATAGCCCGCAAACCATTTTTGAGGTGCGCTGTTAAAGGCGCGTCCCGATCCGAAACATGCAGGGGCTGTGTCCCCGCCGTAACCTCCATAGCGCAGGTTGCGGCTTTTGTGTTTGTCAGCACTTAGGCATAATCGGTGGCGGCCTCCGGAATAAAAGCCGCTTCTCCCATTTTACGTTTTTGGGGAAGCTCCTGAAAACCTATGATCGCTCCGGCCAAACGGCACAGGTCATAAAGAAGAAAGTCATCGAGTCCGATGCCCACAATCAACCAGTTGATCCGCAAGCCGCGCAATCCCAAGCCGGTTCGCAACAAGGTTCCGGCCCTGAAGGGCTGCCCGCAGCGCCGCGGCGTCTGCACCCGCGTCTATACGACGACGCCGAAGAAGCCGAACTCGGCGCTCCGTAAAGTCGCCAAGGTCCGTCTGACCTCCGGCATCGAAGCCGTGTGCTATATCCCCGGCGAAGGCCACAACCTGCAGGAACACTCCGTTGTTCTGATCCGCGGCGGCCGCGTCAAGGACCTTCCGGGCGTCCGTTACCACATTCTGCGCGGCGTGCTCGACACGCAAGGCGTCAAGAACCGTAAGCAACGCCGTTCGCACTACGGCGCGAAGCGTCCTAAGTAAGGAAAAGCACACATGTCACGTCGTCACCGCGCCGAGAAGCGCGAAGTTCTGCCCGATCCCAAGTTCGGTGATCTGGTCGTCACCAAGTTCATGAACTACGTCATGTACGAAGGCAAAAAGGCTGTTGCTGAAAACATCATCTACGGCGCCTTCGACATCCTGGAAGCCAAGAAGAAGGACGCGACCGCCGTCGAGACCTTCCACACGGCCCTCGATAATGTCGCCCCGTCGATCGAAGTGCGTTCGCGCCGCGTCGGTGGCGCCACCTACCAGGTGCCGGTCGAAGTCCGTCCGGATCGCCGCCGCGCCCTGGCCATCCGCTGGCTGGTCAACGCCGCCCGCAAGCGTGGCGAAAACACCATGACGGAAAAGCTGGCCGCCGAACTGCTCGACGCCGCCAACAACCGCGGCACCGCCGTCAAGAAGCGTGAAGACACGCACAAGATGGCCGAAGCCAACCGCGCCTTCTCGCACTACCGCTGGTAATTGGCGCTGGTAAGAGCGATTGACGGCGAGGGTTCGCGCTCTCGCTGTCGCAAAAATATTGCTTTTCGGCGCGGGCGGTTTGGTTTAAACCGCCCGCGCTGCTTGCAATTATCCGAATTTTTTGAATCCCGACCCGAAAGTTTTTGAGGCTCCCCAATGCCCCGCAGTCATAAGATTGAAGACTATCGTAACTTCGGCATCATGGCCCACATCGATGCCGGCAAGACGACGACCACAGAACGTATTCTGTATTACACCGGCAAGAGCCACAAGATCGGCGAAGTCCACGATGGCGCCGCCACCATGGACTGGATGGAGCAGGAGCAAGAGCGTGGCATCACCATCACCTCCGCCGCGACCACCGCGTTCTGGGAAGGCAAGCGCCTGAACATCATCGACACGCCGGGACACGTTGACTTCACCATCGAAGTCGAGCGCAGCCTGCGTGTCCTCGATGGCGCCGTCACCGTTCTCGATGGCAATGCCGGCGTTGAGCCGCAGACCGAAACCGTCTGGCGCCAGGCCGACAAGTACAAGGTGCCGCGCATTGTGTACGTCAACAAGATGGACAAGATCGGCGCCGATTTCGATAAGTCGGTCCAGTCGATCCGCGACCGTCTCGGCGCCAAGGCTGTGCCGATCCAGTTCCCGATCGGTTCGGAATCGAACCTGAAGGGCCTGGTCGATATCGTCCGCATGACCGGCGTGGTCTGGGACAATGACGGTCTGGGCGCTTCCTACAAGGATGTGCCGATCCCCGACGATCTGGTTGAAAAAGCCAATGAAGCCCGTCAGTACCTGATCGATAATGCCGTCGAACTCGACGACGACGCCATGGAAGCTTACCTGGAAGGCAATGAGCCTGACGAAGCGACCATCAAGAAGTGCATCCGCAAGGCTGTTCTCACCGGCGCCTTCTACCCGATCCTGTGCGGTTCGGCCTTCAAGAACAAGGGTGTTCAGACCCTGCTCGACGCCGTTGTCGATTACCTGCCGTCGCCGGTCGACATTCCGCCCACCAAGGGCATCGATTACAAGACCGAGGAAGAAGTCACCCGCAAGGCGTCGGACGACGAGCCCTTGTCGGTTCTGGCGTTCAAGATCATGGATGACCCGTTTGTCGGTTCGCTGACCTTCTGCCGCTTGTATTCGGGCAAGATGGAAACCGGTCAGGGCCTGCTGAACTCGACCCGCGACAAGCGTGAACGCGTCGGCCGCATGCTGCTCATGCACTCGAACAACCGCGAAGACATCAAGGAAGCCTATGCCGGCGACATCGTTGCCCTGGCTGGTCTGAAGGACACCCGCACCGGCGATACCCTGTGCGATCCGCTGAAGTCCCCGGTCATTCTGGAGCGCATGGAGTTCCCGGCGCCGGTTATCGAAATCGCCGTTGAACCCAAGTCGAAGGCCGATCAGGAAAAGCTGGGCGTCGCCCTGGCCAAGCTGGCCGCCGAAGATCCGTCCTTCACCGTTTCGACCGATTTCGAGTCGGGCCAGACGATCCTGAAGGGCATGGGCGAACTGCACCTCGACATCAAGATTGACATCCTGAAGCGTACCTACAAGGTGGAAGCCAATATCGGCGCGCCGCAGGTTGCCTATCGTGAATCGATCACCCGCAAGGCCGAGATCGACTACACCCACAAGAAGCAGACCGGTGGTACGGGCCAGTTCGCCCGCGTCATGCTGACCTTTGAACCCGGTGAACCCGGTTCGGGCTTCGTGTTTGAATCCGCCATCGTTGGCGGCGCGGTGCCGAAGGAATATATCCCCGGCGTTGAAAAGGGCCTGGAATCGGCCAAGGAAAACGGCCTGTTGGCCGGCTTCCCGCTGATCGACTTCAAGGCGACGCTCACGGACGGCAAGTTCCACGACGTCGACTCCTCGGTCCTCGCCTTCGAAATCGCTTCGCGCGCGGCCTTCAAGGAACTGCGTGAAAAGGGCGGCCCCAAGCTGCTCGAACCGATCATGAAGGTCGAAGTCGTGACCCCGGAAGAATACCTCGGTTCGGTCATCGGCGACCTGAACGGCCGTCGCGGTATGATCCAGGGGCAGGACATGCGCGGCAACGCCATCGTCGTCGACGCCTTCGTGCCGCTGGCGAACATGTTCGGTTACGTGAATACCCTGCGCGGCATGTCGCAGGGCCGCGCCCAGTTCACCATGGTTTACGATCACTACGAGCCGGTGCCGCAACACGTCGCCGACGAAGTGATCAAGAAGTACGCCTAAATAAAACACATATTGGCCCGTGGCATTTTGTATGCTACGGGCCGCTCCAACATTAACAACCCTACCGAATGAAGGTCCGCTACGGCGGAGATGAAAAATGGCCAAGGAAAAATTCAACCGCTCGAAGCCTCACTGCAACATCGGCACCATTGGTCACGTTGACCATGGCAAGACGACTCTGACGGCGGCTATCACG
>Ga0222427_100681_pt1 | contig 36398 bp, 36 predicted proteins | sample 2B20Ametagenome_FD_182890 | JGI IMG/M metagenome (GOLD analysis project Ga0222427, IMG submission 182890) | Enriched microbial communities from leaf-cutter ant dump, University of Wisconsin, Madison, United States - 2B20A (version 2) | ecosystem: Environmental > Terrestrial > Nest > Insects nest...
TGTCGGGCTGGCAGGTGGAGCGCCGCGTCGCGGCCGGCATGTCGCTGGTGCCCGAGCGCCGCGAACTGTTCGGCACCATGTCGGTGGAAGACAACCTGCTGCTGGGCGGCTTCCGGCGCTACCGCGCGCGTGAAAGCGGCTGGCGCGACACGTTGAACGAAGTCTTCGATCTGTTCCCGCGCCTGCGGGAGCGGCGCGGCCAGCAGGCCGGCACCCTGTCGGGCGGCGAGCGTCAGATGCTGGCCGTGGGCCGCGCGCTGATGGCCAAGCCCAACCTGCTGATGCTGGACGAGCCCAGCCTGGGCCTGGCGCCGCGCATCGTGCGCGAGATTTTCCACATCATCGCGCGCCTGCGCGAAACGGGCGTGGCCATCCTGCTGGTCGAGCAGAACGCGCGCGCGGCGCTGCAGGTGGCCGACTACGGCTACGTGCTGGAAACCGGCGAAGTCATCCTGCATGGGCCGGCGCGCGAGCTGGCCGGCGACCCGAAGGTCATCGAAAGCTACCTGGGCCTGGGCAAGGGCGGCGAGCAGGGCTGAGCGGCCCCGCGCCTCTGGTCCTTCCTCGTCCCAAGGAAAAAAAAGCGCCGGCTTATGGCAAGCCCGGCGCTTTTTCATTCCGGACGAAAACGTCGACCACGCGGAAGCGCTCGCACACCAGCATCATGTCCGGCGCATAGCCGCCGTTGCGGTCGAAGTACGCGATATGTCCGTCGCGCCAGGCCTCGTACGGACCTTCGCCTTCGGCCAGCGCGAAGGCTTCGTCCACCTGGTCGAAGCGCTGGATCAGCACGCTCGTGGTTTCAATGGCGCAGGCCGGCCGGCCTTGCCCGTCCAGCACCACGTCGCGCCGACCGGCCTGGGGCACCGGCTCCCGGTCGTTGAAGTCGCGCAGCGCGCCGCAGGTGGCGGTTTTCGCGCCGGCCAGCACGAGGGCCAGCAATTCATCGGCCAACGCGGGCGAATCGCCGAACTGGAACGTCACGGCGTCTTCGTAGGGCGGGGGCGGTTTCATGCCGCGGGCGTCCATTGCAGGATCAGCTCCTGTCCCATCGCGGGATCGGAAATGGAGGGCGCGCCGGTCTCGACGCGTCCGGCCAGCCGGCGGGTATAGCCGGGCTCGGCGTCGTCGCGCACGGTGACGTCGTACCAGCCCCCGCTGCGGGTCATGTCCCACGACAGGCTGACCGTCTCGCCGGGAGCCAGCGTGGCGGGGGGCTGCCGCGGATAGTCATAGGCATTGGCCTCCACCTGGATCGAGCGGGGCCGCGAGGCAGGGTTGTGCAGCGTCAGGCGCAGCGGCACGCCGGGCCCCTGATGATCGGCCGCGACTTCCAGCGGCGGCATGCCCGCCGTGCCCGCGCGTCCCGTGCAATGCCGGTGGAATCCGTTGGGGCCCAGTACCCAGAGGTCGTAGCGGCCATCGTCGGCCGAGGCCGGCCACGCATCCGCCAGCTGCTTGCCGGCCTCCACCGTGTAGCGGCGCGGCCCGCGCTCCAGGCGCAGCCTGTCGTACACATGGAACACCGCGCCGGCCGTGCCGGTATTCTCGAACCGCAGCGATACCTGTTCCCCTTCCACGGCAGCATGGACCTGCAGCGCATAAGGCAGCGGACGCGAAGGCCGCGTGCCGGATTGCTGCCGCGCCCGTTCTGGCTGGAGCGGCGCGGGCGGGGTGACCGTGCCCGGCAGCGCCGAGGCGAGCCCGGCGCGTTCGGCCGTGGCCGGCAGGCCGCCGGGCAGGCCCGCGCCTTCCGGCGCGGCGAAATCGAAAATCGAGGTCAGGTCGCCGCAGACGGCGCGGCGCCAGGCCGAGATATTGGGTTCGGCCACGCCGAATCGTTGCTCGATGAAGCGCAGCACCGACGTGTGGTCGAACACTTGAGAATTGACCCAGCCGCCCTTGGTCCAGGGAGACAGCACGTACATGGGCACGCGCGGCCCCAGTCCGTACACGCCGTGCAGATGCGCCGGCGTATCGTCCTTTTCGGCGCCCGTGACGATCTCGTGGTATTCGCCGGCGGTATCCACGGTGGACGCGCCCGCCAGCGCGCCGGAGGTGTCGCGCGAGGGCGGCGCGGGCGGCGGCATGTGGTCGAAGAAGCCGTCGTTCTCGTCGAACATCAGCAGCAGGACGGTCTTGCTCCAGACCTCCGGATCGGCCGTCAAGGCATCCAGCACCCGGGCAGTGTAGTCCGCGCCCTGGGCTGGGCTGGACGGGCTGGGATGCTCGGATCCGGCCTTGGTGGCGCAGATCCAGGACACCTGCGGCAGCTTGCCGTCCAGCACGTCCTGGCGCAGCGCATCCAGGCTGCGGGTGCTCAGGGCCTTGTCCTTCAGCGCCGCGCGCGAGCCGGGCAGGCCGTGGTAGGCATCGCGGTAGGCCTTGAAGCCCGCGGTGGGATTGAGCGAATAGTTGTCCGCCATGTCCTGGTAGATGCACCAGCTGACCCCCGCGGCTTCCAGCCGTTCCGGGTAGGTCGTCCAGGTGTAGCCGCCCGCCGGATCGCCGCCCTTCAACTTGTTGTAGAGGTTGCCCAGCGCCGGACCCTTGCCCCGGCCCAGGCCGTCATTGGTGCCCGTCCAGAGGAACAGCCGGTTGGTGTTGGTGCCGCCGGTGAAAGAGCAGTGATAGGCGTCGCACACGGTAAAAGCGCGCGCCATGGCGTACTGGAAAGGCATATCGCCTTCCGTGTAGTACGCCATGGAGTGGTTCTTCTTGGCGGCAGGCCAATTGCCCATGCGGCCGGCGTCCCAGGCGTCCTGGGCATTGGACCAGGTGTGCGGCGTGCTGGCCACGCGCATGGTTTCAAAGGCCTCGCGCGTATCCAGGCGGAAGGGCAGCACCGTGCGGGGGGCGCCGTCCTCGGGCTTGTCGTTGTACTGCGCCCAGACGCTGCGGCGGCGCGCGTCGGGGCTGTCCGGCACGGGGATGGGAAAGCGGTCGCCAAACCCGCGCACGCCCGCCAGTCCGCCGAAATAATGGTCGAACGAGCGGTTCTCCTGCATGAAGACCACGATGTGCTCCACGTCGCGGATCGTGCCGGTGCGACGGGCGGCGGGAATCGCGAAGGCGCGGCGCAGCGGCGCCGGCAACATGGCCACGGCGCTGCCCGCCGCGGCGAGCGTGGCGCTGTTGCGGAGGAAAGTGCGGCGGGTGTGCATGGGATTCCTTCGCGTGGGCGGGCGTGGCGGTTCGGCGGCTATCTGCTCGATGGCCAGCGGCCGCCCAGCGCCTGGGTGGCCGAAGCCGCCGCCTCCTGAGCCAGCTTGGACATCTTCTTGACGGCAGCGGGCGAGAAGCGTTCCTTCGGCCCGGACAGGGAAATGGCGCCGCAGATATCGTCGTCGGGGCCGAATACCGGGCTGGCTACCGCAGCGCAGTTCGGATCCCGCTCGCCCATGGAGGTCAGGACCAGGCCCGCCTGTGCAGCGGCCTGGCCATCGATCAGATAGGCGGTGATCAGCTTGCCCGCAGCGCCCTTGTCCAGGGGCAGCAGGTCGCCCACGCGGATGCGGTCGAGCGTGGAATGATGGGAGTCCACGCGCAGCACGCAGACGCGCGACTGGGCGTCGTGATAGACGTGGAAGGAAGCGCTTTCCGTGCCCTTGTCCACCAGCCCCTGCAGCAGCGGCAGGATGGTTTCCGTCAGGCGGTAGGTGGCTTCGTAGGCGCGTCCCAATTGGTGCGCGTACGGGCCGAGGGCGTAGCGCCCGTCGGCGCGGCGCACCACCAGGGCCGCCTTTTCAAGCGATGCGATAAGCCGCAAGAGCGTGCTCTTGTAAAACCCCGTGGCCCGGGAAAGGTCGGCAAGCGTGATGGGATCGGTGCGTTGGGCAACGGCCCCGACGATTGCCAGGGCGCGTTCGACGGCGGCGACGCCGTCGGTGGAATTGTCCTGAGTGGGGGTACGGCTCATTGGAATGATAAGGGGGTGATTTGGCGGTGGCTCCCTACTCCGCGTCGATCACCCGGCTGATAACCGGGAAATAACGGTTGCCTTGCCCCTGGACGAGCGCCGCATCGAACCACACATCCACGTTGCGCGCGCCAAGCGCTTGCACGCCGGTCTGTTCCGCGAGGGCCAATGCATAGCGCAGGTCCTTGCGGGCGTAGTCCACCGGGAAGGCTTTTTCGGGAAAATCTCCAGGCAGAATAGCCTTTAAGCCGTGGTTGCGCAACGCGAAGCTATCGGCCGATCCGCGCGTGAACGTCTCCAGCAGGACCTGGGGATCCACGCCCGAACGGCGCGCGATGGCGCGGGCTTCGGACAAGGCCACCACGGTCTCGAAAAGCACCATGTTGTTCAGGATCTTCACCACCTGGCCGCTCCCGATGGGGCCGCAATAGGTGATCTCGTTGGCGAAGGTGGAGATCAGCGGCTTGACCGTATCGAAGGTCTGCTTGTCGCCGCCGATCATGACCGACAGGGTGCCGGCCTCGGCCGCGGCGCGAGTGCGCGCAACGGGCGCGTCGATAAAGGTCGCGCCGACGGCGGCGAACTCGCGCGCCAATTCGCGCGTCACGTCCACCGGCGAGGTGCTCAGGTCGACGATCAGTTGCCCGGTGCGCGCGTTCGCGAGCAGGCCATCGGTCGCGCGCGACAACTGGGCGACGACTTCGCCCGAAGGCAGGGAGAGGAATACGACATCGCTTTGTTGCATGACCTGCGGGATGGTCGATGCCGTCACGCCGTGTTGCGCCAAGCGCTGCAGCGGGGCGGGGTCGGTGTCGCAGCCCGCTACCGGCAAACCGCATTTGACGGCCAGGTTGCGGCAGATCGGTTCGCCCATGACGCCCAGGCCGATGAAGCCGACGCGTTGGAATTCAGCCATATAAGTAGTCTCCAGAGAAAGAGGGGGCCGCCATTGCGGCCGGAAAGGGAACAGGGCGGCCGTCGCGGCTACATGCCGAAGTAGATGCCCTTGGATTGCTGGTACAGCCGCAGCCCGCTCACGCCCTTCTCGCGTCCGATGCCGCTTTGCTTGAAGCCGCCGAAGGGGGTGGAAATGGACAGCTGCTTGTAGGTGTTGATCCATACGCTGCCCGCTTCCAGTCGCCCGGCCACGCGCCAGGCGCGGCGGTAGTCCGCGGTCCAGATGCCGGAGGCCAGACCGTAGGCGCTGTCGTTGGCCTGGTCGACCAGGTCATCTTCGTCGTCGAAGGTGAGCGCGCACAGCACCGGCCCGAAGATCTCCTCTCGCACGACCTGCGCATCGCGCGTGAGCCCGCCCAGCACGGTAGGCCGGTAGAAGGCGCCCGCCGCCAGCCTGGCACCATCCGGCCGTTCGCCGCCGGCAAGCACTTCGGCGCCTTCGCGGCGGGCCGACTCCACCATGTCCTCGATCTTGCCGCGGTGGGCGAAGGAGGCAATCGGCCCCATCTGCGCGCCCTCGGCATCGGGCAGGTCGACTTGCAGCCGGCCTGCGCGGGCAATCAGCTTGGCGATGAAGGATTCGGCGATGGCGCGCTGCACGTAAAGCCGGGAACCGGCCACGCAGGATTGACCGCTGCCTTCGAAAATGCCGCCGATGACGCCTTCGATCGCCGCATCCTGGTCCGCGTCCGCGAACACGATATGAGGCGACTTGCCTCCCAGTTCCAGCGCGACCGGCATGAGTTTCTCTGCCGCGGCATGCGCGATCGCGCGACCGCTGGCGGTGCCGCCGGTGAACGACACCATGCGCACGCCCGGATGTTCGACCAGGCGCCGGCCCACCGTCGATCCCAATCCGGTGACGACGTTGAGAATGCCGGGCGGAAGGCCCGCCTCCAGCGCGATGCGCCCCAGCACCAGCGCCGGGGAGGAGGTGACTTCGGACGGCTTGAGGATCACGGCATTGCCGGCCGCCAGGGCGGGCGCGACCTTCTGCGCCTCCATCGTGAGGGGGGAGTTCCACGGGGTGATGGCCACGATGACGCCATAGGGTTCGTACTGCGTCATCGAGAGATAGTTGCCGCGCGGAGGAGTGACTTCCGCGCCCAGCGTCTCGCAGACGCCCGCGTAGTAGCGGAAGGTGGCCGCGGCGCCGGCGACCTGGGCCTTGCATTCCGCCCAGACCTTGCCGTTTTCGATCATTTGCAGACGCGCCAGCACCGAGGCGTTCGCGTCCATGCCGTCCGCGATGCGCCGCAGGATGGCTGCTCGCTGGTGCGGCAGCATGTTGCGCCAGGCGGGTTGGCGTTGCGCCTGCCAGGCGGCTTCGACGGCCTGGTCCACCTGGGCATCGGAAGCCGCGCTGATCAGGTAATTGCGCGCGCCGGTCGCGGGGTTGACGGATTCGAAGGCGCCGGTGTCCTGCGCGATCCATTGCCCGCCTATCAGCATGGATTTCAGGGTGTCCGGGGTGTCGGCCATATTGCTTTGCTCCTCTCTCGATGGCGTTTCCCGGATGGGTCGGAGACTCCCGGAAAACACCTAGTCATTGACATGTCGGGTTTGAAAAAATATAAAATAGAATGATCGTTCTGTCTATTAGAACGTTAAAAAAGCAAATTCGAACCGAAGACAAGAGGAGACATTCCGATGCAAGGCAATTGGTTGCGTGTCCTGGCCTGTGCCGTGGCGCTGTTGTCCGGCGCGGCGCAAGCCGCCCCGTATCCCGCGAAGCCCGTGACGATGGTCGTTCCCTATCCCGCGGGAGGAGCCACGGACGTGGTGGCGCGCGCCGTGGCCGAGAAACTGACGCAGTCCTGGGGGCAGACGGTCATCGTCGAGAACCGCGCAGGCGCGGGCACGACGATCGGCGCCAGCGCCGTGGCCCGTTCGCAGGGCGACGGCTATACGCTGTTCATGACCACGTCGGCGCATACCATCAGCGGCCACCTGTACGACAAGCTCAGCTACGACCCGGTCAAGGACTTCGCTCCCATCACGCTCGTCACCAAGGTTCCGCTGGTGCTGGTGGTGAACCCGTCGGTTCCCGCCAGGAACCTGCAGGAGTTCCTCGCCTACCTGAAGCAGGACGGCGCCTCGGTCAACTTCGCCTCGCCGGGCAATGGCACGGCCCAGCACCTGAGCGGCGAACTGTTCAAGATCGCCACGCAATCCGCCATCACCCACGTGCCATACCGGGGAGACTCGCCTGCCTTTACCGACCTGGCGGGCGGCCAGGTGCAGATGATGCTGGCGACGATCACGTCGGCGCTGCCGCTGATCCAGTCCGGCAAGCTGCGTGCGCTCGCGGTGGCCAACGGCAAGCGTGTGCAGGCATTGCGCGAAGTGCCCACGTTTGCCGAAGCCGGTATGCCGGGATTCGAGGCGGCGACCTGGTTCGGCTTGCTGGCGCCCTCGTCGCTGCCGCCTGCCCAGGCGCGCCGCATCTACGAAGACGTGTCGAAGATCGTCGCTACGCCGGAGATGCAGACACGGATCGAAGGGTTGGGAGGGGAAGTCGTCAACAGCACGCCGGAGGCGTTTGCCGCCTTCATGGCGCAAGAGCAGGAGAAGTGGGGACAGGCCGTCAAGGCTTCGGGCGCCGTCGCGGCGCAATGACCAAACCCGGCCCGTAGCCCCAAGCCAACGCAGCGCGGGGCACGGCACCCGGATTCAATGGAGGAGACACATTATGCAAGCATCGAAACTGCTGGTCGCGGGCGCGTTCGCCCTGTCGGCGATCGCTCCCCTGGCGGCGAGCGCCGCGGATTATCCCAATGCGCCCGTGAAGCTTGTCGTCGGCTTCAGCCCCGGCAGCACCATCGACACGGTGGCGCGCATCATGGGCGATGCGCTGTCCGGCCGGATGGGGCAGCCCTTCGTGGTGGAGAACAAGACGGGCGCCAACGGCATGATCGCCGCGCGCGCAGTGGTGCAGGCCAAACCGGACGGCTACACCATCCTGATCAGCAATTCCAGTTCGATCACCGTCAATCCGCTGCTCTACAAGGATCTTCAGTACGACCCCCTGAAGGATTTCGCGCCCGTGACGACGGTGGTGTCGGTGCCCTTCATTCTCACCATCAATGCGGAAAATCCGCGCGTCTCGGGCGTAAACGACGTCAAGTCGCTGGTCGATCTGGCGCGACGCAATCCGAACACGATCAGCTACGGGTCGGCGGGCAACGGCAACCTGATGCACCTGGCGGGCGCGCAGCTTGCCACGATGTCCGGCGTGCAGATGTTGCACGTTCCCTACCGGGGCGCGGCCCCCATGGAGGCGGGCCTGATGTCCAAGGAAGTCGACTTCGGCTTCGACACCCTATCCGGCGTGCCCCTGGTCAAGGCCGGGAAACTCAAGGCGCTCGCGGTTTCCACGGCGGAGCGCTGGCACGACCTGCCGGACGTTCCCTCGGTGGCCGAGGTGGGCTATCCGGGGTTCGACATCTCGTTCTGGGTGGGGGTTTTTGCGCCCGCGGGAACGCCGTCCGCGGTGGTGGAGAGGCTGAACAAGGAAATCGCCGCGGCGGCAGCCGATCCCGTCGTGCGCGCGCGGCTGGCGCTGCAAGGCAATCCGTCCACGCAATCTCCGCCGGCCTTCCGGCAGAAGATCGAAGACGAACTCAAGCAAAACGAGGCGCTCATCAAGCGCGCCAACATCAAGATCGACTGAGCCGCGGGCGCAGTCCGGATCGGCCGTGAGCACGAGGGAGGAAAACGTGTCCTGGGAAAATGAACTGAAAGAACTGGCGCTGCGCAAGGAATTGGCGGCGCGCATGGGGGGCGAGGAGAAGGTGCGCCGGCATCGCGAAGGCGGCAAGCTGCCGGTGCGGGAGCGCATCGCGAAAATGGTGGATTCCGGCTCGTTCCGCGAGGTGGGCGCCCTGGCAGGCAGTGGCACGTACGACGAGCAGGGGAGGCTCAAGGACCTGACGCCGTCGAACTTGCTGATCGGCCGCGCGCAGGTGCAGGGCAGGCCGGTGGTCGTGGCCGCCGACGATTTCACCGTGCGCGGCGGCGCCAACGACGGCGCGGTCGGCGACAAGCTGGTGGAGGCCGAGCGCATGGCGCAGGACCTCCGGCTGCCCTTGCTGCGCATGGTCGACGGAACGGGAGGCGGCGGCTCGGTGCGGAACATCGAGATCAAAGGGCACACGCTGTTGCCCAAGCTGCGCATGTGGCCGCTGATGGCGCAGAACCTGGCCACCGTCCCGGTGGTGTCGCTGGCGCTGGGATCGGTGGCGGGCCTGGGCGCGGCAAGGGTGGCCGCCAGCCACTATTCGGTCATGGTGCGCGATACCTCGCAGCTATTCATCGCCGGGCCGCCCGTCGTGGCGCGGCTGGGGCAGAAGCTGGAGAAGAACGAACTCGGCGGCAGCGATATCCATACCCGCAATGGCGTGGTGGACGACGAAGCCGATTCCGAAGAGGCCGCGTTCGCGATGGCGCGCCGCTTCCTGTCCTATCTGCCCCGATCGGTGCATGAGCTGGCGCCGCGCCAGGAGCCCGGCCCCGGCGCCGCGGATCAGGACTGGTTGCGCGGCGCTGTGCCGACGGACACCCGCGCGGTCTACAAGATGCGGCCCATCGTCGAGACGCTCGTGGACCAGGGATCGTTCATGGAACTCGGCAGGCGCTGGGGCCGGGCCGTGATCACCGGGCTGGCCCGGATCGACGGCTGGCCGGTGGCGGTGTTCGCCAGCGATCCCTATCACTACGGCGGAGGATGGGACGGCCCCGCGGCAGAGAAGTTCACCCGGCTGCTGGATCTGGCCGAGACCTTTCACCTGCCGGTCGTCAATCTGGTGGACGTGCCGGGGTTCCAGATCGGCCTGCATGCCGAGAAGTCCGGGGCCATGCGCTATGGCGTGCGGGCGCTTACCGCCGTGGCCCAGTCCACCGTGCCCTGGTGCTCGATCATCGTGCGCAAGGCTTTCGGCGTGGCGGCGGGAGGGCATCAGAGCGCGGGGCGTTTCAACTTCCGTTACGCATGGCCGTCGGCGCAGTGGGGTTCGCTGCCGGTGGAGGGCGGCCTGGAAGTGGCCTACAAGGCGGAGATCGAGGCCGCGGCGGATCCCGAAGCGAAGATGGCCGAGATCGAGGCGCGCGTGCGCAGCCTGGCTTCGCCTTTCCGCAGTGCCGAGGCCTTCGTGGTGGAAGACATCATCGACCCGGCCAGCACCCGCGAAGCCCTGGTGGAGTTCGTGACGCTGGCCGCGCCGTTGCGCGCGGCGGAAGCGCGGGCCTTCGGCTACCGCCCTTGACCCGGATCCGGAGCCCTCACATGAAACGAGTCATCGTCGCCAACCGCGGCGCCGTCGCCCGGCGGGTCATCCGTGCCTTGCGCAGCCTCGGCATCGAATCGGTCGCCGTCTACTCCGAGGCGGATCGGGACCTGCCCTATTTGAAGGAGGCGGATCTCGCGGTTCCTATCGGTCCCGCGCCCGCCGCGCAGAGCTATCTGGACCAGGCGGCGCTGTTGCGCGCCGCGTCACAGGCGGGCGCCGATGCGCTGCATCCGGGCTACGGCTTCTTGTCAGAGAACGCGGATTTCGCGGAAGCGGTGGAGCGCGCGGGCCTGGTCTTCGTCGGACCGTCCCCGCGCTGGATCCGCATGCTGGGACACAAAACCCAGGCGCGCGATGCCATGGCGGCGCTGGGCATGCCCATGACGCCGAGCAGCGCGGTATTGGGCGCGGATCCGGATGCCTTGAGGCAAGCCGCCGATCGTATGGGCTACCCGGTGCTGATCAAACCCGCGACCGGGGGCGGCGGCATCGGCATGATTCCGCTGGACGGTCCGGAGGGCCTCGAAGCGGCCTGGGAACGGGCGCGGCTGGTCGCCGAACGGAGTTTCGGCGGGTCGGACCTTTATCTGGAGAAACTGCTGTGCAACCCCCGCCACGTGGAGTTCCAGTTCCTGGCCGATCGCCACGGCAACGTGCGTTGCCTGTACGAGCGCGACTGCTCCATCCAGCGCCGGCACCAGAAGGTGCTGGAGGAGGCGCCCGCGCCAGGTTTGGACCGCGCCATGCTGCAGGCCATGGCGCGACGGCTGGAGGGAATGCTGTCGGCCATGGGCTATGACGTGATCGGCACGGTCGAGATGCTGTACACGACGGAGTCCGGCTTTTCCTTCCTGGAAGTCAACACGCGCCTGCAGGTCGAGCACGCGGTGACCGAGGCCGTCACGGGCGTCGATCTGGTGGCCGCGCAACTGCGGCTCGCGGCAGGCGAGCCGATGCGGGAGGTATTGCCGGAGACGCCGCCCCTGGAAGGACACGCGGTGGAGGCGCGCATCTATGCCGAGGACCCGGTTCGCTTCCTGCCGTCGCCGGGGGTATTGCGGGAGTTCGTCCTGCCGGTCCTGCCGGGCGTGCGCGTCGAAACCGGCTACGCCCCGGGTTGCAGGGTGTCCAGCCACTACGACCCCCTGCTGGCCAAGATCATCGCGCACGGCCCGAACCGGGAACAGGCGCTGGACCTGCTGCGGACGGCGTTGCGGCAGGCCCGGATCGACGGACTCAAGACCAACATTCCTTTCGTCCTGCGCGTGCTGGACGATCCCGAGTTCCGGGCGCGGCGGGTTTCAACCGGCCTGGCGGAACGCATTCTCGAAGGCGCGCGGGTAGCCGCGTAAGCCGCTTAACCATGGGAGACAACGATGTTCAAAGTGGAAACCCCCGTCGTGGGCCGTGTCGTCGCGGTGATGGTCGCGCCTGGCCAGCGCGTGGAGATCGGCGACAGCGTCGCCAAAGTGGAGTCGATGAAGATGGAAATTCCCGTCGAGGCCGAGCGCGCCGGCACGGTGGCGCGGGTGCTGGTCTCGGAGGGAGACGAGGTGGAGGAAGGCCAGATTGTCGTCGAGCTGGAGTGAAGCGGCCATGATGATCGAAACCGAACGGGCCGAATCCGGCCGTGTCGCCCTGCTGAGGATGAGGCATCCGCCGGTGAACAGCCTGGGGGCGGATCTGCGGACGCAATTGCATGCCTGCCTGGAAGCTGCGTTGGCGGATGCGGCTGTGCAGGCGGTCGTGCTTGCGGGAGAGGGCGACTTCTTCTGCGGCGGAGCGGACATCCGGGAATTCAACACGCCGCTTTCCGCGCGGGAGCCCACCTTGAGAACGCTCATCGAACTGATCGAGTCGGCATCCAAGCCGGTGGTCGCGGCGATCCATGGCGCGGCGCTGGGAGGGGGGCTGGAGCTGGCGCTGGCATGCCACTACCGGTTGGCGCAGGCGGGCGCGTCGCTGGGCTTGCCCGAGGTGAAGCTGGGCGTACTGCCCGGGGCAGGCGGCACGCAGCGATTGCCTCGCGTCGTGGGCGTCGCGCATGCGCTCGATATGATCGCCGGAGGCGATCCCATCGACAGCGCCACGGCGGCGCAGTGGGGGCTGGTCGACGAGGTCTGCGATGGCGAGCTTCGCGCCGGCGCCATCTCGTGCGCGTTGCGGGTGGCTGCCATGCCATTGGCGGCCCGCGTCGTGGGCGCGCGGACGGTAGCGCCGCCGGAGGATGCGGGCGTCTACGCGCGAGCGCGCGCGCAGGCGGCCCGCCGCTATCGCGGTTGTCAGGCTCCGCAGGCCAGCGTGGACTGCGTCGAGCGTGCCGCCGGTTCCGGCTTGCGGGAAGGCCTGGCCTACGAGCGCGAACGGTTCCTGGAGCTGGTTAATGGCAAACAGTCCAAGGCGCTGCGCCATCTGTTCTTCGCCGAACGGGCCGCGGTCAAGCTGCCGGCCGAGTGGCGGGCGGAGCCGCCCATCTCGAAGGTGGGCGTGGTCGGGGCGGGCACCATGGGCGGCGGTATTGCCATGAGCCTGGCCAATGCCGGCCTGGAGGTCGTGCTGGTCGAGCGCGACGCCCAGGCGCTTGAACGGCGCTGGGCGACCTTGCGCGGGAACTATGCCGCGTCGGTGGCCAAGGGCCGCTTGACACCCGGACAGGTCGCCGACCGGGAGGGCCGCATCAGTCGCAGCCTGGCGTTCGAGGCGTTGAGCGGGGTCGATCTGGTGATCGAGGCGGCCTTCGAGGACATGGACGTCAAGCGGCAGATTTTCAGGACGCTTGATGCGGTTTGCCCACCCCACGCCATCCTGGCTTCGAACACATCGAGGCTCGATATCGATGAGATTGCCGCCTGCACCGGGCGTTCGTCGCGAGTGCTCGGCACCCATTTCTTCAGCCCGGCCCATGTCATGCGGTTGTTGGAGGTCGTGAATGGCCGCGAAACCGATGGGGCGGTCGTTGCAGCAGTCTTCCGCCTGGCTCGCAGGATGGGGAAGCTGCCGGTACTGGTGGGTGTGTGCGACGGCTTCGTCGGCAACCGGATGGTGACTCCCTATACGCGGGAGGCGCATTTCCTTCTGGAGGAGGGGGCGACGCCGGCGCAGGTGGATGGGGCCCTGCAGCGATTCGGACTGGCGATGGGGCCGCTGCGCATGGCGGACCTGGCCGGCCTGGATATCAGTTGGGCGTTCCGCAAGCGAATGGCGCCCTCGCGGCCGGCGCACCAGCGCTATTCGCGCGTGGCCGACCGATTGTGCGAGCAGGGCCGTTTCGGCCAGAAGAGCGGCAGGGGATTCTATCGCTATGCGGCGGGCAGCCGCGAGCCGCTGGAGGATCCCGAGGTCCTGGCGCTGATCGAATCGTGCGCGGGGGAGGACGGCATCGCGCGGCGAACGATAACGGATGAGGAAATCGTGCAGCGGACGATGTACGCCCTGGTCAACGAAGCCGCGCGGATCCTGGAGGAGGGCATCACCAGGAGGGCGTCGGATATCGACGTGATCTATGTGCACGGTTATGGGTTCCCCGCGTTCCGGGGCGGACCGCTGTTCTACGCCGACCAGCAGGGCGTGCCGGCGGTGCTGGAAACGGTCAGGGGCTTTCACGCGCAGCACGGCGATGCGTGGCAGCCCGCTCCCCTGCTGGAACGGCTGGCGGCGAGCGGGCGGTCGTTCGCCGATCTGTGAGCGGATTCGCGGCGCCTTGAAGCGGCCGGTTGAAAACAACGAGGAGATAAGCATGGAAACGGAACAGGACGCGCACGCGGCTTGCGGTCCCCAGGAACACTACTTTTCCGCCCTGTCCGAGGGGCGCTTCCGGATACAGCGCTGCGAGGGCTGCGGCGCGCACCAGTTTTTCCCGCGGGTGCTGTGCGCGCATTGCGGCGCGACGGCGCTGGCGTGGATCGAGCCGGCGGGCACCGGGACGGTCTATTCGGTCAGCCTGGTGCGGCGCAAGCCCGAGGCGGGCGGCGATTACAACGTGGCCCTGGTCGATCTCGACGAGGGAGCCCGCTTGATGAGCCGGATCGTGGGCATGCCGGCGGACCGCGTGCGCATTGGGTTGCGGGTGCGGGCAAGCGTGTCTCGGGAGGGCGAACGCGCCCTCGTGGTTTTCGGTCCCATGGAGGCCGCATGATGTCGCTGGATATGCTACGCGGCAAGGTCGCGATCGCCGGGGTGGGCCATGCGGGGCTGGGCGAGGCCCCTGGTTACACCGAAATGGAGGTGCTCGCGCAGGCGGCGCTGCGGGCTGTCGCCGATGCCGGCCTGTCCATGCGGGATATCGACGGACTTGCCACGTGCAGTTCGTCGGCCACGATGTGGAGCATGCCGGTCGCCGAATACCTGGGGCTTCGGCCGCGCTACATCGAGGCCACCATGCTGGGCGGATCCAGCTTCGTGGCCCATCTCCTTCCCTCGGTGATGGCCTTGGTCTCCGGCCAATGCAATGCGGTGCTGGTCTGCTACGGCAGTACGCAGAGGACCGCCGCATTCGGCCGGAAGGAAGGGGTCAAGGCCCGCAGCCTGCTGGATCCGCAGCCGTTCGAGCACCCCTATTCGCCTTTGCAGCCGGTGACCTCGTACGCGTTGGCCGCCGCTCGCCATATGCACCAGTACGGCACGACACGGGATCAGTTGGCCGAGGTGGCCGTGGCGGCGAGGGCGTGGGCCCGGCTGAACCCGGAGGCGGCGATGCGCGATCCCCTGTCGATCGACGACGTTCTGCGCTCGCGACCGGTGTCCGACCCGCTGACGGTGCGCGATTGCTGCCTGGTAAGCGACGGCGGCGGCGCCTACGTGATGGTGAGGGCTGACCGGGCCCGCCATCTGAAGCAGGCGCCCGTGTACGTGCTGGGCAATGCCACCGCCGTCTGGAACCGCCAGATATCGTCGATGGACGACCTGACCGTGACGGCTGCCGCGGAGTCGGGCAAGCGCGCCTTGGCGATGGCCGGCCTGGAAATCCGCGATGTCGACGTGGCGGAGCTGTACGACGCCTTCACCATCAATACCCTGCTGTTCCTGGAAGACCTGGGCTTTTGCCGCAAGGGCGAAGGCGGCGCGTTCGTGGAAGGGGGCGGCATCGCTCCCGGCGGCCGCTTGCCGGTGAATACGAATGGAGGTGGACTCTCTTGCGTCCACCCGGGGATGTACGGAATCTTCCTCATTATCGAGGCGGTCAGGCAACTGCGCGCGCAGGCGGGGGATCGCCAGGTGCGCGGCGCCGAGATCGCGCTCGTCCACGGCAACGGAGGCACGCTCTCCAGCCAATCCACGGCGGTGCTGGGCAGCGCCGCCACGTGCTGAGCCCACGGCCTACAACGTCAGGGAGTGAACCATGCTGGACAAGACAGTCGATTCGCTGGAGGCGGCGGTGGCGGGCGTGCGGGACGGATCCGTGATCCTGATCGGCGGCTTTGGCGCGTCGGGCGTGCCCACGGATCTGATCTGCGCATTGCTCGATCAAGGCGCCAGGGAACTGACCATCGTCAACAACAACGCCGGCAACGGAGAGCGGGGCCTGAGCCAGCTGGTGCAGGCGGGGCGGGTGCGCAAGATGATCTGCTCATTCGCCCGCTCGTCGGATCGCAAGAATCCGAATGCGGCGGCGTTCGCGCAGGCCTATCGCGCGGGGAAGATAGAGCTCGAATGCGTTCCGCAGGGCACCATGGCCGAGCGCATGCGAGCTGCCGGCGCGGGATTGGGGCCGTTTTTCACGCCAACAGCCTATGGCACCCCGTTGGCCGAGGGCAAGGAAACCCGCGTGGTGGACGGCGTGGGGTACGTCCTGGAAACCCCCTTGAAAGGGGACTTCGCGTTCGTCAAGGCATTGCGGGCGGACCGCTGGGGCAATCTGGTGTACCGCTACGCCGGCCGCAATTTCGCGCCCGTCATGTGCATGGCCGCCACCACGGCGGTGGCACAGGCAGGCGAGATCGTCAGCCTGGGAGCCATCCCGCCCGAGCACGTGATGACGCCGGGGATTTTCGTGAAACGGGTGGTACGGGAAGGAGGCCAGCATGGCATTTGAGAAACTCTCCAGGCAGCAGATCGCGAACCTTGTCGCCGCGGACATTCCGGACGGCGCCTACGTCAACCTCGGTATCGGGATCCCCACGCTGGTGTCGGCATTCCTGCCGCCCGATCGCGACGTGATTCTGCATACCGAAAACGGCATCGTGGGCATGGGGCCCGGCGATCCTGATGCGCCGCTGGACCTGGACCTGATCAACGCCAGCAAGGAGGCGGTGACGCTGCTGCCGGGGGCGTCGATCACCGACCACGTGGTGTCGTTCGCGATGATGCGGGGCGGCCATCTGGATCTCACTGTGCTCGGCGCTTTCCAGGTATCCGAGCGCGGCGACCTGGCGAACTGGGATACGGGAGCGCATGACACGATTCCGGCCGTGGGCGGGGCCATGGACCTCGTCGCGGGCGCCCGCCAGGTCTACATCACCATGGAGCACGTGACCAAGGACGGTCAGCCGAAGATCGTGCGCGAATGCACGTATCCGCTCACCGGCGCCGGGGTCGTGGACAGGATTTATACCGATCTCGCGATCATCGAGGTGCGGCCGGAAGGGCTGCGCGTCGTCGCCATGGTGGCGGGGCTGGGCTTTGACGCCTTGCAGAGCGTCACCGGGTGCCCGTTGACGCTTGCCGCCGATCTCCGGCTTCTCTGACCGCGGCGTATAGGCCGATTCCTTGACTTGCCGTGTTGACACGGAAAGTTTTCGCTCGATAGAATGTTCTTGTAGAAAGAATATTTGTTCTGTCTAAAAGAACGAAAATAATAGGGAGACATAATGGAAGCCCCCTCCATTCCCATCGGAGAGAGCCGTGGCGCGCAGTTGGCCCGGCGTTTCTGCCAGTTGGCGCCGTCGTTCTCGCGCCCTCGCGCGGTCCATGCCGACATGCTGTTGCGCTTCGGTGGCGATGCCGTGCTGGTGCGCATCCGCGAAGGACGCGTGGCATCCGCCCAGGCGCCGGCCACGCCGCTTCCGTCCTGCGATTTTTCGATCCGCGCCTCCGAGGAGGCCTGGTCGCGCTTCTGGCAGGCCGTGCCGGCGGCCGGATGGCATGACCTCTTCGCGCTCGCCAAACGGCGCGAACTGGTCATCGAAGGCAATCTGCAGCCGTTGATGGCCCATCTGCAGTTCATCAAGGACTTGCTGGCAGTCGGGCGGGAGGCGCGAGCATGATGGCGGCCCTGGAACCCATCGTCGGCCGCTATGTGTCGTTCGAGGTCGGCGGCAGGAGCTGCCGCGTTTATTTCGAAGAGGCCGGCGAAGGTATCCCGCTCGTCTGCCTGCACACCGCGGGCGCGGACGGCCGACAGTACCGACACATGATGTGCGACGAAGAAATCACGTCGCGCTACCGCGTGATCGCGTTCGACATGCCATGGCACGGCAAGTCCTATCCCCCGGAGGGCTGGGAGGACGAGGAGTACCGCCTGTCGACCGAAACCTACGTCGAGACCATCCTGGCGTTCTGCGACGCCCTGGCCCTGGAGCGCCCCGCGCTGATCGGTTGCTCCATCGGCGGCCGCATAGTGCTGCAGCTTGCTCACCTGCACGGGGCCCGCTTTCGCGCCCTGATCGGCGTGGAGGCGGCCGATTTCCAGGAACCCTGGTACGACACGGCCTGGCTGCACCGCGGCGACGTGCATGGAGGGGAAGTCTGCGCTGCCCTGGTTTCGGGCCTGGTCGCGCCGCAATCTCCCGCAGTCCATCGCCACGAGACGCTCTGGCAGTACATGCAGGGCGGCCCTGGCGTATTTCGCGGCGATCTGTATTTCTACCGGGTGGATGGCGACCTGCGCGGACGGCTGGACGGCATCCGCTGCGACGAGTGCCCGCTCTATCTGCTGACGGGCGAGTACGACTTTTCCTGCGCGCCCGAAGACACTCAACGGACCGCCGCCGGGATTCCCGGCGCGCGGCTCACCATCATGCGCGAACTGGGGCATTTCCCGATGAGCGAAAACCCGCGGCAATTCCGCCGCTATCTGCTTCCGGTCCTGGATGACATCGCCCGCCGATAGAGCGGTCACAACAGACGGGCAGCCATGGCGCCCGCATACCCACAGGAGACATCATGCGTAATCCGATCATTCTGGCCGGCCTGCTGGCCCTGGCCGCTCTACCCGCGGCCCAGGCGCAGGAAACCTTGAAATTGGGCGCCCTCGTCACGCTGTCAGGCGCCGGCGCTGCCTGGGGGCAGGGCATGAAGAACGCCGCCGAGGTGGCGGCCGACCAGGTCAACGAGGCCGGCGGGCTGGAGGTCGGCGGCAAGAAGTATCGCGTCCAAGTCGTCGCGTACGACGACAAGTACCAGGCCAACGAAGCCGTCACCGTGGCGAACCGCCTGGTGTTCGAGGACAAGGTGCGCTATATCGTCGGCCCGGTCGGCTCGGCGCCGGTGCTGGCCATCCAGCCCATGACCGAAAAGAACAAGGTCATCCTGCTGACGCTGGGATTCACTGCCAAGGCGCTCGCGGCCGAGAAACCCTATACGTTCCGTCCCAACGTGACGACCGCCGAGGTCTCGCAGCCGCAGATAGACTGGTTCGTGAAGGCACAGGGGCTGCGCAAGGTGGGCGCTCTGTTCCCCAACGACGAGACCGGGCAGCAGATCGCGCTGGACCTGGAGGCGGCCTACAAGAAGGCGGGAGCCACGCTCTCGACGAAGGAATTCTTCGAACGCGATCGCGTGGACTTCGTGCCCTTGCTGACCCGCATGATGGCGCGAGGAATCGACGCGATCGAACTGGACGGCAACTCGCCCGCCACGGCGGGCCTGATCGTCAAGCAGGCGCGTGAACTCGGCTTCGAAGGACGCATCGTCCGCACCGGCGGGCCGGCGACGCAGGAAATCGTGAACGTGGCGGGCAAGCAGGCCACCGAAGGCATGTTGGTCCATACGCCCATCGATCCCGAACTGCCGGCGACCAAGGCCTACGCCGAACGGTATGCGGCGAAATACAAGCACCCGATGAACGGATTCAGCCCTGCGTTCTACGACGGCACGCTCATGCTGTTCGAAGCCATGCGGCGCGCTGGCACCGTCGAGGACACCGAGCGCGTGCGTGTCGAGATGGAGAAACTCGATGGTTTCGAGGGATCGCTGGGCAAGCTCAGCTGGACTGGCCACGCCCTCTACGGCATCGACCACCAACTGAACGCGCCGTTCTACGTCGCCGAGGTCAAGGACGGGCGCGAAGTGATCCGCGCGCGCTGCACCGTCGAGGGATGCCGCTGAGGCGGCGGGGGAGCGACGTGGACTGGAGCATTCTGCTGGCGCAGGCCACGATCAACGGCTTGATCGTGGGGCTGCTTTACCTGTTGATGGCGGTGGGTTTCACGCTGGTGTTCGGCGTGATGAGGATGGTGAACTTCGCGCACGGCGAGTTCTACATGCTCGGCGCGTTCGGCGCCTATTTCCTGACGACCCAGGCCGGCCTGTCTTTCCTGCCGGCGGTGGCCTTGACCTTCGCGCTGGCCGTCGTGGGCGGAGCGGTGCTCGAATGGGGCGTGCTCAAGCCGTTCCGCCGCGACGAGCTCAACGGCATGATCGCGACCATCGGCCTGGCGATGATTCTGCAGAACCTCGCGCTGATGTTCTTCGGACCCGATCCGTTGTCGATGCCGGCCGTGGCCCGAGGCACCGCGCGGCTGGACAAGCTCGTCATTCCGCTGTCGCGCGTTTATGTGGTGGCGTTCGCGCTGCTGGCCTTGGCGCTGCTGTACGGATTCCTCCGGCACTCGCGGCCGGGCCGCGCGCTGCGGGCGGTGGTTGAGGACTTCGAGATCGCGGCCATCCAGGGGATCCGCTCGCGCATCTACTACCCCTTGGGCTTCGGCCTGGGAGTCGGGCTGGCCGCCGTGGCGGGCGCATTGATGGCGCCGTTGTTCTCCGTTTCGCCCTTCGTTGGCGCGACGCCGCTGCTCAAGGCGTTCATCGTGGTGATCCTGGGCGGATTGGGCAGCATTCCGGGGGCTGCGGTGGCCGGCCTGGCGCTCGGGCTCGCCGAAAGCTACGGCAGCCTGCTGTTCGAAAGCAGTACGGCGGACATGTTGATTTTCGCCATCGTGATCGTGATGCTGGTCGTGCGGCCCAAGGGCTTGCTGGGCCGCGGGGAGGCATAAGCCATGACGGAACTCTCGCTTGATTCGGGGGCGTTGCGGTCTGCGCCGCTGCGCTGGCTGCTGTGGGCGGCGCTGGCCGTCGCGGCGTTGGCTCCCTGGTTAGCCGGGCCATTCGTTCAGCATCTGGCGGTCCTGACCTGCCTGAATGTCCTGATCGTCAATGGCCTGGCGCTGATCGCGCGTTGCGGCCAGCTATCGCTCGGGCACGCCGCCTTCGTTGCCGTGGGCGCCTATGGCTCGGTCCTGGCGGCCAATCACCTGGGGCTGGGATTCCTGCCCGGGGCGCTGGTCGGCATTGCCTTGACGGCGCTGGTCGCCGTGGCGCTGGGGGCGGTCATCCTGCGCCTGAAGGGCGTGTATTTCGTCCTGGTCACGTTCGCTTTCGGCGAATTGCTGCGACTGATCCTGCTTGACGGGGCATCCTGGTCCGGAGGCGCCAACGGCATGGCGGGCATCGATCCGGCCTCGCTGGCCGGACTGGTGTTCGACTCGCGCTCGCGCTTCTACGGATTGGCGCTGCTCGCCGCGCTGGGCTCGGTTGCCCTGCTGGCCGCGCTGGCGCGCCGGCCGTTCGGCCACGCAATAGACGCGGTGGCCGAGAACCCGGCATTGGCGGAATCCACGGGCTTGAGCGTGCGGCGCATCCAGCTGTGCGCATTCGTGGGCGGATGCGCCCTTGCCGCGGCGGGAGGGGCGCTGCAAGCGCGTTACGTGGGGTACGTATCGCCGGAGTCGTTCAACGCCAGCATTTCCATCGGCTTCATCATCATGCTGGTCATCGGCGGACGGCGTTCGGTGTGGGGCGGGCTGATCGGCGCGATGGTGCTGACACCGTTGCCCGAACTGTTCCGCGGCGCGGTGCAGACCCAACACATTTTCTACGGCGCGGCGTTGATCCTCATCTTGCGCTTCCTGCCGGCGGGCCTGGCGGGGTTGCCGGGGCCTTGGCAGCGACGCCAGGGCAAGGAGTCCCAATGAACCAGTCCCTATTGCAGGTTGAAGGCCTGTCGCGGAGCTTCGGCGGCCTGGCGGCTTTGCGAGGCTTGAACTTCACGGTGGCCGAAGGCGAAATCGTCGGGCTGATCGGCCCGAATGGAGCGGGCAAGACCACGGCGTTCAATGTCATCAGCGGCACCATGCCGCCCACTGCCGGCAGCGTGCGCTTCGGCGGTCGCGACATTTCGGGCGGCCCGCCCAGCCGGGTCGTGGTGCAGGGCCTGGCACGCACATTCCAGTCCACCTCGACCTATCCCGACGTCACTGTCGCGGAAAATATCCGGCGCGGCATGCTGTCGCGGATCAGGAATTCGTGGCTGCGCCGGCTGGCCGGGCGCGACCATGACCTGCTCGGCGAAGGGGAGGTGGAGCAGGAGGTCGACCGCCTGCTGGTCCTGCTGGACCTGACGACCTGGCGCGATGCGCCGGCGGGCGCGCTGGCCTACGGATTGCAGAAGAAGCTGGGGATCGCCGTGGCGCTCGCTTGCCGGCCCAGGATGTTGCTGCTCGACGAGCCGGCGGCCGGCCTCAATCACGAGGAATGCAATGAACTGGGCAGGCTGTTGCGCCGGCTGCAATCGGAGGAAGGTCTGACCATGCTGCTGGTGGAGCATCACATGGCGATGGTCATGGAGCTGTGCCATCGCATCGTCGTCCTGGTGCAGGGAGAGAAGATCGCCGAAGGCGCGCCGCAGGCCATTCGCGAGAACCCGGCCGTCATCGAGGCTTATCTTGGAGCGCCCGACTATGCCCATGCTTGAAGTCCAGGATCTGAAGGTGCGTTATGGCCAGCTGGAGGCGGTCCGGGGAGTCAGCTTCTCGGTGGAGCGGGGAGAGATTGTGGCCCTGGTCGGTTCCAACGGCGCGGGCAAGAGTTCTACCTTGAAGGCACTGATCGGGTTGGCGCCGGCATCCGGCAGGATACGCTTCGACGGCCGCGATATCGCGGGCCAGGGATCCGCCGCCCGCGTTGCGGGCGGCCTGTCGCTTTCCCCGGAAGGACGCCGTCTGTTCGGGCGGATGAGTGTCCGGGACAATCTGCTGGCCGGCGCCCATGCGGTGCGTTCGCGAGCCGGCGTGCGCAGCCGGCTGGACGAGATATACGCGTTGTTCCCGCGGGTGCGCGAGCGTCGCGACCAGCTGGCTGGTTCGTTGTCGGGCGGGGAGCAGCAAATGGTCGCGATCGGACGCGCGATGATGGCGCAGCCGCGGCTGCTGATGCTCGATGAGCCGTCGCTGGGCATCGCGCCCAAAATCGTGGCGGAGATCGCCGGCGCCATCGAACGCATCAACCGCGACAGCGGCATCTCCATCGTGCTGGTGGAGCAGAACGCGCGGCTGGCCCTGCGGCTGGCCCACCAGGCATACGCCTTCGAGCACGGCGAAGTGGTGCGCAGCGGCAGCGGAGCCGAACTGCTGGCGGATCCTTTCGTGCAGAAGGCTTATCTGGGAGTATGAAGTGAGCGATCGCAAGCCGGCGTCCATTCCCGAATACGAGGTCCATGCCATCCGTTACGCGCGGATGCCGAGGTTGCGTCGAGACAACTTCCTTGGCGGAGATCCGCATGACGGTGACATGCCGATGGATTTCTTCGTCTGGTTGCTGCGGGGCGGCGGAAGCACTGTCCTGGTCGATACCGGATTCAATGCCGATATGGCGCGCAAGCGCCGCCGCGAATTGATCCATTGTCCCATCGAGGCCCTGGCGCCCTTGGGCGTGCGGCCCGAGGACGTGCAGCACGTGGTGCTGACTCACCTGCACTACGATCACGCGGGCAATCTCGATCGCCTTCCGCGGGCGCGTTTCCACGTGCAGGACGCCGAGATGGATTACGCGACGGGCCGGTGTATGTGTTTCGCGCCGCTGAGGCATGCCTACGCGGTCGAGGACGTGCTTGCCCTGGTCACGCGGGTATACGAAGACCGGGTCGTGTTCCACGATGGGGATTCGACGCTGCTGCCCGGCATCGAACTGCTGAAGATCGGCGGCCATACCAAAGGCCTGCAGGCGGTGCGCGTGAACACGGCAAGAGGATGGGTGGTGCTGGCCTCGGATGCCAGCCACTATTACGAGAACATGGAAGCGGGTCGCCCCTTTCCCATCGTGTACAACACCGCCGAGATGCTGTCGGGGTACGCCAAGCTCATGGCCGCGGCCCAATCCGAGGACCACGTGGTGCCGGGCCATGATCCGGAAGTGCTGGCGCGTTATCCGGCTTGGCAGGGATCGCCGCATGTGGCGGCGTTGCACCTGCCGCCCCGCAAGGCATGATCCCGGGGCGGCGGCGCTTAGTGTCAGCGGCGCCCGGTGCTTTCCGCGTAATCCATATACAGCTTGTGCGCGCGGCGCGCCATCGGGCCGTATTCCAGGGCGCGGTCTTCGACGCGGTTCACGTGCACCACCTTGCCGTAGTTGCCGGAGGAGAAGACTTCGTCGGCGGCTTCGACGTCGGCCCGCGTGAGGCTGCGTTCGCGCACGTCGACGCCGTCGGCCTTCAGCAAGGCGAGGACGCGGCGGCGGGTGATGCCGTTCAGGAAGGTGCCGTTGTCCGCGGGCGTGGACACCACGCCGTCCTTGGCGATCCAGAGGTTGCTGGTGGCGAATTCGGCGATGTTGCCGTCGCCGTCCAGCATGATGGCGTTGTCGAAGCCCTTTTCGGCGGCTTCGCGGATCGCGCGCTGGCCGTTGGGGTAGAGGCAGGAGGCCTTGGCGTCGGTGGGCGCCATGTTGGGCCAGGAGCGCGCGAAGCTGGAGAAGCAGGCGGAGAAGCCCTGGTCGCCGGGCATCGGCACCTTGAACACGTGCAGCACGAACTGGGTCTTGTCGGCGTCGGGCAGCAGGAAGCCGTCGGCGCAATAGAACATCGGCTTGATGTAGAGCTCGGTGCCCGGGGGGAACTTGGTGACGGCCTGCAGGCACAGCGATTGGATCTCTTCCCAGCCGATCAGGGGCTTCATCAGCATCTTTTCGGCCGAGCGCACCACGCGCTGGCAGTGCAGGTCCAGGTCGGGCGTCAGGCCGCGGAAAGCGCGGGCGCCGTCGAAGACCATGCTGGCCATCCAGAAGGCGTGGTCGGCGGGACCGAGCAGTTTGGGGTTTTCAGTGGTCCAGCGACCGTCGTGCCAGTACAGGGCGTCCATGGTTGTCTTCCTTCGCTTGTATGGGGTGGCGCGTCAGCCGCGCCGAAACGTCAGGATACATGAGCCGGGGGCGGCGGACGGGCCCGTCCGCCTCATTCCTTTGCCAGCGCCGCCTGCACGCGCGCGGCGGTATCGGCGGGCATCCACTGCCGCCAGACCTCGCCGTATTGCTTGAGGAAATAGCGGGCGGCGTCCTCGGGCTCCTTGCCTTCGTTTTCCAGCCAGCCCAGGGTGGCGTCGATGGCGTCCTCGGGCACGGTCAGCTTGGCGAAGAAGGCGGCCAGCTGGGGAGCCTGCTTGGCGAAGCCGGCGTTCAGCCCGGTCACCACGGGGTTGGGCTTGAACTCCGTCGCCACCGGATGCGCGCATTTGGGGTCGGTCATGCAGGTGTAGGCCTGCTGGTCGAAGGGCGGCAGTTCCAGTTTGACCAGGTCCAGCGCGCCGACCAGGGAGGTGGGCGTCCAGTAGTAGAAGACGATGTCGCGCTTGCGCTTGTAGGCCGAGACGATGGCGGCCTTCTGCGCGGCGCCCGAGCCGGGCGCGAACAGCGCATAGTCGCGGTCCAGGCCCAGGGCGCGCAGCAGGTTGTCGTTCAGCGTGCCGCAGGCCCAGCCGGCGGGGCAGCCGTAGATGCGCCCGCGCCCCGGGTCCTCGGGGTCGGCGAAGACGTCCTTGAAGCGGGCCAGGTCGGATGCGGCCTTCAGGTCGGGATGGCGCTCGACGGTGTAGCGGGGCACGTACCAGCCTTCGCCGGCGTCGTAGACATGGCCGACGCCCAGCACGCGGCCGCTGGCCAGGGCTTTTTTCCAGGCGCCCTCGATCTGGCCGGGCCAGACCTCGGGGGTGACGTCCACGTCCCCGCGTTGCAGGGCGGCCAGCATGGGCAGCGTTTCGCCGATCTCGACCGTGGTCTTGCAGCCGTAGCCGTGTTCCAGCACGTAGCGTTCGATGCCGGCCAGCACCAGGTTGGATTCCCAGTTCAGGCCGCTGAAACGAATGGGGCGGTCGACTTCGCAGGCAGGGGGAGCGGCGGGGGCGGATTGCGCCGCCGCGGCGGACGGCAAGGCCGAGGCCAACGCCAGGGCGCAGAAGGCGGAGGCGATGTGCAAGTTGCGCATGGTCAGGCACCTGTCGGGTTGGGTCCCGCCATTGTACGGGGCGGGGGAATCGGCGCCGGCGGGGCGCAAAAGCAAACGGGGCCGCAAGTTGCGGCCCCGTCCGGTTGGCGCAAGGGTTTTGCCCTAGGCGCGGGCGGCGCGTCGACGGTCGATGAAGGCGCCGATCTCGCCCACGATGCCGCGGCGGAACGCCAGCACGCAGATCACGAAGATCAGCCCGATCACGATGGTGACGGATTCGCCCAGGCGCAGGAACCAGTCCACGCCGGTCAGGCTGGCGAGCATCTGTCCGAAGTCGCCCACCTTGTTTTCGAGCAACACCACGATGAAGGCGCCCAGGATGGGGCCGGTCAAGGTGCCCAGGCCGCCGATCAGCGTCATGAGGATGACCAGGCCCGACATCTGCCAGGTGGCGTCCGAGAGGGTGGCGGACACGAACACCAGCGTCTTGGTGGCGCCGGCCAGCCCGGCGATGGCGGCCGACAGCACGAAGGCGAGCAGCTTGAAGCGGTCGACGTCGTAGCCCAGCGAGATGGCGCGCGGCTCGTTCTCGCGCAGAGCTTGCAGCACCTGCCCGAAGGGCGAGTGCACCGTGCGCCAGATGATGAAGAAGCCCAGCGCGAACACGCCCATCACCAGGTAGTACAGGTTCAGGTCCTTGGAGAGGTCGACCAGGCCCAGCAGGGTGCCGCGCGGCACGCTTTGCAGCCCGTCTTCGCCGCCGGTGAACTTGGCCTGCAGGAAGAAGAAGAACACCATCTGCGCCAGCGCCAGCGTGATCATGGCGAAGTAGATGCCGCTGCGGCGGATGGCAAGCGCGCCCATCGCCAGGCCCAGGAGCGCCGCGACGGCGACGCCGAACAGCAGGCCGATCTCGGTGGGGAAGCCCCAGACCTTCATGGCGTGCCCCGCCGCGTAGGCCGCGCTGCCCAGGAAGGCGGCGTGGCCGAACGACAGCAGCCCGGTGAAGCCCAGCAGCAGGTTGAACGCGCAGGCGAAGAGGGCATAGCACATGACCTTCATGGCGAAGATCGGATACACCCCAACGAAGGGAAGAATGGCCACCACGATGGCCAACGCCGCATAGCCCAGGAATTGACGATTCATTTCTCTTTTCCGAACAGCCCGGCCGGGCGGATCAACAGAACAATGGCCATGATGATGAAGACGACCGTGCTGGAAGCTTCGGGCCAGAACACTTTGGTGAGGCCTTCGATGACGCCCAGGCCCAGCCCGGTGACGATGGCGCCCATGATGGACCCCATGCCTCCGATCACGACGACCGCGAACACGACGATGATGAGGTTGGACCCCATCAGCGGGGAAATCTGCAGGACCGGCGCGGCCAGCACGCCGGCGAAGCCCGCCAGCGCCACGCCGAAACCGTAGGTCAGCGTGATCATGCGGGGAACGTTCACGCCGAAGGCTTCGACCAGCCTCGGGTTTTCGGTGCCGGCGCGCAGCAGGGCGCCCAGGCGGGTGCGTTCGATGACGAACCAGGTGGCCAGGCACACCACCACCGACGCCGCCACGACCCAGCCGCGGTAGTTCGGCAGGATCATGAAGCCCAGGTTGGTCGCGCCGCGCAGGGCGTCGGGCGTGGGGTAGGGTTGGCCCGACACGCCGTAGAAGCTGCGGAACAGCCCCTCGATGAGCAGCGTCAGCCCGAAGGTCAGCAGCAGCCCGTACAGGTGGTCGAGCTTGTACAGGTGCTTGAGCAGGAGTTTCTCGATGATGATCCCGAACAGCCCCACGATCAGCGGCGCCACGATCAGCATGACCCAGTAATTCAGCCCGAAGTACGACAGGCCCATCCAGGCGATGAACGCGCCCAGCATGTAGAGCGCGCCGTGCGCGAAGTTGATGACGTTAAGCAGCCCGAAGATGACGGCCAGCCCGAGCGACAGCATGGCGTAGAAGGAGCCGTTGACCAAGCCTAGCAATAGCTGGCCGAACAAGGCCTGTATGGGGATGCCGAAAAAGTCAGTCATCTTGTGAAAGTCCTGCGCGTACGGATGGGAGCGAGCGATTCGGGATGCTGCCCGGCGGGTGGCCGGGCAGAATCAGGGACAGATAAGCTGGATTACTTCTTGACCAGCTTGCAGGTGGACTCGGACAACTTGGTGTAGACCTCGTCGCCGGGCAGCGTGGCCACGACCTTGTAGTAGTCCCACGGGCCCTTCGACTCGGCGGGCGTCTTCACCTGCATCAGGTACATGTCATGGATCATGCGGCCGTCTTCGCGGACGTAGCCGCCCTGGGCGAAGAAGTCGTTGACCTTGTTCGACTTCATCCACTTCATCACGGCGTCGCCGTCATCCGTGCCGGTGGCCTTGATGGCGTTCAGGTAGAAGGCGGTGGCGGAGTAGTCGCCGGCCTGCAGCATGGAGGGCTTGCGGCCCACCTTGGCTTCGAACTTCTTGGACCAGGCGCGCGAGGCGTCGGATTGGTCCCAGTACCAGCCGTCGGTCAGGTACATGCCCTGCGTGGCTTGCAGGCCCAGCGCGTGCACGTCGTTGATGAAGACCAGCAGGCCGGCCATCTTCATGGTCTTGGTCACGCCGAATTCATTGGCGGCCTTGATCGAGTTGATGGTGTCGCCGCCCGCGTTGGCCAGGCCCAGGATCTGCGCCTTGGAGGCTTGCGCCTGCAGCAGGAAGGACGAGAAGTCCGACGCGCCCAGCGGCGCCCGCACCTGGCCCTTGACCTCGCCGCCCGCGGCCTTGACCACGGCCACGGTGTCGCGCTCCAGCGCGTGGCCGAAGGCGTAGTCCGCGGTCAGGAAGAACCAGCTCTTGCCGCCGTCCTTCACCACGGCGGAACCGGTGCCGCGAGCCAGGGCCACGGTGTCGTAGGCGTAGTGCACGGTATAGGGCGAGCACTGGGCGTTGGTCAGGTCCGATGCGCCCGCGCCGATGGCCATGAAGGGCTTTTTCTTCGCCGCGGCCACGCCGGCCATGGCCAGGCTGGTCGACGAGTTCGTGCCGGCGATGATGACGTCCACCTTCTGCTCGTCGAACCATTCGCGCACGCGTGCCGAAGCCACGTCGGCCTTGTTCTGGTGGTCGGCCGAGACGACTTCGACCTTCTTGCCGTTGATCGAACCGCCGGCGTCCTCGATCGCCATGCGAACGGCTTCCAGACCGGCCTTGCCGTCGATGTCGGAATAGACGCCGGACATGTCAGTGATGAAGCCGATGCGGATGACATCGTCGGAGATACCTTGCGCGTGGGCGGTTGCCCCCGCAAATCCCAGGCCCGCCAGGGCCAATGCAGCAGTGATGGTGTGCAGCTTCATGGGATGACTCCTCTTCCCTACGGTGTAGTGTTGCCGGGATTCCGGCGGATGACAGGTTTCTTACACGCCCAGCAGTTCGTTGAGCGTGTCCTGTTTTTCTGAAAGTTCTGCGGCTTCGAAGTGCTCGACGATCTGGCCGTGCTCCATGACGTAGAAGCGGTCGGCCAGCGGCGCGGCGAAGCGGAAGTTCTGTTCCACCATGACGATGGTGTAGCCGCGCTGCTTGAGCGCCGTGATCATGCGCGCGAGCGCCTGCACGATGACGGGGGCGAGGCCTTCGGAGATCTCGTCGAGCAGCAGCAGGTTGGCGCCGGTGCGCAGGATGCGCGCGACGGCCAGCATCTGTTGTTCGCCTCCCGACAGGCGGGTGCCGGGAGAATTCCGGCGTTCCTGGAGGTTGGGGAACATGTCGTAGATCTCGGCCAGCGACATGCCGCCGCCCAGCGAACCGACGACGGGAGGCAGCAGCAGGTTCTCTTCGCAGGACAGACTGGCGAAGATGCCGCGTTCCTCGGGGCAATACCCCACGCCCAGGTGGGCGATCTTGTAGGTGGGCAGGTCGATGGCTTCGGTGCCATGGATGCGCACCGAGCCCTTGCGCGATCCCGTCAGGCCGAGAATGGCCCGCAGGGTCGTGGTGCGGCCGGCGCCGTTGCGGCCGAGCAGCGTGACCACTTCGCCCTGCCCGACGCGCATGTCCACGCCGTGCAGGATATGCGATTCCCCGTACCAGGCCTGCAGGCCCGAAATTTCCAGTGCCGGGGTGCTCATGCGTGCGCTCCTTGAAGTTCGCCGTCGGTGGTGCCCATGTAGGCCTGCATCACTGCCGGATGGCGGGAGACTTCGGCGTAGGATCCTTCGGCCAGCACCGAACCGCGCGCCAGCACGGTGATGGTGTTGGCGATGGAGGACACGACATTCATATTGTGTTCCACCATGAGAATGGTGCGTCCCGCGCTGACCCGCTTGATCAGTTGCGTTACGCGATCCACGTCTTCGTGGCCCATGCCCTGGGTGGGTTCGTCCAGCAGCATCAGCTCAGGTTCCATCGCCAGGGTGGTGGCGATTTCGAGTGCGCGCTTGCGGCCGTACGGCAGGTTGACGGTGGTTTCGTTGGCGAAGGAGCCGAGGTCCACCTGGTCAAGCAGGGCCCGGGCCGGTTCGTTCAACGAGGCGAGTTGCTTGTCGCTTCTCCAGAAGTGGTACGACAGGCCGGTCTTGCGTTGCAGGCCGATGCGCACGTTCTCCAGCACGGTCAGGTGGGGAAACACCGCCGAGATCTGGAACGAGCGTATGACGCCGCGCCGCGCGATCTGTGCGGGCCGCTCGCCGGTAATGTCGATACCGTTGAACTTGATGGTCCCCGAAGTGGGAGATAGAAACTTCGTAAGCAGGTTGAAGCATGTGGTCTTGCCGGCGCCGTTAGGCCCGATCAAGGCATGAATCTCGCCTCGCTTGATACGCAAATCGACCCCATTGACCGCGACGAAACCGCGGAATTCCTTCGTGAGGCCTTTTGTCTCCAGGATCGTGTCGTCCATATTCGCTGCACCAGCGTTGTATTTATTGATCTGCACCTGCCGTTATCGCGCCAGGTCCCCGCGGGGTTCGGAAAATCAGCGAAGTGTCGCAATTTTTCGATGAGTTGCCGGCGAGTATGCGCACCTATTTATCAAAATTCCATGAGGGTTTGTCATAGGTTTTGCAGTGCGGAAAGGGCAATTGTCGGCAGGCCGACAATGCTTTCGCGTCAGGGGGAGAAAGCATTTCCATAATGGAAATGCATCGCAGCAAATATGCGTTGATCGTCATCAACGCGTCATGATTTCGCGGGCGAGGGAAAACCCTGTTTTCCCCGCGCGAATGCGGCCGGCGCGGCGGAGCGCGCGGAGATCAGGCGGGTGTTTTCTGCTTGAATTCGCAGAGATCGGAAATGCCGCACTGGGGGCATTTGGGCTTGCGGGCGACGCAGACGTAGCGGCCCAGCAGGATCAGCCAATGATGGGCGTCCTGCATGTATTCGCGCGGCACGAACTTTTCGAGTTTCCGCTCGACTTCCAGCACGTTCTTGCCCGGCGCGATGCCGGTGCGGTTCGAGACGCGGAAGATGTGCGTGTCCACGGCCATCGTGGGTTGGCCGAACGCGGTGTTGAGCACCACGTTCGCGGTCTTGCGGCCCACGCCGGGCAGGGCTTCCAGCGCTTCGCGCGTCCGCGGCACTTCGCCGCCGTGCTGCTCAAGCAGGATCTTGCAGGTGGCGATGGTGTTCTTCGCCTTGGTGCGGTAGAGCCCGATGGTCTTGATGTAGTCCGCCAGGCCTTCTTCGCCCAGCGCCAGCAGGCCTTGCGGCGTGCCGTGTTCGGGGAAGAACTTGCGCGTGGCGATGTTGACCGATTTGTCGGTGGCCTGCGCCGACAGCAGCACCGCGATCAGCAGCTGGAAGGGCGTGTCGTATTCGAGCTCGGTGGTCGGGTGCGGATTGGCCGCTTGCAGGCGGGCGAAGATCTCTTGGCGTTTGGCGGCGTTCATGGCTGCGAGGAATTGCGGCGGGCCCGGGCGCGGGCCAGCGCGGATTCGATGGCGGAGCGCTTGCGCTCCTCGTTGCCGGTAGCGTCGGCGAGGGAAGGCGCGGCGGGCGCTTGCGGGGCTTCAGGGGCCATCAGGCGCGCGTTGTCGGCCGCCAGGCGTTCCACGCGCGCGAGGTGGCTGCGATGGCGCTCGCGGCTGATCGCGGCATCCTGCGCGCTCCAGGCGCGCCCCGCGGGCACCATCTCGATGCAATCGACCGGACAGGGCGGCACGCACAGGTCGCAGCCGGTGCACCAGTCGTTCAGAACGGTGTGCATGTGCTTGTTGGCGCCGACGATGGCGTCCACCGGACAGGCCTGGATGCACAGCGTACAGCCGATGCAGTGCGATTCGTCGATGCGGGCGACCAGCAGGGGGCCGGGTTCGCCGCGGGCCGTATCCAGGGGCAGGACGGGCGTGTCGAGCAGGGCCGACAGCGCGGCGATGCCTTCATCGCCGCCGGGCGGGCAGCGATTGATCGGGGCGGCGCCGTCGGCGATGGCGTCGGCGTAGGGCCGGCAGCCGTCGTATCCGCACTTGGTGCATTGCGTCTGGGGCAGCAAGGCGTCGATGCGGTCGGCTAGGGTGCGACAGGACATGATAAAGAAACAGAAAGCCGTAGGATGGGTGGAGCGCGAGAGTCCTTAAGCAAAAACCCCAACGCCCAACGCGCGTAACCCATGCGGCCGTGGGTAGACCGTGCCCGGCTCCGGCCGGAAAACAGTCTATTACGGCAGCATGGGTTACGCGCGTTGGATGCCTGAGTCCTTGCTTAAGAACTCTCGCGCTTCACCCATCCTACGCAGATTGCCGGATGAATTCGGCAATTTTAGGACAGATCATTTCGCGCCAGCGGCGGCCCGAGAAAATCCCGTAGTGGCCGCAGTTGGGGGCCGTGTAATGCGTCTTGCGATCGGCGGGGATGTTCTTGCACAGTTTGATCGCGGCGCGGGTCTGGCCCTGGCCGGAGATATCGTCCAGCTCGCCCTCGATGGTCAGGAGCGCGACCTTCTTGATGTCCGCGGGGCGAACCAGCTTGCCGTCGACTTCCCAGGTGCCGTTGGGCAGCTGGAATTCCTGGAACACCATGCGGATCGTGTCCAGGTAGAACTCGGCCGGCATGTCCAGCACGGCGTTGTATTCGTCGTAGAAGCGGCGATGCGCCTCGGCGTCGCTGTCGTCCCCGCGCAGCAGGTCCAGATAGAAGTCGTAATGCGACTTCATGTGGCGGTCGGGGTTCATGGCCATGAAGCCCGCGTGCTGCAGAAAGCCCGGATAGACCTTGCGGCCCGAGCCCGGATAGCGCGGCGGCACCGGATGGATGACCTGGTTCTCGAACCAGGAATAGGGCTTGGTCGTGGCCAGGCGGTTCACCTGCGTGGGCGACTGTCGCGGGTCGATGGGGCCGCCCATCATCACCATGCTGCGCGGCTGGCAGGGATCGTTGGCGGAGGCCATCAAGGAAACGGCGGCCAGCACCGGGACCGTGGGCTGGCAGACGGACATGACGTGCACGTCGGGGCCCAGGTGGCGGATGAAGTCCTGCACGTAGCGCACGTAGTCGTTCAGATGGAACGGCCCGGCGGACAGGGGCACCATGCGGGCGTCGACCCAATCCGTGACATACACGTCGTGGGCGGGCAGCAGGGCGCGCACGGTGTCGCGCAGCAAGGTGGCGTGATGGCCCGACAGCGGCGCGACCAGCAGGATCTTGGGATCGTCCTGGCGGGCATGGCGGACGTCGCGGTGGAAGTGCACCAGGCGGCAGAACGGCTTGTCCATCGCCACGCCTTCGGTGACGTTGACGGACTTGCCATCGATCTTGGTGGTGGGGAGATTCCAGGCCGGCTTCTGGTATTCCTTGCCGATGCGCGTCATCAACTCGTACCCCGCCGCCATCTGGCGCGAGATCGGGGTGTAGGCGAGAGGGCTGTAGGGGCTGGAAAACAGCTGAGAGCCGGCGTCCGTAAATGCAGCGAACGGAGTCAGGAAGGCGCGCTGCATTTCGTGCAATTGATACAGCATTTGGGAAAAGTCCTTCTGGGTCGTGCGTGTGTCCCGATTATTGCTCCCGGGACTAACGATATTTCCAAACAGCCTGAAGAAACGCCGTCAAAAAAAGCAAATCTGTTGCTAAAAAGCGACCCAATATCCGTTAGGCACCAGTTTAGGGCGCTTTTTGCGCCCCGCAGCGATACCAAATGGAGGATTTATGCACTACGCCGGACTGGCGGCTTTACCAGTAGTTTTCTACCGCCAGGTTGCCGGGGATGCCGCGGCGGCCGGGCTTGAAGCCGCGCTCGCCCAGCAGCTTGCGGGCGTCCGCGAGCATGGCGGGGTTGCCGCAAAGCATGACCTTGGCCTGCTCGGGATCCAGCGGCTGGCCGGCCAATTGCTCCAGGCGGCCGTCGGCGATCAGCGTGGTGAGGCGTTCCTGCGGCATGCCGGGCAGGGGTTCGCGCGTGGCGATGGGCAGGTAGATCAGCTTTTGCGGATCAGCGGCGAACAGCTCGGCCAGGCCGGGCTGATTGCGCAAGGATTCGATCTCTTCGCGGTAGGCCAGCTCCGCGGCGGTGCGCACGCCGTGCACCAGGACGATGCGGCGGTAGGCGCGCCAGACGGCGGGATCGCGCAGGATCGAGAGGTAGGCCGACAGGCCGGTGCCCGAGGCCAGCAGCCACAGGTCGCCGCCCGGGGCGAAGCGCTCCAGCGTCAGGAAGCCGTAGGGGGCCTTTTCCACGTACAGCGCGTCGCCGGGTTGCAGCCGGGCCATGCGCGGGCTGAACAGCCCCTCCGGCACCACGATGGAATAGAACTCCAGCCACGGTTCATGCGGGGCCGATACCATCGAATAGGCGCGCCACAGCGTGGGGGCGCCGTCGGGGGAATCCGCTTCCGGCAGGCCCACTCGCGCGAACTGGCCGGGCAGGAACGTGTACGCGTCGTCGCGCGTCACTCGGACGGAGAACAGCTTATCGGGTACCCAGGTATGGACGTGGGTGACAGTCTGGCGCGTGTATTTGGAGTCGTCGGTCATCGGGGCATCGCGCGATGCCGGCCGCCAGGCGGAGGCCGGCGCTCGCGGATTTATCTTTCCAGGTATTGCAGCTTGTCCTGCTTGCCGTTCCAGTCGTCGGCGTCGGGCAGGGGCTTCTTGGCGCGGCTGATGCTGGCGAACTCGGGCGAGAGTTCGGCATTCAGGGCGATGAAGTTCATCTGGTCCTGCGGCACGTCTTCTTCGGCGTAGATCGCGTTGGCCGGGCATTCCGGGATGCAGACCGCGCAATCGATGCATTCGTCGGGATCGATCACGAGGAAGTTCGGACCCTCACGAAAACAGTCCACCGGGCACACGTCTACGCAGTCGGTGTACTTGCACTTAATACAGTTTTCGGTGACAACGTGGGTCATTCAGGAACTCCGGGATCGGCGGCTTTGTGTCTTGTTGCGCCGATTTTACCCAATGCCGCGCTGATGTGCCGGTAATACCCGTATTGACATCGTGGCCCGAGGCCGTTCGGGGCGTCCGCTCTATGCTATGGTGTCGCGAAACGAAACGCGCAATCATGATAATTACTTCGCTGCTCGACACCGACCTGTATAAATTCAGCATGATGCAGGTGGTGCTGCACCAGTTTCCCGCTGCCCAGGTCGAGTACCGTTACAAATGCCGTACTCCGGGGGTGGATCTGCGCCCCTATCTCGATGAAATCCGCGAGGAAGTGCACCAGCTGTGCCAGCTCCGCTTCACCGAGGACGAACTTAAATATCTCGGCGGCTTGCGCTTTATCAAAAGCGACTTCGTTGATTTCCTCGAACTGTTCCACATGCCCGAGCGCTGCATCCACATCGGCGAGGGCGAGGCGCCCGGCGAAATCAGCATCGAGGTCAAGGGGCCGTGGCTGCACACGATTCTTTTCGAGATTCCGGTGCTGGCCATCGTCAACGAGGTCTATTTCCGCAATACGCGCAAGAACCCGGACTGGGAAGAAGGCCGCAAGCGCCTGCAATCCAAGATGCACCTGGTGCTGGACGATCCCGCGCTGGCCGATTTCCGCGTGGCCGAATACGGCACGCGGCGCCGTTTCTCCAAGGTCTGGCACGAGGAAATCGTGTCCACCATGAAGGCGCAGATGGGGCCGCATTTCGCCGGCACCAGCAACGTGCTGCTGGCCAAGGAGCACGAAGTCCTGCCGCTGGGCACGATGGGCCACGAATACCTGCAGGCCTGCCAGGCCCTGGGTCCGCGCCTGCGCGACTCGCAGGTGTTCGCGCTGGAGGTCTGGGCCAAGGAATACCGCGGCGACCTGGGCATCGCGCTGTCCGACGTCTACGGCATGGATGCCTTCCTGCGCGACTTCGACATGTATTTCTGCAAGCTGTTCGACGGCGCGCGGCACGACTCCGGCGATCCGTTCGTCTGGGGCGAGCGCCTGCTCGAACACTACCGCAAGAACCGGGTCGACCCGCGCGCCAAGACGCTGGTGTTCTCGGATTCGCTGACCTTCCCGCGCGCCATCGAGTTGGCCCGCCAATTCTCCGGGCGCTGCAAGGTGTCCTTCGGCATCGGCACCAACCTGACCAACGACCTGGGCCACGAACCCCTGCAGATCGTCATGAAGATGGTCCGCTGCAACGGCCAGCCCGTGGCCAAGGTGTCGGACGCGCCGGAAAAGACCATGTGCGACGATCCGGCCTACCTGGCCTACCTGCGCCAGGTCTTCCAATTGCCCCCCGCTTGAGCGCGGCTCGGGGTAAATTGCGGGTTCCTTGCATTGTTTCACCCAACCCACTCGATCCTAGGGGAATATTCATGAGCAGCATCAAGCGCTTCCACGTCGACAAGCGCCTGTCGGACATGGCCGTGTACAACGGCGTCGCGTACCTGGCGGGCCAGGTGCCGGACGATGCCACGCTGGACATCACCGGCCAGACCGAGCAAGTGCTCGCGACGATCGACCG
>Ga0222427_100683_pt1 | contig 36316 bp, 33 predicted proteins | sample 2B20Ametagenome_FD_182890 | JGI IMG/M metagenome (GOLD analysis project Ga0222427, IMG submission 182890) | Enriched microbial communities from leaf-cutter ant dump, University of Wisconsin, Madison, United States - 2B20A (version 2) | ecosystem: Environmental > Terrestrial > Nest > Insects nest...
ACCAGGAGACAGTTTACGGTGCTTAATTGCCATTTTCCAAGCTGCCAATGAAGTTTCTTCAGTTTTCATCCCATCACTGATACTCCAACCAATACATTTGCGGTCATATAAATCCAGAATGGTGGTTTGCACTTGACCACTATGTTGCGGTAACAACGGCGGGCGAATCAGCAGGTGTAGAGCAATTGTTCGCTGCTGATTTCAACCAAAAGATCCAAACTTCCAATGCACAATCTCATAGCCGTGAGGCAGTGGTTAAATCTCTGAAAAAACAAAAAGGTGAGCGTTTGAATTGTGCAGTAAGCACCGATATCATCGAAGAGACCGCAGACTATATGATGGCTAAAGTGACCTTGAAATTTGAGAGCTTCACCAAGACTGACTTAGTTACCTTGGAGCGCGAAGGCAACAACTGGAAAGTCTCCAAATCAATCAATTCGTATAAATAGTATCTAATTAACTAGTGATCTGCTAAGATCGGTGTAAGGCAGATCACTAGTGAATCATATGTTTATTTAAGGCCACGTCGCGAGATGTGGCTTTTATTTTTTCGTATTATTGTGAGTTGATAGATATGCCAACGAAAATGAGTGTATATAAATAGTTAGAATGAAAAACAATACATCACTATGGATTATTGCAAAGTTTTCTTTGCTTATAGTTTCTTTTTATACACTTATGGACCTTATTAGTGGGAAAATTAAGTGGTCTGAATTCCATCACATGCGCTGTATCTTATAATACGACTTTTTGTTAGTTTTTTTATAATGTCAATTATATATTTTATAATTGTTAAAGTATTCCGAATAAAATTGTGATAGAATATGAATAGAAGAGGTCAAATTTTTGAAAAAAATATGTAGATTTTTTCAAATGAACTCGATGTATATGAGCTTTACCTCAAAAGTTGGGTGAAGATAAAAATTCGTTACGGTGATGAGCCCGATATTTTATATAAAGTCATTATACAATTTGAAAATTAGTAAGAGGAACAAACGCTTATGAAACTGACACTATGCAAAAGAAAAAAATTAGATGTTTAATAAAGTATCAAAGTGTTGCGCTAGGTGTCTACAATTATAAAGTTTTTTTACCATTAAAAAGCGGCTGGAGCAATAATAGCTTGGTTACTTGTACAAATTGTGGGGAGTTGTTCGTAATTGATTGGGAAAATCCAGAAACGGAAAATCTTAGTGTAAAACAAATTGCTGGTTCAACTTTATGTCCAACCTGTAATGTTGTTTTATCTATGTATTTGGCAGATTATCCCACTACAATAAGAATTTCAGAAAATCAATTTGTTAGCTTCAATGATGAAGTTATTTCCAATCAAGATGAAGGATCGGAAATTGTAGAATTTTATGAATTAAGGCCTTTACAAAAGGGCTTAAACTAATGAATAAGCAATGTGTAAATAAAAAGCTAACAAATCAAAATGGAAGATGCCAATCCCGATAACTTGAAAAATGAACTTACCGATGTGTGCCCTTTTGCTTGCTGATAAGCATGGACATGATGTCAAGCAGATCGTGGAGGACAAGATGAAACTCAACAACGAAAAATACCCACTCGAAAAAGCTAATTTAATTAAATAAAGTGCAATATGTTAGATGAGAAAAAGTTAAGAGATGCTATCTTGGCAATCCACGATTTAATTATACGTGCTAGAATATGTTTATTTTAAAAAAGCTATAAATGGAAGAGGCTAATCTAAAAGCGAGGATAAAAAGGAATATGTTAGATATCCTGTCCGGAAAATCGTTTAGAGACGAAATTAGTGAAATCATTAAACATCTAAATAAAAGCGATGCAAATGCATTCGTTGGCATTCAAAGAGAAGATGGGATCTATACAATTATTGGTGCCGAAAAAATTTATTATATGACGCCTTTAATGACTAAAGGTGATATGCCAATCGGTGAATTTCTAAGTGTTTTAACAAAAAATGCAATGACGCTCGGCAAAACTTCAACCTATGAGTTTGTCAAAATTAGTGAAAACAATACTGTTTGGGTTATGAATGCCGAAACGATGAATGCTTTATGGAATACGATGCTTTTGCTGGATTGCGTGAGTAAATCATGTTGAAATCTCCTGCTTCCAGTTTTGCAGATCCTATAATTTTATCAAGTGAATAGATGACAGCAGTTGGATGTCCCGCCTTTTCACCTCCCCATTCCCACCATTCACCGAGTTTTCCTGTCCGTTGGTCTAAAGCCCATAGGCTAGCGGCGTATTGTGTTGTAGTTTTGAGTCAACAAATAAGAACTAAAAACTAACAATATAAAATAAAGACATTATGAAAACGCTAGTAAAAACATTCGCAGCAGCAGCATTAATCGCAGTATCCACATTCGCTATGGCCGCTGAAGGACCAGGTTCCAAATCAGCAAAAGCAAACGTTAACCTTTCTACAGCAGACTTTGCCTTGGAGCACTATGTTGCGGTAACGACACAGGGTGAATCAGTAGGAGTAGAGCAATTGTTCGCCGAAGATTTCAACCAAAAGATCCAATCTTCCAATGCACAAAATCACAGCCGTAGTGCCGTAGTTAAATTATTGAAAAAGCAAAAAGGAGAGAAGCTGAACTGTGTAGTAAGCACCGATATTCTTGAAGAATCAGCTGACTATATGATAGCCAGAGTAACCTTGAAATTTGAGAGCTTCACCAAGACTGACCTGGTTACCTTAGTACATGAAGGGGACAGCTGGAAAGTATCCAATTCAATCAATTCGTATAAATAGTATCTAACTAACTAGTGATCTGCCAAGCCCGGTACAAGGCAGATCACTAGTGAATCATATGTTTATTTTAAGGCCACGTCGTGAGATGTGGTTTTTTTAGTATATTATTTCTGCAAACGTTAAATAGAATTGCCGTTCTTTTTTTTATTTTTGATATATTATTAATCTTTAATTTATGAACAAACTCTTTTTTTTTATAGCTTGTTTTTTCATTTTAAATATTTGCCATGCTCAAAATATTGAGGTAATCAAATTAGCAAATCAATTTATCGATACGTTGGAAGCCCATTCTTTTATGCGGAGCAAGATTGACTTTGACCGATTACGTACAGAGACCAATAGAAAGGTTAAGAATTTAAATAAGACAGATTCATTATTGTCAACGTTTAAAGAAATAGTTTCCGGATTAAAGGACCATCATTCCAGTGTCGCTCGTGTTAAAGATACAACTGATAATTTGGCATTCATTAAAATGATCGCAAGTACGACGTATGAGAAAGAAGGAATGTCTCCGCTCAATTTTCAACATCGTCTAATTGAAGATAAATATGCATATATCAATGTACCTGGTGTACTTTTGGAGCATAGACGCTACATTGATACTTTACAAAAACAGTTGTTTGAACTAGATGGAAGGCATCCGAAAGCCTGGATTATTGATTTAACTGAAAATGATGGGGGCGCTTTTGTACCAATGGTTACTCCCTTTCATAGCTTAATTGATACGACTCAAACTTTTTCTTATTTTGATGGAACCTTAGATAAAGATGGCAAGGAGGTTTTAATAGATAAATTTCAGATTCCCCAAAATGGTTTATATATTGACGATAGCATTGAAGCTAAATATTGTAAATTCGATACCGTCCAAGCCCAACCGCTTAAATATAATCAGATACCCATTATTGTTCTGGTCTCTAATATCACTGCAAGTTCGGGCGAAATTGCAGCGAGCCACTTCTTAGGACAAAAGAACGTCACTTTAATCGGGGCAAAGACGAATGGTTTAACTTCGAGCAATGAACTTTATTATGTGGATAAGGGTTATTCCGTTAATTTAATGACAGCGTTGTTGCATGATGGGAAAGGGAAGTCTTATCATGTTGGAGAAGGTATAAGTCCAGATATCATCGTTGATTTTGATTATCCGGAAAACATCAGAACTTTTAAAGAACGCTATCGATTTACGCTGGAAAAAAAATCAGTATTTATCAATAAAGCGATTGAGTTTTTGAGAGCAAAGGGGATTTAACTTCGAATAATGAAATTGCAGTTGATAAAGTAAAAGACAGATGGACGAAAAGAAACTATTTGATTTGTTTTTTTCAAAACAAATTAGTGTGGGCAATTTATCGAAGCGTATTTTACGGGTATATCATCTTCTTATGAATATATCTTGGTCAAGATTACTAAAAGAAGGTAAAAGATATTTTGTGAATACAATTGCTGTATGCATTGCCGTATTTTTTGTTGCTATTTTATATATCTATTAGTAAGTTCCATACACCTCCCCATTCCCGCCATTCACCGAGTTTTCCTGATCGTTGGTCTAAAGCCCATAGGCTAGCGGCGTATTGTGTTGTAGTTTTGAGTCAACAAATAAGAACAGATAAAAAACTAACACAGTAAAATAAAGACATTATGAAAGCATTAGTAAAAACATTCGCAGCAGCAGCTTTAATCGCAGTATCCACATTCACTATGGCCGCTGAAGGACCAGGTTCAAAAGCAGCAAAAGCAAACGTTAACCTTTCTACAGCAGACTTTGCCCTTGACCATTATGTTGCGGTAACAACCGAAGGCCAGTCGGCAGGAGTAGAACAATTGTTTGCTGAAGACTTCAGCCAAAAAATCCAAGCTTCCAATGCACAATCTCATAGCCGTGAAGCAGTTATCAAATCCTTGAAAAAGCAAAAAGGCGAAAAGCTGAACTGTACAGTAACTACCGATATCATCGAGGAGTCCGCAGACTATATGGTGGCTAAAGTGACCTTGAAATTTGAAAGCTTTACCAAGACTGACTTGGTTACGTTGGAGCGTATGGGGAATGAATGGAAAGTGTCCAAATCAATCAATTCGTATAAATAAGAGCCATCCCTTACAAATATATAAGTTGTGAAGCCACGTCGAGAGATGTGGCTCTTTGTTTATTTTAAATAGGATATAGATATGTCCTTCCTCAAGAGTTCTTTATAAAATGTATGTTGGTGAGCGAACAGCATAAGGCATTGCATACAGTTTGCAAGTGTTTTTACAGACGAAGCAATTGTCTCTACGCTGTGGAGAGAATTGCAAAGCGGATACGGCGCGACGTTTTCCGAGAAAAGTCTGCGAAGGATAATGCAGGTGCTATCTATTTGAGCTCTAAAAGTTTGGTTAACCTTTATCAATGCGTTTAATAAAATTGTTCCAGTAGGATAAGATGTTTGTTTTGCCTACAGGGTTTTGCGAGTGACATAATACCTGGGGCAAAACCTGATGTTCCTGCTCAAGAATAAAATCCGCGATATACTTCACAGCATCATAACCCGACGCTGCTTCTGTGCTGTCAAGATTTACTCCCAGGTCATGATCAAAAGAGATAATTGAGGGAATCCCGTTCTGGGATATATAAGCCACAAAATCCTGATAACTACGAATAACGGTCCAATCGGTTAGAAGATATTGATCTATTTCTTCCTTCGATATATAGTAAGTCAGATCCGATGGTATTCTGATATCATCCAAAAATACACCTTTCGTATTATGCCCCATTGATTTCCGTAATTTCCTATTTAAATATAACTTATTTGAAGCGTTATTTCGAATGATAGCTTTCTAAAACTATGTTCGTTTATTTGTTTCACCCGTGTCTTGGATATACCCCTAAATAGTGCAGGCCTATGAGAAAGATTAGTAAAAAAGTAATAGCAAGAGCTAAAATAGCCATGCTAATCACAGCTTTCCTTTCAACAGCTCATACAAGGACGCGTTGATAAATTGAATAGCCTTAACCTTCTTCTTACCGTAGTCCGCATGATTATGACCAAAAACATGGTACTTTGGTGATCGTTCCAATACAAACTCACGGATTTCCGTGCTGCCATAGCCATTGTCCAAGATACCCGATGGCGGATAGTGCGAAACCATAATATCAATTTGTACCTCTGATTCCATGTGGTGAAAAAAAGGGAAGCCACTTATGCCCATGAGCTGGATATCATTTATCCTTATCGAACTGTCGTTTAGCCAGTGGATTCCTTCGGGTACCAATTTTTTGCTTTGTAGCGGTTCCAGCTCAAAGGGTAGGTCATGATTTCCATGCACAAATATTTTGTGCGGTATGGGAAGTCCTGCATACCACACAAAGAAATCCGATAGCTGAACCATATCGCCCGCATCGCAGATATCGCCACAATGGATTATGATATCGATTCCCTCAGGAATATCCAGTTGACGATGCATCCCATGCGTGTCCGACAACAAGAGTACGTTTTGCCCTTTTAACTTAATGATATGCATATTGACGGAAAGTTAGGATTGCCGATGTAATGATTTACGATATTCCTCTTTCATCCTGTCAGCCAGACTTTGAGGAGCAATGACACTGACTTCGGCCCCTACCGAAAGCAGCTCCATCACAAAATCATGCGTGATGTAGATGTTGAGCTTTACACGCAGCTCCTCCTCATTGTCAGCCAGTATTTCCTGTGTATGATGCAAAGGCAATGACCTGATATATTTGCCCTGAAAAGCAGAATAGGAGAGGATCACTTCTTCGATTTGCTGGTCTTCACGCGGAAGTATAATACCAAAACTATGCTCGAAGAGCGTTTCAGGATCTACTTTGAGAGCCTTGAATTTTCCAGCTTTCACCACTTCCAGTGCTAAGATCCTATCCAGGGGAAAGATCCTGAGACTATCCTTGTCCAGATCCTGCCCAATGACATACCAGCGGTTGCGCACTTCTTTTAGGAGGATGGGAAATAATCTTCGGTGTTCTACCTCGGTTTCATAGTACTTGCGGTAATCGAAATAGAGCACAAGGTCATTATGTATCGCCTGTACAATATCTCCCAGATATTCTGTCCCCCTTGGCTTGCGCTGTTCAAAGACGATTTTCTTTGAGCCATTATCTCCCAGACGCATCAGGTTGAATATGTCAAAGGCATCCAGTGCCCGCTCCGATTCCTCGGTGTCGTGCTGGATAAAGTATTGTTTTTTTGAACGGTCGCTTTCGATCGAGATTCTATAAAGTACCCTGATATCATCAATGTCGCGTTGAAACTGACGTTGGCTGATCGTGTGGAAGTCATCACCAATAAATGTTGATTCGTACTGTAACATCTGGTCAATCTCCGGCCAGGAAAGCGGTCTGTGACGCAATTTGTTGATAATTAACTTGTGGCGTAATATGGTGTTTCTTACTGACATAAATAAGCTTTTGACAAAGATAGATTTAGGAAGCGACAAAATACGTCGTCTTGTCCAGGGGGAGAAAAAAAATATTTTTTTCGAGATAGCGACACCCTTTGACCGCTCCTGAGCCTAAGTTTGGACCAAACAAAATTATTTTATGGAAAAAGAAACGAATCAAAAGAATATCTCGTCGCGTGAGCAATGGATTTTGGCCAATAGTGGAACTGGTATTACGACCGAATTATGGAAAGCAACCCGATCATTTATCAAAGTCGCGTCTCTGGCCTTTGCAGCTTTTAGTGCAAGCTTTCACGTGATGCCCGATCATAGCTATCGGATATTCCCGAAAGAACGGCTATCCTTTGCCTATACGGTGATAGCATCATCAGATGTAGATCGTCTGATCGATCGGTACAATGAAGCAGCAGGAATGGAACGCACGTTGATCCGTCAGGAATATATTTATCAGCGGCTGGATGAATTAGGTATTATCGTTTCGAAGGAACAAGATGGAGAATAAATATCGTGAAACCTTGTCGGCTTTGGATCTGGTCAGTATAGGGTTTGAGGCTTTTAATCTATTGGTTCAAATCAAGGGTATGTACCCCCACCTTCGTGTAGGTTACATCTATTATGCAGCATTGGATTGTCTGTCTGATTGGCACGGAAACCCTATAGTTGATAATTTCACATTTATTCCATTGATGACCGATGCGGTTCCCATTTATAACGGAATAAGCTATCGCGTATGTTCTATCGATGTCAATACCATACATGCACATTTGGAGGTTTTTGCTGATCATACAGTGCTCTTTGGTACCATGCACGATCCTATTTTGATCAAATTGCTCGATTTCTATGCATTCAGCCAAAAACGATTGATTTTGCGAAGACCATTGAAATTGGAGAAAAGTAGTGCAAAGCCTTATATCGATAAATATTTAAGATTTTCTAAGACATGGGATCACGTCACCGTATTGGACAGCCACAAGGTGATCCGATATTTAAATCGTTTGGATAGTCTTTTGACGCTTCCTGAAGTAGGAGAAGAAATAGAGCAATTGTGGCTCAAATTGATTCTTGAGGAATTGGATCTCCCTGTATCGCTCGACTTCGTCAATCCCAGATTGCCTGAAAGATCTTGTTTGTTCGTTAATCTCTGATAGCGACCTACTTTGGCGTTATAGCCGGATATATTTGACGAAGTTCAACAAAATCGTTACGCTTTTTTATTAAGAACCGATTGAAATTACTTTTTAACTATGCAAATATTTATTAATTTAACACAATCATATTAATCTAATGAGCCTATTTTTAATTACTGTAAAATCACGTCTGGCGGCGAATCTGACCGTCATGGAAAAAGGAATGACAGTGGAAGTATCCTGTCGCGATTCCGAATTATATGCCAATGGCTGCCCTCATGTCAAGGAAGCTTTTATGCGCAAATATGGTATCGACCTGCTGAAATTAGGTGGGCCCAATGCGATATGGAACTATTTTGATATTAAAAAGATCTCTTAATGGACAATATAAATAATATTAGCCTTAAAAGTGACAATATAGCTGATGAGAAAAGTAGAATCCTGTTACTTTTGCCTATTCATAAATTGTACAACAATAAATTTCTTATCGATAATTATCAGCGAGGTTATAAATGGAGCAAGAAAGAAATTCTAGAATTACTAAATGACATAGATACTTACGATCAAAGTAAAGGTTTATATTGCTTACAACCTCTTATCTTAAAACCGATTGATGGTGGGATCAAAAAAGTTGAAATAGATGGTCATTGTTATAGTCTTTTTCGGAATAATGAAGTTGTTGATGGTCAGCAGCGTTTGACTACAATATACCTTATACTTAAGTATTTTCATTATAGGGGATGGATTAGCGATGAACATCTTTATGAAATAGAATTCCAAACTAGAGAGCGAAGTGGGTATTTCCTCGCAAATCAGCTTGAACTAATTCATAACTTCCCTTTAGATAAAATAACAAGGAGAGAGCTGGAAGACAAACAATACCATGACCTTAAAAGTGTAAATGAATTATGGGAGTCATTTATTGAAACACATGCTCATTATTATATAGATAATGTGGATGTGTATCATTTTTTTACCGTCACCTGCTACTTAGCGAGATGGATTGATATCAATTTAGAGATGTTATCCGAAAGAGAAGAGTTTATTGCTAAGCTTCTCCGAAACGTTAAAGTTATTTGGTATTCAATTGATAACAACCACAACAAAGACGATGTCATCAGGGTATTTTTAAATAATAATAAAGGTAAAATAGGACTTACTTCATCAGAATTGATTAAAGCTATCTTCATTTTAGATATTAAAAGAAATGAGCCAGCTGCAATTGGTACATTGAAAATAAATCAATTTGCAATGGAGTGGGATATGGTTGAAAAACAGCTACAAGATGACAGCTTTTGGTATTTTATTCAACCTAATGAAGAGGAATACATGGAGGGAACCAGAATAGATTATCTGTTTGATTTATTATTAAATAAAACGAAACAAAGTGATTCGTACTTCGCATACCGGCATTACGAATTAAAATATAATGTGGAAGAGGATATAATAGGTTCTTGGGATGATGTTGTCCAGCTTTATTATAAACTTCTCAATTGGTATAATGACCAAAAATTATACCACTACGTAGGTTTTTTGACAAATTCAAAAATTAAAACCTTGCAAGAATTACTCTCGAGCAGTGAAAAGTTGTCTATGGACAAATTGAAAGAGTCCTTTATTGAGATTATTAAAGACAAATTAAGTCAGAAAAAAGTAGATGAAGAGGGAAAGGCATATTATGTCTATTCTGTCGACCGTTTAGATTATAAAAATTCCTACAGAGAAGCACTTAGAGTATTGTTACTTTATAATGTTTCTTATTATTTGGAGAATATGGCAAATCACAAATTCCCTTTTGAATTATTTGTTAAAGAAAAATGGAGTATCGAGCATATCATTCCACAAAACCCTAAAGATTTTGACGATGTAGGAGTTTTTTATCAATGGTTTAAAGATGTTTCAACCTACGGCGATTTAAGCGTGAGCCCGATTATAGAGAAAATAAAAAAATACAAAAGTATAGATGGATTGCTAAAAGATAAAGAATTGAGAACTGAATTAGACAAAATCATTATCGAGTGTGAAGATGTGACTCATTCTCTTAATAATCTATTATTGCTGGACAAAAACACGAATAGTTCATTGGGTAACAATCTATTTGAATCGAAAAGATACAAAATTCTCGAGTTTAATAGGAAAGGTTGTAATGATAAGGGAAAACCTACCTTCATACCCATGGAGACCTTAAATGCATTTAATAAGACATTCGGCAAAAATATTAATATAAAGAATTGGACGAAAGAAGATGGGGATAACTATGTTGACTCTATAAAAAACAGATTAAAAGAATTTTTACCGGAAGATTAACAGATGAATGATATTAATACGCTTTGGAAAATATTAGAGCGATATGGTGTTGAAATCCCACCTATTCAACGAGATTATGCTCAAGGCAGGGAGACCATGCAAGCAAATAAAATAAGAGAAAATTTTCTCCATTCCATTTTCGATGCCTTAGATAATAATAAAAGGTTAATGATGGATTTCGTCTATGGAAAAATATATGGGCTGAGAAATGAGGAAGAACATATAAGAAATAGGAATGCAATTCAGTCATTAATCAATAGTGTTAGAGATTATGCATTAACAATCGATCTCGCACTTAAAGATGTGTCGATAGAAGATAAGTCGGTGGATCGCACTGATCTCGTTTACTTGGTTCCTTTAGACGGTCAACAACGCCTAACGACATTATTTTTAATCCATTGGTATTTAGCAAAGCGAATTGGTCTGCAGGATGAATTAACTATTTTAAGTAGGTTCAGATATAAAACACGAAAAAGTTCATCTTCTTTTTTGAACTTGTTAACTAACAGTGAACTATTGTTAAAATTTCCTCACGATGTGAATGTGCTGGATGATTTAAAAAAAGGGAATTTCTATAATGAGATTATCGATTCCGAATATTTTGCAAGAGTCTGGCTTAACGATCCAACAGTAAAGGCTATGTTGATCATGCTTCAAGAAATTCATAAAAAATGTCAGTCTTTTAGCCATGAGAAACTAAAATTGTATTGGGATCGTTTAATTTATCAAGATCTATTGCAGTTCGATTTTTTGGATCTGAAGGACTTTAACTTGTCCGATGAACTTTATGTAAAAATGAATGCACGTGGCAAACAGTTGTCTAACTTTGAGAATTTTAAGGCATGGTTGTATAGTTTGATAGAAGACGAAAGCTTAATCGAGAGAGAACTTTGGAGCAATTTATCTAAAAAGTTTGATATTGAATGGAATGATATCTTTTGGACCTTTAAAGAAAAGGGAACCTTCAATATTGATAATAGTTATTTTAACTATTTTAAAATTTCCCTTTTGTATGATGCTGTAAAGCACATTGAATTAAAGGGAACTTCTTTTGATCAAGAGAAAAGCGAATATGTAATAATTGATACCGTAATAAACAAAAAAGAGTTTGACTGGGAATTGCTATGTGGTCGTATTTTTAAAGCCGGGATTTCAAAATATTTGCATCTATTATCCTTGTGTGAGGGATTTGATCCAATCAAAGGAAGTCTTTATGATTTTTATGAATTTCTTTTTTCTGAAAAGAAGGGTACTTTATCTTGGCAGCAATTGATTAGAAACTACATTACCTTATCTTTCCTTGTTTTTAAATCAAAACCATTGAGAAATTATGATGATGAAGAATTTAATCAACTATATGAATATCAGCGTATTGTTTTTAATCTTTTTGATAATTCAATTATTGATCACCCTAATTTATATCAAAATGCTCTTCTAGAGATCGATCAATTAAATAATGATTTAAGAGGTAAAGAATATAACATTTCGAGTTGGATTGAAGGACTATACTCTCCTAAATCAGTCTTTAATGATCAACAGATTTTAGAGGAAGTTTTAAAGTATAGACTTTTTATTGATGATGGGTGGAAGCGTTTAATTTATGACGCTGAGAAAATAACTTATTTTGAACGACAGCTGAACTTTTGGTTCTATAAAGTTGGAATTCCACTAGCAATAGATGAGTTTACCCCTGATTTTTTAAATAATCATCATTTAAAAAATAGTTTTTATGCGGTTACACAAAAAGTAAATAAACTCTTTGATGAAAAGGGAATAAATAGAACTTCAGATTTTTCGGAATATATATTTGAAAGGGCACTTCTGTCAAAATCTGATTATCTTTTGTGGGAGAAAGGATACAAATGTTTTGGAAGAAATTTAGGAAGGGATGTAAGTTGGAAGAGGTTATTTTTTAGAGATAGAAATGCTCAGGACACAAACATTGGGATGCTGGAGATTTTTGATCTAGATTTTTCAGATGTAAAAACATCCTTTAACGGTTATATACAGAAAAATCTCGCAACAATTAACGAAGAGTGGAGAGAGGTTTTTGTATCTATGCCAAGCCTTTTTGATTATTTGGGCGATTTGAAATATATCAGACATATCGATGTTCATGGTTGGGTATTAATAAAAGATTATTACAAAACTTATAAAGGGCCACATTATGAATTATTCAGCCTAGTTTTTTTTATAAAATACCTTAAAGATAAAACCTCTTTTTTACCATTTGGTACAACAAATTATCATTTAGCTTCTAAGAATAATAGAGCGGACTTTCCTTGTGCATGTCTGGATTGGAACACTGAAAAGTTTAATTATGCAATAGATATAAAGTTTATATCAGGTAAATATTGTCTGATCTTTTTTTCGAAAGATAATTCAATCACCGACAATATTAAAATTATTTTGAGTGAAGCGGAATTCCAATATTCCCCTGATTTTTATTTTAAAGATGTTGATACAGCTGAAGAAGCATTTAATGAGCTTGAAAAAATATGTTCTAGCCTTGGCACTTACACGTTATAGCATGAGCATATTATTTCGACGGTTATGCCGCCTCAACGACAGTATTTGGCGGTTGAATTGTGTTTCTTTGTAAAGAATGGTTTTTTATATTATGAAAGAAGAATTTTTAATGTTAAGCGAAGACTATCCAAAGCCATATCAAATCAAACAAGTAGAATATTGTGAGATAAGCGATTTGGATATTCCAAGCGGTTCCGGCGGAATTAATAAAGAAGGTTATACTTTTGGACAATTGAGAAGACAACCTATTATTCAAGAACTTGTAAATAATCTGTATCATCCAAAGGTTCATCAATTTGCTGAATTATGTAATCAACGTAATAGTCAATCTGCTTTCAAAATGTATAAAGTAGACGGTGAATATTGTTTTTGGAACTTGAGAGTCGGACCAATAGTATGCACTCCTACAGAGCCGGATTTGCGGATAATTTTGGAACAAAATTCCTTAACTGCTGAAGCATTGGAGCAGAAGAGAGTTACTCCACGAATGATCCGGGATATCACTTATGATTTATTGCGTCGCGAAGTAGCATTACAGTGTAATGTAACTGTAAAACAAGCCAGTCATATTATTGGGAATGAGTTGGACTGCGCTCCCCACGAGGATGCCAGTGGTTATATTTTTATGGTACCTAATTGGGCACATAATTGGTTTAGACACGATGGGTATGTGTCAATTATTTTAAAGGAATTAAATAGATAAAAATTATAAGGAGTATGATGTACGATGATAAACTAAAACAAAATATAGACCAAGAACTCGAGGAATATAGAAGAAGTATTAAAAAAAGCAATGTTTTGGTATTGGGGCAAACTGGAGTAGGAAAAAGCTCACTTGTCAATTTGGTTTTTGGTGAAGATATAGCGAAAATATCCAACGTAAGACCTGAAACTCGTGGATTTAATCAATATGAATCTCCGGTCCTGCCAATCAATATTATCGATAGCGAAGGTTATGAGCTGAGCAATTCGCAGGATTTTATTACTAATTTTAAAACTTTCTATGATGAAAAATTTGTAGATGTAAAAGAGCAGATACATCTAGTATGGTATTGTATTAATGTTTCCGGAGCAAGAGTTTTACCATTTGATATTGAAATTATTAAATTTCTGGTGGATCACCTAAAAATTCCAACCGCTGTAGTATTCACGCAGTGTGATTTAGATGATGAGGAGGGATCGACGGCAAAAAAACTTAGTGAAGTTATCCGTCAAACATTTGGTTCCAAAATGCAATGTTTTCAAATATCAACCGATTCGGATCTTAAATTGGATTTGGAAATGTTGATTTCATGGTCTGCTAATAATATTTCTGATGATAATATAAGAGCCGCATTTATATTGTCTCAAAAAGCTAGTCTAAAATTAAAATTTCAAGCGGCTCAAAAAATTATTTATGCGGCAACACTTTCTGCAGCTGGGGTTGCTGCAAGTCCGATTCCTGGATCGGATGCTGCATTATTGATCCCTATCCAAACAATAATGGCCCTCAAGATTTTTAATATTTATGGTATCAATCAAGGGGCTTCTGATATCTTGAGAAAGATAATTAGCGGAAGAATAATGACTACATTAGGAAAATCGCTGGCTGGAAATTTATTGAAATTTGTTCCTGGAGCGGGATCGGTAATCGGCGGGACCATTAATGCTGTGGTCGCATCATCTTTAACCTATAGTTTTGGTTATGCATTATGTAAGGTTGCCGAAAAATTATATGATAAACATATCAATGGTTTATTAAATGAAGAAACAATATCAACTATATTAACTGAAGAAAATATAGCATTTTTTATGCAACAATATAAGAATAAAAAAGCCGATGAAACAGCTTAATATTGTTGTTGTCGGTAAGTCGGGAGTAGGCAAAAGTTCACTTTTAAACTATATTGTAGGTAGAGAAGAACTGTTCCAAACTGGTATTGGTAGTCCTGTAACGCAGGAGTACTTTCAGGAGCACCGATTTCAAAACAATGGAGTTAAGTACAATCTTTTTGATACAAAGGGTATCGAACCGGATAATACGGTTGAGTTTGTTCAAAAGATTAAATCTAAAATTTTTGAGAGAAACTCAGCAAATAGCTTTTTTCATCATATTCATACAATTTATTATTGCTTTGGCGCAAATAATAAACGTATAGAACCGTTTGAAATTTCATTTATAAAAGAAATTAATAAGGAGATCAATGTTGTTGTTATTTTAACAAAATCAGATCTTATAACTTCTGAAGTTAAAGCGGAGCTTATCAACGAAGTAAGAGAAAAAGTCGGTGATGATATTCAGATTGTTTCTGTTTGTAGCGTTTCAAAAAATCTTCGTAAGGGTAGAACATTAGCATTCGGAAAAGAAGATATTCTCTCCAATGCTTTTATGGGATTGTGGAATACATTTTCGAAAAAGATTCCTACATTATATGAAGCAATATTTTTAACGAAAGAAGAGCATATTTTTAGTAATGATACCAGTCTTAAACAAATCTGGTTTGAGCATTATGATGTAAACATTTTCAAGAAGAAAGATGAAAAATTTGTATGTCTAAATCAACATGCTTTATTTAATTTAGAATCCTTTTTTAATAAGTTTTTAAATTCATCTAAAGATAAGCACCTTAAGTTTATTTCATTACTCTTAAATAGAGTTAAATTTCTATCATGGGACGAATTGGAAGCAAAACACATGATTCAAAATCTGATATCACATATTGAATTTACTTATGCTGAAATTTTAGCTTTATATACCACATTAGTTGGTGAAAAAATAGATGTTACACCATTAAAGAAAACCAAATTAAAACTTTATGAATTCTATAATTTCTACATGTCGTCTTGGTACGATATTATCTTGCCATTGACAGAAAAATACGCGGATCGCTTTTCCCAAATTATTAAGGATCCCTCTTGGTGGGGAGGTCAAGAAAATAATTTATTAGCCGATTTTAAAAAGAATTATCTCGATTCATTAGATAAGCTGTATGACGCACTCTGTGGAAAGATTAGTGAAATCGAAGAGATATATCATACCGAATTATATCAATTTGGCGAGCTAAAATTAAAAAATGCATTTCAGGAACAGCTCGAATCTGTTGATTTGAAGTATATAAATCATATTTCAGATCTAAACCACAATCAGAAAATTTTTTTAAATACAATTTTGAGTCTATTGAACCAGAATAGAGTCTTTGATTCTAATTTACGAGATAAGCTTGATTTTCTTAGGGAGGCGTTATTAATTACTGAGAATAGTGCAGGATTAATTGAAGATTATTGTAGGCGGATTTAAAGAAAGTTCAAAGTGTCAGAATTTGGCGGCTTCGCTTTTTATGTTTGTTCCATAAATAAAATTATCGTTTATGGAACAAATAAAGGAAGATAAACCAACGCTAGGAATTGGGAAAAGTAAAAAGGAAGCAATTGCGAGCTATACAGCACTAATCGTTTGCTTATTGCCTGGATTTTGGATAATATTGTTTTGGTATGCTATATATGAAGCATATGCTAAACAGTATAATGCAATTGTTACAGCTATAGTGATCTTTGTGTTAGCCTATTTATTGTTTGTGGTGGTTCAGGCGATTCTAAAACAAGTTATTCTTTTCATTATCAAATAATTTCGAAAATGAAGGGAATATTAACTGTAATAATTTTCGGGCTGATGATGACTGGAGTAGGTGGGCCTTTGGTGATGTTGGGATTTTTGATTCTTGGTTATATTAGCCAATCCGATCATATAGGCTATTGGGATCTTGACTGGTATTATCATCTAGGTTACTTACTCTATATTGTGCTCCTGCTAAAAATCCTATTTAACGTAAGTCGCAGCTTAACCGCTTTTATACTTTCATTTTTTAAATAATTATCGCTGTAATAATGGATAAATATAAATTTTGTATTTGGTTAGTTGATTCGTTGCTTCGGAAACCACTTTCATTTGAGGAGCTTCAAAACAAATGGACAAGCTCCTCAAGCAATGACAGTAATAAGGAACTTAGTGAGCGTAGCTTTATTCGTTATCGACGTGAGGCTGAATTGCTATTCCATGTACAGATAAAATATGAGAAGCGAATCGGTAAATATTCACTAGTTGACAGTGAAAACATACAACAGGATAAACTTCTGAGTTGGATTTTAGCAACTTATAGACTAAGCAGTATCAGTTTGGATATTAAGCAAAAGTCTATCATACAATTGGAACCACCAGCACCTAAGTCGGAATATCTGGACATTATCCTGGAAGCTATTGAAAGTAAATCAAAACTCCATCTTATTTACAAATCACATTATAAAGATCCAGAAGAGCTTGATTTTTACCCTGTATTTGTGCGTTTGTGCCAACAACGCTGGTATGTAATTGGTGTCAACCTCAATAAAGATTTAGTGCGCGTTTATGCCTTTGAGCGGATAAGTAATCTAAAAATTCAATCCTACGATGGGAAGTCCATTTCGCATTCAATTAACCCCGACGAGTATTTCTCATACAGTTATGGCGTCATCAACGATGAAGAACCTCAATTAATACAAATACGTGCATTTTGGCCTCAAAATTTATATTTAAAAGATGTGCCTTTACATCCTTCACAGGAAGTATTATACGAAACGGAAGATTTCACAGATTTTGAACTATTTGTACGGCCCACATATGATTTTATTCAAGCGTTGCTTTCCCAACGCGAACAAGTAGTTGTACTGGAACCACTTAGTTTAGTCAACGGAATTAAAAATGTTATAAATAAAATGGTGGCGAATTATAGATAATAAATTTTTTGGTGATTCGATCATCGCAATGTCCGCGTACATATTATTATATGAATAGGGCATGGTCAATCTTTTTGAGGATCGAAGAATTAATCCATTCAGTAAAGTAATATACCATCCATAAATCCTTTATTTTGATGAAAAATGGATGGGAAAGATCATCACCTGTGCACATCCCTCGCACAGGTGATGGATAATTTTGTCAGACAATTGCTGTTAAGGGGAGCAAAATGCTCTGCTTTTCGGCAATATTAACACATTTAAAAAGGCAAAATTATGAGTCAGACAAAAGTTCACAACCTTATTATCTTGGACGAGAGTGGTTCCATGTCCAGTATTAAATCACAGGTGATTGATGGTTTCAATCAGACGATCAGCACCATCAGAGAGGCCCAGCAGACTTTTTCTGATCAGGAGCATACGATTTCGATCATCAGTTTCAATGGCTTTGGGATCAAAATGCTGCACTTTTGTGATCCCGTTGCACAGGTCAAAGAGATCGACGCAAAACGTTATGCGCCAGCGGCATCAACACCGCTCTATGACGCTATTGGCTTTTCGGTCAATAAACTGAAACTGGTTGCCAGCCAGGATGAAAAATTCCATGTATTGGTCACCATCTTAACCGATGGAGAGGAAAACGCATCAACAGAATATTCTGCCCCCGCGATCCGGCAGATGATCGGGGAGCTTAGTGAATCCAATTGGACTTTTACCTATATCGGTACCGACCATGATGTTTCCAAGGCGGCAGCGGATATCGCTGTAAAATGTTGTATCAAATTTGAAAAAAACAACGACGGCATTGAGTCGATGTTTCAGGAAGAGCGTAAAGTGCGGAAATCTATTTATCGGAAAATATTTGGTTAAGGGACCTGTTTTCCCAGCAAATACACCCGAGTGATTCAAGGCAGAAACAGATTTTTTAATGAAAATCGGTGTTTCAGCATAAAAAGATCAAAATAGTACAACGATTTTGATCTTTTTATTTTTTATTGTGTGTCGATTACAGCATCTTCGTATAGGAAAGGTGTCAAACAGAACCGTACAGCCATATGAAAGCAAATGAAGTGAACAAAGTCCTGAATACCATTATAGGATTCTATACCGGCAAAGGTGGTATAGATACCATGGATTATTCGCTCACGCTCTATTTATTATGTATTTTCAAAAATGATATTATAGCACAGGGGGCATCCAAAGAGGAAGTTGTAGCTAGGCTTTCCTCGGCGGAACCATCCGGTAGTGGCCTTTATGCCCTGTTGCCTTCTTTCCCAGTCATAGCTTCTTTTGATGCCGCTGAACTGGAATTTCTGCTGACCCAGTTTGAACAGTTGCCTGCCTCTTATTTTGATTTTAATTTTGAGGAACTCTTTGAGACGATTTTCCTGACAATCACTGAATCTCTTTTTTACAAGAATCGGGGCAATATCTTACATCCCAAGATGGGCGCATTGATATTATCGACCGTCAATCTCGATCAGTATGCCACCATTTATAATCCTTTTGCAGGAAACGGGGATTTAATCCCTTTGATTGCGGATCATAAGAAATACTATGGCCAGGAATACAATGAAAATCTCTGGCGTATCGCCCAGCTTCGTCTATATGTTTACCACAAATCCACCGAATTTATCTTACGGTGTGAGAGCAGTCTCGACCATTGGCCGATGCAGGAGAAATTTGACCTCCTTTTTCTGAATTTCACGGCTCCAAGTCAGTTTGAAGGAATAGATGAACATAGTTACGACCATGATGTCGAAACTTATTTTATAGACCTTGCCACCAATTCGATCAACGATGATGGGCGGGCTGTTATCTTGCTGAACAAATCGTATATCATTAATCTCCTTGCCGATCCTGACGATGAGACCTTCTCTCGCTTGATCCTGCAAAACTATATTGAAAAGGTACTGCTCTTTCCATCCGGTGTATTCAGCCATACCGGAACCGAAGTGCTGGCACTCGTTGTCAACAAGCGTAAGGTAGATGACCGGATTGCCATTGTGGACTTTAGAGATCAGCTCAATTTCTATAGAAATAGAAGACAGCGGATTGACTGGAATAAGGTCGATACCGAACGTTATAAGGGATCAAATTCCCTAGGGCAGACTATTTGGGTCGACAACGGGGCATTGCTGCTCAATCCGACCGCATTGCTCGGCAATCATTTTTTTATCGACAACCCCGAACTTGTATCCTTGGCAGAGGTGCTGGAGTCCACAGTATTACCGCTGGTAGAGGATGATTTTCCCGAATATGTGATCAGGGTGTCCAATCTCACAGGCAACAATATATTCCCCTCCAAATTTGTTCCCGGTGTGATTGACCGGCAACGCAACAGTTACTACATCATTCGGCGCGAGGGACTGTTGCTTACCTTGCACGGCCGGCAGCTTCGGGCCAGCTACTTCAATGGCAGCTATATCGCCCTGCTTTCTCCTGTCATTTACCATTTCACCATTCAGGAGAAATCGAATTTTACCTACCGGTATCTCGTGGATGAACTGAAGCAGGATTATGTACTCAATCAGGTCAATGCCTTTTCGAGTTCATCGATCCATAAGCTCAGCCTGGAAAGCTTTCTCGCTATCCGCATCCGAAAGCCGCGTTTGGAAAAGAGTCGTAATCTTTTTAAAAACCGCAGTGAAAGTCTGTTCGATAAAGAGATGCAATTTGAGGCGAATGTAATCCATGCCGATACAGCGCCCGAAGATTTTGATGACTTCTATGTGATGGGTAATGACCCACAGCCAATTAAAATGCTTTCTGATGAAGATCTTGCACTTAAAGAAAACAATGCTCTATTGCGGCACAAGATTGCGGGCCCCGTTTCCAACCTTGAGTTTTACGCGCAGACCATCAAGGATATTTTGCAACAGGGTATAAACAAAATCGTACCCGACCTGTTCCAGACCAAATCCAATGAAAAACAGATCCTCAATCTGGGAGAATTATTGGATCATCTTATGCTGGATGCCAAAAAGATCGGACGTGAGCTGCGCAACCATACCCATGAGTTTCATGTACACGAATACCATCTATATGAAGTCAATCTTGTGGAGTGGGTGCAAGATTACTTCAAAAAGGTACAAAGTTTATACCCCAATATACAGATGAATCTCCAGATCTCGGATGAGATCTTTGGAACGGGCGTGGAAGATAAAACGACGAAACTCATTGTCAATGGCAACGATGAACTGCTGACAATCCTCTTTGATAATATCTTCAGCAATATCCGTCAGCACGCCTTTAACTGGACCGAACTCGAAAACCGGAGGATAGAACTGCAGGTCAAACCCAACGATACGGAAAATAAAGTGATGGTCTATATTTCCAATACAGGTAAACCATTTCCAACAAGCATGAGCCAGGCTGATTTCAAGCAACGTGGAGTTAAGTATGGCGATACAGGAGGTAGTGGTCTTGGTGGATATATTATTTCCACCATTATTGGCTATCTGAATGGAGACTGGTTTATCATTGATGAGTCTAGCGACGAGGGATCAAAATATACCGATCTTGTGACGACCTTTGAAATTTCTATCCCCTATATTATTTAAGCTCACTTATCGAAAGATTTTATGGAAAATGTATATCGTGTATTTTGGGTGGATGATGAATGTGAACATCTGTTTAATATTCGCCAAAAGGCTATCGATGCCAATATCGAACTTGTGGCATTTACCAATTCCGAGGCGGCTATACGTAATTTGGAACAGCATTTTATGCATTATGACGCCGTTATCCTGGATGGGATCTTTTACCAGAAGATAGGCGAGCAGGGCGATGTGACGAGCCAGGTCGGGCTGATGAAAGTGGTCGAGATATTGGACAGGATCAGTGTAAAGAAAAAGTTGCCCTGGTACATTCTAACGGGGCAGGATAAGATCAAGCAGGATAATGATTTTCTCGATTCCAAAAACAAGCTGGGTGATATCTATGACAAGCTGGACGATCGACAGATTTTAACCCTATTCGACCGGCTGAAGGAAGACGCTGCCCAGCATATTGATACCCAGCTCAAGCACCGCTATGAAGCCGCTTTCCAGATTTTCAATGGGACGCTAAGACTCGAAGACTCGGTACACCTTTTGCAGATCCTGCGATCATACCATTCCGATAAAACAGTTTTCTTTAATGAATTTAATGCAATCCGCACGATACTCGAACTGCTGGTCGACAAACTGAAAAACCTTCGGATCGTGTGCCCGAGTATACGTGAGCTCAACAAGGTGGGGCTTTTTCTCAACAAACGTCACCGGGCCTATGAATATCATTATGATATTATCCATCCGCTGATTGGCGAGCTGTTCGTACAGACACTCAGAATAACGCAAGATGGATCCCATTATAATGAAAGTCTACAGCTGCGGGTGCTCGAATATGCCAGCAATTATAAATCCAACTATCTGTCTACCTCCATCCTGAATAATCTGCTCGAACTATTGAGCTATTTTGGTAAGTTCCTGTTCGAAAATCAGATTGTTGAACACAATGAACGACGGTGGACAAAGAAAAATCTTGTCGAAGGCTTTATTTCGATACTCCACGAGACAGGCCGGGCTACTTTTGTATCCAATGAAAAGATCGAGTACCATGTCCCTTATGGTCTTGTACGTAAGTATCGGTTACAAGTCGCTGACCACGTCAGTGTCTTGCTCAGCGATCAGGATAACAAGATCAAAGAGATCTTTAAGTAAGATTTTCCGATAAACGACATCCTACCTTGCTTACGGTGCACATCCAGTGCACTGCACCAGCATACTTTTGTTCCAGTATCAGGCTAGGGGGCCTGCTTATGTTGGTCGTGCAAGCAATAGTTTCGATTCCCGCACCTCCTTTTTTAACCGTTTATTTTTGACCGCCACTTCGGGGAACATGTGGCACAGACGTATTGATGTATGAAAAGAAAAGTATTGATGTTAGCAATTGTTGTATTCTCCTCTATGATGAATCTGGTATTCGCACAGCACAAAGTAACCCTTTATTACGATGCCAATAGCAAGGGTGTGGAATCTAAAAAACAATGTACTTTCTATCGGGAAGTCAGCTTTGATGATCAAAAGAAACCTGTGGGTGAAATCCGCGACTATTGGAAAAATGGGAAACTGCAGACTATTGCCGCCGGAGCCCTGCATATTGATCGCAATGATGATTCCAAAAGCATTTGGACCGGAAAAGTGGAGCTGTTTGACAAGAAAGGCAAAAAGATCCAGGAAAGTAATTTTTCCGAATCTGGGGTAGCAGATGGAACAAGCACCATATATGATGGAAAGGAGCAGCCCCTGACTGTTGCCGAATACAAAAACGGTCGGCCCGCGCATAATTGGTACATCCGGTATGAAAAGGGAAATGCAGTAAAGACCTCGTACCTCAACCATATGCCTCTTAACGCCCTTACCGAGGAGAAGGATATTTATCCACTGGCTGAGCGTAGGGTGCTGTATGATGACGGCCGTGTGATTCAGTATTATTTCAATGATGGGATGTCTATTGCGGTACAGTTTACCGAAGAAGATCTATACGGAAAATACTATGCAAGTTATATCACCATTGAGAACGGAACGGACGAAGAGGTCATACTCAATCCCGATGATTTTACGGTGGTGAGTTTGAGAGGAGGCAAAGCCCATCAGGAAGATATTATCCCCTATGCAAAGTATATGAAAAAGGTAAAGCGCAAACAAGGCTGGAGTTCATTCTTCAATGCATTTGCCGAAAGCCAGGCCGCCAGTCAGGCCGGGTATTCAGCGGTAGCCTCCGCAGGTGCAGCGGCTGCGGTCAACAATCGGGGAGGAGCTGCGTTGGCTTATGGCGAGCAGGCATCGGTAGGCTATAGCGGTTCGGCCCAGTATGCAGCCAATCAGCAGGCAAGGCAAAATGTACAGCAGTACGATAATGCGCAGTACAGTATCCGTAATAGCATTTCGCAGGGATATCTAAAGATTAATACCGTGATGCCGCATTCCAGAGTGATCGGCTATGTCAATGTCAAGAAATCAAAGATAGATGGTATGATCCTCAATATTCCGATCGGAGATAAGATCTATCAGTTTCAATGGTAGATACCTGCCATTTGATCTGTCTGGTGAGTTAATGACTGATATGATTATTTTCACAATGTGTTAAAAAAACTTGACGGTGATGCAAACTGTTTGTAAATTGTGAAAGAATCGCATTAGATTCAAAAAGCTACAAACCTGTTCGTAATAAAATTAAGCTTAACAAATTTTAATGAAAGTCATGTGTTAGATATGTTTTTCATTTATAGCTAATTAAGCTTTTAAGAATTTTTACATGAGAAGAATTGATACGTATAGCCGAAATTTTTCTTTTTTTATAAATAGTTGATGTCTAAAATAAATACAAGATATTCAGATAATGGAGTGGGGATCACGATCGAAAATTTTAATATCAAAACCGATCTGACTCCCGCCATTATTGTTGAAATACAAGCCTTACTCAATTCACATCGAGTTGTTGTTTTTAAAAATCAAGAGTTGACCAATGAACAATTGGAAGATTTTGCTTTTAGATTTGGCGCTCCATTTACTACTGATAGTAACAACCAGGTTTTGGGAAGTGAAGATAGACAAAGTTCGATTGTTGTCGTTGGAAATCGGGCACCAGAGTTCGAAAAGTCGTATCTGGGACATCAAGAAGTCTTACCACATTCTGACCATCAATGGTTAAAGTGTCCTAGTGCAGCATCAATGTTATATGCTATTGATGTAAACCTGAGCGCCGCTCATACTGTTTGGTATGATATGGTTAAAGCATACGCACTTTTGGAAAATGAAATGAAAGTTAAGATTGAAAATGTTGAAACTCTTGTTTACAATCCTTTCCATAGACCTTTTGGATCTGTAAAATCTAAATACGTTGATCGCTCAATAGATATCCCCCCAGGGAATACCTATCCACATCCATTGGTTAGAACCCATCCTTTAACAAGTGAAAAGATCTTGTATGTGAATTTTGCATATGAACTTGAATTTCGGCATATGTCCGTAGCACAGGGGACTGAGCTTTTGGAAAATCTATACCATCATTGTCAGAATATAGACTGTAGATATGAACACGTGTGGGAAAACGGAGATCTTGTGTTTTGGGATAATAGGGCAACATTGCATTATAGACCTTCTTTTGATTCTTCCACACGGAGAGTTTTAAAAAGAGTAAGTATTGCGGGAGAATATCCATTTTAATTTTTTTGAATATCCAGATTTTATACATGATATTTTTGGTCAGATATATGAATTGGCGAAGTGACAATATAACGGTAGTTGCATGTTAAGAGAACAAGATAAATCTGTAAATATTATCTTAATCGGTTGTGGTCCTCATGCGAGAAGAGTTTATATTCCCGCACTTGAGCATATAAAAAATGTTAAGATAGCATTGATCATCGATCTGAAGGATCAAGAAACTGACATCAGGGAAAGTATAAAGATTGGTGTGGAAACCAGTTTTATGTTCATTGACCCTTTTGAGGGAAGTCTACCTAGGAAGCTTGCATATCATCTTTCTGAATTTATTCAGCATAATCAAATCGATGGAGTAGTGATAGCTACCGAACCTTTGGTCCATTACGTATATGCTAAATGGGCTTTGGAAAATGGATTTAATGTATTGATGGACAAACCTATCACTACAAGGCCCGATGTTGTTTCCAATGATGAAAATGCCAAAGGTATCCTTGAGGATTACGAAGATTTGCTTGAAGATTACCATCGGCTCCAGGATATAAAAGAGACTGTTTTTATTATAAATTCACATCGTAGATTTCATAAGGGATTTCAATTTGTTCAAGAGCAAATACGAGAAGTAGCTGCTTTGACAAATTGTCCGGCAACTTTCATTCAAGCTTATCATAGTGATGGTCAGTGGAGGTTGCCTAACGAAATAGTAACGCAGAATTATCACCCTTATTGTTCGGGCTACGGAAAAGCTTCCCATAGTGGCTATCATATATTTGACACCATTTATCAGTTCTATAAGGCATCTATAAATCCAGAGAAAATAGCGGACCAGTTAGATATCTTCAGTTCCTTTGTTAGACCCAATGGCTTTATTAAACAAATTACTGAAGAGGATTATAAACTTGTGTTTGGCCAAAAATATAATACAGTACATCGGTGGACAGATGAAGAATTGTCTCCTGTTTTTGCCAGTTATGGAGAAATGGATGTTTCTTCTATTTTGACATTGAAAAAAGAGAAGGAAATTGTCGCCAATTTTTCAATAAACCTCGTTCATAACGGTTTTGCTGGAAGAACCTGGATTACACCTGGAAAGGATCTATATAAAGGAAACGGAAGGATCAAGCATGAGAACTATTTTATTCAGCAAGGACCATTTCAAAGTATTCAGATTCATGCTTATCAGGCAAGTGATCAGCATGATACGCATGGCATTGAAGAAGATCTGGGAGGGAAAAATCATTTTGATATTTATGTGTTTCGAAATCCGTTGATCTCAAATGGAGAGCAACAACCACAGGTTTATAAAGTTTCTGATTTAGTCAAAGATCGGCCACAAGAGGATGCTAACATGATTACAATGGAATGGGTCAAATTTAAAGTCGTTGAGGAATTTGTAGATTATCTATCTGGTAAGAAATTAAAAAGTGAGATGACTTCTTTATTGGATGACCATCTTTTTCCGGTGCAAATTATGAGTGGTACCTACCGTTCAAATATTAGTAAATCAGTGGTATCATATGCTATTGAACCTGATAGCATACTGGATAAATATCCTCTTAAAAATTATATATTTTAATATCAACGATTCCTTTAAAAAATTATGATACTACCTGAGGATAAAAAAACACTACTGATTCATTGTCAATACGTTTATGGATTGGGACACTATGTTAGAATGATGGAATTAGCGAAAGGGCTTACTGACAGCTTTAACGTATATTTTGTCAACGGCGGAGAGCCCGTTCTCAACTTCGATATTCCAGAAGATGTAAATTTAATTCAGATTCCAGCCATATATAAACAAGAAGAAACTGGGATATTGCTGCCTGTAGATAAGCATATTTCGTTAGATGTATGCTTTGCTGCACGGCAGAATTTAATAGCAGATCTAATTGAAAAAATAAATGTGGATATCGTCATCACTGAGCATTTTCCATTTGGGCTACTGTTTGAAAGTGAAGTAAGGAAATTAATTGAATATGTTAAGCATAAAAATTACAATGCGAGGGTAATCTGTAGTGTCCGAGAAATAATAGATTCGAGCAAGGGGAGTAAAAGAGACGATTATATATGTGAGATTCTCAATCAACTGTACGATCTTGTTCTTGTCCATGGGGACAGTCAACATATACAGTTGTCAGATTCTTTTCCTCTGATAGACCGAATTAAAGTTCCGATCATACATACTGGCTATATTGTTTCAAAAGAGATTGAATGTAAGCAATCACAACAGCCTAACACGATTTTAGCTTCTATTGCTGGTGGACGTTTAGGTGATGAACTTTTAGAGGCATTGATAGATTGCCACCTGTCATTGTCCAAAAAATTAGATCATAAAATGATCTTGTTCTCCGGTGCATTTCAATCTGATTTTCAGAAGCAGCAAACTAAGGTTGCAGCACTACTTTCAGATAAGATCGAATTAAAAGAATTTAATAGAAGAGAATATTTGTCAGAAATGGGATCTGCGAAGATGATTATTTCTTTAGGAGGCTATAATTCGATGATAGAGTCCCTTTCGATGGGAAAATCATTGCTAGTTTATAATCGGACTTTTATTGGTAATAATGTTGAACAAGATCTACGAATAGGATATTTTAAACGTAAAGGTTGTCTTGAAGTTTTGAATTTTGACGATCTTAAGAGTTCTGTACTGATCGAGAAAATTATTTCGCAGTTTAATAGACCAATTTCATCATGTTCAACAATTGATATAAACGGTGTAAACTGTTCCGTGAAAAAGATTACGGAACTGATAGATAGCAAATCTAATGAGTATCTCCAATGAGTACAGGAATCAGTATTTTATTATATCATCAAATAGGTGATGAACCAGGGAAACATACAAATCTGGATTGTTTTTGTAGCGTAGAGGAATTCAGGCTACAGATGGAATATCTTAGAGATTCAAAGAAACAGGTCGTATCACTAGCCGGAGCTATTCAACGGATGGCAAGTAATCGTGAGATTAAAAATGAGTTGGTTGTTTTGACATTTGATGACGGATGTGAGCGATTCTACGATCTTACTTTCCCCATATTGAACCAGTTTGGTTTTTTATGTACGATCTATCCTGTTGCCGGGTGTTTAGGAAAGCCTGCATCCTGGGGAAAGATCCAAAATCCGGATCTTAAAATTTTATCCAGTAAAAAGATACGGGAACTAAGCGACATGGGGGTAGAAATTGGCGCTCATACGATGAATCATTATAAATTGACAGAATTGAACAATGAAGTAGCTTATCAAGAAATATACGAAAGTAAAGATCTGTTACAGGAGATTACTGGTCGTGAAGTGAATTCTTTTTCTTATCCACATGGAGCTTATAATCCAACGATAATAAAAATGGTCGAGGAAATGGAATTTGCCAATGCAGTAAGCTGTATTGAGGGGAATGCCGAAAATTGCAGGTCAATATTTGAACTTCCCCGAAAGTATATCACCTATTTTGATGGAATAGAAGTTTTTAAAGATAAAATTAAAAATAATGGAAGTAAGGCCATATCCACTTTTTGATAAGATATCGATTGAGTGTAATTCATTTTGCAATAGGACATGTTCTTTTTGTACTCGTACAAGCGACAATAGGATAAAAGAGCGAATGCCGGAAGAGCTGGTTTATAAAGTACTGGATGAATTGGCGGATATAAATTATTCAGGTTTGATTGCCTTTCATTTTTATAATGAGGTGTTTACTGATAAGAGGATATTTTCCTTTTTTCAACGTTGTAAGGATTTGGGACTCAGTAATTATCTTGTCACTAATGGCGATTTCCTGACGAGAGATATTGTCGAAAAATTGAGCACTTACAATATTAAAGAATTTGCATTATCTGTATACGATTGGGCCTCGGAAGAAGACTTTCAGCTCAAAGTTGTAGCGTTTGAGCAGGCTCTAGGTTTGAGAAGATATCCATGGGATTTTTATGTTGTCAAAGGTGGAGGTGAAGATTTTTCCAATAGGGCTGGCTATGTAGATTTTAAGCAAGAGGAATACAGTTTTCCGATAAAGGCTGCATGTTCGAAAATTGAGAATAAATTGGATATCAGGTTCGATGGAACTGTTGTTATGTGTTGCATTGATTATTATGGTGTACATAGTATTGGCCGAATTCAAGATGAGCATATAATTGATATATGGTATGGCGAAAAACGCCAGAAGCAGATCAATGATCTAAGACAGGGCTTGCGGGAAAATTACAAACTGTGCTCTAAATGCTCGGATTATATTGTAAATATTTAGAGAAAAGATTATAGCAAGTATCTTTTATGAAATTATTTAGGGGATTAAGTACTTTACTGAAAGGAATTAAAAATGTGCCGCAATTTATTTCTTTGTTTCATGAGCAGAAGGTGACTCTGTCGCGAATTGACACCCAATTGGGAGATGTTGCGGATCTGTTGAAAGCGATGCAAAACAAATTGGCTGATACTGATTTAATTGTGGACAGAACAGAAGGGGGGATGAAAGACCCAAACTGGATTTCACCAATGGAAAAAAAGATTAGTCTTGATATGGAAAATTATTTTCAGCAGGTAGAATGTCTACTTTCCATTTACAGAGCATTGCCCAATCTTAGGTATCTTCCTAGCACAAGAGGTTGGGCGGGATCTCCAGATTTTTTATCAAAACTTGTTGAAATAATCCTAAAAAAGACGCCACAATTTGTTTTTGAGCTGAGCAGCGGGGTTTCCTCCATTGTATTGGGAGCAGGTCTACAGGCCAATCAAGTGGGCAATTTATTGTCTATTGATCACGAAGAGGTCTATGCCAATATTACAAGAGACAATATTAGATTGAATGGAATTGAGCAAAACTGTAAGGTGGAGGTTTGCCCTCTCGTTGATATAGAAGTTGAAGGCATCATTCATAAATGGTATGATTTACAAACCACACAGATAAAAGAAAGGATTGATCTTTTGGTTATAGACGGTCCTCCGGGATCAACACAGTCTTTGGCCCGATATCCTGCAGTGCCCTTGCTTTATAGTTTTTTCTCGGATTATACGGTTATACTTATGGATGACGCCAATAGAAGAGATGAACAGGTTATTGCAGAACGCTGGATAAAGTTTTTACATACAAAAAACTTTGAAGTCCAGCGAACAGATTTTCCCAGTTTTGAAAAAGGGCTCGTCATGTTTGAGGTACGTAGGATAGTATAAAAAATATAAAGATATGGCCACTAATAAACACGCTTTAATACGTTACAAACTATTGGATAAGTGTTTCTCCAATAAATGGAAAAAATACTTTATTGATGATCTGATTGAATACTGTACGGCAGAACTTACAGCATATGTGGGGGCGAAAACCAAAGTATCGCGGCGTCAGCTTTTGGATGATATTACATTTATGCGCAGCGAAGGTGGATATCAGGCGCCTATACTTTCCGTCAGAGAGGGGAAACGTGTCTATTATTGCTATGATCCTCCAGAGTTTTCGATATTGAAGCAACCGCTCAATGCCAGCGAACAGGAACAAATAAAGCAAGTCTTAGAAACTCTGGGAAGGATCAGTGGCGTACCCCAGTTGGAATGGCTAAATGCTGTCCAGACCAAGCTCAGCTCAGGCCTCAAGCTCGACCGGCAGCAGCGACCTGTTATCTCTTTCGAAGAAAATGAGTTCCTTAGGGGATTAGAATATCTTGAACCCCTTTATCAGCATATTATTCATAGACAAATGTTGGCAATTACATACAAGGGTTTTAAACAGACTGATCCCATTGTTTATGGAATTCATCCATATTATCTCAAGCAATATAATAACCGTTGGTTTTTGTTTGGATTGAATGAAGATAATGGCCAGATCCAAAACCTGGCGCTTGATCGTATCCAGGCAATTAGACCGCTTGAGTTACTTTCTTACAAAAATTCTGATGTGGATTTTGACGATTATTTTTATGATATCTTGGGTGTCACCAACGCTATCGATCGTGAGGTGGAACAAGTGATTCTGAAATTTACTGAAGGTCGGCTACCTTATGTATTATCAAAACCTATCCATGGATCGCAGCGCTATAAAGATGGATTTATTTACCTGAATCTAAAAATCAATAGAGAGCTCGAAAGCTTAGTCCTGTCATTTGGACGTGATGTTGAAGTGATTGAGCCTGCATCCTTCAGAGATTCAATTGAACAGATTGTTGGAGAATTATTTCAATGTTATTCTTTTTCAAGATCGTGATCAATGACGGATATGAATAAATACCTAGAGAAGCTGGCACGACTTCAATCTGAACACTGGGAGTTAAAGTCTACAATCCGTGAGGGAATGGATGAACTATTACAGGAAGTCCATAAGATATATGATCAAAATCAGGAATGCCCCAATGAGGGAATTCTATTTATAAAATCTATGAATATTATTGTGTCGAACTATCAGATGCTCTCTAAAATAGATCCCTATTTTATATGTTACGATGATCCTGAGATACTATTTGTAAAAGATACACTTTTAGCCCTATGTAAAACATGGTTCACGTCGATTGTCGTGTTTAGTGATATCATCAATTTTGGAGTTCCAGCACCTGAAATCAGAAATGTTTCACAGATTATGGTGCAGTTTTTAAAAGATAGCAAAACTGATTTGGATTCTCTAAGTTACAGTGAACATTTGACTCGCATATAAAAGCCAGAATAATCCTTCGAAAATGAAATGAGACAGCATGTCGATGTTATCAACGTGTATGTATAATAAAGCTATATTGAATACCTTTTTTTGAAAAATGATGAACGAGAAAGAATTTATTAATAACCTTACCCAACACAATTCTGATTACAATAATCCAGAATTGGCGATCACAACTTCTAATCTTTGTGATACTATTTCTAGGGATATAAACACGGATAGTCAACGATTTATCTATGAGCTGCTCCAGAATGCGGATGATTCGAGCAATGGAAGTGGAACATTGAATGTCCGAATAGACTTTATCAATGAATTTGTTGTTTTTTCCCATAAGGGAGCTGCTTTTACCATGGTCGATATTGAAAGTATATCTAGTGCAGGAGATGGTACCAAAACAGGTGACGATACAAAAACCGGTTTTAAAGGGATTGGTTTTAAGTCTGTTTTTTCGCATTCCAAATTAGTATACATCAAATCGGAAAACTACTGTTTTAAATTTGATAGAAATCACTGGAAAGAGCACTGGAATAACCATTGGGGAGATAAAGTACTATGGCAGTCTGAAAGAAGAAGCAAAAACAAAGAAGAGAATATAAAGATGCCTTGGCAGATTATTCCTATCTGGAGTGATCTTCCGGAGCAGGTTGCTTCGTTGGCTGCCTTAAACCAATATAATGTCTCTACTGTGATCGCATACGATAAGATTGAAGAATTGAAGTCATCGTTAGTCGATTTATTTTCTGAGAGTCAGATTGTTCTTTTTCTGAGAAGCCGTAAAGTAAAGATCGCGATATATTCTGATGAACCGCTTGTCCTTGAAAAATCAACAGATGAGAATATCACTTCCTTGGTTCGTAATGGTGTCAAATTAAGTGATTGGTTGATCAAAACCGAAACCTTCGAAATAAATGAGGAAATAAAAACAGCGATTAGTGCCGACGATAAGTCACCAAAAAAGCTTAGAGATGCAAAATTTACCGAAATAGCATTTGCAGTTCAGTTGGAAGAGGGGAGATTACGGACTGTTGATGCAGGCAACAGGCTTATATTTACCTATTTACCGACATCTGTCAATTATAATTTACCATTTTTAGTCAATGGAAGCTTTCTGACCGATGCAGGAAGGCAACAGCTGCATCAAGATGTAGTCTGGAATAATTGGTTATTTAATGAAATCCCACGTCGATATTTTTCATGGGTAGCAGAACTGGCACACAAAGACAGTGTATACAGACAAGATATATTAGCCATAATTCCATCTAGGCTTTCCGGTCATCAATTGAGCCGCAGCTTTAATGAGGGGCTGGATCTTGCCTTATCGACTATTGCCTTTATTCCAAATCATAATGGAGATTTACTCAAGATAGATGAATCAATCTACGATCGGTCCGCGATCACCCAGGTGATTGATGATCAGTTGTTGGTTGATTTCATTAACGAAGATAGTAGCAAAGATTTTACGATTTCTTCTCTGATACCCCCATTGGAGCCTATAAGTTCACTGATTAGTTTAGGCATCTATACATTCAATGTTGATCAATTACAAAGCTTTATTTCATCTTCTTTTTTTAGGGACAATTTCTCGGTGGAAGATAATTTTGGACTTATTGATTTTTTTTATGAGCAGGAGTATGCCATCGAAAATGAGTATGATAAAAAAGCGTTTAATGATAGCCTAAAAAGTATTCCGTTTATTTTCGATGAAAATGAGAGATTGAAGTCTCCCAATGAGATTTATTTTCCGGCAAAAGAGTATGCGGCGGAGTTTGCAAATAAAATTAGCGTAGTTCACCATACTGTTATGGCTGATATTAGTAGACGGTGGAGCATACAAAGTTGGCTTACCCATCAGATAAATATCAAGGAACCATCTTCATTGGTATTTATTGAAAGAACTATCATAGAGCGAGGAAATGAATTCGTAACGACAGATAATGCAATCGCAATAGGGCGATACATATTTGAGGCTCATCGCAATGGAACTTTGAAAGATCATCATTATAGCGATTTGTATCATTTACCAGTCCTTAGCTCTTCGGGCAAACTATTACCAGCCTCGTCAGCTTATCTTTCAGATATCTATGAGCCAACCCTAAAGATTGAAGCTCTATTTGACAATGATTTTTATCTTTCAGGTGATTATATTGATAAGGATACTGATAAAAGAGAATGGGGGAGTTTTTTTATCAAGATTGGTGTCAAAGAAGACGTTGGTGTTGTGGGAACAGTGATAGATTTTAGACGAAATTCTAGTTGGATAAATAGGCATGATGCTGCCTTTCTGGAGAAAGTTAAAGAAACAGCAGGTAATATCTATAATAACTCGGGTAAAGGATGGACTTTTGGATCAGGCGAGTATGGTTTTTTTCCCGATAAAACTTATATCTATAGTCTTACCTTTTTGGAGCTTGCTAATTTGTACCCTTTCTCTAAATTATTATTTGAAAGGGTATTCTCGGTTTTAAGGCCAATAGACTTAAAACCGGATCATAGCCTAAGTGTTAGTGGATCATTTGGCTTTATTAATAAGTCCATTAGTCCAGAATCATTGGAACGTTACGGATGTCCTGCAAATTATAGTAAGTGGTTAATTGAAAATTCTGCAGTTTTTCCAACAGTAAAACATGAATGTAAAAAAGCTTCTGAAATAATCTTAAACAGTGAAGACAATAATCGTGTTGGAAAGGGCTATCTCAATGTCCTAGATTATAGCGGAATATTATCACCGGAATGGAAAGAGTTTCTGAATTTTAAAGAGGTTTTGAACATTGATGATTATTTATTTGTCCTGGGCGAAATATGGAAAAAATATGTATCATCTGGGGAGGAGGTGAGTAGTGACGATAAAGACCGTATCAATCTGATCTATGAAAAGATGAGTGCCGAGCTATTGCATGAGTCCGAGAAAGAGAAAATTATCCTGTGGAGCAGGGACAATAAGCTTTTGGCTAAGAATGGAATTGATTTTCTTCAGGCCAGCGATTTGGTCATGGTTACCGTTGAGGGATTTAATGCAGAAAATTTGGTCTATTCATCCAGCCAAAAACAGAATATCGTTGAGCTGATGAAGATCTTTGGTGTACCGATTATTGATGTCATTCATTCCCGGATACCCTATTCCACTGAAATCTTAGCACTAAAGCGTAAAATCAAGCATATTTCGCCTTTGATTGCGTTAGTTGCAGTTGAAAAGTCCAGAAGCCACAAAGATTGGGAATTAGAATATCAACGTATAAATAATAAGCTGTCCGAAATAAGGTTTTTTCAAACAGCCGAGATTTATTTGACCTATGGAAATGATACTGACAGGCAAAAAAGAAGCTCGTGGGCCGAGGATGATAGTTTTTATTATGTCGGGGACTGTTTTAGTCCCAGGATACTCGATGGGCTTGTAGGTCCTTTGGGTAAATTTCTAAAAGTTCATTATGCGGAGCGTATCCTAAATGTATTGCTACTGGAGTCTTTTGGTAATGGTCTAGAATATCTCGAAGAGAAAGGATACGATACATCCATGATTCCCTCTGAGCTATTAAATACCGTAGAACTTGAAATAGGTTATGTAGGAAATAATAATAGGATTTACAATCAGTCCGATGAAGATCTAGGGAAGTTAGGTGAGCTTGCTGTATTCAATAAATTAAAGCAGATCTATTCGGCCAAGTACAGTCAACCTCTGGAGGATACTGACTTTGGTTTTAGAGTTGCGGACTCGGTCGAGGTCTACTGGAGAAATATCAATGGCGTCACTGTGACGAACCATGATTTTAAGATCATCGAAGGAGGTAAAGAGATCTACGTTGACAGTAAAGCTACACCCTATGGGAAAAACATGGAAAAATTAGCTTTGTATATATCCGGGAATGAGCTGAATTTAATGGAACAGGCCGAAAAGTATCTTATTGCACGGGTTTATCATGCGACAACAGATCCTGTTATCGAATTTGTGAAACTTGCGTTGGACAATGGTTTTAGTAACAATTAGTAGCTGAATAAATTTTGTTCATTTTGTTTTCCTGTTCATGATACATGAATAGGAAAACAAAATGAACGTTTAGATCAAGATGATTCTATCACCAATGGGAGTGCTTTTTCATGAAAGGCCTTTATAGACGGTCTCATCTGTATTTTTTGAACTTATTTTAATCAACGACTTCTACTGTTGACAGTATTTTGGTGAATTCTTCAATTATCAACTTTTCTCGTTCTTTGAAGAATTCAATAAAATTCTCAAAATTCAATTCGACATTAGGGGTGTAATGAACTTCCTTATATTGATCCTGTTTTTTTTGACCAGGATAAGTTTTATCTACCCATATTTTAAATTCCTTATCTCTTTTTTCGATATTGGGAATAGCGCCAATTAATTGCAGATTTGCTAAATTGTTGAAAAGGTTACAAAACGCTTCTATATCTGTTTCTGTAATCCCACGCTTTCTTAATTGAGAAGTATGTGTATAATTTTGAAAGCAAATTCAAAGGTGGAGTTGCTAACTTAGTCGGCAGATCAAGTTAAGAACAATAAAATATCTTAATTTTGAAATAATGATTAAAGTCCGTAAAAAGTACGATCGCATTTTTAAAGAGCGAGCAGTTGAATTAAGTAAAA
>Ga0222427_100685_pt1 | contig 36184 bp, 30 predicted proteins | sample 2B20Ametagenome_FD_182890 | JGI IMG/M metagenome (GOLD analysis project Ga0222427, IMG submission 182890) | Enriched microbial communities from leaf-cutter ant dump, University of Wisconsin, Madison, United States - 2B20A (version 2) | ecosystem: Environmental > Terrestrial > Nest > Insects nest...
GCGATATCTCCCACGGTCTGTACTGGTGATAACAGTCAGAATCGGCTGTCGTCCCTCCTCCTCCCTTCAAGTCCTACCATACAAGCGGCTGTTAGCCGCGATGCGCCGCGCGGGCGGCGCTCGATCTTGAGGGCGCCAGATAAACACCGGCATGCACCTGTCAGCCCTGATCCGGTATCCCGACGGGCACCTTGCGGTCACCACGACTCAAAAGAGATGTAGATACCCATCAAGGCCGAGCCAGACCAGAATCAGGATTGCTTGCGCTTGAACAGCTTGCCAAGGAAGCCGGCGATGGCCACCAAGCCGATGATGATGAACTTCTTGAACGCCAACAGGGCAACACCGATCTTGGCGAACAGGCCCGCCTTGCCGGCGACGCCACCGGCGACCAGGGCGGCCAGGCCGTAGGTCGCCAGCTTGTCGGTCTTGGCGTCGTAGTCGGCGTAGCGGTTGCCGTCGGTGAAGTTGGTGAAGGCGAGGATCTTCGGCGTTTCCTGCTTGATTGTCTGCAGGTCGGCCATCGCTGCCACGGCATTGAGTTCCAGCACGCCCTCGCGGCCCAGCACGCGGATGCTGTAGTTCAGCGTGGTCTGCTCGACGTCGTCGGCCTTCAACTCTCGCGCCCAGTACATCTTGTGGGTAGCCTGGTCGTAGCTCGGCGGCTCGGCCCAGCCCAGCAGTGTCAGGCCGGCATAGCCTTCCTTGCGACGCTCCTTGTTGTCTTCCTCGTCATCAGCCTTCATCTGCTCGAGCAGGTCGGCGTAGTCGATCTTGGCGGCGTCATCGTCGGAAATGTGGCCGTCGTTCTTGTAGCTGATGATCACGCCCCAGCCGTTTTCCGCCAGTGGGCTGACGGCGGTCGGGATGATCATGCCGAGGGTCTTGAAGCCCCGTGGGTTGCCCCAGGCTTCAGTCAGCAGGCGCTCGGAGTCGTCTGGCGACAGGTAGTAGAACTCGTTGTTGAGTTGCAGGCTGGCGATGCCGCCGGGCAGGGTGATGTTGCCGTGCTGTGGCTTGAGCGTGGCCAGCCACTGTTCGGCGGTCTGTTGCGGTTGTTCGCTGGCGGCTGGCGCGGACGCGGGAGTGCTGGCGGCGATGGCGGGCAAAGTGGTTGCGCAGAGCAACACTGCCGCCAACAGCTGGCGCAAGTGTTTCATCGTAATCCCTTACAATTTGAATTAATTTGGTTGCGCAGGATAGCTTAAAGGACTGGTAGGTCGCCACGGTCTCGTGCTAGCGCATACTGCGGCAGCCGCTCCGGGGCCTCGACGGAGCTCATGAACACCGGGGTTTCAACGCCCTCGTTGGTGTTGCCATCATGTTGATGCTTGGTGGGGCGCATCAGGTCCCCTTTCAGGTGCTCCGGAAGCGCAGCGGTATTGCGTCGAATCCATGCAGGGGCTGATCGACGATCTCATGGACCAGAGCGTGATCACCGACGCGGAGGCGCTGACTTCGTTGATCTATGGGTGTTTGTCGGAGGAGGCGTTCTGGATTGCCGAGGGGGATCAAGGGTCTGATCGGTTGGAGCATGCGCTCAAGGCGTTGAGGTTGTTGTTGCGGGGGGTGTTGGTTGAGTCTCATGAAGTGTGAGCGAAATGGCGACGGGATACTCTCCTTCGCTTTTCGATTTCTGGAGCACCAGGTACTCCGCGTTAATAGCTTGATCAAACTTTCGAAAACCTGATATGCAGCGTCTTTTTCTTCTGGAGAAAGGAGCACATTCATGACCTGCTCATCAAGAGCGCAGTCATATACATCAATGCCAATCCAGCCTTTTGACCAGAACTCGACTGTTGCCAGTTTGTTGAGCCCTTTCAGCTCTATTCTTTCTAGATCACCGAAATCCCCATCAATAAATTCTGAATATTCAAAATTACACCCCTTCAAAGAAGGCTGTATTTTTTCCTCAAACCAACGACCATTCATAATCACCAACAGTCAATTTGAATTGCAGAAAATTTAGAGCATATTATTTAAATTCGAATAAAAATAGGACCAGACCAAAAGGGTACGAATCCATTTTCCAATACAGCCGATCAAGAGAAATAAATCTGCCCCTTTTCTGCCTGAATTCAGGCCCGATAGACTGTTATTTCTCCGTCGCCCTCATTAATTTCAAACCTCAAATCAGGACCCTCAAGGCCAGGTATGACAACGGGCATGACCAGTTTCTCCATCTGCTTATTTTCAAATAATGAAAACTGGCAAACCAGAGATAAATCGTTTATCAAACATCCCCTATCCGAAGAACGTGAAATCAGTTCCATCAACCGGCCAGAGCGGCCCGTAAAGTCAATTGAAAAATAAGCTGGCATCGGAACCATTCGAGAACTGCCAATCCTTACATAGTCTCTAGATTTTAACTTTTCAAGCAGACCCAAGGCTTCCTCACCGCCAAAATACCGGCAGATTGTTTCCTCACTTCTCAAACCGTCCATAACAACGGGGCAACTTTTACTCGAAGACAGCGTTCTCAACAGCCGCCCCCACACACCATCCACCGAACCTGGATCCATAGGAATAAACATATTTAGCGCCATTTTAAAGAAAACAATATCAACTCAACCAATACCGAGCGATAGATAAATATGAGATCCCCACCTTGCCAGATAGAAGATCTGCACACTCACAAGCAAGATAGTAACTTCTTAAAATCCCGCTTCAGAGCAACGGCCATTCCGCATATAGAAAGTCCATATTCAGCAATCTCTCGGGCAGTAACGACATCACCGACCGTCATGTTCGCCCTCACCCCAAGTAATGCAAGTCGGGATTTGGTGATTACCCCAAAGCAATCAGGCAACAGTCTCGAACTAATATTCTCGATGGTGAGAGATTTAACCAAAAAATTCACGGAGGAAATCTGTTTGAAAAACGCCGCCCCCGCAACATCGAGCAATGTTTTCAAATCTGCTTCCAGCACTGCCCCATCCAGCCCGAGAGAGATCCAAAAGTCGGGCTCACCGCCCAGGGCAAGCCTATTTCTTATATAACAGTCGATTTCTGAAAACTCATGCAGGGCACCAACAGTCCATAAATCAGTATCAGATAGAAATACTGGATGAGCACCGACATTCAAAGCTACATTATCGCCATTTTCGCTAACCTGAACCGAGATGCAATCGATAAAATCGCCCCGTTTTCTGACAAAGTCAGATCGGCCTTTGACAAAGCCTTCTGCGACAGCCCAGTCTGAAACCAAGGAAATCGCAAATTCTTTTTTGACCTGACTCACACCCACCTCCTCATAAGACTGCCAGACAATAAAGCCCAAAAACAGAAAGTCTTTCAAAAAATGCGACACCCATTTCCTTTCTAAAACCGCAAACCAAGAGAATAAACACTTTTCCGTCACCTCTTTTTCCGTACCCGCAATTACGCTGGAGAACTCACAGACGCAATCGCTGCGGTGCAGCGGTCCGACAAGCCAGCGATTTCCCCCTCACATATGCAACGAAATGAAATCCACAAAGCACCGCAACTTCGGCACGATAAACCGGCTCGGCGGCCACAGCACGCTGAAGTGAATGGTCCGCGTCACCTCCTCCGTCAGCACCGCCTGCAACTCCCCGGCCTCCAGCGCGGCCTTGACCGCGAACTCGGGCAGGCAGGCAATCCCCCGCCCCGCCAGCGCCGCATTCAAGAGCATGTCGATGTTGTTGCAGACCATGGCCGCATGCAGGTTCTGCGGGCCATTGCTCGCCGCCCCCGGCAGCGGCCAGCGCTCCAGCTTGCCGGTGGAGGGCACCCGGTACAGCAGGCAGTCATGCTCGCCCAGTTCGGCGGCGCTGGCCGGTTGGCCGTGGGCTTCGAAGTAGCTCGGGGCGCCGACCAGCAGAAAGCGGAATGCTCCCAGCCGCCGCGCAACCAGGCGTGAGTCGTTCAACGCACCAGTGCGCACCACGGCATCGAAGCCCTCCTCCACCACGTCCACCAGCCGATCGGTGAAGTCCAGTTCCAGGTGGATATCCGGGTAGCGCTTGGCAAAACCGGACAGCAGGCTGAAGAGAAACTGCCCGGCCAAAGGAAGACTGACGCGCAATTTGCCGCGCGGTTCGCTGCTGGTGCTGGACAGCTCCAGTTCCGCCGCTTCCAGCTCATTGAGCACCCGCTGGCAGCGGCCGAGAAATAGCGTGCCCTCCGCCGTGAGGTTGATGCTGCGGGTGCTGCGGTGGAACAGGCGCACGCCAAGACGCTGTTCCAGGCGGGCGATGCTTTTGCCGATCGCCGAGGACGATACGCCAAGCTGCCTGCCCGCAGCGACGAAGCTACGGGTTTCGGCAACCTGGACGAAAACCGAGATACCACTGAGATTGTCCACGCTCTGTCCTTGAGTCATTGCGGACGAGAATGTCCGCACTGTCCGGAATTCTAGCCTCTGTTTCCGCTGTCGTCGGCAACCTAGCATTCCTGCGTCTACTACAGCAGGGAATCGCAGTCATGACCGTCAAAGAATCCATCCACGTTTCCAGCGCCGTCGCCACCGACCCGACCGAGGCGCGGATCGACGCGGCGCTGAACAGCGCAATCGCCGACCAGCGCCTGGTCGGCGCCGTGGTGCTGGTGGCCCGCCGCGGTGAAATCACCTACCACAAGGCCGTCGGCTTGGCCGATCGCGAGGCCGGCAAGGCGATGCGCACCGACGCGCTGTTCCGCCTGTCCTCGGTGACCAAGCCGATCACCTCGGCCGCCGCCCTGGCCCTGGTCGCCCAGGGCCGCATCGGCCTGGACGACCCCATCGCCCGCTGGCTGCCGGAGTTCCAGCCGACCCTGGCCGACGGCAGCCGCGCCAGCATCACCGTGCGCCAGTTGCTCAGCCATACCGCAGGCCTGGGCTACGGCTTCCTCGAAGTCCAGGGCGGCGGTGCCTATGCCCGCGCCGGGGTGTGCGACGGCCTGGAGAACGCGCCGCTGACCCTGGACGAGAACATCCGCCGCCTGGCCACCGCGCCGCTGCTGTATCGCCCCGGCACCGACTGGGGCTACTCGATCGCCACCGATGTGCTCGGCGCGGTGATCGAACGGGTCTACGAGACCGACCTGGCCAGTGCCATCGAGCAACTGGTGAGCAAGCCCCTGGGCCTCACCGATACGCGCTTCCATGTGGTCGATGAAAGCCGCCTGACCGCCGCCTACCTGAATGCCCAGCCGGCACCACGGCGGATGAACGGCGTCGAGGTGATCGAGGTGTTCGAGAACACCGCCGGCATACGCATGGACGCCGACCGCGCCCTCGATACCAGCGCCTACCCGTCCGGTGGCTCGGGCATGGTCGGTACCGCCGAAGAGTTCCTGATCCTGCTGGAGACCCTGCGCCAGGGCGGCGGCGCGCTGATGCCGGCGAGCCTGGTCAAGGAACTGGGCAGCGTGCAGACCGGCCAGCTGGAACTGGCCAACTGGCCCGGACGCGGTTTCGGCCTGGGCTTCACCGTGCTGACCGATCCGCAGGCGGCGCAGACCCCCGAGTCGGTCGGCACCTGGCGTCTCGGTGGCGCCTTCGGCCATTCCTGGTTCGTCGATCCGGCCCGGGAACTGACCGTGGTGGCGTTCACCAACACCGCCTTCGAGGGCATGTTCGGGCAGTTCACCGTTGATCTGTGCAATGCCGTCTATGGCGTTTGAAACCAAGTACCAAGCAGTGACAAGAAGTCCATAACTAGAGACCCGTCTCATGGCCCGTTGGGGCCGCTTTGCGGCCCTTCGCGAGCGAGCTCGCTCCCACAGATCGACACAAGATTCCCGTGGGAGCGAGCTTGCTCGCGAAGGGCCGCAAGGCGGCCCCAACCCGACACACGACCGGTCTTGCATGCGAATGCAGTTTTGAGTTGCTCACCGTTACCCCGGCTACCCGCCCCCTGGAATTGACCAGGCACGTCGATCCCCGGCGTGCCGCGGATCTTTATTGAAAGGTATCGACTCATGACGCATTCAACCCTGTACCACAGCCATCCCCACGCGCGCCTGGATTCCCTCACCGGATTCCGTTTCATCGCCGCAGTTCTGGTGTTTTTCTTCCATGCTTCACTGACGAAAATCATCGGCTTCAACCCCTTCGCCGACAGCGACATCATTGCCGCCTTCCAGCGCCTGTTCAGCGTCGGCGGCTGGACCGGCGTGTCGTTCTTCTTCGTCCTCAGCGGCTTCGTGATCACCTGGTCGGCGCGCCGCAGCGACACCCTGGTCGCCTTCTGGCGCCGCCGCCTGGTGAAGATCTACCCCAACCATCTGGTGACCTTCGTCCTGGCGATGATCCTCTTCGCCGTGCCGCTGACGGCGGTCAGTGCCTGGCTGCCCAACCTGCTGCTGGTGCACGCCTGGGTGCCGGACATGTCGGTGTTCCTCAGCGTCAACGGGCCGTCCTGGTCACTGTGCTGCGAGCTGGTGTTCTACCTGGCCTTCCCGTTCCTGCTGCGGGCGCTGTGGAAGTTGCCGGAAGATCGCCTGTGGCTGACCGCGGGCCTGACCGTCGTCGCCCTGGCCGCGACGCAATGGCTGATCGCTTCGTTCGTTAGCCCGACCCCGCAGATCCCCGAGTACCCGATCTCCCTGCAACAGTGGTGGCTGGCCTACTACTTCCCGCCGCTGCGCCTGTTCGAGTTCATCCTCGGCATGCTGATGGCGCGCATCCTCATGGCCGGGCGCTATCCGGCAATCCAGGTCGGACCGGCCCTGGCCCTGGCGGCGCTGGCCTATTTCCTCGCCGGCGAAGTGCCCTTCATCTATAGCCTGTCGCTGGCCACCATCATTCCCATCGCCCTGCTGATCACCAGCCTGGCCGCCGCCGATATCGAGCGTCGCCCGTCGTGGTTCCGCCATCCGTTGATGGTCTGGCTGGGCGAGGTGTCGTTCGGTTTCTACATGATCCACCTGCTGATCATGATCGGCGTCACCTCGCTGCTCGACGGCCAGCGCTTCGCCGCCCTGCCCGCCAGCTTGATCCTCGCCGCCACCTTCGCCCTGTCGCTGTTCGGCGGCTGGCTGCTGTTCGCCTTCGTCGAGCAGCCGGCAATGCGCCGCTGGGGCAAGGCCAGCCCGGCCGTGCGCCCCCTCGGCGTACCCCAGGTCTGAACCGTTCATTAGCAAAAAAGGATGCTTGCCATGTCTTCGTTCGCTCGCAGATTGACCGGGGTGCCCGCCTGGGCCCTGGTCGTGCTGGCCCTGGCGCTGGTCGCCGGGCTGATCGCCGGTACTCGCTCGCCGGTAGCCGAGGCCAACAATGTCCCGGCGCCACTCCCACAGGTGCAGGTGATGAATGCGGTCAGCCGCGAAGTGGTCGACTGGCAGGCCTACACCGGCCGTCTGGTGGCCACCGACACGGTGGTGATCAAGCCGCTGGTGGCCGGTACCCTGGTGGCCGTGCACTTCAAGGACGGCGCGCTGCTGCGCAAAGGCGACCTGATGTTCGAGATCGACCCGCGCCCCTATGCCGCCGCCCTGCAGCAGGCCCGCGCGGCACTGGTGGCGGCGCGCTCGGTGAACCAGTTCGCCGACACCGAGCTGCAACGCTACGAGCGCCTGATCAACAGCAATGCCATCGCCAAGACCGACCTCGACAAACGCGTCCAGGCCGCCAACGAGGCCCGGGCGCGGGTCGACGAAGCCCAGGCCCGGGTCGAGCTGGCCCGCCTCGATCTCGAACACACGCGCATCGTCGCACCGTTCGATGGCCGTGCCTCGCGGGTCGAGGTCACCCCCGGCAATATCGTCGATGTCGGCGAGCGCTCCACGGCGCTGACCAACCTGGTGTCGATCTCGCCGATCTACGCCGACTTCGATGTCGATGAGAGCACCTTCCTGCGCTACCTCGGCGCCCGCCCGAGCGACGAGGCGATCCCGGTCAAGCTTGGCCTGGCCCATGAAGACGGCTACCCGCGCCAGGGCAGCCTGAGCTCGCTGGACAACCGCGTGGACAGCCGCTCGGCAACCATCCGCGTGCGCGCCAGCTTCGACAACGGCAACGGCGAGCTGCGCCCCGGCCTGTTCGCCCGGGTGCTGCTGCCCGGTAGCGCCAGCCGCCCGGCGACCCTGATCGAGGACAGCGCCATCGGCACCGACCAGGACAAGAAGTACGTGCTGGTGGTCGATGCCCAGGGCCGCGTGCAGTACCGCCAGGTCAAGCCCGGCATCCGCCAGGGCGCGCTGCGGGTCATCGACCAGGGCGTCGAGCCCGACGAACAGGTGGTGGTTAGCTCGCTGCACCTGGCGACGCCCGGCAGCCAGGTCATCCCGGTCCGCGCGCCGGCGCAAGCACAGGCGCAGCAATGATGAATATTTCCGGATTCTTCATCGACCGCCCGATCTTCTCCGGGGTGCTCAGCGCCCTGGTCCTGCTCGCCGGCCTGCTCGCCCTGACCCGCCTGCCGGTGTCGGAATACCCCGACGTGGTGCCACCGCTGATCGTGGTCAACGCCCAGTACCCCGGGGCCAACCCGCAGGTGGTGGCGCAAAGCGTGGCGGCGCCGCTGGAAGAGCGCATCAATGGCGTGGAAAACATGCTCTACATGCAGTCCCAGGCCAACAGCGACGGCAGCCTGGCGATCAACGTCACCTTCGCCCTCGGCACCGACCCGGACAAGGCCCAGCAACTGGTGCAGAACCGTGTCTCCGAGGCCCTGCCGCGGCTGCCGGCGGACGTGCTGAGCCTGGGGGTCAACACCAGCAAGTCGTCCTCCACCCAGACCCTGGCCATCCACCTGGTCTCGCCCAACGGCGAGTACGACGCCAACTACCTGCGCAACTACGGCATCCTCAATATCAAGAGCCAGCTCGAACGCATTCCCGGGGTCGCCGAGGTGCGCATCTGGGGCGGTGGCGACTACGCCATGCGCATCTGGATCGACCCCGAGCGCGTGGCGCAAAGGGGACTGACCGCCGGCGAGGTGGTGCAGGCCATCCGCGAGCAGAACATCCAGGTCGCGGCGGGTGTCATCGGCGCCTCGCCGATGCAGGCCGGGGTACCGTTGCAACTGTCGGTGAATGCCCAGGGCCGGCTGAAGACCGAAGAGGAATTCGGCCATATCGTCGTCGACAGCGTGCCCGATGGCGGCGTGACCTACCTGCGCGACGTCGCCCGCATCGAGCTGGCGGCCTCCACCTACGCCCTGCGCTCGCTGGTGGACGGCCAGCCGGCGGTGGGCTTCGGGGTGTTCCAGGCGGCTGGCGGCAATGCCCTGGACATCTCCGCCCGGGCCCGGGCGATCATGGCCGAGGCCAAGGCCGACATGCCGGCCGGGGTCGACTACAAGATCGTCTTCGACCCGACCCAGTTCGTCCGCTCCAGCATCAACGCGGTGATCAGCACCCTGTTCGAGGCCATCGTGCTGGTGGTGCTGGTGGTCATCCTGTTCCTGCAGACCTGGCGCGCCTCGGTGATTCCGCTGCTGGCGGTGCCGGTGTCGATCGTCGGCACCCTGGCCTTCCTGCTGGCCTGCGGTTTCTCCATCAACGCCCTGTCGCTGTTCGGCCTGGTGCTGGCGATCGGCATCGTGGTCGACGACGCGATCGTGGTGGTGGAGAACGTCGAGCGCAACATCGCCCAGGGCCTGTCGCCGCGCGAGGCGACGCACAAGGCCATGGCCGAAGTGAGCAAACCGATCATCGCCATCACCCTGACCCTGGTCTGCGTGTTCATTCCGCTGGCGTTCATGCCCGGCCTGTCCGGTGGCTTCTACCGCCAGTTCGCCCTGACCATCGCCATTTCCACGGTGATCTCGGCGTTCAACTCGCTGACCCTGTCGCCGGCCCTGTGCGCCCTGCTGCTCAAGCCCCATGGCGCGCCAAAGGATGTGCTGGAGCGTGGTATCGACCGGGTCGCCGGGCGCTTCTTCAGCGCGTTCAACCAGCGTTTCAAGGCCGCCGAAGGCCACTATGGCGGCGGCGTGCGCGGTGTGCTGGCGCACAAGGGCCGGACCCTGGCGCTGTTCGGCGTGCTGCTGGCCGCCTGCGCCTGGCTCGGCCACAGCCTGCCCACCGGCTTCGTCCCGGCCCAGGACAAGGAGTTCCTGGTCGGCTTCGCCCAGTTGCCGGCCGGTGCCTCGCTGGATCGTACCGAGCAGGTCATCCAGCAGATGAACGACATCGCCCTCAAGCATCCGGGGGTGGCCCATACCCTGGAATTCCCCGGCATGTCGGTGAACGGCCTGATGAACTCGTCCAGCTCGGGGATCATCTTCGTGATCCTCAAGCCGTTCGCCGAGCGCTCCGGTGCGGCACTGGGCGCCAACCAGATCGCCGCCGAGCTGAACGGCCAGTTCAGTGGCATCGCCCAGTCCTTCACCGCCGTGTTCCCGCCGCCACCGGTGCTGGGCCTGGGCACCCTCGGCGGCTTCAAGCTGCAGATCGAGGACCGCGCCAGCCTCGGCCATGTCGCCCTCGACACCGCACTCAAGGCCTTTATGGCCGAGGCCGCCAAGGCGCCGGAACTGGGGCCGCTGTTTTCCAGCTACCAGATCAACGTGCCGCAACTGGATGTGCAACTGGACCGGGTCAAGGCCAAGCAGCTCGGCGTGTCGGTGACCGATGTGTTCGAGACCCTGCAGATCTACCTGGGCTCGCTGTACGTCAACGACTTCAACCTGTTCGGCCGGGTCTACCAGGTGCGCGCCCAAGCCGATGCGCCGTTTCGCGCCAACGCCGAGGACATCAGCCGCCTGAAGGTGCGCAATGCCCATGGCGACATGGTCCCGCTGTCGACCCTGCTCAGGGTGAACCAGGGCTACGGGCCGGAAATGGTCGTGCACTACAACGCCTTCATGGCGGCCGACGTCAACGGCGCCCCGGCTCCCGGCTACTCGTCCGGCCAGGCCGAAGCGGCCATCGAGCGCATCGCCCGGCAGACCCTGCCCCAAGGCATCCGCATGGAATGGACCGACCTCACCTACCAGCAACGCCTGGCCGGTGACAGCAGCGCCTGGGTGCTGGCGGTGAGCACCCTGCTGGTGTTCCTGGTGCTGGCGGCGCTGTACGAAAGCCTGCTGCTGCCACTGGCGGTGATCCTCATCGTGCCCATGGGCGTGCTTTCGGCCCTGGCCGGGGTGTGGCTGACCGGGGGCGACAACAACATCTTCACCCAGATCGGCCTGATGGTCCTGGTCGGCCTGGCGTCGAAGAACGCCATCCTTATCGTCGAGTTCGCCCGCGAGCTGGAACGCCAGGGCCATGGCATAGCCAGTGCTGCCTGGGAGGCCAGTCGCTTGCGCCTGCGGCCGATCCTGATGACCTCGATCGCCTTCGTCATGGGCGTGGTGCCGCTGGTGCTGTCCACCGGCGCCGGCGCGGAAATGCGCCAGGCCATGGGCGTCGCGGTGTTCTTCGGGATGCTTGGCGTGACCGCCTTCGGCCTGCTGTTCACCCCGCTGTTCTATGTACTGGTGCGCAACCTGGGCACGCGCCTGGGACAACGGCAGCCGGCAGACATTGCGGACACTTATGTCCGTTAACAGCGGAACTCCAGCGCGTTTTTCTCCATTGAACGCGCTCCTAGACTGCAAACGTTTCCAATCATTGCGAGAAAAGCCATGACCCGTGTCGTCCGTTTCCATGAGTACGGTGGTCCGCAAGTCCTGCGGATCGAAGAACTGCCGGTGGTCCAGCCCGGCCCCGACGAGGTGCGCATCCGCGTGCGTGCCATCGGCCTGAACCGCGCCGAGTCGATGTTCCGCCGCGGCCAGTACCTTGAGCAGGCGGTGTTCCCCAGCCGCCTGGGCTACGAAGCGGCCGGGCACGTCGAGGCCGTGGGTGCGAACGTGCGCGAGTTCCAGGTCGGCGACGCGGTGAGCCTGGTGCCGCCGTCGAGCATCGCCCAGTGGGGCACCTATGCCGAGCAGGCGGTGGTGCCGGCGGCGATGCTGGTGCGCCACCCGGATCACCTCGATCTGCACCAGGCCGCCGCCGTGTGGATGCAGTACCTCACCGCCTGGGGCGCGCTGCTGCCGGTGGCCGGGCTGAAGGCCGGCGACTTCGTGCTGATCACCGCCGCCTCCAGCAGCGTCGGCCTGGCCGCGATCCAGATCGCCAACCGGGTCGGGGCGATTCCCATCGCCGTGACCCGTGGCGAGGACAAGGTGAGCAAACTGCTCGCCGCCGGTGCCGCCCAGGTGATCGTCAGCGACCAGGAAGACCTGGTGGCGCGGGTTACGCAGATCACCGGCGGCGACGGTGTGCGGGTGGTGTTCGACCCGATCGGCGGCCCGGGCATCGAGCAACTGGCCGAAGCCACCCGGCGTGGCGGGATCATCATCGAATACGGCGCGCTGAGCAGCGAGCCATCGCCCTTCCCGCTGTTCACCGTACTGGGCAAGAGCCTGACCCTGCGCGGCTACCTGCTGCACGAGGTGGTCCACGACCCGGCGCTGTTCAGCCAGGGCAAGGCATTCATCATCAGTGGCCTGGAAGACGGCAGCCTGTCGCCGGTGATCGCCAGGACCTTCGTCTTCGACGACATCGTCGAAGCCCACCGCTACCTGGAGGCTGGCGAGCAGTTCGGCAAGATCATCGTCACCCTGGAGGATCGACCGTGAAAATGTTCAATCCCTTGTTCTTCATCGCCCTGGGCCTGTTCGGTGTGTACACCATCGAATTCGGCGTGGTCGGCATCCTGCCGGTGATCATCGAGCGCTATAGCGTCAGCGCCTCCGAGGCGGGCTGGCTGGTGGGGCTGTTCGCCTTGATCATCGCGGTGTTCGGGCCGTTCATGGTGCTGCTGTTCTCGCGCTACAACCGCAAGCGCATCCTCACCCTGTCGCTGTTCATCTTCGCCGGCGCCAGCGCACTGTCGGCCTACGCGCCGAACTACGGGTCGCTGGCGATCCTGCGGGTCATCCCGGCGTTCTTCCATCCGGTGTACTTCTCCCTGGCGTTCGTCGCGGTGGTGTCGCTGTATCCCAAGGAACAGGCGACCCAGGCCACGGCCAAGGCCTTTGTCGGCACCAGCATGGGCATGGTCCTCGGCGTGCCGATCACCACCTGGATCGCCGCGCGCTTCTCCTATGAAGCGGCCTTCCTGTTCTGTACTGCGGTCAACGTCATCGCCGGGCTGGGCATCATCGCCCGCCTGCCCGATACCTTTGCCGGGCAACGGGCGCCCTACGGCAAGCAACTGGCGATCCTGCGCAAGCCGACCCTGTGGCTGAACATCCTCGCCTCGACCCTGATCTTCGGCGCGATGTTCTCGGTGTACGCCTACAGCGCCGAATACCTGTCTCGCGAGGCGGGCATGAGCGGCGAGGTGATCAGCGCCATGCTGATCCTGTTCGGCATCGGCGGCGTGGCCGGCAACCTGCTGGCCGGGCGCCTGCTGGCGAAGAGCAAGGTGGCCACCACGCTGCTGCACCCGATCCTGCTCGGCGCGGCGTACCTGCTGCTGCACTTCTTCGCCAGCCCGGCGATCCTGCCGATGATCGTCATCGTGGTGCTGTGGGGAGCGACCCATACCAGCGGGCTGATCGTCACCCAGGTCTGGCTGACCTCCGAGGCGCCCGAGGCCCCCGAGTTCGTCACCGGCCTGTACATCTCCTTCATCAACCTCGGCGTGACCCTCGGTTCCACCACCGGCGGCTGGTTCCTCACCCGCATGGGCATGGAGGGCACCATCGTCAGTGGCTTGCTGTTCTGCGCCCTGGCCGCCGCAACCATCGTCGCCAAGGTAGTGATGTATGGCGCACGCCCCGCGCCGACCGAGCCGGAAACCCAAGCGGTTTTGCACTAGAGTCATTGACCGGGAAGCCTGGCCTGCCAGCTTCCCGTTTCTATTGATCAGACCCGGACGGAGTCACGAAATGGATGTCAGCAGCACAGCCCTCACCTCCACGCAGACCATCGATTTTCCGGTGGACAGCACCCAGTTCGACTGGGAGAACCTGCGCTACTTCATTGCCTTCGCCAGGATCCGCTCCCTGGCCGCCGCGGCCCGTGTGCTCAATGTCGAGCACGCCACCGTATCGCGGCGCATCGCGGCCCTCGAAACGGCGCTGAAGATCCGCCTGGTGGACCGCCGCAGCCACCGCTACGAACTGACCGAAAACGGCGAGCGCATCGCCCAGCTGGGCAACCGCATGCAGGAGACCGCCTGCGCCCTGAGCCGCACGGTCTGCGCGATCCGCACCGAGCGGGTGGCGGACATCACCCTCAGCGCCCCGCCCCACCTGACCACCCACTTCATCGCCCCGCACCTCGGCCGCCTGCGCGAGCGCTGCCCGGACGTCAACGTGCGCATCCTCTCCACCCCGCGCATGGCCTCCATGGCCCGGCGCGAGGCGGATATCGCCATCAGTGTCGGGCGGCCCACCGAGACCGACCTGGTGGTGCGCAAGATCGGCACCCTCGACTTCGCCTTCTTCGCCGCCCCCGGCTATTTGCAGGGGCGCAACGAGGCCGCCTACGAGTTCATCGCCCATGACGATGACCAGGAGCCGTCACCGCAACGTATCTGGCTGGAGAATGCCGCCGGGCAACGGCCGGTGGTGCTCAGGGCCAAGTCCTTCGACGTACAGGCCGAGGCCGCCAGGGCCGGCGCCGGCATCGCCCTGCTGCCGGTGTTCATGGCCGAGGCCCAGGCCGGCCTGCAGCAGGTGCCGATCGAGGTCCAGCCGTTGCAGGCGGAACTGTGGCTGGTGGTCCATCGCGATATGCGCAATGCCCAGGGCATACGCACGATGATGGACTTCGTCATTGACTGTTTTGCACTGCAACATCGTTGAACAGCATTCGACGCAATGGGAATTTTTTAACAGCCGCTGTTAAAAACAACCTGTTTACAATCCGTGGCCCATCACCCAGTATCGATTTCGGTCAAGCATAGAACAACGCCCACACGCCATGACTTCGCAACACCTCGCTTCTGCCAAATACCCATAATAATAATCAATCGGCCATATAACTATAACGATACCTCACCTGACGGATCGTTATAGACCTTCGGCCGCACACGACATTGCTACTCCTGGTTACCTCTGTTTATTCGAAGTAAAAGCGGCACACTTGCGTGCCTTCGAAACATGATAAAGGGACTGTGTTCATGAACCAGATAAAGATTATCGATGTCACGCTGCGCGACGGCGGCTACCGTAATAATTTCAACTTCACCGTTGATTATGCCCAGTCGGCCATTTCGCAAATGATCGAGGCCGGTATTCCGTACTGTGAAATCGGCTACCGCAACGGCCCGTTCGCTCCCAAGCGCGAACACGGCCTGACCAGCGCGGTCGACGAGCGCTACCTCGAAGCGCTGCAGGCCGCCGCCGAGGGCCGGATCGCCCTCTGCGTCATGGTCCATCCGCATAACGTCGACGCCAGCGACTTCGAGCTGCTGCGCGAGCACGGCGTGGCGATGATCCGCGTGTGCCTGCGCCGCGACCGCCTGGACGACGGCCTGGCCACCATCCGCCTGGCCAAGGCCTATGGTTTCCAGGTCAGCGCCAACGTCACCCACGTCACCACCCTCGGCCCGGGGGATATCTCCGACATGAGCCTGCGGGCGGAAAACGCCGGGGCAGACGTGCTGGTGTTCGCCGACTCGAACGGCAACATGATCCCCGCCGACGTCGACCGGCTGATCACCCGGATCTCCAGCCGGGTCCTGATTCCCCTGGGTTTCCACGCCCACAACAACCTGTCCCTGGCGCTCTCCAATGCGATCGCCGCCATGGATGCCGGTGCCGAGTACATCGACGCGTCGATCTGCGGCATGGGCAAGGGCGCCGGCAACCTGCACCTGGGGGTGTTCGTCGCCTACCTGCACCGCGCCGGCATCCGCAACGGCTACGACCTGGCCAGCACCCTGCACCTGTCGCAGCGCACCGCCGACACGGTGCCGACCAGCAGCCTGCCGCTGTCGCTGACCGACCTGATGATGGGCACCTACAACATGCCTTTCGATGTCCAGCAGCGCCTGGAAGAAGTCATCAAGTTGCATAATCCGACTTCAACTTTCCATGCCTTGCAGATATTGCACGAGCAGGACAACAGCAAGCCGGAAAAGGCCATCAAGCCACTACCGCTGATTCAGGTGCCATCGCTTGCCAGTGGAGGTGCCCTGTAATGAGCCTGCGCCATAAAGTCTGTGTATTGCCCGGCGATGGTATTGGCAGTGAAGTGACCGATGCGGTACTTCCATTATTCGAAGCCCTCGATCTTCCCATTGACCTGGTCTTTGGCGATATCGGCTGGAGCTGCTGGCAGAATGAAGGCAACTGCATTCCGGATGCAACTTGGTCATTGATCAAATCGAGTGATGCAACCTTGTTGGGCGCTATTACCAGCAAGCCACTTCGCGAAGCCGAAGCGGAACTTCCGGCGGCACTGCGCGGCAGCGGAAGAGTGTATGTTTCGCCGGTCATCCAGTTGCGCCAGAAACTCGAACTGTATGCCAACGTGCGTCCGGTAACCGATGTGCTCGGCGATAACCGCTACCGCTTCTCGGTGATCCGCGAGAACACCGAGGGCCTGTATGCCGGGCTGGATTTCGCCAGCATCCCGCCGGCCTTCGAGGCGATCCTGGCGGAGCGCGAGCGCAATGGCGCGCCCTGGACCCGCCAGGGCCCCGACGACGCCACCATCAGCGTGCGCCTGCAGACCCGCGCCGGGCTGACCCGGCTGTTCCGCTTTGCCTTCGAGCATGCTCGCCAGCAGGGCCATGAGCGCGTGACCCTGGCGGACAAGCCCAATGTGCTGCGCTACAGCGGCGCCTTCGCCCGGGAGATCCTGGAGACGGTGGCGGCGGATTACCCGGATATCCAGTTCAACATCGACAACGTCGACGCCGTGGCCCTGTGGATGGTGCGACGCCCCGAACGCTTCGGGGTGATCGTCGCCGAGAACATGTTCGGCGACATCCTCTCCGACCTCGGCGCGGGGGTGATGGGCGGCCTGGGCCTGGCACCGAGCGCCAACATCGGTGCCCGTGGCGCCTACTTCGAACCGGTGCACGGCAGCTTCCCCGCCTACGCCGGCCAGCAGCGGGCCAACCCCAGCGCGATGTTCCTCTCGGTGGCGCTACTGCTCGACCACCTCGGCCATGTGCAGGCCGCCGAAGCGACCCGCCACGCGGTGGCCCAGGTGGCCCGCAGCGAGATCCGCACCTACGACCTGGGTGGCAGCGCCAGCACCTTCGAGGTGGCCGCCGCCATCGTCCGCCAGGCCGTCGAATCGGCTGCCCGCCCGACCGAGCTGAAGAAGCAAGGAGCCCACGCATGAACGCGACCGCCTCCCCCGTCACCCGCCGCGACCCGGAACTGCTCAAGGCCGTACAAAGCCTGGACACCGCCAGCCTGTCCGACGCCCTCGACAGCCTCGGTCTGCCCGGCGGCCTGGCCGGCCTCAACCAGCAGGTGCCCGGCACCCGCTGCGCCGGCTTCGCCTACACCGTGCTGTACGAGCCGGTGCACGAGAGCAGCGGTTTCAAGAACGCTGCCAACTACATCGACGACGTGCCGTCCGATGCGGTCATCGTCTCCAGCAACCCCGGCCGCATCGATTGCACCACCTGGGGCGACATCCTCACCCACGTCGCGGTCAGCCGCGGCATTCGCGGCACCCTGATCGACGGCGCCGCACGGGATATCGACACGGTGCAGCGCCTCAACTACCCGCTGTTCAGCCGCGTGCGCTTCATGCAATCGGCGAAGAACCGGGTCCAGCTCAAAGCCACCCAGATCCCGGTGCAGATCTCCGGCGTGACCGTGCACCCCGGCGACCTGGTGGTGTGCGACAGCAGCGGCTGCCTGGTGATCCCCGCCGCCCGCGCCGACGAGGTGATCCGCCGCGCCCGGGCGGTGGAGCAGACCGAGCGCGACATCATCCAGAGCGTCAACGAGGGCTACAGCCTGGAACAGGCCCGCGCCCTGCACCGCTACGACCAGCCCTGGCTTTCGGCCCGGGAAAAACAAGGCACTGCCTGACTTGCGACATGTTCCATCCACTTGATGAGAGAACACACGACATGACCCATGCAACCGTGAACATTCGCAAACCCAACCCGGTGCGCGACAGCAAGAACAAGATCAAGCTCGGCGTCTTCGGCTTCAACATCGAAGGCGGCTGCACCCTGACCAGCGCCCCGGAACGGCACAAGGCGGCGGACTGGCAAAGCAACCTGGCGATCGCCACCCTGGCCGACCGCGCCGGCCTCGAACTGCTCCTGCCGGTGGGTCGCTGGCGTGGCTGGGAAGGTGCGAGCAACCCGATGGGGGTGTCCTACGAGACCTACACCTGGGCTGCCGGCCTGGCCTCGGTCACCGAGCAGATCGCCCTGTTCACCACCTCGCACCTGTCCACCGTGCACCCGCTGTTCGCCGCCAAGCAGGCAGCCACCATCGACCACATCAGCGGCGGGCGCTTCGGCCTGAACATGATCTGCGGCTGGTTCGGCCAGGAAATGGGCATGTTCAACGGCCACCAGCGCGACCATGACAAGCGCTACGACCACGCCGACGAGTGGATCGAGATCGCCAAGACCGCCTGGGAGGCCAACGGCTACTTCGACTACGAGGGCGAGTTCTTCAACGTCAAGCAAGGCTACGCCGAGCCCAAGCCGATCAACCGGCCGTTCCTGATGAATGCCGGTGGCTCGCCACGCGGTCGGCAGTTCTGCGCCAAGCACTGCGATGCAGCATTCCTGATCCTCAAGCACGAGGACGATGACGACGCCATCCGCGCGCAGATCCAGGCCTACCGCGACCTGGCCCGCGAGGAGCACGGTGGCGAGATCCAGATCTGGGTGTACTCCTACGTGGTCCACGAGGACACCCTGGAACAGGCCCAGGACAAGCTCGACTACTACGTCACCCAGCATGGCGATGACGTCGCCCTGGACAACGTGACCCGCGAGATCGGCGTGCAGAGCGGCATGTTCAAGGACGAAGAGGACGCCGAGCGCTTCCGCTTCCACTTCAAGGCGGGCTTCGCCGGGGTACCGCTGGTGGGGACTTCCGAGATGATCGTCGAGCAGATGCAGCGCTGGTCCGACCTCGGCGTGGACGGCATCAACCTGACCTGGCTGGACTACCAGAGCGGCCTGCAGCGCTTCGTCAAGGAAGTCCTGCCGCTGATGGAACAGGCCGGACAGCGGGCGCCGTACAAGCCAGGACGGATCATGGAGGCGGTGGCATGAGCGCATACGCCCAGGCCCGGGCGCTGCCCGAAGACGACGCCGCCGAGCTGGCCGACGGTTTCAAGAACGCCATGCGCCGGCTGACCTCCAGCGTGGCGATCATCGCCAGCCGCGACGGCGACGAGCCGGTGGGCATGGTCGCCACCGCCGTGGTCTCGGTCAGCACCACGCCGCCGGCGCTGCTGATCTGCGTCAACCGCTCGGCCAGTCTGCACAGCCCGCTGACGCTGTCCGGGCGCTTCAGCGTCAACCTGCTGAGCGCCAACCATAGCGAGCTGATCCCGGTGTTCGCCGGCCAGGTCAAGGGCCCGGCGCGCTTCGACCATGGTCAGTGGGAAGACCTCCACGGCCTGCCCTGCCTGGCGGATGCGCAATCGAGCCTGGTCTGCACCCTGGACCAGCGCGTCGGCTACGGCTCCCACGACGTGATCATCGGCCGTGTCGACGCGGTGCGCTTCGCCGAACCGATCAACCCCCTGCTTTGGGAAAACGGCAGCCCGGCGATTTCCGCCCGGCTGGCGCAATGAACCCTGCTCACCGAACGAGGAAATCCAAATGACCCAGATCGAAAAATTCCAGGCGCCACAACCGGGCGAAGACCAGGCCATCTTCCTGGTCAACGTGGTCCACGTGAACCCCGGCCAGCAGGACGCCGCCCTCGCCGTGCTGCGCGATACCGTGCAGTACGTGGCGCGCACCTACCCGGCCTTCGAATGGAGCCGGCTGTACAAAAGCATCGACGGCAAGACGGTGATCAACCAGGCGCAGTGGACCAGCCAGGACGCCTTCGACTCGCTGTTCCATGACGAGGAATTCCTCTCCCGCTACAACGGGCTGAAGAACACCGGCACCTGGGAATTCCACCTCTACCACGTCAGCGACTACATCCCCCAGGCACTGACGGCCGCCGCGCTCGCCGAGTGAGTCACAGCCCCAGGCGGCAGGCCGCACCTGCCGCCCTTTTACAGGAGTTTCGATATGGCTGACCTGAACACCCGCCTCACCCGCAGCCTGAACATCCGCAACCCGATCATCCTCGCGCCCATGGGCGGTGCCTCGGGCGCCAGGCTGGCCACGGCCGTGTCCCAGGCCGGCGGTCTCGGCCTGGTGGGCGCCAGCTACGGCGACGAGCAATGGATGCGTACCGAACTGGAACCGATGCGCGAGCTGGAGCAACCCTGGGGCGTCGGCCTGGTGATGTTCACCGTGGCGCGCAACATGGGGCTGCTGGACCTGGCCCTGGACTATCGCCCCGACGTGGTGGCCCTGTCCTTCGGCGACCCGGCCGACTTCATCCCGATCATCCACCGTGGCGGCGCCAAGGCCATCGTGCAGATCCACGAACTGGACCAGGCCCGCGCCGCCGTCGATGCCGGCGCCGACGCGCTGATCGTGCAGGGAGCCGAGGCCGGCGGGCACAGCCTGCGCCGTGGCCTGCTGCCGCTGCTGCCGGCGGTGCAGGACCTGGTCGGCGACCAGGTGCCGCTGATCGCTGCCGGCGGTATCGCCGACGGCCGTGGCGTCGCCGCAGCACTGGTGCTGGGCGCCGACGCGGTAATGCTCGGCACCCGCTTCCTCGCCTCGGAAGAGGCCCTGCCCTCGGCCGCCTTCAAGCAGCGCCTGATCGCCTCGGCTACCTCGGACACCGTGCGCACACGAATCTTCGACCGCGTGCGCGGCATCGAATGGCCCGAGCAGTACAGCGGCCGGGCCATCGCCAACCGCTTCTCGAACACCTGGCTGGGCCGTGACGAAGCACTGCGCGACGCTCCCGACTCGGTACGCCAGGACTACGCCCGGGCAGTGCTCGCCGACGACCTCGAACAACGGGTGATCTGGGCCGGCGAAGTGCTCGACCTGGTGGGCGATATCAAGCCGGCGCGGCAGATCGTCAACGACCTGCTCAGCGACACCACGCGCATCCTGCGCAACGGCCAACGCCTGTTGGCCTTCGACAAGATCGCCTGAGCTGCGGAGGCAACGGCTATGCAAAAGTGCTACGCGACAAGCCGGCAATGGGGCGACGGCAAGCAACTGGCGGTGGTCATGTCGCCGGTCATGCCGGTGTGGGATGAAGGCCGCTTCTTCGAGCCGCTGATCGCACCACTGGTCAAGGCGGGCTACCGGGTGCTGGTGTTCGACACCCTCTCGCTGCTGGCCGAGGAAAACGAATCGCTGCACGCCTTTTCCCAACGCTGGCAGCAGGAGCTGTCGACGCTGGGGCGGATCGACCTGCTGGCCGGCTCGGCCCTTGGCGGTGCGGTGGTGCAGACCCTGCTCGGCCTTCCCATCGGCCCGAGCATCGACAAGGTCTTGCTGCTGTCATCGCCGGCCCTGGCGGACGGCATCCTCGATGGCCGCCTGGGCAGAATGGCCGACCTGGCCCTGCTCGGCGATCTCGAACAGGCCCTGCAACTGCTTGAGGAATGGGTGCAGCCGGCCAGCCGCATCAATCCCGGCACAGCGATCGAGATCGACCCGGCCAGTGCGGCGCTGCAAGCGCGGCGCCTGCACCTGGGCTTCCGTCTGCTCAACCGCCTCGACCTGCGCCAGGCCAGCCAGGACTTCGCCGGCACCCTGCTGACGGTGTACGGCGAGCAGTCGCAACTGGTGCGCGGGATCAACGTGCATATCAACGAGCAGGCCCGCCATCGCCGCCTGGCCATTCCCGAGGGCGGCATGCGCCCGTTGCTCGACGCCCCGGCGCTGGTGGTGCGCACGGTCCGCGAGCACCTGGGCATCGACCTGGAGGTGGCCGCATGAACCCGGTCCCGAGCCTGCTCCAGGCTGACTTCATCGATGTGCATTACCACGCAGGGCCCGATGCCTTCGTCAGGCGTCACGGGGTGATCGAAGCCGGCCGGCGCTACGCCGCGCTGAATGGCTGGGTGGTGTTGAAGAACCACCTCGGCTGCACTGCCTCCCAGGCCTGGGAGGCACGCCAGGAGGGCCTGCCGGTCTCGGGATCGGTGGTGCTCAACGAAATTGCCGGCGGCATCGACTACCGGGTGGTGCAGCGTTCGCTGTGCCATCACGGCGACAGCGACGCGCGGCTGATCGTCCACCTGCCCACGGTCACCGGCCGCGCCCACCAGTCCCGGCTCAAGCGCAACAGTTCTCACTGGATCCTCGACGAGCATCCCATCCGCCCATTGACCGTCAGCCAGGACGGCCAGTTGACCGCACAGACCCTGGACGTGCTGCGCATGGCCCGGGACTACCCCATCGTCATCTCCACCGGCCACGCCGACGCCCATGAAGTGCGTCTGCTGGTGGACGCGGCGGTGGGCCTGGACGTGCCCAGGCTGATGCTCAACCAGCCGGCCAACCCGCTGACCGGGCTGGATGCCGACGCCCTGCTGGAACTGGCCGAGGCGCCCATGGTGTATGCCGAGCAGACCGCCCTGACCTATCTGCTCGGCTACCAGCCGTGGGAGGATTTCGGTCGGGTGCTGCGCGAAGTGCCGCGGGCGCTGTACAGCTCGGACCTGGGGCAGACTTCGCAGCCGGATATCGAGCAGTGGCAGGTGGATAGTCTGCTGTGGTTCGAACGGATCGGCTTGGGGGGTGAGCGGGTGGCGCAGGTGAGTCGGGGGTATGCGCGGGAGATGTTGCGGGTGGAGTGATCGACCCAAGACCCTGTGGGAGTCGGCTTGCCGACGATGAGGCCAGACTGGACAACCTCTTTGTCATTGCCGGCTCCATCGCTGGCAAGCCAGCTCCCACAGTAACCGCGTCGAGCACAGATACTGTGGCTGGCCCAAAACCCCGTGGGAGTCGGCTTGCCGACGATGAGGCCAGACTGGACAACCTCTTTGTCATTGCCGGCCCCATCGCTGGCAAGCCAGCTCCCACAGTAACCGCGCCGAGCACAGATACTGTGGCTGGCCCAAACCCCGTGGGAGTCAGCTTGCCGACGATGAGGCCAGACTGAACAACCTCTTTGTCATTGCCGGCTCCATCGCTGGCAAGCCAGCTCCAACAGTAACCGCGCCGAGCACAGATACTGTGGCTGGCCCAAACCCCGTGGGAGTCGGCTTGCCGACGATGAGGCCAGACTGGACAACCTCTTTGTCATTGCCGGCCCCATCGCTGCATAGGTATCTACCCATCTTCCGGTTTACACAAACCGCCCGTACGGCGCGGTCCAGGTAGGAGCTGCTTTAGCTGCGATGGACCGCGCTAGCGGTCCCAAAAACATCCCGCACGAGTCTCTGACCAAGCCGAATCATGGATTCACAGTGTCCGGCCTGCCGCGTTTCTCCAGGTTCATTGGGTAGACAGGATTTGGGACCGCGTCGACCTTTGCCCGAGATGTGTAGATACCCATGCCCATCGCTGCGGTTCGGTGCCCCGACAAGCCCACAGTGGATTCGAGAGACCTCAGAAAATGTAATCGGTAGTCAGAAACCCCGACTCCCGCCGACCAATGATCTCGCTGATCAACCCCTTGTTGCCCTCATCGAACCGCGCCGCGACCAGGGTGCGGATAGAGAACACCCGCAGGGCATCGTGGACCGACAGCGTGCCTTCCGCCGAATCCTTGCGGCCATTGAACGGATAGGAATCCGGCCCGCGCTGGCACTGGGTGTTGATATTGATCCGGCCGACCTGGTTGGCAAAGGCATCGATCAACCGCCCGACCTGCGCCGGGTCATTGCCGAAAATGCTCAACTGCTGGCCGAAGTCCGATTGCAGCACGTAGTCGATCACGCTCTGCAGATCGCTGTAGGGCACCACCGGTACCACCGGGCCGAACTGTTCTTCGCGGTATACGCGCATGTCCGGCGACACCGGGAACAACACCGCCGGATAGAAGAACGAACCGCGCACCTGGCCGCCGCCGGCATTGACTACCCTGGCGCCCTTGGCCACCGCATCCGCCACCAGCCCGCTCAGGTAATCGCTCTTGCCCGCTTCCGGCAACGGCGTCAGCGCCACCCCCGGCTCCCACGGCATGCCGGGCTTGAGGTGGGCCAGGCGGGCATTGAACCGGTCGAGGAATTCAGCCACCCGCGATTCATGCACAAAGAGCATCTTCAGCGCCGTACACCGTTGTCCGTTGAACGATAACGCCCCGGTAATCGCCTCGTTCACCGCATTGTCGAGGTCGACCTGGGGCAGGACGATCCCCGGGTTCTTCGCATCCAGGCCGAGCACCGCGCGCAGGCGGTGTGGCTTGGGGTGCAGTTTCTTCAGGGCACTGGCGCCCTTGTGGGTGCCGATAAAGGCAAACACATCGACCTTGCCACTGGCCATCAGGGCGCTGACCGTCTCCCGGCCACTGCCGTAGATCACGTTGATCACCCCGGCCGGGAAGCTGTCGCGGAAGGCCTCCAGCAACGGCCGGATCAGCAGCACGCCGAACTTGGCCGGTTTGAACACCACGGTGTTACCCATGATCAGCGCCGGAATCAGGGTGGTGAAGGTCTCGTTGAGCGGGTAGTTGTACGGCCCCATGCACAGCGTCACGCCCAACGGAACCCGGCGGATCTGGCCCAGGGTGCCCTGCTCCAGCTCGAAGCGGCTGGAGCGACGGTCGAGCTGCTTGAGGGCGTTGATGGTGTCGACGATGTAGTCGCAGGTGCGGTCGAACTCCTTTTCCGAGTCCTTGAGGTTCTTGCCGATTTCCCACATCAGCAGCTTGACCACCGCCCCGCGCTGCTCGCGCATGCGTGCCAGGAAGCGTTCGACATGGCGGATGCGCTCGCCCACGCGCAGGTTCGGCCACTCGCCCTGGCCGTTGTCGTAGGCACGGACCGCAGCGTCCAGGGCGACCAGCGCGGTGTCGGCATCCAGTTGCGGCGTGCTGCCCAGGATCACCTGGCGGTCACCCTCGTCAGTGGCGAGGAACACCGGGCTGCGCACGGTGGCCAGCGGGCCGTCCCAGAGGCGCAGTTGGCCATCGACCAGGTACTCGCGCTGTTCGGTCTGGCCCTCCAGGCGATAGGGCTCGGGAATGTCCTCGGCGACTGGAAACAGCTGGGAAAGAAGACTATCGGCGGTCATGGAGCTACCTCTTGGTTATCACGGAATCCGGCCCATGAAGCAGGCCGGTCGGGGCTGCCAGGGGTCGCACCAGTTGTGCCAAAGCCACAGAATATTGTTGTTATGTGGATTTAAAGCTAAAAAATCAAAAACAAAACCTGCGGATATCAACGCTGTCCCTACCAAAACCGACTGTGGACACACTTTGCATAACTCACATCCCAGCACGCTGCATCAACCGGAAAGGCCCGCTATGCAACTGAATTGATGGGTATTTATGGGGCGAAAGGTAACAACCGCGCCCCATTTTGGTAACACACTGGCCGTTTGTTGGTTTGACGAGAAATGCCACAAGAACTTGAACACTTGTAGAAACTGCCCATTCAGATTTATCGCCCACAACAGCCCCCAGAACTCCGCCCCGAGCTCTATCGCCTTGGTTCACGGGCGTTGACGTTCATTCTCTGCCAGCGGAAAGGTCTTCCAGTGAGCCGCTGCCCGACCAGTTGCACGCCAGCAAAACCACAATCCAACAAATTTCCAGTCAGTGGCATGCCCACTGCACCCCTGTCGCTACCTCGGTCGTACTGACCAAAAGTCAAGCGGGCACTGCAATGAACGATGTGAACTCGAAGAAGGACGATGCCTACGATGTGGTCGTGGTCGGCGGCGGCGTGGTCGGCTGCGCCATGGTCCGGCGCTTCACCCTGGAAGGTGCCAGGGTGCTGTTGCTGGAGAAGAGCCCGGACATTCTTTCCGGCGCGAGCAAGGGCAACAGCGCGATCCTCCACACCGGCTTCGATGCGCCGCCGGGCAGCGTCGAGCTTGAGTGCATGCAGGCGGGTTACCGCGAGTACCTGGAGATCCATCAGCGCCTGAACCTGCCGTTGCTGAAGACCGGTGCCATGGTGGTGGCCTGGAGCGACGATGACCTGGCGAAACTCGACGGCATCGTCCGCCAGGCACACGCCAATGGCGTGGCCGACGTACAGCTGATCGGCCGCGACAACGTGCTGGCCCGGGAGCCCTACCTGGCCAGCACTGTGAAAGGCGCCGTGGAAGTGCCGGGCGAGTACTTGATCGACCCGTGGTCGGCGCCCCTCGGCTACCTGCTGCAGGCGATGCTCAGTGGCGCCCAGGTGCGCTTCAGTGCCGAGGTCCAGGCGGGACGCTTCGACGACGGCCAATGGACCCTGCTGACCAGCGCCGGCACCGTCCGCGCCACCACCGTGATCAACTGCGCCGGCCTGTTCGGTGATCGCCTGGAACAGGACCTGCTCGGCGAGGCGGCATTCAGCATCCACCCGCGCAAGGGCCAGTTCGTGGTGTTCGACAAGGCGGCGGCGAAGCTGCTGGGCGCCATCGTCCTGCCGGTGCCCAACGAGCGCACCAAGGGCATCGTCCTGACCCGGACCATCTTCGGCAACCTGCTGGTCGGGCCGACCGCCGAGGAACAGGACGACCGCGTGCATGCCGACCTGGAAAGCGACACCCTGGCGCAACTGGTGGACGCGGCGGTCGAGCGCATTCCAGCGCTGGCCGGCATGCCGGTGACCGCGACCTACGCCGGCCTGCGTCCGGCCAGCGACAAGAAGGAATACCGCATCCGCACGCTCGCCGAGAAAAACTGGATCACCGTCGGCGGCATCCGCTCCACCGGCCTCACCGCCGCCCTGGGCATCGCCCAGCATGTGTTCAGGCTGTATGCCGGCGCGCATGCAGCGCTGCCAGCGGCATCGCTGAAGTGGCCGACGATGCCCAACCTTGCCGAACACTTGCCACGGGACTACCAGCAACCCGGCTATGGCGAGATCGTCTGCCACTGCGAGATGGTCACTAAACGGGAGATCGAAAACGCCCTGGCCGGCCTGCTACCGCCCGGTGACTTCGGCGGGTTGAAACGCCGTACCCGTGCCTGCATGGGACGCTGCCAGGGTTTCTATTGCGGGGCACACATCGCCGAGCTCAGCGCCGGCCGCCTTGCTGTTCCGCTCGCTACAGGTGCTTGCCATGAAAGCCACTAATCACATCAAGGTCGACGTTGCGATCATCGGTGGAGGGCCGTCCGGTCTGTCCGCCGCCGTCGAACTGCGTAAACAGGGGGTCGGGAAGGTCGTGGTGGTCGAGCGCGAAGCCGAGGCGGGAGGAATCCCCCGGCATTGCGGGCACCCGCCGTTCGGCTTTTGGGAATACGGTCGGCTCTACAGCGGCCCCGGTTACGCCAGGCGCAACGTGGCCGAGGCACTGCGGGCGGGGGTCGAGATCCTGGTCAGGCACAGCGTCACCCGCCTCGGCAGCGGCGGCGTGATCGAAGGGGTCGAGCCGCAGGGACCGTTCTCCATCGAGGCCAGCCGCGTGCTGATTGCCACCGGTGCCCGGGAAACCCCGCGCTCGGCACGCCTGCTCGGCGGCGATCGCCCGGTCGGGGTCATCAATACCGGCGCCTTACAGTCCTATCTGTATCTGGAGAACCTCAAGCCGTTCGAACGCCCGCTGATCGTCGGCACCGAGCTGGTCAGCCTGTCCTCGGTACTGAGCTGTCGCAAGGTCGGGATCAAGCCGGTGGCGATGATCGAGCGCAACACCCGGGCCACGGCACGCTGGCCGCTGTCGCTGTTCCCGCGGCTGTGCGGCGTGCCCATGCACTTCGGTGCCGAACTGATCAAGGTGCACGGTACCGGCCGGGTCGAATCGGCCAGTGTGCGCATGGCCGATGGTCGCATCGAGGAATTCGAGTGCGATGGCGTGCTTCTGACCGGCCAGTTCACTCCGGAGTCCAGCCTTACGCGCTTGAGCGATCTGCAGGTCGACAGCAAGAGTGGCGGCCCGGTCATCGACCAGTACGGCCGCTGCTCGGACCCGGTGTATTTTGCCGCCGGCAACCTGCTGCGGCCGATCGAGACCGCCGGCTGGTCGTTCCGCGAAGGACGTCGCGTGGCCCGGCTGATAGCCCGTGATCTGCGCGGCGAACTGCCGGCCAGGACCCCGGGGATCGCCATCGAATGCCGGGATTCGCTCAAACTGTGCGTGCCCCAGGTTCTCGTGCCCTCCTCCGTGCCGGGTCTGGAGCATCTGCAGCTGCGGGTCGCTGCCGCCACCTCCGGTACCCTGGTGGTCCGCGCGGACGGCAAGGCCATCTGGTCGAAGGAACGTGCCTGCCTGCCAGAGCGTCGCCTGCTGATCCCCATTGAACAGCTGACTATCCCGAGGGGTACCCAGCAACTCGAAGTCGACTTTGTCGGCCGTTGACCACAAGAACCGCCGACAGGAGCCATAACCGTGCGCATCGCAGCCCTAGACCAAGGCACCACCAGCACCCGAGTCCTGGTGGTGTCGCAGAACGGCAACGCCGATATCCAGCTCGCCCTGCGACATCAACAGCATCATCCGCATCCCGGCTGGGTCGAGCACGACCCGCTGGAGCTGCTCAACAATATCCAGCGCTGCCTGGAGGCCACCGGGCACGTGGATGCCATCGGCCTGGCCAACCAGGGTGAAAGCTGCCTGGCCTGGGATGCCCGGACCGGCGAGCCGCTGTCCCCGGTAATCGTCTGGCAGGACAACCGCACCGCCGAGCAGATCGAGCGCCTGCGCGCCGCCGGTGGCGAAGCCCTGACCCTGGAGCGCGCCGGGCTGCCCCTCGATCCATATTTTTCCGCGAGCAAGCTGGCCTGGATCATCGAGCACCTGCCCGCCGCCCGCGCCGCTCTCAGCGCAGGCCGCTTGCGCCTGGGCACCACCGACGCCTGGTTCCTCGATCGCCTGACCGGGGTGTTCGCCACCGATGTCACCACCGCCTCGCGGACCTCGCTGATGAACCTTGCCACCGGCCAATGGGATAGCGAGCTATGCGCGCTGTTCGGCGTGCCCATCGAGACGCTGCCGCAGATCCGCGACACGGTCGGTCTGTTCGGCGAAATCGGTGCGACGCCGGTGACCGCGTCCATCGTCGACCAGCAAGCCTCGCTGTATGGCCATGGCTGCCGCAATCCGGGCGACGCCAAGATCACCTACGGCACCGGCGCCTTCGCCTTGACCCTGACCGGCGAAGAAATCATCCGCGCACCGGACAAGGGCCTGCTCGCCACCATCGGCTGGCAGATCGACGGCAAGCCCCAATATGCGATGGACGGTGGTGTGTATGACGCCAGCGCCGCCGTGGAATGGGCCGGGCGCCTGGGGCTGTTCAGCGACTTCTCCGAACTGGCGGCCTTCGCCCAGCCGCCGGCCATCGGTCGCCAGCTGGCGTTCGTCCCGGCGCTGTCCGGGCTGGCCTGCCCGCACTGGGACCGCAGCGCCGCCGCGCTGTGGGTCGGCATGAACGGCAGCACCACCCGCCAGGACATGTGCCAGGCCCTGCTGGAAGGCGTCGCCCTGCGCAGCGTCGAAGTGATCGACGCCATGGACGGTTTCCTCAATGTCACCGATCGCCTGTCCATCGATGGCGGCCTGGCGCGCAGCCCGTATTTCGCCCAGTTCCTCGCCGATGCCCTGCAACGCTGCATCGTCACCCAGCGCTTCGACGAGCTGACCGCCTTTGGCTGCGCCGCCCTGGCGGCACGCGGGATCGGCGTGAACCTCGCCGCACCGCACAACACCAGCACCAGCTTCCGCCCCAAGGTTTCGGCGGACGTCGCCCGGCAATGGCGCGACAGTTTCTCCGACGCCGTAGGTCGCTGCCGCGGCTGGCGTTAACCCCTCTCGCTGGCGCATGGAGGCGCCTTCTCCTTGCATACCGCTAGCGAATCCTCTCCCCTGTTCCGAGTACCAAGCATGCCGATCAATCTCATGTCGCGGCTGTCGATCGGGATCATCTCGACGCTGGTCGTGACATCCCTCGCGATCTACGCCGTGATGGTCTTCCGTGGCGAACCGAAACTGGAAGCCGCCATCCGCGACGGCAACGTCCAGTCCGCCATCTCCATCACCCGCCAGCTGTCGATCAAGCTCCAGGAAATCCAGGCCAGGACCTCGACCCTGGCATCGCTGGCGCAGACCTTGCCGCTGGATACCCAGGTGGTGCGCAACAACCTCGAACCGGTGATCGAAGCCCATGGCGACCAGGGCATCGCCGGTGGCGGCGTGTGGCCGGAGCCCGGCGCCTTCACCCCCGGCGAGGCGCTGCGCAGTATCTATTGGGCCCGCGACGCCAGCGGACGCCTGGTCTACTCCGACGAAAACAACCTGCCCGGCACGCCGCCCTACCAGCAGACCGACTGGTACCAGCGCGGCCTGACCGGCAAGCCGGGACAGTGCGCCTGGTCACCGGTGTACCAGGACCCGGTGAGCAAGGTGACCATGGTGACCTGCACCATCCCCTACCAGCGCGAAGGCAAGGTGGCCGGCGTGGTGACCCTGGACCTGACCCTGGACAACCTCAAGGACTTCCTGCGCAAGCACGGCAATGTCACCGGCGGCTATGCCTTCGCCATGGATGACACCGGGCATCCTATCTACGCCCCCGGCGCGGAGGCTGGCGACACACTGGCGGAACAGTTCGCCTGGGCCAACCAGGCGGCGTGGCAGCAGCGCGGTGCAGTGGCCTTTGCCGAGCGTCAGGTCGAGGATGACGCACAGCTCGGCGAGCCGGCGCTGCTGACCATGGTGCGGGAACCGGCCACCGGCTGGGTGATCGGCGTGGTCACGCCAAAGCGCAACGTATCGAGCATCTCCCAGGCCCTGACCCGCGACATCCTGCTGATCCTGCTTCCGGGACTGGCGCTGATCCTGGCGCTGGCCTGGCTGGCCGGCAAATCGCTGATCGCGCAGATCCATGAAACCACCCGGCAGATCGGCAACCTGGGCAACGGCGGTGGCAGCGCCCAGTTGAAGATCGTGCGCAATGACGAAATCGGCCAGTTGCGTGGTGCTGTGAATGACTACGCGAATGCACTGGGCAGCATGCTCTCGACGATCTCCGTGGAGTCGGCGAAGTTGCTCGAACAGTCCGGTGAAATTACCCGCCTGTCAGCGCTGATCGCCCAACGTTCCGATGCCCAGCGCGGCGACAACAGCCAGCTGGCTGCGGCGATCATCGAACTGGCTGCCAGCGCCAACGAAGTGGCGGCGAACACCGTGGACTGCTCGGAAACCGCGCAGGCCTCGCTGGAAGCGGCCCGTCACAGCGAAGCCATCGTCAACCAGAACGACCGCACCGTCGCCGGGCTGACCCAGGACATCAGCGGAGCGGCGCAGGCCATCGATGAACTGGGCAACGACATCCAGTCGATCAGCAATGTGCTGGAAGTGATCATGGCGATTTCCGCCCAGACCAACCTGCTGGCCCTGAATGCCGCCATCGAAGCGGCCCGGGCCGGAGAACAGGGTCGCGGCTTCGCCGTGGTCGCCGACGAAGTGCGCACCCTGGCGAGCAAGACCCAGGCGTCTGCGGACCAGATCCAGAGCATGATCGCCGACCTCGGCACAGCGTCCGACCTCGCAGTGACAACCATGGTCTCGGGCAAGGAAAGCACGTTGCAAGTGAGTGCCCAGTCGCAGCGGCTGATGTCGGCGCTGGGCAGCACGGCGAACGGTTTCGAGGACATTGCCCAGCGGGTCACGCAGATTGCTGCGGCGGCGAGTCAGCAGAGCCATGTGACCCAGGAAGTGACCGAGCTGGCGGTGCGCATTCAGGAAGCCAGCGATGAAAGCGCGCGGGACTCGACTACCTTGGCGCTGTTGAGCCAGGAGTTGCAGGCGTCGTCCAGTCGGTTGAATGCGTTGTGTAGCTGATGGCCTCATCGCCGGCAAGCCGGCTCCCACAAGGTTCTGGGCCAGCCACAGTATCTGTGCTCGACGCGGTCCCTGTGGGAGCTGGCCTTGCCAGCGATGAGGCCCGCAAGAACAACTCAGGCCAGCAAGATCGATGTCGAGGCGGATGGCCTCATCGTCGGCAATGCCGACTCCCACAGGGTTCCGGGCCAGCCACAACACCTGTGCTCGACGCGGTCTCTGGCCTGCTCTACCGCTCTCCCCTCGCCAGCACCGGCGCCTCATGCACCTCGACCTGCGCCGCTTCCAGCGCCTCGGCCAAAGCCCCCATCGGCTTGCGGTCGATGATCAGGCGGTCGATGCGCTCCAGCGGGAACACCTCGAACAGCGCCCGCCGGCCGAGCTTCGAAGAGTCGCAGATCACCGTCAGGTAGCGGGTCCTGGCGATCATGGCGCGGGTGATTTCCGCTTCCTCGATGGAGAAGTCGAAGGCACCGTCGGCGTTCAGCGCGCCGATGGTGACCACCGCATGCTCGGCATTGAAACGGGCGATCTGCTCCATGGCCAAGGCGCCGGTATTCTGCTCGGACTCCGGGCGATATTCGCCACCAATCACGAACACCCGATTGCCACTGGCGCCAATGCTCGAAGCCACTTGCAGCGAGTTGGTAATCACCGTGATCCGGCTTAAGCGCGCCAGCTCCCTGGCGAAGAACAGCGTTGTGGTGCCGGTATCGATCAGGATGCTGTCGCCGGGCGAATAGAGTCCGGCGGCATAGCGGGCCACCGCTCTTTTTTCCGCCGAGTGCTCGTTCATCCGCGTTTGAAAGGCGTTCTCGTGCTCGCCACTGGGCGGCAACGAAGCACCGCCGTGAAACTTGGTGACCTGGCCAAGTTCGGAAAGCTCGGCCAGGTCGCGCCGAATGGTTTCCTGGGACGTGCCGAGCAGGCGCGCCAGTTCATCGACCGAGATTCTCTCGCGCTGTCGCAGCATTTCCAGAATGTGTTGCCGTCTTTCGTTTGGGCGCATGGCTGGTCCTAAAACTGTTACCTGACCGCAACAAAGCCGTGCAGCCGTGTTACCGCTGCACACCCTTGATGCAAAACAGAAAAATCCATTCGACACGATGGCGCTGGACGCCTTGAAAACTGCGGGATTGCCCTGGCAAGCCGACAGCCCCGGGTACCCGGCCTGTCGCGGATTATAGCCAAAACAGTCAAAAAAACTGCCCGAACCAATCATTCCTTACGGTCAAACCCACATAAAATCCTCAAAATGGCACACAAAGTGGACCTGCCATTGGCACATCCAGAGTGACCCAGGCCCTGACGGGCCGGGTGGGTGAGGGATAACAAACAGAAAAGTACGTTTTCCGTTTCGGGAAACGCCCTTCGGAAAATCTTGCGTCGGCAAACCGTGCGCCAAACAAGACTAGGGTGATGAAGATGGCTGAGTTTGGAAATTTCGTAATTTACTTGATCATGTGCGGCGCAATCATCGGCGCACTGGCGTCGGTGATAAAACCGCAAAGCGGGTTGGGCAAGGAGTTCGTCAACGGCATTCATTCGATCGGTCCGGTGTTTCTCGCCCAGGCCGGCATCATGATTTCCATTCCCTATCTGTCCAAGCTGATCACCATCGTGCTCGGTCCGTACTTCGCCGCCGTCGGCTCGGACGTGTCGATCGCCGCACTGTCGATCATCGCCGTGGACATGGGCGGCTACCAGTTGGCCGATGCCCTGACCGCGAACCGCGACATGTGGATCGCCGCGATGATCGTCGGCTACACCTCGGGGGCGACCATCGTCTACCTGATTCCGGTCGGTCTGATGATGCTCGAACGCAAGGACCACAAGTACCTGGCACTCGGCGCCATGGCCGGGCTGATCAGCATTCCCTTCGCAGTGCTCGCCGCGCTGATGATGATCACCGCCTTCAACTTGCCGGTGCGCGACATCGTGTCGACCAACTCGGAGGCGGTGCACCTGCTGACCATCGACTTCATCGGCGCGCTCAAGTTGCTCGCGCCGCTGTTCATCTTCTGCTTCCTGCTCGCCGCCGGCCTGCGCTACCGCGCCACCATGATGGTCAACGGCTTTCTGGTGTTCGGCAAACTGATGGACGCCTTCATCAAGATCATCCTCGCGCTGGCGATCGTCGAGCACTTCACCGGCCTGTTCAGCAAGACCATCGGCTGGGGCTTCGACCCGATGTTCGCCGACCAGAAGGAGCTGTTCCGCGCCATCGAGATCGCCGGCTACATCGGCATCATGCTCGCCGGCACCTTCCCCATCTGCTACCTGTTCAACCGCTACTGCCGTCGCCCGATGGAAGTGCTGGGCAAGCAGCTCGGCCTGTCCGCAGCGGGCGCGGCGGCCTTCGTCATGGTCCTGGCCAACATCATCGCCGTGTACCACATGTTCAAGAACCTCAACGCCCGGGACAAGGTGCTGTGCGTGGCCATGGGCGTCTGCGCCCAGGCCACCATCGGCGACCACCTGGCCTTCACCGCCAACTTCCAGCCGTCGCTGATCATGCCGATCCTCCTGGCCAAGCTGCTCGGCGGCCTGCTGGCGGTGTTCATCGCGGTGAAGATCTCCGTCCCGGCGGCGAACCGCTACGAAGCCCAGGAGCAGCCCGAAGCCGCCTCCCCCGCCCAGTTGCAGACCGCTTGATTCACCGGGGAGCACGGCTCCCCGTCTATCCGTAAAAAGAGGAATGTATGCGTAAAATCTTTCTTGCCTGCCCCTACAGCCATGCCGACGCCAACGTCACCCATGAGCGCTTCCTGAAGTGCAACGAGGTCGCCGCCGCCATCGTCGAATCGGGCAACGCGGTGTACAGCCAGGTGTCCATGTCCCACCCGATCAACCTGGCGTTCAAGGGCAAGGACAGCGCCGCGATCGGCAAGCTGTGGGGCCCGGTGGATGCGTTCTTCATGGAGTCGCTGGAAGAACTGATCATCCTCGACCTGCCGGGCTGGGACATCAGCTCGGGGATCAAGCGGGAAATCGAGTTCTTCGAGCAGAAGGGTCGCAAGGTCAGCCTGTGGTCCGAGGTTTCGGCGCAGTTCGTCTGATAGTGCAACCAGCCTCCCGGCCAGGCCGGGAGGTTTCTTTACGGCAGCAACGTCCGCAGCGCCCCCGTCACCACGATGGCGAACAGCACCACCGGCAGGATCGAGTAGCGTGAGGCGGCATACACCGTCAGCGCCAGGGCAATCAGGTCGGCCGGATGGCCGCTGACGAATTTCGGCGCAATCACCGCAATCAGCACGCAGCCCGGCGCGGCGTCGAGCACCTGGGTCAGTTGTGGTCCCAGGGTGCGATTGCGTAGCAGCAGGAAGCCCAGGGCGCGAGTCAGGTAGGTGACCATGGCCATGCCGAGAATGGTGGTCAAGGTGGCGATATCGATCATGGCCGGGCCCACAGATAGGCGCCGACCAGTCCGGCCACGGTGCCGGCGAGCACGTACCAGCCACCGGGAATCAGCAGGTAGAACAGCGCCGCCGTGATCAGGCTGAACAGCCAGGGCAGCGCCGCCTGCACGCCCTTCCACATCCCCCGCAACAACACCAGGAAGACCGCGGCGAAAGCCATGTCGAAGCCATAGCCGTGCAGGTCACCGAGCATTGGCCCGGCCAGCGCGCCCAGGCTGGTGAAGCCGACCCAGGTGACCCACAGGCACAGTGCCACGCCAATGAAATAGCGCAGGCTCAAGCGCCCGCGCTGACGCGCATCGGCCAGGCCCATGGCCCAGCTTTCGTCGCACATGAAGAACAGCGCGCCCAGCGCTTTGGGCAGCGGCAGGTGGCGCAGGTACGGGGCCAGGGTCGCGCCCATCAGCAGGTGGCGGCTGTTGACCAGCAGGGTCATGGCGACGATCACCAGGATCGCCGGCGGCGAGGACCACAGCTCGATGGCGGCGAATTCCGAGCCACCGCCGAAGTTGAGACCGGTCATCAGCGCCACGGCACCGGGGCCAAGCTGGTGTTGCGAAGCCTGGGCGCCAAGCACCAGGGCGAAGGGGACGAAGCCCAGCAGCACCGGTATGGCAGCCAGGGCGCCGCGGCGCAGTTCGTTGTCCGGGGCGGTGTTCAGTACGGGGTCAAGGGCATTCATGTTCGTTTCTCAATTAATGAGACCTTATCCAACAAAAGAGGTGACGGGTCTGGCGTCATCGCTGCATAGGTATCTACACATCTCTATCAGGTACAACACGGCCCCCTGTGGGAGCGGCTGTTAGCCGCGATCGGCGGCGAAGCCGTCGTAAAACCTAAGTCCCAGATCTGCCTGACACACCGAGGGCACCGGTTTTGTGGCCGCTTCGCGCCCAATCGCGGCTAACAGCCGCTCCCACAGGTACTCGGCGGC
>Ga0222427_100686_pt1 | contig 36160 bp, 22 predicted proteins | sample 2B20Ametagenome_FD_182890 | JGI IMG/M metagenome (GOLD analysis project Ga0222427, IMG submission 182890) | Enriched microbial communities from leaf-cutter ant dump, University of Wisconsin, Madison, United States - 2B20A (version 2) | ecosystem: Environmental > Terrestrial > Nest > Insects nest...
ATCCTAAAGAATTTACTGTAACAATTACGGGTTTTCTTGTATTTGGAAGGTTTTCGCATACCCCATCTCCGCTTACGCTCACATAATAGGTTGTGGTAATTGTCGGAGAAGGGCTGTATGATGCTCCCGTACTTAATGATGTCGTTACAGTCTGATCCGCATACCATCTAAAGACAGGAGTTGTCACCGTAGCAGAAGAGGCTGTCAATGAAGCTGAAGAGCCTGAACAGATTGCAGCATCGGCCGCAGTTATATCCGAAGCCAATCCTAAAGAGTTTACTGTAACAATTACGGGTTTTCTGGTATTTGGAAGATTCTCGCATACACCGTCTCCGCTTACACTCACATAATACGTCGTGGTAATTGTCGGAGAAGGACTGTATGATGCTCCAGTGCTTAATGCTGTCGTTACAGTCTGATCGGCATACCATCTAAAGACAGGAGTTGTCACTGTAGCAGAAGAGGCTGTTAATGAAGCTGAAGAGCCTGAACAGATTGCAGCATCGGCTGCAGTTATATCCGAAGCCAATCCAAGAGAATTTACCGTGACAGTTACCGCTTTTCTGGTATTCGGAAGGTTTTCGCACACTCCATCTCCGCTTACGCTCACATAATAGGTTGTGGTAATTGTCGGAGAAGGATTGTAAGAAGCTCCAGTGCTTAAAACTGTCGTCGTAGTCTGATCGGCATACCATCTAAAGACAGGAGTTGTCACCGTAGCGGAAGAAGCTGTAAGAGATGCAGAAGAGCCGGAACAGATTGTAGCATCGGCTACAGTTATGTCTGAAGCCAATCCCAAAGAATTTACTGTTACGGTAACTAATTGTCTTGTACCTGGAAGATTTTCGCATACGCCGTCTCCGCTTACACTCACATAATAAGTTGTGGTAGCTGTTGGTGAAGGATTGTATGATGCTCCCGTACTTAATGCTGTAGTTGTGGTCTGATCGGCATACCAAGTGAAAACTGGCGTTGTCACCGTAGCAGAAGAGGCTGTCAAAGAAGCCGAAGAGCCGGAACAGATTGTAGCGTCGGCTGCAGTTATGTCTGAAGCCAATCCTAAAGAATTTACTGTTACGGTCACTGCTTTTCTCGTATTGATAGCATTATCACAAAAATCAGTTCCTCTTACACTGACATAATAAGTTGTAGTTATTGTTGGCGTAGGGTCATAATAGTCTCCAACAAAAAGTGGATTTGTTGAGGTTTGACTCTCATACCAGATAAATACAGGACTATCAATTGCAGATGTAGCAATTAACAACGCTGTATCACCAGCGCAAATTGTCTGATCTAAAGTGTTAATATCTGCCGCAGTTGCCAACGGATTCATTGAAATTGTTACTGCTTTTCTAGTATTAGGCGCATTCTCGCAAACCCCAGTTCCACTTACACTAACATAATAAGTTGTTGTTACTGTTGGCGAAGGACTATATGAAGCTCCTGTACTTAAAACTGTCGTTGTAGTCTGATCGGCATACCATCTAAATATCGGTGATGTAACTGTAGTTGAAGAAGCTGTAAGAGCAGCTGCTTGTCCTGGACAAGTGATGGCGTCTAATGCTGTAATATCTGATGCCTGTCCTAGCGGATTTACATTAGCAGTTACTGCTTTCCTTGTGTTTGGAAGATTCTCACACATTCCTGTTCCGCTTACACTTACATAATAAGTTGTGGTAGTTAATGGTGAAACATTATAAGACGGTCCTGTATTAAGAACTGTTGTAGAGGTCTGATCGGCATACCATCTAAAAACAGGACTTATTACATTAGATGATGAAGCTGTCAGCAAAACTGATGAACCGTTACAAATTGTTTGATTATTAGCAGTTAAATCGAATTGTGTAGCTAATGGAGTTACATTGACTACTACTGGTTTTCTAGTATTGATGGCATTTTCGCAAACTCCATCGCCGCTTACACTTACATAATAAGTTGTGGTAACTGTTGGAGAAGGATTATACAAAGCACCAGTACTTAAAACCGTGGTTGTCGTCTGATCGGCATACCATCTGAAAACAGGTGTTGTAACTGTAGATGAACTAGCCGTTAAAGACACAGCCGATCCTAAACAAATTGTAGCATCAGAAGCTGTAATATCGGTAGCTAACCCCAAAGTATTAACTGTTACTAAAATTGTTTTTCTTGCATTTGGATCATTTTCGCATACTGCATCTCCTTTAACACTTACATAATATGTTGTAGTTACTGAAGGAGAAACATTGTAAGATGCTCCAGTATGTAGAACAGTAGAAGTTGTTTGATCTGTATACCACGTAAATACAGGATTAATTACAGTAACAGAGCTTACACTTAATGCTGCAGTGTCTTCTGGACAAATATCTGTATCAGTTCCTGTAATATCGGCAGCTGTTGCAGGTGCATTAACATTAACAGTTACTGTTCTGGTTGTCGATGCAGATGGACAACCACTAGATCCATTTACCGTATAGGTAATTATTGCAGTCCCTGTATCAATACCAGTTATTACACCGTTTGCATCTACAGAAGCAACTCCGGAATTATTTGTACTCCAAATTCCACCAGAATCTCCATCGGTGGTAAATGCTGTTGTTTCCCCAACGCAGACATTTTGGTTTCCAGACAAAGTTCCTGGATTAGATTCAATGATATTTACTGATATTAGTGAAGGAACTACGGCACAGCTCCCTACTTGTAATGCTGTATATCTAATTGTCGTCGTACCACGAGACACTCCTGTCACAACACCAGTACTTACATCAACAACTGCTATAGCGGGATTATTACTTAACCATACACCTCCAGGCGGCCCATCTGTAGTAAAAGCAGACGTTCCTCCAACACAAATATTCTGATTACCAGATAAATTACCAGATTCAGGAGCATCTTCAATGGTAATAATTCGAGTTGCAGCTACATTTGCACAGCTCCCAGTTCCAATTGCTGTATACGTTATTGTTACTGTACCTGGCATTATTCCTGTTACGATTCCACTACTATCAACAGTAGCTATTGTTGGATCACTGCTTGACCAAATACCTCCTGCATCTCCATCTGTAGTATAAGATACGGCTGTTCCTTGGCAAATACTTTGCGATCCAGATAAAGTTCCGGGATTTGGTGGCGCTGTTACTGTTAAAGCAACTGGTGTTCTAACAGAACTTGTACAAGTACTGTTATTTCCTTGAGCATAATAAGTTATTGTTCCTACTGTACTTAAAACCGGAGAAGCTACAATATTTCCGCCTAAAGCAGCATCGTACCAAACAACCGTTTGACCCGTTGGAACACTAGCTGTTGCTGTTAACGTTATTGGAAAACATCCCTCACTAACTGTTGTAGTATTTACTGGTATACTTGCAGCTGTCAAAGTAATCAAAGCACTATTTGAAATATTTCCTTGAGCATCTCTCCCTAAATAAGCAATCGGTGTCGGATTTATGACACTAGCAGACACTGGCTCAAAACTTATTAGTCCAGCTGAATTCGCTTTCCAAACACCTTCTCCGGGAATAGTTATTCCAACAATATCTCCAAAACCATCTATAATAAGATTAGTTCCTGTACCAGGATCAACAAAACCTACTGTTTCTGGCACTATTGTATTACCTGTAGTATCATTTGCAAGAACATTTATAAATCCAGAAGAAGTTCCAACATTAAAACACGCAAAATCAGGTGTTGCAGCTGGAAGACCAATTGCATAATCTTCTACCTCACCATCAATAAAAGAGCTTCCAGAATCTGAAGTTGTTATTGCTTCTGTTGTCACTCTCACCCTAAGATAAGTATGTGCATGGCCAGCTGTATTAGTTAAAGCAACATTATTCCAAGTAAGATTAACCGTTCCTGATAAAGTACCAGCAGGAGATGTAGCTGTAGTCCCTTCAGATGCTTGAAAAACACCATCGTTATTCCAATCAATCCAAGCTGCATAATTTGCTGGTAGTCCACTATTATTATTAAAATTTGCTGCAATTGTATAACTACTTATAGTCTGACCATTATTTGTTAATGGCGGAATAACCTGAACACCATCATCATCAATAGAAGCATCGGCCAAAACAGAAGGAAGTCCGTCAGGTTCAGCAAAATTAGTATCTCCTAACGAAAGAGTTCCTACAACACCATGTGAAGCTCCGCCAGAAGCTAAAAGCGTTTTATAACTATCTGGCGCATCCCCAAAATCAGAACTGATTGTGATTACTATTGGGCTTAATCCTGAAGCTTGCACATTAGCCTGTCCAGTAACACTCCAAATACCAGTCATTAGAAAAAAATCTGTAACGTGCGTAGTAGCTAACGGAGGTGTAAATAAAACTTGATGATTCAAATCGTCTGGCGTTCCCGGTCCTCCATTTACTGTTTGTCTTCTAATGGTCATTGTACTAGGAAGATTCGTTCCCGCTGTTGTTCCTAGTGAATTAGTAATTAAATTTCTCCAACTATGGTTTGCTCCTATATTAATACTTTGATTAATAAGCTGTGCATTCCCTGTACTAACAGTATTGCCATAAGGCACAAAAGTATTTCCATTATAACCAAAAAAGGCTACCCATTCTGCGTTTCCATTTGGAGTTCCATGAACTCCATCAATATCCAAAGCAAGAAAGTTTATACTTTCAATAGGTCGATCAAAATAAATTCTAAAACCAATACTTGCAGTACAGTTATTTCCCATTCCGTTGTCTGCATTCAACGTATTTGCCATTTGAATTTTTGTAAAATTAGTTGGTGTCTTATCTCCAACATAGGCAGGAAGCGTAATTCCTGTAAACAATCCTCCAATATCTGGACCTGCAGTTCCTGAGCCAGAAGCACCAGTAGAATGTGTTGCACCGCCAGTTGTTATAAGTTCTGCTTTTACAATAGTACCATCTGGCAACCTTTTACCGTTTGGCATCGAACTTAAAATATCGGCAATAGAAAAGCTATAATTTGTTTGCGCTGATGCACTTGTCACCAACAGCAAAGTAATAAATACCAAAATGATTGTAATTTTATTTTTCATTATCTCTAAATTTTAATGATAATAATATTTCTCTTTTATGATAGTCTTTAGTCGTCACAAAGCCGTAATAATAAATTCGCTTCGTCTATTGGCTTGATGTTCTTCTTCGGTACATTTTACACCATCAGCACATTTATTAACCAATTGGTTTTCTCCGTATCCTTTGCCGGTTAATCGGTTTGGAGCAATTCCATTTTTAACTAGCCATTGAATAGTCGATTTGGCTCTTCGATCAGATAAAGCATCATTGTATTGGTGCGAAGCTCTACTATCTGTATGCGAACGAACATCTATTTTCATATTAGGATAATCGTTCATAACAGCTAGGATTTTTTCGAGATCTAATGCCGCTTCTCTTCTAATATCGGATTTGTCTAAATCAAAATAAATCATTTTGATGCCAAAGCATTTTCCTAAATCATCACCCACAGTAACCTTGCAGGTTGATTTTTCTAATTGAATCGGAAGAGTCGTTTTTCCACTTTCTGTTCCAATGGTTACATTTACTTCTTTTGTAGTATATTCTGGTTTTTCTGCTCTTACAAAATACATCTTTCCGCATTCTACAGAAAAAGTGTATTTACCAGATGCATCTGAAATTGTGGAATTTTTGAGTGACATATCGCTGCCAAATAATGATACTTTAGTACCTGAGAGAACAGCTCCTGTTTCGGCATCTGTAATAATTCCTTCAAGTTCTTGAATACATTTTAGCCTTTTGGTTTCTAAAAATTTATAAATATCATCCGATCCTTGTCCTCCGTCTTTATTAGAAGAGAAAAAACCTCTTCTCGTTTCGGGATTAATTATATAAGCAAAATCATCTTTAGGAGAATTAACATCTGATCCCACATTCTGGACATTACTTATTTTTCCAGTATTGTCAATGCTTGCAACAAAAACATCTAAACCTCCAAGACCTGGATATCCATCAGAAGCAAAATAAATTTCGTTTTCAGAAGTCACATAAGGAAAAGTTTCCTTTCCTTCCGTATTAATCGCATTTCCAAGATTTTCTGGTGTACCATAACCTCCATTCGGGTTTATGCTGACCTTATACAAATCCGACTGCCCAATAGATCCTGGCATATCAGAAGCAAAATAGAGTGTTTTTTCATCTGGGCTTAAAGCAGGATGTGCCGTACTGTAATTATCACTATTGAAAGGAAGTTCTGCTATATTGGTCCATTTATTATCTTTTCCAAGTTCAGCTTTGTAAAGTTTGATTAAAGTAGTCTTATTGTCGTCTTTGCCTTTTTTTCCGTTGATATAATTATTTCTGGTAAAATAAACCGTCTTGCCATCTTTAGTAAAAACTGGTGAAGCCTCATGAAATTTAGTATTAATGGCCGATTTAAATTTATTTACTTTTGATGCTCCTCCTGTAGAAGGGTCAAGATCTGCATCATAAATATTAGTAAAATATTCTCCTGTCCATGTATGTTTTCGTTTTACAAAATTTCCTGTATCGCGAGCAGAAGCAAAATAAAGTTTATTGTTATAGACAAATGAACCATAATCAGAGTATTTACTGTTCACCCCTGCATCTTCTATTTTATATCTTCCAGAATTTGCTTTTATCTGATCTAAGTAGTTGAGGTTTTCTTTATATATCTTTCCTCTGCTGTCATTTTTTGATTTAGCATTAAATTCATCCAGATATTTATTAGCTTCAGCAATTTGTCCTGTCGATTTCAGACATTGTGCATATCGATAATAATATTCTGGTTCAACACTTGTGTTCATTGCAAATAGTTCTTTGTACCATTTTGCTGCGCTTTCAAATTCTGAATTAAAATAATAGGCGTTTCCTAGTTTTTTAAACATATCTTCAGATTTGTAGCCTTTATTAGCCACTTTTTCGAATGTTTTTATAGCATCGATATAAGCATAATTGTCATATTTCTTGTCTCCAGAGTTGACTTTTGTCTGTTGTGCATAACCGCTAAACGAAAAAGAAGTAATACTTATAAGAAGTAGTATAGTTTTTTTCATGATACCCTATTTTTAGAAGAAACGAGGAGTTGTAATTCTGCTTTTGTTTGAGAAGAATTCATAGCGCAGAAAAATTTCGTGAGAGCCTGAATTGTAGTTTCTTAATCTGGTTGTTTCATTATCATATCCATAACCAATATATAATCCGTCGGTAATCTGAAATCCTGCCATTGCACTTATCGCGGCATCCCATCGATAAGCAACTCCTAGAGTGAGTTTTTCAAAGAATAAAAAATTGGCAGAAACATCTACTTGAAGCGGTGCCCCTTCAACCATTTTAGTCAAAAGTGCAGGTTTAAACTTTACTTCTTGAGAAAAATCAAAAACATAACCTCCAATCAAATAATAATTAATTTTGTCTTTGTAAATCGCGACATCATTATCATTATAACGATTGGTTTGGATAAAATTTGGAACCGAAAAACCGATATAAGCTTTCTTAGAATGCCAATAAATTCCAGCTCCGACATTAGGAGAAAAATCATTATCCAGATTTTGAAATTGTGGATCTCCAGCCGTTTCTGGATTTAGTTTCGTAACATCGAGATTAAAAATATCTGCCGTCCCTTTTATACCAAAAGAGAGCTTCCAAGTTTCTGAAGTTGGAATTGTATAAGAAAGATCAACAGAAAATTGATTTTCTGTTGTAGGTCCGATTTTATCGTTTACTAAAGATACACCAAGACCAATATTGCTATTATTAATCGGGGTATTTACAGAAACACTATTAGTTTTAGGCGCACCATCCAACCCAACCCATTGATCTCGATGCAAAGCAAAAATGCTTAAAACACCACGAGAACCAGCATATGCAGGATTTATATTTATAGTGTTGTACATGTATTGCGTATACTGTGCATCTTGTTGCGCATAACCAATACAATACCCTAATAGAACGATACAAAGAAGTAGTTTTTTGCTCATTTTCTAATTTTTTAAATATTTAACTTAAGGACATGACAAGTCTGTTAGAGGAACTTTTGCTCCTTAACATTTTTTGCATTACTAATAGAATTTCGAGATTAGCAGATACTGTAAATGAGGTATCTTAAATCTTAACGACTGTAAATAATTAAACTTAAGAGTATAAAAATCTGGTGGAAAAATTTAAAGCGTAACACTTTAATTAAATGGCTGTTAAATGGTCTGGCTGATAAAGATTCAGAGTTTGAATCGTAGAAAATACCGAATGACTAAAAAAACAGATTTAGGAAGAAAAAAAAATGCATTATAGTTTAAAAAAAACTATCGCAATTTTATTGGTTTTCATGGCATAGAATAAAATAAAGCATAAAGCTATTTTTACCAGCTTAATTTATTGATCAGATAAATTAGGCTTTTGCATTCTCATACATTTCTTTTAAAATGAGAATTGGTTAATATTTAGTCTAAATTCTTTTCTAAAATTATATGGAGTTTAATTGGTAATCAATAAAAGCTTAATTTCTTACATAACAAAACACATAATAGTATTAAACGCCTTACAAAAATATATAAAATATATTGATATTCAATATTTTAACATTTTTATTTCAATTAAATAAAACTATTTAATTTCCTACAAAACTATAAACACTATTCAATTCAGATGTTTCAAAATAAGTATTTCATGTTTCATTTTATAAAATGAAACAATATTTAACGAAAATTAGTACATATTTCATTATTTACTAATAAGTTGATTTTCAATAACTTTCAAACCGCCTTTTGAGATTATATTTAAACCGGACTACTCAGAATATAAAAAGTGGTACATTTTGATGATACAGCAAAACGATACTTTTGACTAAAAATCATAAAGCATCAAAATAAGAAATGAACAAGGAAATAAGAAATGACTGGAGCAGAGAAGAAATTCAAGCCATTTACGATCAGCCATTATTAGAATTAGTTTATCAGGCTGCAACTATACACCGCAATTGGCATAAACCTTCAGAAATACAAGTTTGCACTTTACTTTCTGTAAAAACAGGTGGTTGTCCTGAAGATTGTTCGTATTGCGGACAAGCAGCACGTTATCATACCGATATTAAAGTTCAGGCACTTCTACCTACAGAAACTGTGCTTGAACACGCACAAAAAGCAAAAGATGGAGGTTCTTCCCGTTTTTGTATGGCTGCCGCTTGGCGCGAAGTACGTGATAATAAAGATTTTGATCGTGTTATCGAAATGGTAAAAGGAGTTAACGATTTAGGATTGGAAGTTTGCTGCACATTAGGAATGCTTACCGAAGAGCAAGCAATAAGACTTGAAGAAGCAGGTTTATATGCCTATAATCATAATTTGGACACTTCAGAAAGTTATTACGATGAGATTATCAGTACCCGAAAATTTGGTCAGCGTCTTGATACTATAAATAATGTTAGAAAAGCAGGTATTACGGTTTGTTCTGGCGGAATCATTGGTTTGGGCGAAACTCCTGCTGATCGTGTTTCTATGTTAGCCACATTAGCCACAATGCCTGTTCATCCAGAATCTGTTCCTGTAAATGCATTAGCAAGAGTAAAAGGAACACCATTAGAAAATAATCCGAAAGTACCTCTTTGGGACATGGTTAGAATGATTGCTACAGCGCGTATTATTATGCCAGCATCTGTTGTTCGTTTAAGTGCAGGAAGAATTGAAATGACCGAAGAAGAACAAGCTTGGTGCTTTATGGCTGGTGCCAATTCTATTTTTACAGGAGAACGCGAAACTTTATTAGTAACTCCAAATCCAGGACTATCAGAAGATATGCAAATGTTTCAAAATCTTGGACTGAAACCTTTAGTTAAAGAAGCTAAAAGTGCTTGTTCGGTAATTTAATAGATTGATTCTTTAAATCATATTAATACAAATAAAAAAGAGACTATTGAAGTCTCTTTTTTATATTTTGTTCAGTAATTCTATAAACTTTTTAGTTTTATAACTTTTTACTGAACAGCTTTTTTAATACTCATAAACATTATTAATTAAATTGTTCATTAAACTGCGAAATCATTAATTCTGGTTTGCTAATAGAATATTTAACAAAGATAGTGTCTCCCTCATTCACTTTTTGATATGATGTAAAACCATCAATACCTACATACTCTTTATTATCAACTTTATATTTAACTCTAATATGATTACCCTTTTGTACAGATTTTTTAATAACTACACCTTTGGTAAATTTATAATTTTGATTAATAAAATCAATATTTTCTAGCTCCTGTTGCCTTAAGTTAGTTGCTATAAAATAAACTCCAAAAAACATCAGCCCGATCACTCCAAATACTTTTAACTTATCTTTCATCATTACTATTATTTATTAAAAACTAGCACTTCAAAGTACTCCCTAAAATGCACGCATTGCAAAAAAATACTTTAGTTGAACTTTTAACAGGGTAAGGCAAAGATATAACAGAAGTAATTTTATATGCATTCTAAATCTTTATTGGTAATTTTACAATGAAAGAAGAAAAACAAAATATGTATAAAAAAGCCCTTAATCCTTTAATTGATAATGCTACTGTTATTTTAATTATGGGCACTATGGCTGGCGAACAATCTATTGCAAAACAGCAATACTATGCCAATAAAGGAAATCTCTTCTGGAAAATTATGTTTGCTATTTTTGAAGAAGAATTTAGCACCTCTTATGAAGATCGAAGAGCACTAGTAACAAAATATAAAATTGGTCTTTGGAATGTTTTACAAAGCTGTAAAAGAGAAGGAAGCAGTGATGCTGCAATTACCGAAGAAACGATAAATGATTTTGAAAGCCTACACAAACAATTTCCTAATATAAAATATGTGTTTTTTGAAAGCAAAGCTGCTACAAAGTATTTTCAGAAACATACTAATCTGCAAGAAGGAATTACTTACGCAACTCTTCCCTCCACTAGCGGCTTAAATGCTGGTTTAACAAGAGCAGAAAAAATGGAAGAATGGAAAGCTGTATCCAAAATAGCACTTTCTAAATAGGTTGAAAACTAATTACCTGTTTCTCATAATATAAAACAGTATTTCTTCTTCCAATTCCCTTGACAGATTTTCGAACTTCATTCGACGTCGGTAATTTTTTTCACTTTTGCCTCTATAAAGTTCCGTTTTCGCGGTACTTATACAATAAGCATCGCATATAACCTTAAATTTCTCATCGAGTATATACAACTCTTTCATCGAATCGAAGTATGCTGCAAATTTAACATTATATAATTCGTCAGGAATAGCGGCCATAGGTTGGGTTAGATTTAAATTAATACTGAATTTTACCTTAAAAGGTTCAAACAATTAATTTTAAGTATTGTACATTTTTAATCTAGTTCTCTCTCCGCACATCTTGCATCGAAAAGATATTTAAAATTAAAATGAAAAACCTTAATCCTTTTATCTGAACCTCTCGAAATGGTTTCAGATTATAATCTGAAACCAGAAATAGTAAAATGAACCCTCAGCCGTTAAAATGCAACAATGCAAAATCAGGTGTTTTTTACATCATAGACATAAATTTGCACCTCATCATCACTAGCTAGAATTCTGCGATCTGCAGCGCATTGTTGTCCAATATCTGTCTTAAAAGCTTCCATCATTGCATCTAAAGATTCGAAATAGAGATTGCCTACAAGAAACACATCAGAATGTCCTGTCAATGATATAACGGGTTCTTTGCTTATTTCATATTTTATTAATCCAGGAAGTTTTTTTGCCAACGGGATATGCACCTCAAAATAGTGTTTTTCAAACGAAGGAATATCTTTTGGTGTTTTGTAAATTACAGTCATTTTTGCCATAATCATTTTTTATTTAATATGTTAGAAAATTGTCTAATGTAAATTTAAATGCAATTACAGACTTGTCTCATATGTAAAATAGACATTCTTAAAGGCGTATTTGGACATCAACTTTTAGTATCTTTATGCAAAAAAAATAATGAAACAGCTTACCATCATAGTTCCTGAAGGAGATAATAATCTTTCTAGCATATCTGGCCCCTACGAAATCTTTACCAAAGCAAATGGTTTTGCTAAAATGAACGGCGGAAGAGAATTGTTTCAGATCCAGTTAGCTGGAATTTCTGAAAAAGTAGAATTTAATGGCGGGCTTTTTACCGTAAAGCCTCATACCTATATTTCGCAGATTGCTAAAACCGATCTTATTATAATTCCTTCCTTAAACCATAATTACAATCTTGCGCTTCAGCATAATGACGAACTCGTGCAATGGTTGCAAAAGCAATATAAAAAAGGGGCAGAAATTGCCACAATTTGTACAGGAGCATTTATGCTTGCGGCATCGGGACTTCTTGACGGAAAAAGTTGTTCGACACATTGGTCTGTCAGAGAAAATTTCTCAAAAATGTTTCCGCAAATCAATCTAAGGGTTGACGAATTAATTACAGACGAAAATGGAATTTATACCAATGGCGGTGCGTATTCTTTTCTTAACCTAATGGTTTATCTTATCGAAAAATATTACGGAAGAGCAACGGCAGTTTATTGTGCCAAAGTATTTCAGATTGAAATGAACCGAAACTCACAATCACAGTTTATTATTTTCTCGGGCCAAAAGAAACATGAAGATGAAATGGTTTTAGGCGCACAATCTTATATCGAAAATAATTTGGGCGAAAAATTATCAATGAGTGATCTTTCGATTAAGTTTAATGTAAGCAGAAGAAATTTTGATAGACGATTTATAAAAGCCACGGGAAACACGCCAAGCGAATACCTGCAAAGAGTAAAAATAGAAGCGGCTAAAAAAGCTTTTGAAACAGACCGTAAAACAGTAAATGAAGTAATGTACGAAGTGGGCTATTCTGATGTTAAAGCATTTCGAGATGCATTTAAAAGAATTACTGGAATTGCTCCAATCGAATACAAAAAGAAATATCACAAAGGCGCGGCATAATCTAGATTTAAAAATCAGTATCTATAAAAAAATCGGAGTCTAAATAGTTCTCCGATTTTTTTTATCTTTAATGTATTACTGATTTCTTCTTCTAAATTATTCGACATTAAGTTTTAATGCATATTCGTTAATTATCTTTTGCGTACTTAAATCTCGATCATAAACAGAATACCAACCTTGGTATTCATGAGGAGGATCTCCCACTAAATCGTCTCCCTGCTTCCAAATGCTCATATAAGATTTTGGTCTACCCTCGCCTCCCCAAGCCCAAAAATTGACTCCAGAAACTTGTGGTATAATTTGACTTAAAGCATAAATCTTTTCAAAAATAAAAGCATAATATTGATCTCTAACTTCAATTGAAGAATTGGCATCATAGCTGTTTTCATCTCTTGAAATTCCAAATTCTTCTAAAACGATTGGTTTATTCAATTTCTGAGCTGTTTTAACATGCTCCTCAATATATTTTTCTGCTTTTTCTAATGCAATCGGGTACGTTTCTTTCGCTTTAAGCGGATCAAACCATCCCCAATTTTGAACCCAAAGATGGAATGTACAATAATCAATGTTTTTGCTTTGATGATCAATCTCGAAATTCGTACCATTTTCAGGAGAAGGTGTGTTTCCTTCAGAACCTATAGAAACTAAATGTTTAGAATCTAATTTCTTGATAAATCCAGCTGTCTTATCAATCCATTTTCTGTAAGCTTCAATATTATTGCTTCCTTCTGGTTCGTTGGCCAATTGCCAAGCCATAATAGTTGGATCTTTTTTGTATGGAATTTTAGTGATCGAATTTACGCGAGAAATTACTTTTTTGATATGATTTTCAAACCATTTTTGAGCCGTTTCATTACTATAAAAACGTGCAGAATAATGCTGATATTTTCTCCAGTCGCCATTATCAGCAGGTGGAGGATATGGAATTGTTTCGTTTCGATTTGCCCAAGAAACGTATTGCGCAAAACCACCTGACCAAGGCCAAAAATTATTCAAACAAACAACTGCCGTCATGTTTCTTTTCTTCATTTCTGCTAATAGCAAATCGAGACCTTTCCAGAGTTCTTCATTGTAAATTCCAGGTTCTTTTTGCATTGTTGGCTGAACAGTCCACGGAGTTTCAAGATTACCTTCTGACGCTGCAATAATGCGAAGATTTTTAACTCCTAAATTATTCAAACGATCCAATTCGCGAATCAGTCTTGCTTTATCTGAAACAGCCAGATTCATTCCGTACCAAAAGTTTGTTCCTAGATAATGATACGGTTTTCCATCTTTAACCAATTTTCCATTTTGCACTTTCACAAAATCCTGAGCTTGTAAATTCAGCTGTGATAAAGCTAAAAACAACAGATATATTATTTTTTTCATCTTTTTACTTTACTTCAAATGATACTTTTTCTCCTGATACACTACTGCTTCCCACCCACAAATCAAATTTTCCTGCTTCCACTTTATTTTTCATGTCAATTCCATAAAAAGCAAGATCGCTAACTTTTAAATCAAATTGTACATTTTTACTTTCTCCAGCTTTCAATTCAATTCTTTTAAAAGCTTTCAATTCTTTAACTGGCAATGCAATAGATCCTGTAATATCTCTCACATAAAGTTGAACAACTTCAGTTCCGTCATAATTCCCAGTATTTTTTAATGAAAAGGAAATTTCAATTGTTTCCTCCTTTTTTAAAACTGATTTTGAAAGTGCTATTTTTCCATATTCGAATGTCGTATACGAAAGTCCAAATCCGAATGGGAATAAAGGTTCGTTGCCACTATCTAAATAATAAGATTTATTTCCAAGTGAAGTTTGAGAAGCTTCTATTGGAATGTTTTCTAAATTTAATTCACTTCCGTTTGCAGGACGACCTGTTTTTAAATGACTGTAATACATCGGAATCTGTCCCACATTTTTAGGAAACGTAATTGGCAGTTTTGCTGAAGGATTTACTTTTCCAAATAATAAATCTACAAGTGCTGGTCCGCCCATAGTTCCCGGATGCCAAGCATACAAAACAGCATTAGATTCTTTTACTTCTTTTTCTATTGTTAAAGGTCTTCCCGCTAAAATCACCGTAATTATTGGCGTTTTCGCTTTAGATAAAGTTGCTAAAAGTTGCGATTGCATTCCTTGTAAATTCAAATTAGAAAGACTGTGCGCTTCACCCGAAAGAATCGATTCTTCTCCTAAAAACAATAACACAACGTCAGCTTCTTTGGCGATTTTTCTAGCTTTATCAAATTCAGTAGAATCTTTGTCTCTTGAATATTTTAAAATTGGCTCATACAGAATCTTTACATTTTTTCCGTATTGGTCTCTTAAAGCTTGAAGCGGTGTAATGCTATGATTTTTATCTCCATCAAAAACCCAAGTTCCTAATTGATCATGAGACGCATCTGCTAACGGGCCAAAAACGGCAATGTTTTTAGGATTTTTAAGCGGTAAAACTTGAGCTTCATTCTTTAATAAAACTATCGATTCTTCCGCCGTTTTTTGAGCCATTTCTAAATGTTCTTTTTTATAAAAAACTGCATCCGTATTTCCTTTTACGTAAGGATTTTCAAAAAGACCTAACTTAAATTTTATTCTCAAAATATTACGAACAGCATCATTTATAGTCTCTATTTTGATTTTATTTTCCTTTAAAAGAGATTCTATAAAAGCAACGTAAGTACCGCTTACCATTTCCATATCTACTCCAGCATTTATGGCTTTTTGAGCAGCTTCTTTATTATCAGCACAAAAACCATGATCGACCATTTCTGTAATCGATGCCCAATCCGAAACTACAAAACCTTTAAAGTTCCATTCTTTTCGAAGCATTTGTTTTAAAAGGAATTCATTTCCAGAAGAAGGAATGCCGTCATTGGCATTAAAAGCAGTCATAATTGTGGCTAGATTGGCTTTTTTGACTGCTTCTTCAAACGGAACTAAATAGGTATTTCTAAATTGTCTTTCGGTTATATTGGTCGTATTATAATCGCGTCCTCCTTCTGCAGCTCCATATCCTGCAAAATGTTTGGCACAAGCTGCAATCGAAGTTGGGTCTGACAAATCTTTTCCCTGAAAACCTTTGACCATAGCAATTCCCATAACTGAAGTTAAGTAAGGATCTTCGCCACAGCTTTCTGCAATTCTTCCCCAACGAGGATCTCTCGCAATATCAATCATGGGAGCAAATGTCCAACGAATTCCCGTTTCAGATGCTTCTATTGCAGCAATTCGAGATGCTTTTTCTACCAAATCTGGATTAAAACTTGCCGCTTGTCCAAGCGGAATTGGAAATATAGTTTTAAAGCCATGAATTACATCGCGCCCAATAATAAGCGGAATTCCTAATCTGGTTTGTTCTACAGCTATTTTTTGTGCTTTATTGGCTATTTCAGGATTGGTAATACTTAAAACAGAACCTGCCATTCCTTGTTGGATAACTTTGTAATTGGTTTCCATATCATCAGCAGACAATTGATTCATTTGACCGATTTTTTCCTTTAAAGTCATTTTCTTTAAAAGAACATCAATCTTTTTTTCGATAGAAACATCAGAAACCTGAGCGCTTGTTTCTAATCCTGATAAGAGTAGAAACAGCGCTAAAATTTGTAGCTTTTTCATTTTGTAATTTATTTCATTAGAAAAACGCAGCGTACATTCCGAAACAGGCTAAAACAAGCAAAAGAGCTTGTATACGGAAGTTTTTGTACCAAACCACATTTTGCAAAGCGATAGTTTCTTCTATCCAAAGTGCTTTTGTCCAAGTGTTTTCTTTTACCTTTTTGTCTGATGGAGGAGCTGTTGTTAAACTCACTGTAACATTTACCAAAATACTTAGAACTAAAATAATTGGTGCCAACAATAAAAAGTGAAGTCCTAAATGCATTCCGAAAATATATTTTGCAGACATAATGATTATTGCAATAAACAATCCTGACATTAAACCACTGAAAGCTCCAATGGCATTAGAACGTTTCCAGAACAACCCTAAGAAAAATGTTCCTACAACTGGCGGTGCTAAATAGGATAATATCTCTTGATAATAGGCAATCAAAGAGTCAAATTTCCCTATGTAAGGCGCCCATAAAATAGCGATTATCAAGGTTACAACAGCTGTAATTTTCCCCACTCTAACTTTCTTTTCGCTTGACGCATTTTTATCAAATTTGCTGTAAAAATCCATTGTGAACAAAGTGGAAACCGAATTTAAAGTCGCGCTCAAAGCTGATGTTAAAGCCGAAATCATTGCTGAAAGAATAATTCCGATTAAACCAACTGGAAGCACTTTATTGATTAATCTTGGGTAAACTTGATCGGTATTGATTCCGTATTTTGATTTTAATTCGCTTCCGCTAATAATTTCATGCGGTAAATTCTCTACACCAAAAAGATTAATTCCTCTCGCAATTACTCCAGGAAAAATAAAAATGAAAAGCGTAAATAAATACAAAAATCCAACTAGTAAAACGCCTTTTCGTCCATGATCTATAGATTTTGCAGATAAAACACGCTGCACCATGACTTGATTGTTTCCCCAAAAATAGAAACCAAGAATCGGAATTCCAACCCACATTCCTAACCAAGGCACAGTGGGATCGTCCATTGGTCTAGTCAATTTCAGCCAGATTCCATCATGAAATTGCGCATAAAATGCATCCCAACCTCCAATGCTATCCATTGCAAAAAAAGCCAATAAAGTCGACCCAATTATTAAAATGAAAGCTTGAATCACTTCTGTATTAATAACAGACGAAAGTCCACCAATAATAGTATAACTTCCCGCAACTACGGCCATTCCGATAATAATCAGCATCATATTTGCTCCTGGAAAAATCATGTTGATGATTAAAGCTCCGGCATATAATGTAGCTGCGGCATCAAGAAAAATATTTCCGATAATGGTTATAAACGAAAAATAAGTTCTTGATCTCGCATCAAATCTTCTTTCCAAGAATTCTGGCATTGTAAAGATTCCCGATTTAATGTAAAACGGAAGAAAAAAGATGGCAAAGAAAACCATTACTAAAATCGAAATCCAATTGTAATTGAAAACAGCAATTCCGTTGATAAATCCTTCTCCTGAATTCCCCATTAAAGTGGAACTCGAAATACTGGCCGCAAAAAGCGATAATCCGACCATTGGCCATTTTAAATCTCTTCCTGCCAAAAAGTACGCATCTGAATCGCTTGATTTACTGTTTTTTAATCCCCACCAAACAATAAAGATGATGTATAAAACCAAGACAACTAAGTCAATTATATTTAAATTTATCATAATTACTGCTGGTATGTAGTGTAAAGAATAACGCTTTTGGCTGGAATAGAAACTTTAATGCTGTTTTCTTTCAAACTCATTTTTTCAAAAGGAATAGGAAAACCGTTTTTATCTACTGGGCGTTTACTTTCGCTATATAAATATTTATTGAGTTTCGATTTCAGTTTCAGTTTTTTAGCATCAATTGTAAAATTAGCTTCCTTGTCGCTATTGTTTGCAATTGCAATTGTTGCTTCTCCCGAAGCTGTAAATCCTGCAGTTGCACGTACTTTTTCGAAGTTTAAATTATCTAGTTTTACGATTTTCATATCGCTGGTAAAATAACGTGTCATTATCGACCAAGTATAAAACCACGGACGCAGATTTTCATCTTCTTTATTGTCCGTTAATTCCTTACCTAAACTATTAAACATTCCCCAGCGTTTCAATTGATATTTATCGCCTTTATCATCTTTGGTGTGCATAGCATCGTCTAAATCCCAAGCGATTACAGCATCAAATCCTGCATTCATTGCCTGAATTAAGGCATCTGCCATATCTACTCCATAATCGTAATCATAAACTGAAAGCTGACTGTCGACGCTGGTAAATTTATCTCCTAAATGTTCTTTTGAAGAAGGATCACCCTTTATTCCCAATTCTCCTAAAATAAAAGGCTTTTTATGAACTGAATCGGTAAATCGAACTAAGTCTCCAAATGTTTTTTGAAATTCTCCAGAACGAATACTTTCCTTTGAAGGATAATCGTGCGCATCATAAGCTGAAATTAAATTCGGAATTTGAAGCGCGGTCTGTTTTACCCAATCCAAACCTTTGTATTTTGATCTCGGATTATTAAATGAAGTTGCGTCTGGCCCAATGATCGAAATCTTTTTGTCTAAACCTGCTTTTTCAATAGATTTATGAAGCATTGTAATTCCTTGTTTCCATTGTTCGAAATCACCATCTGTTGTAGCCCAATCACCATTTGGTTCATTCACCAGATTGTAATATTTGATGCAAGTGTATTTTTTTACATTTAGCAAATGATTCAGATTTTTAACAATCAAATCAATCCATTTCTGATCGTTTGCACCGGTAAAACTATTTTGCAGATTCAAATGCGTGTCATGCACTTTATATGGCTGTCCCCATTCTCCTAAAATAACTGTTATTTTGTTTTTCTCACAATAATCTAAAAGTTTGTAAAGCGCATGCATTTGATCGCTTTCAAAATCAATAATCGGATTTCCAGAAGCATCAAATCCTTTTAGATATCTCCAGTTTGCCTGATCCATTACTCTGGCAATTTTCGGCTTAATGAATGAAACTCGGTCAAAAACCATTTTCCATTTTTCGTCGGTCATCAATTTCCCCCATTCCGAGCTTTCAGTATCAGCATGCGGATAGGCTGAAAATTCAATTCCATTTCCAATAAATTCATTCGAAATAATTTCGTTGGGATTTATAGAAACGACAGGAATGCTGTTTTGGCTTTGAGCCGAAAAACCAGTTAAAGCGCAAAACAGTAAAAAGCTATTTTGAATTTTCATTTTAAGAATCTTTTAAAGTTTGTAACAATTCATTGATGTCGCAAGTTGCTAAACCAACGTATTTATCAGCTGCGCCGTAATAAACATATAAAATATTATCGACAATCATATTACCTGTAGGAAAAACACAGCCTTTATAGAAACCTTCTATTTCATAATCATGTTCTGGTTCCATAATCCAATCTTCTAGTCTTGCCGTGACCTTTGTCGGATCTTCTAAATCCAAAAGTGCAACGCCTACTCTGTAATAACCGTTTCCACCGTTTTCAACTCCATGATAAATAAGCAACCATCCATCATCTGTACGTAAAGGCGGTGTACTTCCACCAATTTTTTCTTCCCAAGTTCCATTTCTGCCACTCAAAATAAGTGTGCTTTTTTCTTCCCAAACCATTAAATCATCCGAATAACGAAGCCAGATTGAAGGATAATCGCATCCATACTCTTCTCCAATCCATTGTTTTGGGCGGTGCAGCATAGCATATTTTCCGTTAATTTTTTCTGGGAACAAGATTACGTCACGATCATCTAAGTTTGAAGTCGTAATTCTTCCTAATCTTCTATAATTTTTAAAATCGGTTGTTACAGCCAAACCAGAATTTGCGATATTATGTTTGTAAACCGCTGGCGCATCTGGACCTGTTTCTGGAAGATTGATCACGTCGTGAGGAAATGTCCAATATCGTCCCGGAGGATAAGGTCTGTAGGCATAGGTAACATAATACTCGTTTCCGAATTTGATGATTCTCGGATCTTCTACCCCGCCCATATCCGGACCGTTACTGCTTGGTCCAAAAACAGGTTCGTCAGATTCTCTTTTAAAATTGATTCCATCTGTACTTGTTGCCAATCCCACACGGATATAATGATCCACATCATCTCCTGCTGCCCTGTAAAGCATATAAAAAGTTCCGTTTTCGTACCAGACTCCTGGATTACAAACAACGAGATTTTCCCAGTAATTATTAGGGTTTGGGCTTAAAACTGGATTTTGAGTGCACTTAATTAATTTCATTTTTAGATTTGTATTTTGGTTTTTATTTTACTGTTGTATTTGCTGCCAAGGTGTACATATCGGGCAGTTTTTTGCTAAAGATCATATTTGGACTTGCGTATAGCAGTTTAAAATTTGCCGCTGAACTATGTCCGTCAAACGGAGCATAAAAATGGCTTCCTTCGTGCAACGGATCATATTTGTTACGCCACATAACTACCATGCTTACTTTTTTTCCCGTGAGCGGAACGCTGATTTCGTTTGTCCAATAGGTATCATATGGAGCGCCATTTTTTACAATTCCTTCTACTCCTGTTTCTGTTACTCCACAAGGCTTTAATTTTTGCTGCGAAAGTGTTGCAAGGTTTCTCAAATTGGTGCTGAAGGCCGAAGTATTCGTTCCGTGATAACTGTCCCAACCAATAAAATCTACATAATTATCGCCTGGCCATCTGAAAAGAAAACTATCAACAGTTCCTTGTGAATCTAATTGAGGCGAAATAGCATAAATAAAGCTGTGAACGCCTTTTTTATTTTTCAGATAATCAATTGTATATTTCCATAAACTAATGAATTCTGTTTGCGTTGTAGCGCTCGAGCCCCACCAAGACCACGCTTGTGTGTGCTCGTGAAATGGACGAAAAACCATTGGAATTAATTTTCCGTTTTTATCTTTTAAATTGTTAGCAAAATCTGCTAGTTTATCCAGCCAAGAATTGAATTTTATATTTGTTGCGCTTCCGTCTGTCAAGATTTCTTTTGCAACAGTATTATTAGAATTGTCCCAACTATCTCCACCCGTTAAAGGATTGTTTAAATGGCAACAAGCTGTAATTACTTCACCTCTTTCTTTAGCTTCTTTTATTACTCGAATTCGGTCATTGTTTAAGGTTGAAGATGCACTTCTGTCATCCATAATTTCGGCTAAATCAACACTAAAAACTCCAGGATAATCTCCGCAGACGTCTTTAATATCCGATCTTCCTTGTTCAGTCATCCAATTTCTGCCATAAAGCAAATCATCGTGATGTCCGAACATTGTTCCTTTTTCTTGAATTCTCCATAAGTTAGAATACAACGCTTTGGTTTCTGCCGTTGCATTCGGGTCAGTTAATTGAAGTGTAACTGCTGTTGGATTTTCAGGTTCGTTATTATCTGAATCTTTTTTCTCATCGGCAGAACAGCCAACGCAAAATAGAGTCGTTAGTAATAAAAAGCTATATAATGATTTCATAATCGCGTTTTTAAGATTAATATTCGAAGTTGGTTAAGACCAAAAGCCCTTCAGCGGGAATAGTTTCTGTTTTATTCTTTTTTAAATCTAAAGTGATATTGGTCTGATTGGGAAGCATAGTGTGATCGCCTTCTAGTTTTAAATGGTCTTTAGCATAAACAAACTTTTTGACTTTATTTAAAACAGGCATATTTTGAGAAGTCAATTTAACTTTGGTTTCCTGATGCGAAACATTGACAATGGCAATCATATTTTTTCCTTCTTTTGAAACCGAAATTGCTTTTAAATTTGGATTTCCATCCACCGAAACCTGATGTACTTTAGCTCCTGAAGGCATATATTTTGTCAGTAAAGACCAAGCATAAAACCAAGGACGAACTTCTTCTTCGCTTTTGCCAAAATATTCTTCTCCCAAAATGTTCCAAAATCCCCAAACTTTGAGTTTGTTTTTCTGTTCTTTAGCATGCATCGCATCATCCAACATCCAAGCAACAGAACCAGAATAACCAGCATTTACAGTTTGAATCAATGCATCTGCCATATCAGAACCATATACATAATCGTAAACAAACATCTGAGAATCCTCAACTGAAGCGTATGGTTTCGCTTTGGCTCTTTCGATATTTTCATTCATCAAAGCTTCGTCTTGTTTTTCAACAAATTTGAACCCTATTTCGCCCATCACAATTGGTTTTCCTGTAGGAACTTCGTCTTTATAAGCTTTTAAAATTGAAGTATATTCACCTGAATTCACTGTAATTTTAGAAGGATACGTATGAATATCATAAACGCCAATGGCATGATCTAAATCTTTAACTGAATTAGAAATCCAATCTACTTTGTCTGCTTTCCAAATCGCTATATCTGGTCCCATTAAAGAGACTTTTTGGTTAAGATTTAAGGCTTCCAATTCTTTCCAAAAGAACTGTGCTGCATTTTTCCAGAGTTCATAATTTTCATCTGTAGCCGACCAAAATCCGTTAGGTTCATTGATCATGTTATAATATTTAATGCACGAGAAACCTTTTTTATTCACCAAAAAGTCAAGATACTGCGACGCTAATTTTAAATTGTTTTCAGAAATAGTATTCGTTTTACTATTTACCATACGATCTCCCCAATCGCCCAAAACCACTTTTACATTTCTGGACTGGCAATATTCTAGAATTGGGGCAATATTCTGGTAATTTTTAGTTTCGTTTAAAGTCCCATTTTCAATTACCGAAGTTGTATTAATCATGACTCTTATAAATTGGGGTTTCATAAAATCCAAACGATCATACAATTTCTGCCAGTCCGCTTTTGAAATGCTGAGCTGTTTCTCTCCATAATCTAATTGGTACGGATCCCACTGAACTCCGTTACCAATGTAATTTTCATTTATAATGGTATTGTTATCAACAGCAACAGTTGCGTCGGGCAAGGCCGAGCAACTGATTACTGCTGTCACTAACCAAAATGATACTGTAAGTTTTAAAACTATCTGTCTCATATAAGTGATTTACAATCTTTCTGCCTATTCTTTTTTGGTTACATCAATCCAAAAACGTCTTGGCTTTTTAACGAACTTGTCATAATCAGAATAAATCTTATCCCAATCATCTGTACCGTTCAAATTGAAGGCGAAAGCATTGTGTGCAATAGTTTTAGTACTGCCATTGCCAAGGTTTTCTGTGCCTGCATTTTCAAATGTTCCCACTTTGGTTGTACCATCAGCAAAAGTGAAAGTGATGGTTCCTGTAGCATAATTTCTCAACCATTTTCCTTCTCCTTCTGGAATTTGTCTATAGAATTTCTTTACATCTGTTTGAGGATCGCCGATATAAATAAAATCTGCGTATGCACCATCGGCTCCAGCTGTATTGGTTACTTTTCCGTAAGTATTTCCATCTTCTGTAATTCCTGTCATTTCAAAGATCAGCTGATTGTCTAATTCTTTATCTGGACCTAAAGTTGCTGACCAAATCCAAGGTTTGTCGGTCATTGCCAAAACTGCACCACCACCATATTCTGGTCCTGTACCTCCGTAAACAATTAAATTATCAATATCATAAGTACCTATAAGAGATTCTCTAAAAGAACTTGCTATAACAGTATATTTTCTAGACTTTCCAGTTGGAGATGTTACTGTTAATTCGGCACTGTTTTGTGCATTTTCAAAGTTTAAAGCCTCGCCTTCATTTACAGACGAATTCGCTCCGTAAGACAAAACCATTTCTTTAATTACGATATGACTCAAATCTGGGACAGCATCTACGTTAATGGCTAAATTGATTGTACCAGTCAGATCATCTACACGCACAATTGATGCATTTCCTACTTGGTTCTCAAATTTTATATCCAAAACATTGCGTTCATTATTCCACTTTCCTTCTTCAATATCTTCCAAAGGATCGTTCTGACAGCTTGTTTGCGCCAACGCAGTGACAACACACAAGAAGTATAGTATTCTTTTCATAATTGTATATTTTTAAAAATTATAATCCTGTGTTCAAATCAATTTCTGTCTGCGGAATCGGATAGAATGCAGCTTGTTCTGCTGTTATTCCAGCGGCTTCTGGCACTACTTGAGATATTTTATTGAAACGTCTCAAATCATAAAGACGATTTCCTTCAAAAGCTAATTCGAAAGCGCGTTCGTTTAAAACCGCTAACCTGAAATTATCCACGCTTAATCTAGGTGCTAAGTTTCCTAAACCTGCTCTGTTTCTAATTTGATTGATTAAGGCATAAGATTCTGGAGTTGGTCCAGCAGCTTCTGCATACGTAAGTGCTACTTCGCTAAAGCGAATTAAAAAAGGTTTGGTACTTGTTTTGTCTCCGATGAAATTTGGGTCAATATATTTTCGTGTAAACGGATATACAATTTTTCCAGGATATTGTGCAGAAACTACTCCCGAAGCATCATAAGTTGTGGTTACAAATAAGTCGGTTTTTCTCTTATCAGAATTATCAAAACTATTATAAAAGCCTGTCAAAGTTTGAAAAACACTCCATCCATCATGCGATTTTGTATAAGTATTATCTGGATTTTTCAGATAAATTGTAGCACCATCGATATATGGAATAAACAGTTTTGAAATTTTAGAATAATCTCCTTCTGTTGCTCCTGTTCTATCCATAGAAAGCAAAAAGATGTTTTCTTTTCCTAATGGTTTTTCAACATCATAAATACTCAACAGATTGTTTTCAAAACCATAAACACTTTGTCCTGTGATAACATCTCCAGCATTTTTTGCCGCCAATTGATACATTGTTGCCACATCTTTGTTCATCTCAGCATATTGCGGTACATTGTGTTCTTTTGAAGAAGCGATATACAAATATACCTTTGCCAATAATGCTTGCGCAGCCACTTTATCTGCACGACCTAAAGCTTGATTTATTTTTAAAAGTTCGATTGCTTTTTCGGCATCGGCAATAATAAAGTCGTAAACTTCATCTAAGTTTTTGGCCATCGGTGCTGCTGTCTGACTTACTGTTTCTACAACCGAAGTATGCATTGGCACTTTTCCGAAATTCTTCACTAAATTGAAATAATTCCATGCTCTTAAGAAATAAGCTTCTCCTAAGAATTTATCTTTTAAATCCTGCTCAAAATTTCCGTTTGGAACATTTTTAATTACAGCATTCGCTCTATTAATCGCGATGTATGCATATTTAAAATAATTTCCAAGCATTCTATTGGTATTAAAAGTTCCAACCTGCCATTTATCTAAGTTCTGATTATCTGCTGTTTCATCGCCTTTTGGTCCGCATTCTTCTGTTGGCAAATCGCCTACATAAAATATAGCTCTAGAATATTCCAAAAATGTAAGGGCATCATAAGCATAATCTACTGCAGACTCAGCATCAGAAGCGCTTTTATAGAAATTATCTTCCGAGTAAAATCCGTATGGCTCTTCATTCAAATCGCAGGCAAACACACTCATTAACAGCGCCATTGTTGCTATTTTATATCTTGTTTTCATAGTAGTTTTTTAAAAAGTTAAGTCCAATCCAAATGTCCATTTGCTCAATCTAGGATATCCTCCCCAGTAAATTCCGTCTGTTCCTACTTCTGGATCGTAACCATCAAATTTGGTAAAAGTGTATACATTGTTTGCGTTTAAGTATAAACGTACACTTTGAAATGCGCTTTTTACAGGTTTTAAAGTATAACCCAATGTGATGTTTTGGATTCTAACAAAAGATCCGTCTTTTACCCACCAATCTGAAAATTTCACTGTTCTTCCGTCTCTTAAACTTGGGTAATCGTTTGTCGGATTGTCTAATGTCCATCTTAGTGGAGTATTACTTGGCTGATTGAATGCTTGTGTATCTAAAACATCCTGACCAAAAACACCATTTAAGAAAAAGCTAAAATCAAACTGTTTGTATTTTAATGTCATATTGAAACTCGCCATAAAATCAGGATTTGGGTTTCCAATAATTGTCTGATCTTTTGTATCTACAACTCCGTCGCCATTTAAATCAACATATTTAAATTCTCCAGGTTGTGCCAATTGACCGTCTAAACCTGCGTTGATTCCTTCTTGTAGCGTCTGAACAATTCCATTTGTTTTATATCCGTAGAAAACATTAACTGGCTGTCCAATTGCCAAAAGATTAGGGAATTGTCTGAACTGCTCTAAACTGTTTCCTGAATATTCGTACTGCATTCCTGTATTTGGATCAACATTTAATCCAGATTGTTCAACAGAACCAAGACTTACGATTTGATTTTTGTTTTTAGAATACACTACAGAAGCATTGATTTGCCAATCTTTATTTTTGAAGATTTCTCCGTCTAATGTGATTTCATAACCTTTGTTGGTTAATTCTCCATCATTTACCCAAATTCTGTCATATCCAGATGAAGGCGTTAAGATTCTTTCTCTCAAAAGATCTTTTGTTCGTTTGTTGTAGTAATCGAATACGATATTTAAACGGCTTTTTAAGATCGAAATATCAACTCCAAAGTCGCTTTGTGCTGTGGTTTCCCATTTTAAATCTGGATTTGGAATTCCACCCCAAAGTTTTTCGATTCCGTCTTGACCCGTTGTGCCAACAACATATCCTGGACCGATTGCAGAAACCCAGCTTCCGTTATCGTAATATTGGCTCACACCATAACGGCTTAAAGTCTGATACGGATTAATTCCTTGGTTTCCTGAAATACCGTAACTCGCACGGAATTTCAACTCATCGAATACATTTAATTTTTTGATGAATTCTTCGTTATGCGCTTTCCAGCTTAATGCTCCTGAAGGGAAAAATGCCCATTGATTATTTTTACCAAATTTTGAAGAACCATCGGCACGTCCTGTAAGCGTCATCAAGTATTTATCCGCGTAAGCGTAATTCATTCTAAAAATTCCAGAAACTAATTTGGTTTCAATTTTTCCGTTAGAAACTGTATTTCTTTCAGGATTTCCTGCTCCCATGTTTTCATTTCCTAGAGTTTCATTTACAAAATCAAACGCACCAAGTCCTGAACTTCTCGATACATAACTTTCATAAGTATAACCGCCGGTTACACCAAAATCATGTTTGTTGAATGTTTTATTGAAGTTAGCAAAGGTTTCTGAAACAAAATTTTGTCCTTCCCAATTATTGATATAACCAGCTCCATTATTAAAATCACCCGTTTCGGTATATTTGCTTGGAAAATATTGATCGTTTATAGAAGATCCATATTTATAATTTAATCTTGATGTCAGTTTTAATGCTGGAATAATCTGCCATTCTAAAGCTGCTGAAGTAATAACATCAATGGTTTTGGTTTCATTCTGACGCAGATTTGTAATGGCAACAGGATGCGTATAATCGTTCTGACCAATCATGTAATAATCTCCATTTGCATCGTAAATTGGAAAAATAGGGTTTCTCCAATAAGCCAAACCGCCATTTGAATCTCTTTTCCCTTTACTTACGATATTTGAAAATCTTACCGTAAAATTGTCAAAAACATCATGTTTGATACGAAGGTTGTAACCGCCTTTGCTGTAACCGTCTTTTACAAAAACACCTTGCTCACTATAATAATTTCCACTTAAATTGAAACTTGTTTTGTCAGTTCCGCTGTTAATGCTCACGATAGTATTATTTCCTAATGGCATGTTTCTAAACGTAACATCGTCCCATTTTGTGAAATAAGGCCATGAACCAGATTGCAATTCTTGAATAGACGGATAATAAACACCATTTGAGTTGTTTGCACCGATATACAAAGGTTGCTGTCCACCGTTGATTCTTCCTTCATTGCTCAATTGCGCCATTAAAACAGGATCACGCCACAAATTCAATTCTGAATTAAACTCAGAAAATGTAGATTGCTGTTGTACTAAAATTTGTGTTTTTCCTTTCTTAGCCGATTTAGTAGTAATAATAATTACCCCGTTTGCTCCTCTAGAACCGTAGATTGCAGAAGCAGAAGCATCTTTTAATACGTCTACTTTATCAATGTCTGCGACATTTACTTGTTTTAAATCGCCTGCATCTCCTAATGGAAATCCATCTAATACTACTAAAGGAGCATTTGAGCCTCTAAGCGAGCTCCCTCCTCTGATTCTTACTGTCGAAGTAGATCCTGGATCTTGAGAAGTCGTTACTTGTAATCCGGCAACTCGTCCTTGCAAAACTTGTTCTACAGAATTGGAAGGAATGTCTTCTAGAGCTTTGGTTTTTACTGTACTTACAGAACCGGTAAGATCTGCTTTTTTAACAGAACCGTATCCGATAACAACAACTTCTTTAAGATTTTGCGAAGCTGCTCTTAAAACAACATTCAAAGTATTTTTTCCTGAAACGGAAATTTTCTGAGTATCGAAACCCATAAAAGAAAAAGATAAAACTGCATTTGCCGGAGCATTGATTTCAAATTTTCCATCAAAATCTGTTGAGGCGCTTTTAGAAGATCCTTCCACAGCGATATTTACGCCGGGGATAGTCAGACCAGTTTCGTCTGCAACTGTACCTTTAATAATATTCTGACTGTAAGCTGAGAATGCGCTAACAAACAGAATACAAAAAAGTATACTTTTTGTCCATTTTTTTTTCATTGTTTGATTGGTTAAAGATTAGTTAATAGTTTCGAGACAAATTAACTACTTCGTTTTCGTAACCATTTTGTAAATACCATCAAAAAATGATACTTTAATGAATAAACAATAATACTTTTAACAACAAACATGTTCTTTATATGAACAAATAATTTTTATTTACACTCAAAATAGCATATAACAGAAAAATATTATTTATTTTTGAGCAAGTTTCTTATTCGTCAAATGAAATTTAATGATACTATTATGAACGAAAAACGCAATATCCTAAGAGAATTAGTACCAATTTCAGAAGATGACTTCTTTATAGTATTAAATCATAAGAATGCAAAATTTGATTTTCCATTGCATTTTCATCCTGAAATCGAGCTTAATTTGGTTTTAAATTCTTCGGGAAAAAGAATTATTGGAGATTCTGTTATAGAATATACAGATTGTGACATGGCTCTTATTGGTTCTAATACGCCTCATTTATGGACAGGAATAAAAGAAAACACTGAAGCACATGTGGTGACCATACAGTTTCATGAAGATTTGTTTTCGGAAAAGACTTTAAACAGAAAATTGGCACTTCCTATTCGAGAGTTATTAGAAAGATCTAAAAGAGGGATTGCTTTTTCTAAAGAAACTATTGAAGCCTTAAAACCTAAAATCCTGCAGTTATCAGATTCACAAGATTTTGACTCGGTACTCAACTTTTTATCTATTTTACATGATTTGGCAATAGCGAAAAATACAAAAAGTCTTTCCTCGCATTCTTATGTAGATTATTATAGTTTTTCTGAAAGTCATAAAATCGAAAAAGTAAATGATTTTATTAAAGACAACCTTCAGAATAAAATTCAGCTAAAAGAAGTTGCCGATCTAGTCAATATGTCAGAATCGGCATTTAGCCATTATTTTAAGAAATGCACAAATAGTTCTTTTTCAGATTATGTAACTGATTTAAGATTGGGACTTGCCGCACGATTATTATTTGAATCTGAACAATCTATTAAAGAAATATGTTATGATAGCGGATTTAATAACATTTCGAATTTTAACCGTACTTTCAAACGCAAAATGGGATTTACACCAAGCGAGTTTAGAGATCAGAGCAAATTAATTACAAAACATTAAAAGAGAATTCTATCATAGAAATATATTTTTTTATCTCCTTCTAAAATATTTTACAACTTCAAACCACAATACTGAAACCAGACCTGTCAAGATGCAAAAAAGCATTTGACAAAATGTAAGGAGTTCAAAATTAAAAAGAGAACGCAAAAAAGAAATAGCAAATAGCAATACCGTTAAAAAAATGGTAATGCCTATTATTATTGAAACAAGAATATTTTTGTATTGAAGTGTTGTCCATAACGAATAATAAAATGATCTATTAACAAGCGTTAAGACTATATTGGAAGCAATTAAAGTTAAGAAAACCATACTACGTGTAACATCTTCATTCCAATAATTATACACCGACCATTGATAAGAAAGCAATAATCCTAAAGTTATTGCAATACCTTGAAGAATACTTGCTATTAATTCTTTAAAATTAAAAAAATCTGTACGCATTGGCCTTGGGGCTCTTTTCATTGTATCTGCTTCAGCGGGCTCATTTTCAAATATAATGGAACAAGTTGGCCCCATAATTAATTCAAGTAAAATAACATGAAGCGGACTGAATATATTAGGATAAATCCATCCTAAAGCAAGCGGAATAAATACAATCAGAATTATAGGAATATGAATCGATATTATGTATCTAATTGCTTTTTTTAAATTCGTATAAATCTTTCTGCCCATCGCAACAGCATCAACCATTTTTGAAAGATCATCTTCGGTAAGAATAAGTGATGCGGCATCTTTTGCTATTGCCGTTCCTTTTTTTCCCATAGCAATTCCGATATGAGCGGCTTTAAGCGAAGGCCCGTCATTAACCCCATCTCCTGTCATAGCAACAATTTGTCCGCAAGCTTTCAGAGCATTGACAATTCTCAATTTAGCATCTGGAAACATCCGACTGAAAACGTTAATTTCCATTACTCTGTTTTGCAATTCTTCATCACTCAACTTCATTAGTTCATCTCCAGTTATCGATTTTTCAAACCCAATAAAACCAATTTGCTGCGCAATAGCATTAGTTGTTTTCAAATTGTCACCTGTGATAATCTTAACAGCAATTCCCGCTGTATAAAAAGACTGGAGCACTTCTGAAATATTATCTTTTGGTGGATCATAAAAAGCCACAAGTCCTTTAAATGCAAATGAGATTTTCTGCTGTTCATCAGGATAATTGTTTCCTTCCAAATTTCCTTTCCCTACACCAAGCACTCTGTAACCTTTGCTCATCAATTTATCCATTGCAATTATAATCTTTCGCTTATCTTCTTCAGAAAGATTACAAACTTCTAAAATTGCTTCAGGCGCTCCTTTAGCTGCAATAATTCTATTGCGAGAAGAATCTTCAAATATATGCGTCATCATTGGAGGTTTGCCCGATAAAGGATATTCATGGATCATTTTAAAGTGAACTCGCATATCCGTTTCTGCAAATTTTTTATAGGTATCATGAAGCGCAATTTCCATCGGATCAAAAGGAATTGGTTCGCTCGCCCACATAGCAGTTGTAAGAAGTTCTTCCGTTTCTTTTATCTCTCTAAATGTATTAATTTTCGCCTCTATCCCAGATGGTAGATAAAGTCCCGCCAGATCCATTTTATTTTGTGTAATTGTTCCTGTTTTATCTGTACAAATCACTGTTGCACTACCTAATGTTTCTACTGTTTTCATCTGTTTTACAACAATACCTATTTTCATTAACCTACGAGCTCCAAGCGCCATAAATGTAGCAAAAGCAACAGGAATTTCTTCTGGCAGAATACTCATTGCAAGCGTGAGTGCCAACAAAAGACTTTGAAGTACATTCCCAACGCGCAAGTAATTCAATATCCATACTAAAATGAATACCAAAGCACCTGTAAAAATCATTTTTTTTACAAAATTCCCAATCTGTATTTCTAATGGTGTTTTCTCTACGTCTATAGATTCTAAACTGCTTCCTATTTTACCTAATCGAGTTTGATTTCCAATTTCAGTTACTTTAACTATAGCCAATCCACTAGCTGCAATAGTCCCAGAAAAAACCTTATTATCTTCTTGATTGCTATCTTTAAAAACAGCCATTGATTCACCCGTAAGTATTGCCTCATTTACTGAAAAATCATTAGACTGTATAATTATTCCGTCAGCCGGAACCAAAGCACCTTCTTCAATTACGACCAAATCTCCAATTACAATATCTTGCGTTTTAATATTCTGATGCTTCCCTTCACGAATAACCGTGCATAAAGGCTCTATGAATTCCTTTAATTTTGCTAAAGCATTCTGACTTCTTTTTTCCTGATAAAGTGAAATTGCAGCAATCAACAAAATAGAGATTAAAAGAAAAAATCCATCACTATACTGCTTATTAATGAAGTAAATTCCAGAAGCGGCAAGCAACAAAAGAATCATTGGTTCAGCGAAAACATTTTTAAAGAAAGCTAAAAATCTATTCTCTTTTTTATAATGATACTGATTAGTCCCGAATTCTTTTCTGGATTCAGCCACCTCATTAAAATTTAGTCCCATTAATTCTTGCTCGTTTGCTTCCATATAATTTATAATAAAAAATAACCGCTGAGTAAAATAGCTTAGAACGATTTCTACAATCAATTTCTTTACTCTTATAAAAATAGATCATTACCTTAAATTTAACCATAATTAGTAACTCTATTTAGGTTTCATTTTGCGATTTGAAACAATTTTACAGATCATAACAATAACTCTCAAGAAACTAGCACACTTTTCATCTCAATAAAATATTGATTTATGTATTTACACTTTGTATTTTTGCCTTATGAATGACAACTTTATAAATGAATATTTCGGCATAGGAATACAAAATGGTAAAACGCCCGAAAACTTAGGTGTTCTATGGCGATCAGCTCAAAACTTAGGAGCCACTTTTATATTTACTATAGGCAATCGATATGCTAAACAAGCGTGTGATACACATGATGCTGTAAAGGCAATTCCTTACTTTCATTACGATACTTTTGAAGCTTTCTTTGAAAATTTACCTAAAGGAGCACGATTAGTTGGAGTTGAATTATCTGAAAAAGCCTCTGATTTAGAAACTTTCGAACATCCAAGACGCTGTGTTTATATACTTGGCGCAGAAGATCACGGTTTATCTAAAAAAGTTATGGATAAATGCCATCATTTAGTAAAATTTAAATCTGAAAAAAGTTTAAATGTGGCTGTTGCAGGAACTATTGTAATGTATGATAGAAATTTGTCTAAACCACGTTCATAAAAAATAATACGTAACAAAAAAAAGACGCCGCAATGGGCGTCTTTTTAATTTTCTATCCTTCGGATTCATTATTTTCTTAAGTCAAATCTATCTAGATTCATTACTTTAGTCCATACTGCGATAAAATCATTCACAAATTTCTCATGAGCATCTGCAGCAGCATAAACTTCTGCTATCGCTCTCAATTCTGAATTTGAACCAAAAACAAGATCGGCGCGTGTTCCTATCCATTTTGGTTGTCCTGAGCTTCTATCGTTTCCTGTATAAAGTTCTTTATCATTTGAAACAGATTGCCATTGTGTATTCATGTCTAATAAGTTCACAAAAAAGTCATTTGTCAAATGGCCAGGTCTGTTCGTAAATACACCATTTTTACTTCCGTCAGCATTAACATCTAGAACACGAAGCCCACCTAAAAGCACTGTTAATTCTGGTGCAGTAAGAGTCAAAAGATTAGCTTTATCTATAAGAAGCTCTTCTGTTAAAACTGAAGATTTTGTTTTTCTGTAATTTCTAAAACCATCTGCTTTTGGCTCCAAATATCCAAAAGATTCAACATCTGTTTGTTCAGCAGATGCATCCATACGACCTGGCGAAAAAGGTACTTTAGCCGAAGCACCTGCATCTTTAGCCGCTTTCTCAACGGCTGCACTACCTGCAAGAACTATTAAATCGGCTAACGAAACTTTTTTATCGCCATTTGCAGCATTAAATTCTTTTTGAATAGCCTCTAATTTATCTAAAACCGCTCTAAGAGCAGTTGGATTATTTACTTCCCAATCTTTCTGCGGCGCAAGTCGTATACGTCCTCCATTTGCACCTCCGCGTTTATCCGATCCTCTAAAAGTAGAAGCAGAAGCCCAAGCCGTAGAAACCAATTGCGACACACTTAATCCTGAGTTTAAAACTTTCTCTTTTAACTGCGCTATATCCTGATCATTTACTATTGCGTGATTTACTACAGGAATAGGATCTTGCCACAAAAGTTCTTCTGATGGCACTTCAGATCCAAGATACAAAGCACGTGGCCCCATATCACGGTGCGTTAATTTAAACCATGCTCGAGAAAAAGCATCAGCAAATTCATCAGGATTTTCTAAAAAACGACGAGATATTTTCTCATAAGCAGGATCTAATCTTAATGATAAATCTGTCGTAAGCATTGTTGGTAAGTGCTTTTTATTAGCATCAAATGCATCTGGAATAATTGCCTCCGCATTTTTTGCTATCCATTGATGCGCACCTGCAGGACTTTTAGAAAGTTCCCACTCATAAGCGAATAAATTTTCAAAAAAGTTATTGCTCCATTGCGTTGGTGTTGTTGTCCAAGTAACTTCAAGTCCACTTGTAATTGCGTCGCTACCCTTTCCTGATCCAAAACTATTTTTCCATCCTAGTCCCTGCAATTCTAAACCAGCAGCTTCAGGCTCTGGTCCGACATGATCTGATGAAGCAGCTCCGTGAGTTTTACCAAAAGTGTGCCCACCAGCTATTAACGCTACCGTTTCTTCATCATTCATTGCCATACGGCCAAAAGTATCTCTAATGTCTTTAGCTGCCGCAATCGGATCTGGATTCCCATCTGGTCCTTCAGGATTTACATATATAAGTCCCATTTGCACTGCTGCAAGAGGTTTTTCAAGATTTCTACTATGAATATTCCCATCTGCATCATCATCTGATGAAACTACTCCATGATCTTTCGGAACACCCTCAGAGCCGTCTTTATAACGCTCATCACCACCTAACCATGTAGTTTCAGATCCCCAGTAAACTGATTCATCTGCTTCCCAAACATCAGCACGTCCTCCTGCAAAACCAAATGTTTTAAAACCCATTGATTCTAGTGCAACATTCCCAGTCAAGATTAACAAATCGGCCCATGAGATCTTTTGTCCATATTTTTGTTTTATTGGCCAAAGCAATCTTCTTGCTTTATCAAGACTCACATTATCAGGCCAGCTATTAAGAGGAGCAAATCTCTGTTGTCCTGCTCCTGCTCCACCTCGCCCATCATGCACTCTATAAGTACCTGCACTGTGCCAGGCCATTCTTATGAAAAGACCTCCATAGTGACCGAAATCTGCAGGCCACCAATCTTGTGAATCAGTCATAAGAGCATGTAAATCTTTCTTCACTGCCTCAAGATCGAGACTTTTAAAAGCTTCTGCATAATTAAAATCCTTATCTAACGGATTTGACAATAACGAATTCTGTCTTAGAATATTTACTTTTAACTGCTTTGGCCACCAGTCACGATTTTTCGTTCCTGAAGCAGCTTGTTTGTCCATGCTCCCATTGTGAAATGGGCATTTACTGATGTCATTTGATTGATTATCCATAAGTCTAAAATTTTATTTTTACTAAATTACTAACTAATGAAAAAGAAAAATACAGCTGCGAATCATAAATAATTCTTACAGAATAGATAAAATCTATGCAAATTGTTTTTTTTACAAACTTAATTGCTTATAATAGTACTTGTTATAGACAAATCATGGTTATCTAAATCCAACAATATTGTAATATTGAATTATAATTATATAAATATAATAAAAAGAATCATTTTATTTCTATAAACATTTATTTCCCTGTCTGTTACGTTTGGATTTCCAACTACAGACTGGGAAGTTTTTGTATTATATAAATGCCTAAAAGTTAACAGTTAGAGTTTAAATTCACGCCATAAAACATTCAAAACAAAAAAACGAATCAAAACCTATAGCTTGACTCGTTTCCACGCGATAAAACAGAAGCCAATATTTCCGAACCGGCTATAAAACGAAAAAACCCCATCCGTTTTGGATGGGGTTTTTCAAAAGAAAGGCGACGACATACTCTCCCACAATACTGCAGTACCATCTGCGCAGGCGGGCTTAACTTCTCTGT
>Ga0222427_100688_pt1 | contig 35963 bp, 25 predicted proteins | sample 2B20Ametagenome_FD_182890 | JGI IMG/M metagenome (GOLD analysis project Ga0222427, IMG submission 182890) | Enriched microbial communities from leaf-cutter ant dump, University of Wisconsin, Madison, United States - 2B20A (version 2) | ecosystem: Environmental > Terrestrial > Nest > Insects nest...
GCGTTCTCGAAGAACTCGCTGGAGGCCACGTCCAGGCCCAGCAGCACGTCTTCGCCGGCGGTGTAACCGGCCTTGCCGATGGCTTCGAGGATCGTGTCCAGCGCCTCGACATTGCTGCGGAAGTCCGGGGCGAAGCCGCCTTCGTCGCCGACCGCCGTGCTCAGGCCGTGCCCCTTCAGCACCGACTTCAGCGAATGGAAGATTTCGGTGCCGGCACGCAGCGATTCGCCGAACGAGGTGAAGCCGACCGGCAGCACCATGAACTCCTGGAAATCGACGTTGTTGTCGGCGTGCGCGCCGCCGTTGATGATGTTCATCATCGGCACCGGCAGCGACGGCGCGGCGCCGGTCATGCCCGCCAGGTACTGCCACAGCGCCTGCTTCCTCGACGCAGCGACCGCATGGGCGGCGGCCATCGACACGCCCAGCAGCGCATTGGCGCCGAGGCGGCCCTTGTTCTCGGTGCCGTCGAGGTCGACCAGGCGGCGGTCCAGCCCGGCCTGGTCGGCGGCGTCGAAGTCCTTCAGCGCATTGGCGATGGCGCCGTTGACGTTGGCCACCGCATCGCGCACGCCCTTGCCGAGGTAGCGGGTCTTGTCGCCATCGCGCAGTTCCACCGCTTCCTTGGTGCCGGTGGAAGCGCCCGAGGGCACCGCGGCGCGGCCGAACGAGCCGTCGGCCAGAGTGACTTCGGCTTCCAGCGTGGGGTTGCCACGGCTGTCGAGGATTTCGCGGGCGTGGATCTTGGCGATATTGGTCATGGTCTGGGGACAGGGCTCGTGTGGGACGGAAAGACGGAATCGCCTTGCAGTTTAAACGATGCGCGGGCGGACGCGATGCGTTGCTTGCGGCTGAAAGTGCCCACCCGAAAACACAATGGCCCGCATCATGCGGGCCATTGCGGGGTTCAGATGCTCGCTTCGAGGAAGCCGCGTTTCTTGGTCACCGCATCCAGCTCCAGCAGGGTTTCCAGCAGCGCTTCCATCTTGTCCAGCGGCCATGCATTGGGGCCATCGGACAGGGCCTTGGACGGATCGGGATGGGTTTCGGCGAACAGGCCGGCCACGCCGACCGCCACCGCCGCACGCGCCAGAACCGGCACGAACTCGCGCTGGCCACCGGAACTGCCGCCCTGCCCGCCCGGCAGCTGCACCGAATGGGTGGCATCGAACACCACCGGGCAATCGGTATCACGCATCACCGCCAGCGAGCGCATGTCGCTGACCAGGTTGTTGTAGCCGAAGCTGGCACCGCGCTCGCAGACCATGATGTCGTTGTTGCCGGTGGACTTGGCCTTGTCCACCACCGGCTTCATGTCCCACGGCGACAGGAACTGGCCCTTCTTGATGTTGACCGGCTTGCCGGCGCTGCACACCTTCTTGATGAAATCGGTCTGCCGCACCAGGAAGGCCGGGGTCTGCAACACGTCCACCACCGAGGCCACTTCGTCCATCGGCGTGTACTCATGCACGTCGGTCAGTACCGGCACGCCGACCTGCTTCTTCACTTCGGCCAGCACCTTCAGGCCTTCTTCCATGCCCGGGCCGCGGAAGCTGGTGCCGGAGGTACGGTTGGCCTTGTCGAAGCTGGACTTGAAGATGAAGTTCATCCCCAGCTTGCCGGTGATTTCCTTGAGCTTGCCGGCGACGTCCAGCTGCAACTGCATCGACTCGATCACGCACGGGCCGGCGATCAGGAACAGCGGCTGGTTCAGGCCAACATCGAATCCACAGAGTTTCATGCCGTTTCTCGGTTAATGAGCCAAGGACCAAGGGCAAGGAACGAGTGGAGAGAAACGAGGAACGAGTGAAACAGCGATGGCTCCCGCTCGTTTCTCGTTCCCGTTGACTCGTTCCTGCTTCAATCGGGGCTGCGATTCGATATCCGCAGCACCAGCGCCACCAGCAGCAGTGGCACGGCAATCACGGTCGCAATCAGCAACGCATAAAAAAGGCCAAGACCCTGGCTGTCGGCAAGCCCCGACTGCGAGCGCCAGCCTTGGTAGAACATCAATACCAGCGGATACGCCGCCACCCCGGCGACCAGGAACCAGCGGGCCATGCGCCGCTGCAACTGGCCACCGGATGGCGACGGAGGGCTCACGCCCGTGCTTCCTTCAACAGCTTGCCACCGGCCTTCTTCTCGCGCGCGGCGCGGATGAAGCCGATGAACAGCGGATGCCCGCCACGCGGGGTGGACAGGAATTCCGGGTGCGCCTGGCAGGCCAGGAACCACGGATGCACGGCACGCGGCAGTTCCACCACTTCCACCAGGGTGTCGTCCATCGACTTGCCGGAAACCACCAGGCCGGCGTCTTCCAGCTGGGTGCGGTAGCGGTTGTTGAACTCGTAGCGGTGGCGGTGGCGCTCGGCCACCACGTCCTTGCCGTACAGCTCGTGCGCCAGCGTGCCCGGCTTCAGCCGCTGCTCCTGCAGGCCCAGGCGCATGGTGCCGCCGAGGTCGGACTTCTCGTCACGCTTCTCGACATCACCACTGGCGGTGCGCCATTCAGTGATCAGACCGATCACCGGGTTCGGCGACTGGCGATCGTTCTCGGTGCTGTTGGCACCGTCCAGCCCTGCCACGTGGCGTGCGTAATCCACCACCGCCGCCTGCATGCCGTAGCAGATGCCGAAATACGGCAGCTTGTGCTCGCGGGCGTACTGCGAGGTCAACACCTTGCCCTCAAAACCGCGGTCGCCGAAGCCACCGGGCACCAGCACGCCGTCGATGCCGTCCAGCGCGGACAGGTCGGAACCTTCCAGCTCCTGCGCTTCCAGCCACTTCAGGTTGACCCGGGTGCGCTGGCGCAGGCCGCCGTGCTTGAGCGCCTCGCCCACCGATTTGTAGGCGTCCTGGTGGTCCACGTACTTGCCGACCACGGCGATGGTGACCTCGTCCAGCGGGTGCAGCGCCGCATCCAGCACCGCCTCCCACTCGGACAGGTCGGCCGGGCCGGCCTTGTCGGCAAGCTTGAGCTGGTTGACGACGATTTCATCCAGCCCTTGCGCATGCAGGCCCATCGGCACGCGGTACAGCACGTCCACGTCCGGCACGCTGATCACCGCGCGCTCGGAGACATTGGTGAACAAGGAGATCTTGCGCCGCTCCGAATCGGGGATGGCCTGCTCGGAACGGCACAGCAGCACGTCGGGCTGGATGCCGATCGAGCGCAGCTCCTTGACCGAGTGCTGGGTCGGCTTGGTCTTCAGCTCGCCGGCGGCGCCGATGTACGGCACCAGCGTCAGGTGCATGAACAAGGCCTTCTCCGGGCCGCGCTCGGTGCGCACCTGGCGGATGGCTTCGAGGAACGGCAGCGATTCGATGTCGCCGACGGTGCCGCCGATCTCCACCAGCGCCACGTCGAAGCCCTCGGTGGCCTCGTCGATGCAGCGGCGGATCTCGTCGGTGATGTGCGGGATCACCTGCACGGTCGCGCCGAGGTAGTCGCCGCGGCGTTCCTTGCGGATCACGTTCTCGTAGATGCGCCCGGTGGTGACCGAGTTCCTGCGGCTCAGCCGGGTGTGGACGAAGCGCTCGTAATGGCCCAGATCCAGATCGGTCTCGGCACCGTCGTCGGTGACGTAGACCTCGCCGTGCTGGAAGGGGCTCATGGTGCCCGGATCGACGTTGATGTACGGATCCAGCTTCATCATCGTGACCTTCAGGCCACGCGCCTCGAGGATGGAGGCCAGCGACGCGGCGGCGATGCCCTTGCCAAGCGAGGACACCACGCCGCCGGTAACGAAAATAAGGGGGGTCATGGCTCACTTGCCTCCCGGAAAGCCCTAGTTTAAAGGTTGTCGCGCGAACACCCAAGCGCGGGATGCGGCGATCTCAAAAAAAAGACGCCCCGGCCAGCGCCGGGGCGTCCATCCACCGTCGGAAAACCCGCGTCAGCGGCGCTTGCGGGCTTCCTCTTCTTCCTCTTCCTCGCGCGGGGCCGGCTGTTCGCCCCGGGCCTTCTGCTGCGCGGCGGCCGCGGCACGGCGCCGGGCCTTCTGCTCGGCCTCGGCCTTCGCCTTGTCGGTGGACGCGTCCTGCGCGGTTTCGGCCGTCTTGCCCTTGTTGGCGGCGCTCTGCGCCATCACCAGCGGCACCGCCACGACGGCGGCGGCGGCCACTGCCCAGGCCAGCAATTTCGACGATTTCATCATCATCCTCCGGGTTCGCACCGGCGCGGGGGGCCGGCTGCATGCCTTTTCGACCGGTGCAGGATACCCACGCCCGCCCCTCCCGGCACTGAATGCCCGGCGTGCAAATTCCGCCGGCAGACCGCAAACTTGCCCGTCGCATTGCCTCATCGAGATACATGAACGCCCGCTACAACGCCGCCGACATCGAAGTCCTCTCCGGCCTGGACCCGGTCAAACGCCGTCCCGGCATGTATACCGACACCACCCGCCCGAACCACCTGGCGCAGGAAGTCATCGACAACTCGGTGGACGAGGCGCTGGCCGGGCACGCGAAGACCGTCGAGGTCGTGCTGTTCAAGGACGGCAGCTGCGAGGTCAGCGACGACGGCCGCGGCATGCCGGTGGACATCCACCCGGAAGAGAAGATCCCCGGCGTCGAGCTGATCCTCACCCGGCTGCATGCCGGCGGCAAGTTCAGCAATCGCAACTACACCTTCAGCGGCGGCCTGCACGGCGTCGGCGTCAGCGTGGTCAACGCGCTGTCCACGCTGGTGGAGATCCACATCAAGCGCGAGGGCAACGAGCACCGCATCACGTTCCGCGACGGCGACCGCGCCAGCCCGCTGGAAGTGGTCGGCACGGTGGGCAGGAAGAACACCGGCACCCGCCTGCGTTTCTGGCCCGACCCGAAGTATTTCGACACGCCGAAGTTCAACCTGCGCGCGCTGCGCCACCTGCTGCGTGCCAAGGCGGTGCTGTGCCCCGGGCTGACGGTGAAGCTGACCGACGAGGCCACCGGCGAGACCGAGAGCTGGCATTACGAGGACGGCCTGCGCGATTACCTCAAGGCCGAGCTGGGCGAGCGCGAGATGCTGCCGGCCGAGCTGTTCGTCGGCAGCCTGAAGAAGGAAACCGAAGTCGCCGACTGGGCCGTGACCTGGCTGCCGGAAGGCGAGCTGGTGCAGGAGAGCTACGTCAACCTGATCCCCACCGCCCAGCACGGCACCCACGTCAACGGCCTGCGCACCGGCCTGACCGAGGCGCTGCGCGAGTTCTGCGACTTCCGCAACCTGCTGCCGCGCGGGGTCAAGTTGGCGCCGGAGGACGTGTGGGACCGGGTGTCGTTCGTGCTGTCGCTGAAGATGACCGACCCGCAGTTCTCCGGCCAGACCAAGGAGCGCCTGTCTTCGCGCCAGGCTGCTGGTTTCGTCGAGGGTGCCGCGCACGATGCCTTCAGCCTGCTGCTGAACCAGAACGTGGAGGTTGGCGAACGCATCGCCCAGATCGCCATCGAGCGTGCCAGCGCACGGTTGAAGACCGAGAAGCTGGTGGTGCGCAAGAAGGTCACCCAGGGCCCGGCGCTGCCCGGCAAGCTGGCCGACTGCATTTCGCAGGACCTGTCGCGCACCGAGCTGTTCCTGGTCGAGGGCGACTCCGCGGGCGGCAGCGCCAAGCAGGCCCGCGACAAGGACTTCCAGGCGATCCTGCCGTTGCGCGGCAAGATCCTGAACACCTGGGAAGTGGCTTCCGGCAGCGTGCTGGCCTCGGAGGAAGTGCACAACCTGGCCATCGCCATCGGCTGCGACCCGGGCAAGGAGGACATCTCCGGCCTGCGCTACGGCAAGATCGTGATCCTGGCCGACGCCGACTCCGACGGCCTGCACATCGCCACCCTGCTCTCGGCGCTGTTCCTGAAGCACTTCCCGGCGCTGGTCGATGCCGGCCACGTGTTCGTGGCGATGCCGCCGCTGTTCCGCGTGGACGTGGGCAAGCAGGTGTTCTACGCGCTGGACGAGGAGGAAAAACGTTCGTTGCTGGAGAAGATCGAGCGCGAGAAGGTCCGCGGCCAGGTCAGCGTCACCCGATTCAAGGGGCTGGGCGAGATGAACCCGGCGCAGCTGCGCGAGTCCACTATCCACCCGGATACCCGCCGGCTGGTACAGCTGACCGTGGATGACGACGAGCAGACCCGCTCGCTGATGGACATGCTGCTGGCGAAGAAGCGCGCTTCGGATCGTAAGGGATGGCTGGAGAACAAGGGCGACCTGGCCTCCCTTGAGGTCTGATCCCGGCTATTCGTTGCCACCTGCCGTGGCGACGGCGCAAACCCTCCGGCAACGGACGTGCTGGCTTGGCGCGGCTGGAGAACAAGGGCGACCTGGCCTCCCTTGAGGTCTGATCCCGGCCATTCGGGCAATAGCGTCCCCGCGGATGCGAGGCTTGCCCCGCATGAAGCCTTCCCGGCACATCCTCCGTGCCGGGCAAGCCCGGTACCCACAAGAAACGGGGCATCCACGGCATGCGGAATCGATTTCCCCGCAGCCGGGCGGGCAACCCTGAACCATCCTGCCCACGCAGGGCATGGCTTTCCGCACATCCGGCCGGTGAAGATTGCGGCATAGCATCGGGCATCCCTTCCTCCGGTGCCTTCCATGCCACTGCTGCGCAACCTCGCCCTCGCCGGCGCCTTGATGCTTGCCACTCCCATCGCCTTCGCCGCCGACAAGCCCGAAGGCGACGACAAGGCCACCGCGACCACGCCCGCCCCGCTGCCGGCCGATGCCTCGGTCCGCCAGAGCATGCGGCTGGACGGGCGCACCCTCGACTACACCGCCACCGTCGGCTCGCTGCCGGTGCGCGATGCGCAGGGCAAGGCCATCGGCGACGTGGTGTTCACCGCCTACACGATGCCCGGCAAGGACCGGCCGGTCACCTTCGCCCTCAACGGCGGCCCCGGCGCCTCCTCGGTCTACCTGAACCTCGGCGCGATCGGCCCGCAGGTGGTCGCCTTCGGCAGCGAGGGCGACAGCGCCTCGGCACCGGCCACGCTGCACGACAACCCCGGCACCTGGCTGGATTTCACCGACCTGGTGTTCATCGACCCGATCGGTACCGGCTTCAGCCGCTCGCGCATCCCCGACGACGAGGCGAAGAAGCAGTTCTTCACCCCCACCGCCGACGTCGAATACCTGTCGCGGGTGATCTACGACTGGCTGCTGAAGAACCAGCGCCTGACCTCGCGCAAGTACCTGGCCGGCGAAAGCTACGGCGGCTACCGCGGCCCGCGCATCACCCATTACCTGCAGACCCGGCTGGGCGTGGCGATGAACGGGCTGGTGCTGGTTTCGCCGTACCTGAGCCCGACGCTGGAGGACAACAGCGACGTCTCACCGATGGCATGGCTGCAGACCCTGCCCTCGATCGCCGCCGCGCACCTGGAGCGCCAGGGCCGGCTCACCGACGAGGCGATGCGCGAGGTGGTCGAATACACCCGCGGCGACTACGCCACCGCGCTGATGAAGGGTCGCTCAGACCCGCAGGCGACCGAGGCGATGATCCGCCGGGTCACCGAACTGACCGGGCTGGACCCGGTGTTCGTGCGCCGCGCCGGCGGCCGCCTGGAGACGCAGGCCTACCTGCGCGAGGTGTTCCGCGACAAGGGCGCGCTGGGCAGCCGCTACGACTCCAACGTCACCGCCTTCGACCCGTTCCCCACCGATCCCGAGCAGCGCGCCAACGACCCGCTGCTGGACAGCATCATCGCCCCGACCACCACCGCGATGGTGGACTTCGTCACCCGCGTGGTCGGCTGGAAGGTCGACGCGCGCTACAACGCGCTGAGCTACGAGGTGAACCGGCTGTGGGATCGCAACGGCGACCTGCGCGCCGGCGCGGTCACCCAGCTGCGCCAGGCCGTAGCCATCGACCCGCGCCTGCGGGTGCTGATCGCGCACGGCTGGAACGACCTGTCGTGCCCGTTCATGGGCTCGATCCTGACCGTGGACCAGATGCCGAGCATGGGCGAGGACCCGCAGCGGGTGCAGGTGCGCGAATACCCCGGCGGGCACATGTTCTACAGCCGCGCCGACAGCCAGGCCGCGTTCCGCCGCGACGTGCAGGCGATGTACCAGCGCAACTGAGGGATCTGCCGGCCACCGGCCGCCACCGCCCCTCCAACGCAAAGGCCCGCCGTTCCCGGCGGGCCTTTCTTCATGCGTTCCGGAAAGTGACGGTCAGGTCCAGCCAACCATCTCGAACAGGCGCAGGGCGAAATAACCGCAAAGAGCCGCCGCCGGGATGGTCAGGATCCACGCCCAGACGATGCGCTCGATCACGCCGATGCGCAGCGACTTCGGGTTCTTGGCGAAGCCCACGCCCATGATCGCGGTGGAGATGCTGTGGGTGGTCGACACCGGCATGCCGAAGTGCGCGGCCAGGGTCAGGATCGTCGCCGAGCTGGTTTCCGCGGCGAAGCCGTGGATCGGGTGCAGCTTGACCATCTTGTGGCCCAGGGTCTTGATGATCTTCCAGCCGCCCGAGGCGGTGCCGGCGGCCATCACCACCGCGCAGGTCAGCACGATCCACATGGCGATGCCGTCGCCGCCATGCACGTCCGGGTGCATGAACGCCAGCCATGACGGCAGGTCGTCCAGCGCGCCTGTGGCCTCGGCGCCGATCAGGGTCATGGCGATGATGCCCATCGTCTTCTGCGCGTCGTTGTGGCCGTGGGCGAAGCCCATGTAGGCGGCCGAGGCGATCTGCGCCTTGCCGAAGAAGGCATTGACCCAGCGCGGCCGTGCCAGCCGCCGCAGCACGCCACCGGCGCGCGCCATGCCGGCGATGATCGCCCACAGCAGGCACATCACCACGATGCCGAGCAGGAAACCGGCGATCGGCGAGGTGATCATCGGCACGAACACCTTCCACAGCAGGCCCTTGTTCTGCGCCCAGTTGCCGAGGCTCTGCGACCAGATCAGCGCGTCCCAGTTGTTGTGCGCGGCGGCCAGGCCGGCGCCGCACAGGCCGCCGATCAAGGCGTGCGAGGACGAGGACGGCAGGCCCTTCCACCAGGTGATCAGGTTCCAGACGATGCCGCCGAGCAGCGCGCACAGGATCACCTGCGGAGTCACGTCGACCACCTCGGCGTTGAGCAGGCCGTTGGCGATGGTCAGCGCCACCGCGGTGCCGGTCAGCGCGCCGATCAGGTTCATGCCCGCGGCCAGCATCACCGCCCAGCCGGGCGAGAGCACCTTGGTCGCCACCACCGTGGCGATGGAGTTGGCGGTGTCGTGGAAGCCGTTGATGAACTCGAAGACGAGCGCGGCCAGCACCACCACCAGCACTAATGTCAGCATCGCGGTTGCCCCCTTGAGTCAAGGAGGCAGGCCCGCCGCCCTGCGGCGGGACGGGGGATGTGGAAGTACGGCCTGCGGGTACCGGGACAGCCGGTGCCCTTGCCGCCGAAGCCTGAAATACCCGAGAACCACATCATGGCGATCACGAATTCTTCAATACGATCTGGTAGACCACCACGCCGGCCTCGCGGCAGCGGTCGATGGCCTTTTCCAGGATCTCGAAGAACTCCTTGAGCAGGAACATCTGCAGGTGGTCCAGGCGCCCGGAATAGATTTCCCGGTACAGCTCCAGCATCAGCCGGTCGGCCTCGTTCTCCAGCGCGCGCAGCTTCTCGTTCATCGCCGTCATGCGGTCGATGTTCATGTGGCGCAGGTCCTTGACCATCTCCACCACCACGTCGGCGGCCTGCTCCAGCATCGCCGCGCGCGGGGCGAAGTCGATCTGCGCCAGGTGCTGGGTGGCCAGCGAGTAGCGGTCGGCGAACTTCTCGATCTGCTTGGGGATCTTGTACAGCGCCGAGCCCAGCGCCTCGATGTCCTCGCGCTCGATCGGGGTCATGAAGCTGTCCACCAGCGCCTGGCTGATCTTGTCCGAGGCCGCGCGCTCGCGCAGGCGGGCCAGCTTGAACGCGTCCAGCGCCGGCTGGCGGTCGGCCTCGCGCATCATCGTGTGCAGCGCCCTGGCGCCGTCGGCGGCGGCCTGGGCGGCCTCGTCGAGATAGGTGTAGAACTGCTTGCCGGAGCCGAAGATCGTCTGCAATGAAAACATGGGGGAACCTGTTCGCCGTCGCGGAAGGGGCGGCATCGAGGGGGAATTATGACGGCTGAATGACCGCTCGGGTATTCCCGGCATTCCGTCCCCACCCACATGAATGGGCGGTTGCCGGCTCCTCACGACGGTTTGCTAAGATGCGCCAGCGCCCGTGCGGCGCAGCCTATGGACGACGACCCTTATCCCCCGCCGCCGCGCCAGGCCCCGTTTGCCGGTCCCTGCCGCCCGCGCCAGCCCTTCCCCTCCCCGCCACCAACCCGGGGAGTGACCCGTGCTTGAGTTCCTGATCGTCCTTGCCCTGATCCTGCTCAACGGGTTCTTCGCCATGTCCGAGATGTCGGTCATGACCTCGCGCAAGAGCCGGCTCAAGCAGATGGCCGCCTCCAGCAAGCGCGCCGCGCGCGCGCTGGCGCTGTCCGAGCGCCCGGAGAACTTCCTGTCCACGGTGCAGATCGGCATCACCCTGATCGGCATCCTGACCGGCGTCTACGGCGGCGAATCCATCGGCCTGCATATCGCCGACTGGCTGCACCGGATGGCGCCCGGCTTCGCCTATGCCGATGCCACCGGCAAGGTGCTGGCGGTGGCGCTCATCACCTACCTGACGCTGATCTTCGGCGAACTGCTGCCAAAACGACTGGCGATTACTCGTTCGGAGGATATCGCCGGCGTGGTTTCGGTGCCGATGGGCTGGCTGGCGCGCATCGCCGCGCCGGGCGTATGGCTGCTGTCGCGCTCCACCCAGCTGATGCTGCGCCTGCTGGGGCTGGGCAAGAGCGAATCGGCCACGGTCAGCGAAGAGGAAATCCGCATGCTGGTGGCCGAGAGCCACGAGGCCGGCGTGATCGACAGCCACGAGCGCGACATGATGAACCGGGTCATGCGCCTGGGCGACCGCACCGCCGACAGCCTGATGACCCCGCGCAACCGCATCGCCTGGCTGGACACCACCGCCGATGCCGCGAAGAACCTGGAAACCATGCGCGAGCACGCGTTCTCGCGCTACCCGGTGTACCGCGGCAACGACCAGGACATCGCCGGCATCCTCGAGGTGAAGACGCTGGTCACGCATGGGCTGGACGGCATCGAGCCGTCGATGTTCGCCGGCCTGCGCGAGACCCTGTACGTCTCCGAATCCACCCACGCGATGAAGCTGCTGGAGATCTTCCGCGAGGAACACCAGTCGATGGCGCTGGTGGTGGACGAATACGGTGAGATCCAGGGCCTGGTGACGATCAGCGACCTGATGGGCGCGGTGGTCGGCCGCCTGCAGGCGGTGGAGAACACCGACGAGGACGCGCTGGTGGTCACCCGCGAGGACGGCTCGCTGCTGGTGGACGGCTCGCTGCCGGTCGACGACCTGCGCGAGCTGATGGAAGGCGCCGAGCTGCCCGACGCCGAGGAAGGCGACTACTACACCCTGGCCGGCATGTGCATGCACAGCTTCGGCCGCATCCCGCGCGCCGGCGAATACTTCGACTGGGCCGGCTGGCGCATCGAGATCGTCGACCTGGACGGCGCCCGCATCGACAAGCTGCTGCTGCGCAGGCTGCCGGAAGAAGACACCGATGACATCGTCGACTGAGCCGCAAGGCGACGCCGGCCGCTACCGCAACGAAGGTATCCGCACGCTGCTGGCGATGTTCGAGCACGGCGATCCGGAGCAGCACCTGCCCGTGGGGCAGGTCCTGCACGGCCTGCGCGAAGGCGCGTTCGGCGTGTTCCTGTTCATCGCCATCCTGCCCGCGTTCATCCCGATCCCCGGCATCGGCGGCGCGGTCAGCGGCCCGCTGGTGCTGCTGATCGGCGCGCAGATGATGTGCGGGCTGTCGCGCCCGTGGGTGCCCGGCTTCATCGCCCGGCGCGGGCCGAGACGCGGCACCATGCAGCGCTTCCTGGGCCGGATCGACCGCCCGCTGCGGCTGTTGGACCGCCTGCTCAGGCCGCGCCTGCCGGCGCTGGTGTGCCCGCTGCCGGCACGCCTGTTCAGCGGCGTGCTGTTGCTGCTGCTCGGCGTACTGCTGTCGCTGCCGATCCCCTTCACCAACTACCTGTTCGGCTTCCAGCTGCTGCTGTTCGCGCTGGCGCTGATCGAGCGCGACGGCGTGCTGATGCTGTTCAACTGGCTGGCCGGCATCGCCGCGGCGGCCTTCTTCGGCCTTGGCTCGGAGCAGTTGCTGGGGCAGCTTTCGACGCTGTACCAACGCTGGAGTAGCGGCTGACCCCCTGCAGGAGCGCACTTCAGTGCGCGATGGAGCTTTGCCGGTAGGGGCCCATCGCGCACTGAAGTGCGCTCCTGCGGCGGCAAGAGCCGCCGTTCCGTCAGCGGTCGTTCTTCAGGTACTGCAGGAACGGATCGTTCTTGTCGAGCACGATCACGCCGTTGCCGTCGGTCATCGAGCCGCGGTAGGCCTCCAGGCTGCGATAGAACGCGTAGAACGCCGGGTCGGCCGAGCCGGCCTTGCCGTAGATCGCCGCGGCCCGGGCATCGCCCTCGCCGCGCAGCTGCTGCGCGTCGCGCTCGGCCTCGGCCACCAGCACGGTGCTCTCGCGGTCGGCCTGGGCGCGGATGGTCAGCGACTGCTCCTCGCCCTCGGCGCGCAGCTTGGCCGCCTCCTGCTTGCGCTGGGCGCGCATGCGCTCGTAGACGTCGGTGATGACCTGGCTGTCGGTGGGCAGGTCGATCTGCTTGATGCGCAGGTCGACGATCTGCATGCCCAGCGTCCCCACCGCCTCGTTGATCGCGGTGAGCTGGTTGGCGATCAGCTCGCTGCGGTCGCCGGATACCAGCTGCTGCAGGGTGCGCGAGTTGATCTGGTTGCGCAGCGAGTCGGTGATGATCGGCGCCAGCCGCGCATTGGCGACCTTGCCGTCGCCGCCGGTGGCGCGGTAGTAGGCGCGCACGTCGGAGATGTAGCCGATGGCGAAGAAGTCGACGCTGACGTCCTTCTGCTCGGCGGTGAAATAGCGCGCCGGGGCGGTGTCCAGCACCTGGAAGCGGCGGTCGAACACCCGCACCGTCTCCACCAGCGGCACCTTGAAGTGCAGCCCGGGCTTGATGTCCGCGCGCACCACCTTGCCGAGGTTCAGGACCATCGCGGTCTGGTCCTCGCGCACCACGTAGACCGAGCCCATCAGGCCCAGCAGCACCACGACCAGCAGGCCGATAACAAGGGAATTCTTCATCGGCCGGCCTCCTGACGCGTTGCCGAGCGCGAAACCGTGCGGTCCGCGTTGCGAATGCTGTCGGTGATGCCCGGCAGCGCCGGCACCATCGCTTCGGGCGCCGGCTGCGCCGCATTGCCGCCCGGTCTGGCGGCATCGGCCGGCATCGGCACGTAGATCAGCTGGCGGCCATCGCCGCCGATGACCTTGCGGTTCTCGGCCAGCACCTGCTGCACGGTTTCCAGCCACAGCCGCTTGCGGGTAACTTCCGGCGCATTCCGGTACTCGGCCTGCAGCAGGCTGAAGCGGCTGGCATCACCCTCGGCGCGGGCGATCACCGCCTGCTTGTAGCCCTCGGCGGTGGTGCGGGTGCGCGAGGCCTGGCCGCGCGCCTCCGGCACCACCTTGGCGGCATAGGCCTGGGCCTCGTTGATCAGCCGTTCCTTGACCTGCTGGGCGCCGTTGACCTCGTCGAAGGCCGGCTTCACTTCCTCCGGCGGACGCGCGTCGGGCAGGGTCAGGCCGGTGACCGACAGGCCGGTGCGGTAGGCCTCCAGCGAGGCCTGCAGGCGCTGCTCGGCGGCGGCGGCCAGCGGGCCGCGGTTGTTCAGCACGGTGTTGAGGTCGGCGCGGCCGACCTGCTCGCGCACCGCGCTCTGCGCCGACTGCTCCAGCACCTGGTCGGCATCGACCGAGCCGAACTTGTACAGGCGCGGGTCGTCGACCCGGTACTGCACGTTCAGCGAGACGTTGACGATGTTCTCGTCGCGGGTCAGCACCGGCACCTGGCTGCTGAAGGTCTTGATCTGGGTGGCGTTGACCTTGGTCACCGACTCGATCGGCCACGGCAGCTTGAAGTTCGGGCCCGGCTGCAGGATGCGCGAGAACTGGCCGAAGCGCAGCACCACGCCGCGCTGCTGTTCGCCGATCAGCTGGAAGCTGGAGAGCAGGATCAACAACGCCAGCGCCACCAGCACCCAGCGCCATGCGCCACCGTCGAACAGGTCGCGCAGCGGGCCGGGCAGGCCGCCCCATCCGCCGCCGTTGCCGCCTCGTGGCCGGCGCGCGCCGCGCCGGTTGTCGGCGGGGCCGTCTTTGCCATTGCCGCCAGGTGTGTTCCAGGCCATGCATGCTCCATCTGTCAGGGCCGGGTGCGGGACAGCCGGCCGTCAATCGAATCCCGATTCTACTAGATGGGGCAGGACCTGCCGTTTCGCAACGGTTATCTTGATCGGCCCGCTTCCGCGCAGGCAACACCATGACCGCCACCCCGTCCTTCCCCGCCTTCCGCATCCACAACGACGACGCCGGCTACCGCGGCGGCATCGAGCAGGTAACGCTGGACCAGCTCGGCCCAGGCGAGGTGGTGGTGCGCGCGCGCTGGTCGTCAGTGAACTACAAGGACGCGCTGGCCGGCACCGGCCAAGGCAAGATCCTGCGCCGCTTCCCGCTGGTGGGCGGCATCGACGTGGCCGGCGAAGTGGTGGCCTCGACCGATCCGGCGTTCCGCGAGGGCGACGCGGTGCTGGTCACCGGCTGCGGCCTGAGCGAAACCCGCGATGGCGGCTACGGCCGGTACGCGCGGCTGGAGTCGAAATGGGTCATCCCGCTGCCGGCCGGGCTGTCGCTGCGCGAGGCGATGGTGCTGGGCACCGCCGGCTTCACCGCGGCGCTGGCGCTTCTGCGGATGAAGGACAACCGGCAGACGCCGGAGCACGGCCCGCTCGCCGTGACCGGCGCCACCGGCGGGGTCGGCTCGCTGGCGGTGGACATCTTCAGCCGCGCCGGCTTCGAGGTGCATGCGATCAGCGGCAAGGCCGAAGCGAAGGAGTACCTGACCACGCTCGGCGCCAGCCAGGTGCTGGGCCGCGAGGCGCTGGCCACCACCCGGCCGATGGAGTCGGCACGCTTCGGCGGCGGCCTGGACAACGTCGGCGGGACGATGCTGACCAGCCTGCTGGCACAGACCGTGCCCTACGGCAACGTCGCCTCGGCCGGGCTGGCCGCCAGCGCGCAACTGGACATGACGGTGATGCCGTTCATCATCCGCGGCGTGTCGCTGCTGGGCGTGGCCTCGGCCGGCACCGCGCGCGACATCCGCGAGCAGGTGTGGCGGCACCTGGGCGACGACTGGAAGCCGCTCCACCTGGATACCATCTGCACCCGCGAGGTCGGCTTGGATGAACTGCCGGACGTGTTCGCCACCATGTTGGCCGGGCAGTCGTTCGGCCGCACCGTGGTCAGGATCGACTGAAGCCGGTTACGCGCAGCGTGACGCAAGCGGCTTCACGCCGCCACGGCGGCGGCCTACACTGCCCGGATTCTTGGGGAAGAATTCTTGGGGAGAACCATGGCACGCATCCTGATCGTCGATGATTCGCCATCGCAGTTGCTGGGCATCCAGCGCATCGTCGAAAAACTGGGGCACGAGACCTTCACCGCCACCGATGGCGCGGCCGGCGTGGAAGCGGCCAAGGCGGTGCTGCCCGATCTGGTGCTGATGGACGTGGTGATGCCCAACCTCAACGGTTTCCAGGCCACGCGCACGCTCAAGCGCGAGGCCAGCACCACCCATATCCCGGTGGTGCTGGTGACCACCAAGGACCAGGACACCGACCGCCTGTGGGGCATGCGCCAGGGCGCCAAGGCCTACATCACCAAGCCGTTCTCGGAGAGCGATCTCTCCGAAGTGATCGCGCGGGTGTTCGAGGGCGGCGAGCCGCCGGCCGCCTGACCCGTACCGACGGGCTGATTCTGTAGATGCGGGGCTTGCCCCGCATGAAGCTTTCCCGGGAAAGCCCCGTGTGGGGCAAGCCCCACACCTACGCAGCCGCAGGTCGGGGCTGCGCCCCCGATGCTTCACGTCCATCGCCGTCGGGGCCGCAGCCCCGACCTACACCTTCTCGCCGAAGGCCTTGGCCAACGCGCGGTAGGCCTTCTGCTGCGCTTCGTTGGTCGCCACCGGCGCGACGACTTCCAGCTCGACGATCTGGTCGCCATCGGGCTTGCCCGGCAGGCCGCGGCCGCGCAGGCGCAGCTTGCGGCCGCTGTCCGAATCGGCCGGCACCTTCAGTTCCACCGCCCCGCCCAGGGTCGGCACGCTGATGCCGGTGCCCAGCGCCGCCTGCCACGGCGTCACCTGCAGGGTGTAAAGGATGTTGCGGCCATCGACCTCGAACTGCGGGTGCGCGGCGTATTCCACTTCCAGCATCAGGTTGCCGCCGCCGCTGCCCTGCCCGGCCAGCCGGATCACCTGCCCCGGGCGGATGCCCTTGGGCACGCGCACGTCCAGCTGGCGGCCATCGACGTTGATGCGCAGCGAGTCGCCGGCATAGGCGGCCTCCAGCGGTACCGACAGCTTGGCGCGGGTGTCGCGCGGCGGCTGCGGGCCGGCGCTGCCGCCGAAACTGTCGAAGCCGCCCCGCGCGCGGCCGCCGCGCTGGCGCGCGAACAGGCTCTCGAAGAAGTCGCTGAAGCCGCCGCCGGCGCCACCGCCGCCGAACACCTCCTCGAAGTCGAAGCCCTGCCCGCCGCCGAAATCCGGCGGCGCCTGGAACTCCTCGCCGGGCCGGTAGCCGCGCGCGCGCAGCTGGTCGTAGGCTTGGCGCTTGGCCGGGTCACGCAGAGCCTCGTAGGCCTCGTTGACCGCCTTGAACTGTTCCTCGGCGCCGGCTTCCTTGCTCACGTCCGGGTGGTACTTGCGCGCCAGCCGCCGGTAGGCGGTCTTGATCTCGGCATCGCCGGCCGTGGGTTCGACGCCCAGCGTCGCGTAGTAATCCTTGAATTCCATCCAGACACCTTTCGGAAAAGTCGGGTCGATCGCCCCGCGACGACGGCCGCCATATGTTCGGCAGGCACAGGAGTGCCATTCTAGCGGTCGCGACGCCGGCCTCGCCCCCATGCCGGGAAATGCTGCGTGAAGGCGGTCTTTTCAAGCCGTTGACGCCACCCTTGCACGCGACCACTAGACTGCACCCAGACCCAGGAGCTCCCCATGACCATCCACGTCGGCGACACCATTCCGGAAGTGACCCTCAAGCGCATCCGCGAGGGCATGGAAACCATCGACACGCATGCCCTGTTCGACGGCCGCAAGGTGGTGCTGTTCGCCGTGCCCGGCGCGTTCACGCCCACCTGCTCGGCGCGCCACCTGCCCGGCTTCGTCGAGCACTTCGAGCAGTTCCGCGGCCGCGGCATCGAGGTGTACTGCATGGCGGTGAACGACCCGTTCGTGATGCAGGCCTGGGCGCAGGCGCAGTCGGTGCCCGACGGGCTGCAGATGCTGTCCGACGGCAACGGCGACTTCACCCGCGCGCTGGGGCTGGAAATGGACGCCAGCGGCTCGGGCATGGGCATGCGCTGCCGCCGCTTCGCGCTGTACGCGGAGGACGGCACCGTCCGCGCCATCCACGTCGAGGAGCCGGGCAAGTTCGAGGTGTCCTCGGCCGAATACGTGCTCGCCCATCTCCCCGAATAGCGATTCCCGACCCAAGGAGCAGCCAGCCATGAGCAAGCCATCTCCCGGCAAGACCACCGCCAAGAGCACCGGCCCGGCCGGCATCAGCGACCGCGGGACCCTGCGCGCCAATGCCCGCAAGCGCATCGAGGACGGCGCGGTCACCCCGACCTACAGCGCCGACCGCACGGCCGTGGTCAAGCTGCTCAACGACGCGCTGGCTACCGAGTGGGTGTGCGTGCTGCGCTACTACCGCCACTACTACATGGCCAAGGGCATGCTCGCCGACGCGGTGAAGGCCGAGTTCCTGGAGCACGCGCAGCAGGAACAGGCCCACGCCGGCATGCTGGCCGAGCGCATCGTGCAGCTGGGCGGCGAACCGGACTTCAACCCGGATACGCTCACCGCGCGCTCGCATGCCGAGTACAAGGAAGGCGGCAACCTGCGCGACATGGTGTGCGAGAACCTGGTCGCCGAGCGCATCGCCATCGACAGCTACCGCGAGATGATCAACTTCGTCGGCGACCGCGACACCACCACCAAGCGCATCCTCGAACACATCCTGGCGCAGGAGGAGGAGCATGCCGACGATTTCGCCGACATGCTCGAAGGCTGGATCGGCGAGTGATCCGGCCCTGACAGGAACAACTGCAGGAGCGATGCGATTGCGGCGCGAAAGCGCAAAGTGCAATTCAACGCACCACGCGGAAGCGCACCCGCGTCCACGCGCCATCGGCTGCCAGCGCGGTGAGCACGTGCTCGCCCGGCTCGTCGAAGTCGCGCACGAAGCCGCGCGTGCCCTGTGTCTGCGCGATCCAGCGCCCGTCCAGCAGCCATTCCACCGCCGCCTCGCTGCCCAGCGCACGCAACTGCAGGCGCGGGCCATGCGTGGCGCCGGGCGCGCGCGCCAGCGTGGCGCGGTCGTTGAGGCCGTCCACGTGCAGCACGCCGTCGTTGCCGCGTTCGTCAGGTGGGCACCCCGGCGCCAACGGCGGCAGGCGCTGCGCCTGCCGTTGCGCGGCTGACAACCACGGCGAAGCCAGCGCCGGCCAGCGCGCCAGTTCGCGTTCCGCGCGTTGCGCATGGCCCTCGCATCCAGCCGATACCCGCAACCCGCTGCGCGCATCGACCTCGAAACGCACCCGGCCCGACTGCCACAGCCGCGCCTCGCGCTCGGCGAAAGTGGGTGGCACCGCCTCGTCCAGCGCCAGCGCCTGCATCCGCCGCTGGCACATCGCCGGCGGCGTCCGCGCGGCGGCGATGCCCAGCGGCCAGCACACCTCCACCTCGCCGACGCTGGCCGGCATCGCGCGCGCGGCGGCGTCGCCGGGCTGGCGCGGCAGGCTGTCGATCACCTCGAACATCAGCGGCAGCGCGGTGACCGCGCCGTACTGGCCGGGCAATGGCGTGCCATCGGGACGGCCCACCCACACGCCGACGGTGTAGCGGCGGGTGCCGCCAATCGCCCAGGCGTCGCGGTAGCCGTAGCTGGTGCCGGTCTTCCACGCCACCGGCGGGCGGCCACCGGTATCGAAGGTGCCCGCGCCATAGCCGGGGCGCGGGTTGGATTCGAGGATGTCGCGCACGATCCATGCCGCGCCCGGCGACACCAGCCGGCGTTCGACCAGCGGGTCGTCCGGGGTGTAGCGCACGCGGCCGGCGATGCCCTCGCGGTTGAGCGCGGCGAAGGCACCGACCAGATCCTCCAGCCGCGCGCCGGTGCCGCCGAGGATCAACGCCAGGTTCGGCTGCGTGCCACGCGGGAAGCGCAGCTTGATGCCGGCGTTGTTCAGGCGCGCGGCAAAGCGCGACGGGCCGACGCGGTCGAGCAGGTCCACCGCCGGCACGTTCAACGACAGCCGCAGCGCGGTGGCTGCGCCCACCGGGCCGTTGAACGCGGCGTCGAAATTGCCCGGGCGGTAGCCGCCGAAGCTCTGCGGCGCATCGACCAGCAGGCTTTCGGAATGGATCAGGCCATCGTCCAGCGCCATGCCGTACAGGAACGGCTTGAGCGTGGAACCAGGCGAGCGCCATGCCTGCACCATGTCCACATGGCCCAGCCGCTGCCTGTCGCCGAACGCGACCGAGCCGACGTAGGCGCGCGCCTCCAGCGTGGCATTGTCCATCACCAGCAGCGCGGCGGAAGTGCGCTCGGGCAGTTGCGAGAAATACGAGGCCACCCGTTCCTCCAGCGCGCGCTGCAGACCGCTGTCGAGCGTGGTTTCGATCTGCGCGACGCGCGGCTGTCGGCTGCGCAGCCGCTGTGCCAGCAGTGCCGCATGCAGCGGTTGTCGCAGCGAGCGGGTGACCACCGGCTCGACGCGGGCGTCGGCCACCTCCCCGGCCGACCACACGCCGAGTTCGGCCATGCGCGCCAGCACCTTGTCGCGGGCTTGCCGCGCGGCTTCCGGGTGGCGGTCCGGGCGCAGCCGGCTGGGCGATTGCGGCAGCACCGCGAGCAAGGCGGCTTCGGCGTGTGACAGCCGCGTCGCCGGTTTGCCGAGGTAGGCCCAGCTCGCCGCTTCCACGCCTTCGATGGTGCCGCCATAGGGCGCGCGTTCCAGATAAAGGTCGAGGATCTGCGCCTTGCCCAGGTGCGCTTCCAGTTGCAGCGCGCGCAGCACCTGCTTGAGCTTGCCCCACGGCGTGCGCGTGTGCGGGTCGAGAATGCGCGCCACCTGCATGGTCAGGGTGGAACCGCCGGAGACGATGCGGCGTTCGAGCAGCATCTGCTTGCCGGCGCGCAGCAGCGCCCACGGGTTGATGCCGGGGTGGCGCCAGAACCAGCGGTCCTCGTAGGTCAGCAGCGCCTGCAGGTACAGCGGGGAAATGGCGTCCGCCTCGGCCGGGTAGCGCCATACGCCCTCGGCATCGGCGAAGGCGCGCAGCGGGGTGCCGTCGCGGGCGACGACCAGGGTGCTGGTGTCGCGCGATTGCGGCAGTGGTGGCGGGAAGGCGAGGTCGAGGACCAGCAGCAGCGTCAGCAGCGCTGCCGTGCCCCAGCGGAGGAGCCACAACACCGTAGGAGCGCACCTTGGTGCGCGATGGGGCTTTGCCGGGAAGGCTTCATCGCGCACCAGGGTGCGCTCCCACGGTTGCCGTCATGGCTGCACGACGGTGATCGTGCTCGGGTTGGAGCGCCCCACGCCACGCAGCTCGGGGCGGTACATGTCCTCGGCCAGCGGCGGCGGCACGGTGTAGGTGCCGGGGGTGACCGCGCGCACCAGGTAGAACACCCGCGCGGTGCGGCCGCGGCGCAGGTTCAACGCGGTCACGTAGCGGTCATCGCGGAACTCCTCGTGGCGGGCGTCGGCTTCGCCGGAACGGTCGTTGATCCGGATGCCATCCACCACCACGTCGGCCCACTGCTTCGCGTCGCCAAGGTTGAAGTTCTCGATCTCCAGCCCGGCCGGCAGCAGGTCGGTCAGCAGCGCGTCGGGCATGGCGGTGTTGGCGGTGACGCTCAACCGCACGATCAGCGCCTCGCCTTCCTTCAGCGGGCGCGGCGTCCACGGCTTGCCGTCGGTGGTGTACCAGGCGCGCTCGATGCCGATCACGCTGTTGTCCGGCGCCGGTGCCTGCCGCGGGATGCCGGCCACTTCCAGGCTGGCGAACATCGGCGCCTGCCCCTGCGGCGTGAAGCGCACGCCCTGCGCCAGCTGCGTGGCATCGAACACGCGCGCGAACGCCTTGCGCTCGCCGATGGCCTCGCGCTCGCCGCCCACAGCCAACTCGCCGGATACCAGCTTCTTCTGGTCGGCCATCAACGCCTTGCCCAGCCGCGCCAGCGCCACCTTCTCCTGCGTGCTCAGCCACAGCCAGCCGCTGTTGCGGCGCGCATCCAGCTCGCGGCCCAGCGCGACTGCGCGGGCGTCGTAGGCGGGCTTGGACAGGCCGCGTTCGTGCAGCAGCGCGATCATCAAGGCGTCATCGCGCAGCCGGCTGCCGTAATCGCCGAAATACGCCGGGCGGTCGCTGCCGTCCCTGGCGAAGCCGGCGGCGATGGCGGCCTGCCCGCGCTTGCCGTCGCCCTGCAACGACAAGGCCATGCCCAGATGCACCAGCGACAGCCCGGTGACCGCCTTGTCGCGCTCGTTGTCGTACAGCGCGCGCAGCGTACCGAGCGGTGCGCGGTTGACGCGGGCCAGCACGTAGCCCGAATACGCCTGGTTGGCGAACTTCAGCGCGTCGCGGCGATCCTGCCCGTAGAACTGGTTGCCGCCGCTGAGCAGGTCCTCGCTGATCCGGTTCAACGCCTTCTGCAGCACGTTGTCCGGCACCGCGAACCCGGCGTCCCTGGCATCGAGCAGGAACTCGGCGATGTACGGGGTCAGCGCCGGATTGACGTAGTCGTCGTTGCCCCACATCGAGAAGTTGCCGTTGGCCACCTGCATCGAAGCCAGCCGCCCGAACGCGCCCTCCATGCGCTCGCGGCGGGCCTTGGCGTCCAGCCCGTCGGCACCGAGCATCGTCGACGTGGCTTCGTCCAGCAGCAGCGCGGCGTAGCCCTTGCTGGTGGTCTGCTCGGCGCAGCCGTAGGGGTAATTCAACGCGCCCTGCAGGGCGCTGGCGAACGGGATTGGCGGCAACGCGCTGACCAGCATGCGCGCGTTGACCGAGCCGGCCATCAGCCCGCTGGTGAAGCTGCCGTCCAGCGTGACCGGCGCCAGCGGGTCGAGCGTGCGGGTCTGCGCACGCAGCACCTGCGGCCATGCCGCGCGCACCGGCAGGTCGTAGCGGCGGTCGACCTTGAAGCCGTTGCCGTCCACCCGCACCCGTACCTTGGCGACGGTATAGCCCTCCTGCGCACTGAGCGGGAAGCTCAGGGTCTGCTTGGCATCGGCCGCCAGCTGCACCTTGCGCGCGGCCTCGCCGACCGCCAGCGGGCCCTCGCCGTCCACGCGCACCGCGAACTCGCCGGGCTTGCCGGTGAAGTTCTGCACGTCCAGCGTCACCGTGCTGCGGTCGCCCGGCGCCATCACCCGCGGCATGCTGGCCTCGGCCAGGATCGGCGCGCGCACCAGCGTCTCGACGTCGCGGTTGCCGTAGCGGTCGTCCGCATACACCAGCGCCGAGACGCGCAGCGTGCCGTTGAAATCCGGCACCGGCAGCTCGATGCGGGCGTTGCCCCTGGCGTCCAGCTTCACCGGGCCGGAGAACAGGTCCACGGTCTGCACCCGCGCGGTCGGCCGCTTGGCCTGCGGCAACGCCGCCAGCGCCATGTCGCCGCCGAACTTGAGCTTGCCGCTGCTGCCCTCGAAGCTCTCGATGACGCGGCCGTAGATGTCGTAGGCATCCACGCCAAGCCGCCGCTGCGCGAAGAAGTGCGCGGGTGCATCGGGCACCGGGAAGCGGGTGATGTTGAGGATGCCTACATCGACCGCCGAGACGGTGACGTGCGCCGGCTTGCCGGCCAGTTCCGGCACGCTGACGGACACCGCCATCGGCTGCTCCGGCCGCATCTGCTGCGGTGCCACCAGGCCCACGGTGACGCGGCGGTCGCCACGGTCCATCGGCACGTGCGCCACGCCCACCGCGCGTGCGGGGGTGATTTTGCTCGGCGCGCTGCCGCCGCGGAACACCAGTGCGGTGACGTAGACGTCGTGCCGCTCCCAGTCCTGCGTGACCGGGATCTCGAAGCTGCTGCCGGGCTTGGCCTCGATGTCCTGCACGTAGAGCATCCTGTCGCTTTCGACCATCAGCACGCCGCGGCCGGCGTGCGGCGGGATCAGCGTCACCTTGAGCGTGTCGCCGGCCTTGTAGCCGGTCTTGTCCAGCGCCAGCTTGACCTTGTCCGGGCGCGCGTCGAGGCCGCGGTTGTCGTCGTTCCAGCTCCAGCCGGCGCGGAACGGGTAGCGCATGGTCAGGCCGGTGGCCGGGTCGAACACGTCGACGCGGTACTCGCCCCACTCCACCGGGAAGTCGAACTTCGTCGACGTCTCGCCAGCGTCGAGGGTCCGGGTTTCCTTGTTCTCGAAGCGGCGGGTGAAGTCATAGTCCCAGCGGTTGTCGTTGAAGCTCCAGTGGTAGTCGCGCAGTTCGCGCACCAGCGTGACCTTCAGCCCCTTGGCCGGCTGCGGCTTGCCGTCGGCATCCACGCGCAGCAGTTCGAAGCGCGCGTTGGCATTGGCGTCGGCGCCGTCGGCGTCGCTGAACAGCGGGCGCACCGCGACCAGTGCCGGCGCCGGCCACAGCACGCGCTTGAGCGTGCGGGTGACGGTGCGGCCGCCGGTTTCGTAGACGCTGCCGGACACCACCGCCGCCACCGGCGTGCCCTTGCCGGTTTCCTCGGGCAGGGCGATGTCCTGGCGTAGCTTGCCGTCCTTGGGCAGGGTGGTATCGATGACGTCGTCGGCTTCGCGCGGCAGCTCCACGGTGGGGTCGCCGAAGAACCAGCCGGCCATCGCCTCGACCGGGTGCTGCTCCACCGCCACCGCCAGCCGCGCGGTGAAGCGGTTGCCGTCGGCCGGCGCGCCGTACAGGTAGGCCGCGTCGGCCTGCAGTTTCAGCGGCTCGCCGGGCTTGAGCGTCTTCTGCGCGCTGTCCAGGTCCAGCTTCATGCGCTCGGGCAGGAACTCCTCGATGCGCAGGGTCATGCCCTGCACCGCCTCCTTGCTGGCCGGGTCGGTGCGGAATTCCACCTGCCAGCGGCCGGTCGGCGCCTCGGCGGGAATGGCCTGCTCGAACGCGAAATACCCCTGCTCGCCCGGTTGCAGCCGGGTTTCGCGGAACACCTTGCCGTCGGGCTGCTTCAGGCGCAGGAACACCGGCTGTGCCTTGACCGGCTTGCCGTCGTTGTCGCGCAGCAGCGCCGACACGCGCACGGTCTCGCCGGGGCGGTACAGGTCACGTCCGGACCAGGCGAACACGTCGAACCACGCGTTCTGGCGCCCGGCCACGGCGAATTCGCTCAGGTCCAGCGCCGGCTGGTTGAACGGCAGCATCGTGGTGTCGCTGCCGCTGGACGCCACCAGCACGTGGCCGGCGTCGAGCGTGTAGTTCAGCAGCGCATTGCCGTTGGCGTCGGTCTGGCCCTTGAGGATGGTCTCGCCCTTGGCGTCGATGACCCGCAGGTCCACCTTCTTCGCCGCCGCGCCGCTGGCCAGCGAGGCGGTGTGCACGAACAGCGTGTCCTTGTAGGCGCGGGTGTGCAGGCCGATGTCGCTGACGGTGAAGAACGCGGTGTCGTACTCGTTGTCGAAGCTGCCGGTGCGCTTCATCACCGCGAAGTACAGGCCCGGCTGCTGCAGTTCCCTGACGTCCTGGATCGGCAGGTAGGTCAGCATCCGCTCGTTGGGCTTGCCGCCGAGCACGAAGCGGTTGACGTAGACCGGCTCGGCCAGCTGCGAGATCGGCGTGTGGTTGCCGTAGTCGCTGTCCAGCTCCCAGCTGCCGCGGCGGCCGCCGCGCTGGTACTGGCTGAAGAATGCCGGCAGGTTCTTCTCGCTCACCCGCAGGAATTCGACGTCGACCTCGGGCACGTTCACCGACACCACCGGCAGGCCGCGGCTGTCGCGCGCCGGCAGCACGCTGCCCTGCGAGGCGAAGCCGGCCGCGGGCGTCAGTTCGCCGGTGAATACCTGCTGGCGCACGTCCTTGCCGAGGCGGCTGCCGTCGGCGGCGAGCAGGTCGGCCGACACGATCAGGGTGTAGTCCCTGGCCGCCTCGACGTAGGGGTAGCGCAGGGTCTTGCCGTCGTCGGACAGCGACCAGCTGCTGTCCTCGGTGCCGACCTTCTCCTCGAAGCGCAGCAGCTTGTCGAAGTCCTGCGTACCGACCAGCGGCCGGGAGAACTCCACCGCCAGCGCCAGCTCGCCGCCCCTCTGGTCCGGCCAGGTGCGCACCAGCGCGAATCCCTTGACCTCTTCCTGCTTGGCCTGGATCGCCTCGCCGCTGGCGCCGGGCAGCTGACCGCTCTCGTTGCGCTTGCAGCCGGCGACCAGGACCAGCGCCGCCAGGGCGACCATTGCCCAGCGTGCGGGCTTCCACTTCCTGTTGTTCATGGCGTTCTCCGGAGGGACGCCCGAAGTATAGGGAAGCACGAGAACCGTAGCTGCGGGGCTTGCCCCGCAGGGGCTTTGCCGTGACCTGATCAGGCCCCGTGCCGGGCGAGCCCGGCACCTACGGGTTGGTTCTGCCGCGAATGCCTTGTGTTCCCTCCCTTTCGCACAACACAAAGAAAGAATGCGGAAACAAACGACGTTCTTCCGCGGGGAGGGCATGGATCAGCCCTGTGGCACCCGCACCGCGCCTTCCATCAGCACCCGCGCCGAGCGCGACATCACCGCCCGGGTGACTACCCAACGGCCCTCGGCCTGCGCCACCGCCGCGCCCACGCGCAAGGTGCCGGAAGGGTGGCCGAAGCGCACCGCCTCGCGGGTGCCGCCGCCGGCGGCGAGGTTGACCAGCGTGCTGGGCACGGCCGCGGCGGTGGCGATGGCGACCGACGCGGTGCCCATCATCGCGTGGTGCAGCTTGCCCATCGACATCGCGCGCACGTTGAGGTCGATGTCGCCGGCCCCGATCGCCTTGCCGCTGCTGGACACGTAGGGCTTCGGCGGCGCGACGAACGCCACCTTCGGCGTGTGCTGGCGCTTGAGCGCCTCCTCCGGCGCCTCGATCAGCCCCATGCGCAGCGCGCCGGCCACGCGGATGGCCTCCAACTTGGCCAGCGCCGCCTTGTCCTCGTTGATCGCCGGCTGCAGCTCGGTGCCGTCGTAGCCGATGTCGGCGGCGTTGACGAACACGGTGGGGATGCCGGCGGTGATCATCGTCGCCTTCAGGGTGCCGACACCCGGCACGTCGAGGTCATCGACGAGGTTGCCGGTGGGAAACATGCCTTTGGATGCAGTCGAATCACCCTCGCCTTCGTCGTCGGAAGGATCGAGGAACTCCAGCACGACCTCCGCCGCCGGGAAGGTCACCCCGTCCAGCTCGAAGTCACCGGTTTCCTGCACCTGCCCATCGCTGACCGGCACATGCACGAGGATGGTCTTGCCGATGTTGGCCTGCCACACGCGCACGGTGACGGTGCCGTCGCGCGGAATACGTTCGGCCGGAATGAAATCGTTGGCGATCGCGAACGGCCCCACCGCGGTGCTGAGGTTGCCGCAGTTGCCCGACCAGTCCACGAACGCGGTGTCGATGGACACCTGCCCGTACAGGTAGTCCACGTCGTGGTCCGGTACCGAGGCCGGGGCGATGATCACGCACTTGCTGGTGCTCGACGTCGCCCCGCCCATGCCGTCGGTGTGCTTGCCGTAGGGATCGGGCGAACCGATCACCCGCATCAGCAGCGCATCGCGCGCCGGACCCGGCACCCGTGCCGCCTCGGGCAGGTCTTCGAGGCGGAAGAACACGCCCTTGGACGTGCCGCCGCGCATGTAGGTGGCGGGGATGCGGAGTTGGGGGACCGAGGGACAGGAATTCATGATGGAAGCGCTCCGGATTGCTGCAAGGCGCCATGTGGTGGCATGGCCAATTGAACGGCTTGGCTGTACAGCGAAACCAATCAGGGTAGAGGCGCCAACCCCAGCTCAGCCAGAAAACCATTGTGCCGCGCCTTCGCCTCGGCCAGCTCGGCCTCGATCTTCACCAGATCGGCATGTACCACTGCGAGGTCGATCTCCTGCTCAGCCTCGGCGGTGCTGACGTAACGCGAAATATTGAGGTTGTAGTCGTTCTCGATGATTTCCTTCATCGACACCCGGCGGGAATAGCGTTCCTGCTCGGTGCGGTCACGGTAGGTCGCAATAATCCGCTCGATGTCCGCATCGCCCAGCACGTTCTGACGCTTGCCCTTGGTGAAGTGCTCGGCGGCGTTGATGAACAACACATCGTCCGGTTTCTTGCACTTCTTCAGCACCAGGATGCACACCGGGATGCCGGTGGAATAGAACAGGTTGGCCGGCAGGCCAATCACCGTGTCGATGTGGCCGTCATCCAGCAGCTTTCGGCGAATGTCCGCCTCCTTGCCACCACGGAACAGCACACCGTGCGGCAGGATGATGGCCATCACGCCGTCGTCCTTCAGGTAATGCAGGCCATGCAGCAGGAAAGCGAAATCGGCCGCGCTTTTCGGTGCCACGCCGTGGTTCTTGAAACGCACGTCCTGTGCCATCGCCTCACCCGGCTCCCAGCGGTAGCTGAAAGGCGGGTTGGCGACCACGGCATCGAACTGCGGCTTTTTCGCCGGGTTGGTCTCGCGCAGCCAGTCCCAGTCGTTCTTCAGCGTGTCGCCGTGGTAGATCTCGAACTCGGTGTCCTTCACCCCGTGCAGCAGCATGTTCATGCGTGCCAGGTTGTAGGTGGTGACGTTGTATTCTTGCCCGACGATCTTGCCGATGCTGCCACCCGCATCTTTCATGCGATTACGGATGTTGAGCAACAGCGAACCGGAGCCACAGGCGAAATCGAACACGCTGTCCAGCTTGCCGCGCGGGCCAGTCTTGGGCTCCTGGCTGTCGAGGGTGACGATGGCGGACAGGATGTTGGAAATCTGCTGCGGCGTGTAGAACTCGCCAGCCTTCTTTCCGGAACCGGCAGCGAACTGGCCAATCAGATATTCGTAGGCATCGCCCAGCGAATCGGCCTTGGTCGAAAGCGCCATGCCTCGCGCGATCTCGCTGATGATCGAACAAAGCTTGGCATTGCGGTCGTCGTACTTCCTGCCCAGCTTGTCCGAGGTCAGGTTGATTTCCGAGAACAGGCCCTGGAACTCGCTCTCGAAGGAATCCTCCTCGATGTGCTTGAAGCCTTTCTGCAGGGTATCGAGCAGATCGTGATCCTGCATCTTGGCCAGATGGACGATATGGCCCCACAGGTACTTAGGCTTGATGACGTAATGCGCCTTGCGCCGCATCTGCTGCTCGAAGTCGGCCACGTCGCCCGGATTGGCCGCATACCACACCGACAGCGGCGTCTTGCCGCCATTGCCGATGGCATTCGGGTCTGGATAGTCCGAGCCCAGTTCCTTTTTCGCCGCCGCCTCGTAGTTGTCGGACAGGTAGCGCAGGAACAGGAAAGACAGCATGTAATCGCGGAAGTCGTCCGCATTCATGCTGCCGCGCAGTTGGTCGGCAATGGCCCAAAGGGTCTTGCCGAGTTGCTTCTGGTCGTCTTCGGTCATGGCTTCAAGCGTCGTTTGATCTTGTTTTCGAGGGCGGCGAGTTCGGCCTCGTCGGCGGCATCGGCTGCGCGTGCTTCCTCTTTCTTTCGCTGTTCGTCGAAGGCGAGATAGCGCGCACCGGCTTCCGTCTCCATCTGCGCATGGCTGACGGAGCCGGCATTGTCCAGCAACGGGAAGCCATTGGAGCTGATGATCTGACCCACGTTCTCCATCCAGAAGCGCATGGGGATTTCCTGGCGGTTCTTGGTCCGCAGTTCGGCAGTTTCCAGAAAGATCACCACCAACCTGTTCAGCGTGTCGATCTCGTCCTCGGTGAGGTAGTTCTTGGCAATCAGGATGTCCTGCTTGCGTACCCGGCCACCGCTCCAGGCGCGCAGGCCGAAGTGCGGATCGTCAGGATTGGCACGCGCCAGAATCAGCTCCGCCGCCGTCTGTCCGGTCACCGCGTACAGCAGCAGGTTCTGCACGGTGGCGAAGAACGTCTGGGTGGCGCGGTCGGTCTTGTCGTAGTCCACGCTCAACGCAAACAAGTCGCGCACCTTCTGGTAGAAGCGCTTCTCCGAGGCGCGAATGTCGCGGATGCGCGCCAGCATCTCGTCGAAGTGGTCCGGGCGGCCATCCGGGTTCTTCAGGCGCTCGTCGTCCATGACGAAGCCCTTGAGCAGGTACTCCTTGAGCGCGGTGCTGGCCCAGCGGCGGAACTGCACGCCACGCGGAGAGCGCACCCGGTAGCCGACGGCCAGAATGGCGTCGAGGCTGTAGAGCGTGACCTGCCGACGCACCTCCCGTCCACCTTCCCGTTGAACTACCAAGGATTCCTTGGTAGTTCGTTCAGGTTCCAATTCCTTGTCTGAAATGATGTTTTTCAGATGCTGGCGGATATTTTCGGTGGTGACGTCGAACAGCTCCGCCATCTCCGCCTGAGTCAGCCAGACAGTCTGGCCTTCGGCGCGGAGCTGGATACGGCTCTTGCCGTCCTCGCTGGTGTAGAGGATCAGCTCGCTCATGCGTGCTCCTGCTCATCGGCCGCCGGAGGGAACAGCTCCGGATTGAAGGCGTAGCGCGCCAGAAAATCGTTGAGGATCTTCCTGAAGTGGACCTTGTTCTCGTCCAGCATCTGTTGTGGCTCGAACAGCGAGTAGTTGCCGTGACTCATGATGTTGATCAGTCGCGTATGCAGGATGCCGTCCGGATCATCATCAGATTGTTTGATGCAGGCCGAGAAATTCTTGTGTCCGTGGAAGCTTGCCGTCTTCTCCAGGACCGTGCGGAGCATGTTGAAATGATGCGTGAAGAGTCGATCCTCCTTGGCAGCCTGATACAACTCCGTCAGCGCGGCGACATGATGAAAAGATGGCGTGTCGCCTTTCTCCTCTCGTAGCGTGTAACCAACGCCATTCCGGCCCTTGCCCAGGAAGAACCGTTTGGCGTTCTTCATCTCGTTGCACAGAACATTGAAGAACAGTGCGTGATGCGTCGAAACCACGGCCTTGAGCCCGCTGTCTTCGCGCTTGAGCAATTGCGCCAACTGGTTGGCAACCGTGATCGCATTGTGTTCGTCCAGCGATGAAATCGGATCATCCACGTAAACGTATTTGACCCAGCGGTAGGCCTCGATCTCGGGGTCCATCGCAAGCTCCACGATGGCAAGGAAAAAGCACCAGATGAAGATGTTCTCTTCTCCCCGCGAGACCTTGATGTCTTCCGCCAGCGATCGCTCGCCATCAACCTCTGTCTCACGCGAAAAACTCACTCTCCAGTTGGCCGTGTCGATACGAAAATCGAAGTCGGCGTATCGGCCAAGCAATCGGCGGATGCGGTTATCCATCTCCAGTTCGTCAAGGCCCGCAAAGAAGCGGGAATCCTTGTTGAGTTCCAGTACGCGCTCCTGATCGTTCTGCAGATCGTTGTCCCAACTGAACAAGTCTTCGGTAAAGGCATTGAAGTAAAGCGTGTCGCCAACCATTTCCGTTTGCTGGAGAGGTTGCCCGACTTCGTCACCAGCGCGAAATGGTCGCTGGATCGCACTCTTTCCCAAGTCTTTGAACGCCACGGATAGCCGTGTTTTGCCCGTGCCGTTGTAGGCATAGAGCAAAACGGTCTTTTTAGACGCCAGCTCCGTTCGGAGGTGTTGGGCAAGGTCGGTCAGCGCAGGGAAGCTCAGCGGCGCCATGAATTACCCCTCCTCCTGCGCCGGGAACAGTTGCTGTATCAGGCCCTGCTTGTGGGTCTTGAGGGCGGCGAGCTGGTTGGTTTCGGCGGCGATTTGGGTATCGAGGGAGGAGAGGCAGTCGGCAATGCGTTGTTGCTCCTTTGGCTCCTCGGGCAAACAGAAAATATATTCAGAAATATCGCCCGCACTAAGGTTTCCCTGTGCGCCGCCTGCAGCCTTCAGTCGCATCGCACTCCGAAACTCATCGCGTTGGAGTAGTTGGTAGAAGAATTCATGATTGATTGCACCAGGAACCAGTTTCCCGACGCGCTGATTGAGCAACAGTCCTTCTGCCGTGACTCGACAAACGCGACCAACATTTCCTGTCATAGAAATCAGGATGTCTCCGAGGCGCAGGATTTGATGTTGCTGAACGTCCGATGGAAGTGCCGAAATTATTTTTGTTGAATCGAGCGCAAGATCGCCCTGCTGAACATTGGCGATGGTAATGATCCTATACGGCCCTGTTTCAACATACTCAGAGCTCTTGAACGCATAACCATTCCGCAAGCGCGCCACGTGGTTGAGCTTTTTTTCTTCCCACTCCGGCGCATTGCGGAATTCCGGGAAGCGGAGGCGGGGGCGGGTTTCGCCTTCGCGGGGGAAGAGTTGCTGCATCAGGCCGCGTTTGTGGGCCTTCAACGCTTCCACTTTCCGGCCCTGCGCGGCAAGCACCTCGTCCAGCGACGTCAGGCAATCGGCGATTTTTTGTTGCTCGGCCCTGTCGCTGGGGAAAGTTACGTCTATGCCACCCAAGCGCGACGATGAGATTTGATAAACCTTGGTTCCTTGCGCCTCCTTCTCGATCCGCGAGCGAATCAAGCCAGACCGGAACAAGTGCCCGCCAAATCCAACGATCAAGGCATCATCCCTTCGGCGCGCCAAGATGGTGTGTTGCCCTGACAAAAGCCTCTCGCCCGCCAATCTGACGATTTCCATGCTTTTGCCTACATCGCCCATGTCTTCAGACGCATCCGCAAAAATCAGATCGCCTTCCACGCAGTAGTCTTCCGATGCTGCGTCAGGGACAACCTCGCTCTCGTTGATGAATGGCACAAGCTCCTGGGTAATGTCGAAGATCGCCGGGAACTTGGTGTGGATGTCGCCGTAATGGATGTTCTTCGCCAGTCCAAACTCATAGTTGAGCTTGTCTCGCGAAAGTATGTTGTTTCGCATGAACGAATAGAGCTCATTCATCGACTTGGTGCTCCACTCCGAAGCACCGCGAAACTCCGGAAACCGCAACCTCGGCACCACCGTCTTCGCCCCCTGTTTCGCCATGCTCATTCCTCGTACGCCTTCAGCCCGGCGATCTCGCGCCCGCCGGCACGCTTGTGCAGCAGCGGCAGCAGGTCGCGCATCAGCGCCAGTTCTGCCTGGGTGCGCGCCTTCCAGCCCAGGTCCAGCGGGGCCAGCAGTTCGGTAAGCGCCTCACCGTCGAAAATGCGGCGGGCGAGGATGGCATCGACGAATGCCTGCACGTCCGTCAGCGGCAGGCCGTGCAGTTCGGACAGTGCAGCCATTTCCTTCTCGGCCTTTTCGGCCTTGAACTTCTCGTAGCCGGCGCGGATGGCGCCTTCGCTCAAGCCTTCGCCGGCCTTCAGCCCGCGCACGTATTCACTGATGTCCTCGCGCTCGCCCATGAACTTGGCATCGCTCGCGATCAGGCCGATCAACTGCTCGCGGCTCATGCTGGCCTTGCCCGGCGCCTTGCCCGAGTAGTCGGCGATCAGCTTCATGATGTAGTCGTAGTCGATCGTGCTGGAGGCGAACAGCACGAACTCGAAGTCGAGCTGTTCGACTTCGTTGCGCGTGGCCTCGTCCAGCTCGCCGGGCTTCTTCCGGTCGGCGCGCAGTTCCTCGGCTTTCTGCAGGTACTGGCCACGGAAGCCGCGCAGTTCGTCCTTGGGCAGGATCGTTTCGATCTGTTCGCGCTGCTCGGCGCTCAGGTCGGTGTACTGGTCGAGCTGGGTCTGCAGCTTCTGCACTTCCTTGAAGTGTTTGACGAAGGCGACCTTGGCGGCGGTGCCCTTGAGGTTGGCGATGTCCTCCGGCTTGCCGCCCAGCCCTTGCGAGGCGAGGAAGCTGTCGAGATCGGCACGCGCTTTCTGCAGCTTGTCGATGACCACCGGCGCGGTGTCCACCAGCCAGATTTCCCGCGCCTTGTCGGCCTTGGCACCGGAGAACAGCGCGATGGCGGCATCCACCGCCGCCTGCTGGCCACGGAAGTCGAGGATGTTGCCGTAGGGCTTGGTGTCGTTGAGCACGCGGTTGGTGCGGCTGAACGCCTGGATCAGGCCGTGGTATTTGAGGTTCTTGTCCACGTACAGGGTGTTGAGGTACTTGCTGTCGAAGCCGGTGAGCAGCATGTCCACCACGATCACGATGTCCAGCTTCTCGCGGCCCTTGTGCGGCAGGTCGGCATTGGGGAACTGCTGGTCCTTGATGCGCTGCTGCACGTCCTGGTAGTAGGCGTCGAACTCCTCGATGCGGTGGTTGGTGCCGAAGCGCGTGTTGTAGTCGGCGATGATTTGCTTGAGCGCGGCTTTCTTGGCGTCCGGGTCCTTCTTGTTGTCTTCCAGCTCCTGCGGCAGGTCTTCCTGCAACTGGCGCACGTCGGCGCTGACGTCGCCGGGCGGCGAGAACACAGCGGCGATGTTAAGCGGCTGCCAATCCGGCTCGGCCTGCTGCTTCTCGGCCTGCGCGGCCTTGAACAGATCGAAGTATTCGATGGCGTCGTTGATGGACGCGGTGGCGAGGATGGCGTTGAAGCGCCGCCCGCCGGTGGCGGCGTCGTGCTTGGCGAGGATGGCGTCGACCACGGCGCGCTTGGCCAAGGTTTCGCCGGGCCTGGGCGCGTTCTTCCCATCCGGCTTGTAATAGTCCACATGGAAGCGCAGGACGTTCCTGTCCTCGATGGCGTGGGTGATGGTGTATTCGTGCAGGGACTGCTGGAACAGATCCTCGGTGGTCTTCAGCGTCTGCTCGTCGCCTTCGATGCGCTTGTAGCTGGCGTTGTCCTCGAAGATCGGCGTGCCGGTGAAGCCGAACAACTGGGCCTTGGGGAAGAACTCCTTGATGGCCTGGTGGTTCTCGCCGAACTGCGAGCGGTGGCATTCGTCGAAAATGAAGACGATGCGCGCCTCGCGCAGCGGTTCCAGCCGCTCGCGGTAGTCGGAACGAGTTGAATCCAGCGCACGGCCCAGCTTCTGGATGGTGGTGACGATGACCTTGTCGGCGGCATCGTCGGACAGCAGGCGGCGCACCAGCGATTCGGTGTTGGTGTTTTCCTCGACGCAACCTTCCTGGAAGCGGTTGAACTCCTCGCGGGTCTGGCGATCCAGATCCTTGCGGTCGACCACGAACAGGCATTTCTCGATGGCCGGGTTGGCCTTGAGCAGGGTCGAGGCCTTGAAGCTGGTGAGCGTCTTGCCGCTGCCGGTGGTGTGCCAGATGTAGCTGTTGCCGAGGTTCTTGTCGATGCACTCGACGATGTTCTTGACCGCGTAGATCTGGTACGGCCGCATCATCAACAGCTTCTGCTCGCTGGCGACCAGCACCATGTAGCGGCTGATCATCTGCCCCAGCGTGCACTTGGGCAGGAAGGCGTCGGCAAAGGCGTCCAGACCGCTGATCTTGCTGTTGTCCGGCGCGGCGTGCTGGTAGATCGGCAGGAAGCGCTCGTCCGCATTGAAGGCGAAGTGGCGGGCGTTGTTGTTGGCGAAGTAGTAGGTCGCGTCGCGGTTGCTGACGATGAACAGCTGGATGAAGCACAGCAGCGTACGGCTGTAGCCGTTGCCGGCGTCGTTCTTGTATTCGATGATCTGCTCGATGGCGCGGCGCGGGTTGATCCCCAGCGTCTTCAGCTCGATCTGCACGGCGGGCACGCCGTTGATCAGCAACATCACGTCGTAGCGGTGATAGCTGTAATCCGTGTTGATACGGAACTGGCTGGCGACCTCGAAATCGTTCTTGCACCAGTCATTGATGTTCACCAGCGTGTAGTTGAGTGGCGTGCCGTCATCGCGGACGAAGGCATTGCGGTGGCGCAGGGTGTGCGCGGCCTTGAACACGTCGGGAGTGACAATCTCTTCCAGCAGACGCTGGAACTCGGCATCAGTCAGGCGAACCCTGTTCAGGGCCTCGAATTTTTCACGGAAGTTGCGCTCCATGGCGGCACGGTCGTGGATGTCGGGCCGCAGCGTGTACTTGAGTTGCCCGAGCTTTTCGATCAGCTCCTGCTCGATGGTGCTTTCCCTGATATGCATGCAGACCCCGTGCGCGGATGAAGCCTGCCCTGCAACGCCCGGCCAGGCTGGATTTCGACAGGAAATTCTACCGGATGACAACACGTTGCCCGCATTTCCGTGGATGCTCCCACGTGTAGCCGATCCTGACCATGGGGCCGCTCCAACTGCCGGATCAACCGCAGCCGGGGAGATGGCTTCACCCGGCTGTGATTGGCCCATTCCACGGGCCGGAACGGCAGGATCACCGCTTCATCAATGGTGCCAACACATTTTCATGGGGTTCACGGCATCAGGCGGCGCTGGCTTCGAGGAAATCCTGCGCGAAGCGCTGCAGCACGCCGCCGGCTTCGTAGGTGGCCACGTCGTCGTCCGAATCCAGGCGGCAGGTCACCGGCACCTCCACCGTGCCGCCATCCCTGCGATGGACCAGCAGGGTCAGCTCCGCGCCCGGCTTGCGCTCGCCGACGACGTCGAAGGTCTCGGTACCGTCGATGCCCAGCGTGTTACGGTCGGTGCCGGGCTTGAACTCCAGCGGCAGCACGCCCATGCCGACCAGGTTGGTACGGTGGATGCGCTCGAAGCCCTCGGCGACGATCGCTTCCACGCCGGCCAGGCGCACGCCCTTGGCCGCCCAGTCGCGCGAGCTGCCCTGTCCGTAATCGGCGCCGGCGATGATGATCAGCGGCTGCTTGCGGTCCATGTAGGTTTC
>Ga0222427_100689_pt1 | contig 35859 bp, 29 predicted proteins | sample 2B20Ametagenome_FD_182890 | JGI IMG/M metagenome (GOLD analysis project Ga0222427, IMG submission 182890) | Enriched microbial communities from leaf-cutter ant dump, University of Wisconsin, Madison, United States - 2B20A (version 2) | ecosystem: Environmental > Terrestrial > Nest > Insects nest...
AGTTCAAAAACGTGGTAGTATCACACAAAGTATTGATTGAGGACGATCTAGAATCACAAAAATCAGAAATCGTTTCTAAATTAGAAAAAGGACAAGTACTTGAAGGTACTGTTAAAAATATCACTGACTTCGGTGTATTCATCGATCTTGGTGGCGTAGACGGTCTATTACACATCACTGATATTTCCTGGGGCCGTATAGAGCATCCGAAAGAAGTATTGGCATTAGACCAAAAAATCAACGTGGTTGTTTTAGACTTTGACGATGAGAAAAAACGTATCGCTTTAGGCTTGAAACAATTAACTGCTCACCCTTGGGAGAATTTAGATACTGCGATCCAAGTAGGTTCTAAAGTAAAAGGTAAAATCGTAACTGTTGCAGATTACGGTGCTTTCTTAGAAATCATCCCTGGTGTTGAAGGTTTGATCCACGTTTCAGAAATGAGCTGGTCACAAAACCTACGTTCTCCACAAGAGTTCTTGAAAGTTGGTGACGAAATCGAAGCTGAAGTATTAACTTTAGACCGCGATGAGCGCAAAATGAGCTTGGGTATTAAACAATTAACTCAAGACCCATGGCAAAATGTTGCTGAGAAATATCCAGTTGGAAGCAAACACCAAGCTGTTGTTAAAAACATGACTAACTTTGGTGTGTTTGTTGAGATTGAAGAAGGAATTGATGGATTAATCCACATTTCAGATCTTTCTTGGAGCAAAAAAATCAACCATCCTAACGAGTTCACCAAAGTTGGCGATACTTTAGATGTTGTAGTTTTAGAACTTGATGTTGATAACCGCAAATTATCTTTAGGTCACAAACAATTGGAAGAAAACCCTTGGGATACTTTCGAAACTATCTTCACTTTAGATTCAATTCACCAAGGAACTGTGATTAAAGTAACCGACAAAGGTGCTGTAATTGCATTACCATATGGCGTTGAAGGTTTTGTTCCAACAAAACACATGGCTAAAGAAGATGGCACTACTTTGAAAGCTGAAGAAACTGCTGATTTCAAAATCATTGAATTCAACAAAGATGCTAAACGTATCGTAGTTTCTCACGCACGTATCTGGGAAGAAGCTAAAGCTGAAGCTGTAAGTGAAGAAAAAGCAGCTAAGAAAAAAGAAGCTAAAGCGGCTAGCTCAGCAGTGAAAAAAGTGAAAGATTCAGTAGAGAAATCAACATTAGGTGATCTTGATGTATTGGCTCAATTGAAATCTCAAATGGAAGGTGAAGAGAAAAAAGCTAAAGGCTAATTCTTTAACCAACCCATAAATATTAAAGCCTCGAAGTAATTCGGGGCTTTTTTTATTTCTTTTTATTCCGCTGCTATATCTTTTGTCATTCCGAGGGAAGCGTAGCGACGAGGAATCTTTTTTTAAACCACCTTAAACATCTTATTCAATATTTAACTAATTATTGGAAAATCAATGACAGCAGTTCTTCGGTTACTCCTACCCTGCTTTCATTAATTTACTCATTTCGCTACGTTTCATTACGGGTTATCCCGTTCAATCAAGTTTATTTACTAAACAATCAATTGTTTTTCCGCAAATACCTGCAAATTCCATAAAAAAAACTCACAAAAAGTGCTATTTTTGAATATGAAGAAATTTATATTCACCGGATTGTTCCTAGTTCAAGCACTATTATCAACCGCACAAGTAAACATTATTCCAAAACCCGTATCCCTAAAAGTTGAACCTCAACAAAAAGGTTTCAACATTAACACCCAAACCAGGATTGTTATCGAAAATGATTCTCTTAGTAATGCAGCTACATTTTTTAACGACTATTTAGAGAAGTATCTGCAATTTAAATTGACCGTTACCAAGATTAAACCTTCCGATAATTACATTTCATTAAGTGTTAATCCCAACATCAGTAAGTTTGAAAATGCTTACACACTAACTGTTTCTTCACCAAACATCTCCTTGGTGGGCACTTCAAAACCAGGTGTTTTTTATGGCATCCAAACTTTAATTCAATTGTTGCCTACCGCACAGGCATCTACATTAGCTGTACCTGCTGTTTCCATCACCGACTATCCCCGCTTTAGCTACCGCGGCATGCATCTAGATGTAAGCCGTCATTTTTTCGATGTAGCTTTCATCAAAAAATACATCGATTATTTGGCTATGCGCAAAATGAACTATTTCCATTGGCATTTAACTGACGATCATGGTTGGCGCATTGAGATCAAGAAGTATCCCAAGTTAACCGAAATTGGAGCTTGGCGCAATGGTAGCATTTTAGGGTTATGGCCTGGAAAGGGCAATGAAAACATCAAATATCAGGTTTTACCAAATGATGTTAAAATTACACCGGCAAATGCAGTAATTAAAACAGATGGTATTCGTCATGGCGGCTACTACACTCAGGAAGAAATCAGGGATGTAATCAATTATGCTGCCGATAGATACATTACCATTATCCCCGAAATTGAAATGCCGGCACACAGCATGGCTGCTTTGGCGGCTTATCCAGAATTTGGCACCGAACCCAACAAAGCTTATAAAGTAGCCGAAACTTGGGGGATGATGAACAAATACAATAACGTGTTTCAACCTAATGATAAAACTTTCTCTTTTTTAGAGGATGTGCTTACCGAAGTGATGAACTTATTCCCTTCTCAGTATATCCACATTGGTGGAGATGAGGCTTCCAAAGTATGGTGGAAACAATCTGCAGAAACGCAGAAAATCATGAAGGAGAAAGGTATCAAAGATGAAGTAGCACTACAAAGCTATTTTATTCATTGTATTGAGAAATTTGTGAACAGCAAAGGCAAAACCATTATTGGATGGGACGAAATTTTAGATGGAGGCCTAGCTCCTAATGCTGTAGTGATGAGTTGGCGTGGCGAAAAAGGTGGTATTGCCGCAGCAAAAGTAAAACAAAAGGTAGTGATGAGCCCTGAAGAAAAGTTATACCTCAACCATAAGCAATTTATGAAAGAGGATAGTTTAGCGGCGAATAAATTCTTACCACTTGAAACGGTATATAACTACGAACCAATTCCTGCAGAACTTAATGCAGAACAGGCAAAATATATTTGGGGCGCTCAAGGTAATTTATGGTCAGAGTACATCGGCAATCCAGCTAAGGTTGAATATATGTTATTTCCAAGAATGGATGCTCTAAGCGAAATCCAATGGTCGCAAAAAGAACAAAAGAACTATTCAGACTTTTTAAATAGGTTGAAAACGCAATTTAAACGATATGATTTAATGGGAATTACTTATAGCAAAAGATACCTCAATCCAGCTATGAATTAAATCTTTTAAAATTTTACTTTATACGAAATAATTTTTCTTTGCGTTCCTAGCGTTACTCTTCATTTCTTTGCGAGAATAAATTTAACTGCAAAGCTTTTTAAGGTTTCGCAAAGTAACGCAAAGATTTATCCCAAAACCGAAGTCTTTACAAATGCTCAGCTGTTCCGATTCAGGGAGGATTCTATCAGTTCTTATTCTTCATATTTAACTTATCTCTCTACTTCTATTTTTTTTTATTCTCTGTAATTTTTTAACCTCGACGCTTACTAACTGTACAAATTAAACAGTTTAAATATGAGCACAGCAGAGAAAAAACCTTCCAAAATCACCTTAACAGCATTTCTTATTCTTATTCTTTCCACAACGGATATGCCTCCAATATTGAAATATCCAATGTTGGCAATCGCAACTATTTCTTTTATCATTGTAGCGGTTCAGCTATACCATGAATTTAAAGCCAATAAAATTTCAAAGGCCAAGAAATAATGACCGAGAAAGCTTATCTCCAAAAAATCGAAGAACATAAGGGAATTATCCTTAAGGTGGTCAACTTATATGCCGACGATTTTGAAGACCGCAAAGACCTTTATCAGGAAATTGTACTGCAAAGCTGGAGCGCCTACGCAAGATTTGAAGGCAAAGCAAAATTTTCGACTTGGCTCTACAGAATTAGCCTAAATGTTGCGCTTACGTTTTTGGACAAGCACAAAAAAGCTAATCAAATCAAAGAAAATTCCATAAAGGATATCGCTTTTGAACCAGAAGAACTGTCAGAAAGAGCTGATTTTCTATATAGGGCCATTAAGCAATTAGCCGAAATAGACCGAAGCATCATTATGCTACATCTTGACGGCTTTGATAACACTGAAATCAGCGAGATGATGGGATTATCGCGGGGCAATACCAACGTTAAACTTCATCGTATTAAACAACAATTGACCACTATTTTAACTCAAAAATAAAATGAACTTACAGCAAGAATGGCAGCATATGTCAACCGAAATACTGACAGCGAAACAAAATGAACTGGTTTCAAAATTTACCTTAGATAGCCAATCTAAAAGCCTTTTACATGATCTGCTTTTTAAGCTTAGATGGAAATTAAGATGGATCCGTATTATTGATTTACCTATTTTGGCCCTAGCGCTTTTTGCCGAAAAAGATTTAAAAATTGTATTGATAGGAGCATTTATTTTATATGAACTGTTCAGAGCATTTGCGGTAATACAATTCCGAAAGATCAAAACTAGTATTGATTATGCCTCAAATACCAAGCAAGTATTGGAAGATAATTTAAGAGCTATCAAAAAAGTATTGTCCATAGAGAATTTATGGAGTTATATCACTGCTCCAATTGCTGCACCTCTTGGCCTGTTATGTTATAAACTTACCATATACAAAACTTTCGACCATGTACTAGCACAAACAAATTTCCTTACGCAGGTTTATATTCTCATTCCAGTTGGCATTGTGATTATCCTTTTAGGGAAATTGATGAACAGGAGTATTTTCAAAAAGCAGCTAACGAATTTAGAGGCGAAAATTGAGGAGCTTTCATAGTATTCTATAATTTGTTAATGAGCTATTTATGGTATATATTTAGCTCATCTTAACCATCAACAATTTATGGAAACTCCATCTAACATTAATTGCGCTTGTTGCGCTACTCAATTTGCCGAAACCGATGTCTATTGCAATTCTTGTGGTTTCCCTCTCAAAGGAACTGAAGACGAGCAAAGAGATTTTATCACGAATAGAACCTTTAAGGAAATAGACCTTGCAGATTTTCACAAGAACATTAAATCTGCAACCAACTCTTTGTATTGGGTGGCAGGTCTTTTTGCTTTAGGCGCTATCATTGGTGGATTTATGCTGCAAGATGAAAGTGAAATTGTGGCACATCTTATTATTTATGTAATCCTAATTGCCATTTTTCTGGCCTTGGCTGTATGGGGCAAGCAAAAACCATTACCAGCCTTAATTTCAGGCTTATCACTATATGTGTTTATTCAAATTGCCAATGCTATTCTTGAGCCCGCTTCTATTTTATCGGGCATTATTGTCAAGATAATCATTATAGCCATGTTAATTAAAGGTATCAAAGCAGCGCTAGAAGCCGATAAAATAAAAAAAGAATTTAACATCAAATAGCTTGGAAACAGTATCAGAGCAGTATAAAACTTGCCAACACTGCGAAAGCCAGATTGCTTTAACAAGTTCATTTTGTAGTGTTTGTGGTAAATCACAAAATGCAGCCGACTTAGAACATTTAAGTCAACGCAAACAGCACTTAAAGTACATTGGATTTTTTTTGGCTGTAGAATTATTGATGTGCATACTTTCTTATGCTGTAGATTCGAGTATTACTAGCATTCTTTTTTTCGATGGCATATTTGCCGTTAGTGCTGTACTATTTTTTATATTACTTGGTTCCGACGGCATCAAACTTTTAAAATGGCCAAATTTTTCTATCCTAAAGTTATTAAGTACTATCGTAGTTGCTGTTATTTTTTCTTATGGGGTAAATCAAGTTGTTCCTTGGTTAAACGTGAACATTTTTAAAGCAGACGAAACCTCTTATAGTTTACAATATGCAGGCTATCCGTATAGCAATTACCTGATGATTTTTTCTATTGCCTTGATGCCAGCTATTTTTGAGGAATTGGCTTATAGAGGTTATTTAATGGAGAAATTTTTAAAGATTATGGGTAAAAAGGAAGCTGTGTACCTTTCCTCTTTTTTATTCTTTTTGATGCATTTCAGTATTGCTTCTATTTTTTGGATGATTCCTTTTGCCATTGTACTTGCAGAAATACGCATGCGAGAAAATACGCTATGGTATGGCATTATTCTTCACTTCTTTTTTAATTTTACCACCTGCATATTAGATATTTACGAATTTCAAGGTAAATTTTGGCTGCCCTTCTTGTAACGTTTTCTGTTTCCTTATACTAATGGGATATAAACTTAAAAACAGCACATTATGACAACGATAGAAAACAAAGAAAGACTTAGCGTAGCAACTTTATTCATTACTGTAATTTGCTTAAATGATAGCACTGATTGGATAAAATTTCCATTGTTAGCTTTAGGTGTAATTTTATTGATCTGGAGCCTTTACGATTACTATAGAAATGAAGAAAACCTAAAAAAGGAAAAAGAATTTTAATCAAAACTAAATGAATTGTGTATAGAGCGTAACTGTTAAATGTTACGCTTTTTTTTAGCTGTATCTCTAATATTCGTAGAAATTCTCATTTCAGCATCTTCTTTTCATTTTTAACTCCTTAAATCAATCAAAAAAGCGGATATTAGGGCATCAATTCTATTTATTTATGTTGCGCAAAATCATAGCTGTACTTCTTACCATTATCGCTTTGTGGGCTATTAAGGAAACCATCTTTATTTTCACCACTTCAGATGCAGCTATTGCGGCAAAAAGAGGTCAGCTTAAATTGGCAAGCTTGAGTATCACCATTCCTTTGGTAATTGCTAGCTTATGGTTATGGCGCCCCACACCGAAAGGAGAAAAATGATGAACCGAGATCAAGATTTCCTACAACAACTAGCCAAGCAGTTGAGCTGTCCTGCTGATACAGAAGGTATAGAAGTTGCCAACAATATGCACGAGAACAATATCGGCATGACCAGAAAAACTATTGAGGCCTTAAATATTAGTAAAGGTGATCTGATATTGGAACTTGGTCACGGGAATTGCAAACACCTATCTGAAATCTTAAACAGAGCGGAACATACTTCCTATTATGGTTTGGAAATATCGAAACTGATGCAAAAGCAAGCTTCAGAAGCAAATACTACCGCTATTGAGGCTAACAGAGCTTCTTTTCATCTGTACAATGGCAGCAACATTCCCTTTTCCGATAATACTTTCAGCAAGATACTCACCGTAAACACTATTTATTTCTGGGAAAGTCCACAAGATTTCATTAAAGAAATTTATCGTGTATTAAAACCTGGAGGTACTTTTGCCGTTGGTTTTGCGGATAAGGATTTTATGGAAAGTCTACCTTTTACCGTCTATGGTTTTGACTTATACAGTAAAGATAAACTTTACAACCTGGCAGAAGCTGCTCACTTTAAGATCAAAGATATCTCTTCCTTCACCGAAAAGATAACCAGTAAAGCAGGAGATAAAGTGGAAAGGCTCTTTTATGTTGCTATTTTAGAGAAATAAACCAACGCTTCTAAGGTTTTAAATGATTATTCGGTCAGCATGTAAACGTGCCATTTCTTCTAAGAGGCTTTTCTTTACTTCAAAATAGTTTTGATACATTATTTCTTTAAAAGCATTCACAGCTCCAAAAAGGATATCTAGTTCATCGTCATTATAAGTATTGCCTCCAAAGTAAATCAGAACCTTCTTAGACAAATAAGTATCTATTTTTTCTTTTAGGGCAGCATCAATATTTGCATACGGTAATGCTAGCACACGTTCCATTTGAGCTTTGAGCTGACCTTCTGTGATTGCAAATTTGATAAGGTTTTCTTCTATTACTGTAAATGGTGTAGTATATTGTATAAAACTCGTTTCATCAGCTACCTTATTATACATAGCTAGGGCCTCATCATAAGTTTTATCAAATTCCAAAAAGGTCTGATATTTTGCCGTAAAGTCTTCCGAACTATTTTTTGCCGCTTCTTTTTTAAAGTAATGATAAATACTCTCGTCGTTAACCGCTAAAGCTGCTCTTAGATCCAGCAATTCTTTTTCTAATTTAGGCAGCAGTTCATAAATATCTGTTTTCTCATATTTAACGCCGTCGTATTCAAAAGTTTTGATTTCGGTATTTCCATCTTGAATTTGTTTTAAAGTCAGGATGTCTGTTTCCAAACACACCGCACTATAAATCATATCTACTTTGTCTGCCCCAAATAGCTCATCAAATGTTAAAATGGTTTCAGTAAGTGTCGACTGTTCAAGGTCGAACTTACTAGGATTGTGACTATTATAATATCCATTGAACACCTTATCAAAGCTGCCAGCATTAAAGCTTTCTTGATAATCGGCAACAAAGCTCTGCATTTCATCAAAAGTAACTTGGTCCTTATATTCCACATTAGCAAACAGAAGTTCCGTTACAGAAATCTGCAATTCTTCTATCTTTCCAAATAACATCAATGCAGATTGGCCATTATCATCGCCTTGTGGAAAATTACCAGCGGTAATTGCTTCTACCCTATCTTCGGTACTCGGGTGACTGGCCCATTGGTTTTTAATGACCAGTTTTGATTTATTATAGTGGTTTAGATATTCTTTGGTTACATGTGGCATCCCGTTCACAAAATCTACCCCATTATCTTGTGCCAAAGTATCCATAATATGGCGATGTTGAGGGTAGATATTTTTAGGTTTGATATTGGCAGAAATCTTCTGTTCATAGTAAGTAAGTGTCCTGTCAAAAGCATTATTGGCCAAATCAAGCCTCATTAATGAAGATACAAAAGGTTGGCTACCAGCTACCGTTACCGCAATCGCATCAGCATGAAATTCCATTTCTCTTGAAAGTCCCAAATGTTGGATGTTAACTACATTGTAAAGCTTTCTTAATACCCATTGAATGCCTTCGATAATTTTAATTCCTAGGGTAACAAAAATCGCTATGTAATTGCTTATGCTTGCCAGTTTCTGTATAACTTTTCCATAGCCTTCGTTATCGTAAAGCATATTAAAAATAATTTGGTTAACCGTGTAAACATAACTGCCTACTTTCATAGAGCGTTGAGAAAAATGCCCAAACTCATGCGCTAAAATAGCATTTAGCTCAGCTCTAGAAACAGTATTAACCAAAGCCATTCCTATCTGCAGATTCTTTTTAACAGGAAAAATCAGACTTAAAAAAGTGGAATCATAAAACACACAAGCATTTACTTCATGTGATATATAAATCTTTTTCGGAAAATTGGTTTTAACCTTTGTTACGATTTCTCTAATATCTTGATAAAGAAGGGGGGCATCTGCTTCTCTTAATTCAATTAAATTAGAACGGTCTATCCTGTGCCTTTTGAAAACAAACTTAATTAAGAAGATAACTACAAGTAAGCCCAATCCCATTAATCCTACACCCAATATAAGTGTTATCCAATGAACCTTTACCATAATTAACCCCACGCCTAAAACACCACACAAGATGGCGAAAGCCACAGAGAGTGATAAAAGAATCAGGTATGAAATAACAAAAAATACGATTGCTAAAATTGCTTTGCGAGCAGCCTTTTTAAAATCTCTGCTCATCAAATCATTTGAAATAGTCTTCATAAGTATCCGTTGTAAAATTTGGTACTATAAATAAAACTATTATCTAGAAAATTTTCAAATGTTTAACCCAAAAATCTACTTTTTAGCTCTGGAGTGGGTACCCAACATTGATCCTGTTTACCAAACCATTGATAACGGTGACGGGCAACCCATCTGTAAACTGCATTTCGTAGAAAAGGAGGTATAACAATGAAAACATAAAGCAATGGCCATAAACCGGTTAGTTTTTTGGCAATGCGTAGCACGGCGGTCGAAGCTTCATACAACTTACCATTTTCCAATAATATCAAGCTATCGCCATGCGCAGCCTTTAAATTAAAATTGTTCAAGGTTTCTTTGGCAAAGTTGCTTTGCAAGGATGCAAACTTAAACTCATGATGATGGTCCCGTTTGATCACAAACTGCACAGCACCGTTGCATAAATTGCATACACCATCAAAAAATATAATTGCATCTTTAGACATTGCTCCGCAAGTTAGATAATCAAAATGAATGCGACATTCATTTTGTTCTTTTTTCTAATCTAGTTTCATTCTTTTTATTTTTTATTTCAAACTTTGGTTTCATTACGGTCCTTATCGTTATTTTTAAACTCTAGATAAAAAATAATTAAACAAAAAAATGGGCAATACATACACCTACATTAACGGTCAACTACTTCTTGAAAATGAGGCTAAACTGTTAGTTACTGATTTAGCAGTACAGCGAGGCTATGGTATCTTTGATTTCCTTAAAACAGTAAATGGTAAGCCTATTTTTATTGAAGATTATTTCAATCGCTTTTATAACTCGGCAAGTGAGATGAATCTTGAAATCAGTTTGGATAGAACAGATTTATACGAAGCGGTTACGGCCCTCCTCGAAAAAAACAACCTCCCTAATTCTGGTTTAAAGATCATCTTAACAGGAGGATATTCAGATGACGGCTACCAAATTGCCAAGCCTAATTTGATAATTGTACAAACTCCTTTTGAATATAATCCCGCCAGCTTTGATATCGGTTTAAATTTATTATCGCATAACTATCAAAGACAGCTACCTACGGTAAAAACCATTGATTATTTACAGGCCATACGCCTTCAACCACTATTGAAACTCAAGCAGGCCGATGACTTATTGTACCATCACAATGGCGAAGTGAGAGAATGTCCAAGGGCAAACATTTTTATTGTGAAAGACCAAGAGGTGTTAACCCCAACTTTAGATATTTTGCGAGGCATTACCCGTGGGAAAATATTGAGCATCCATCTTGATGGTATTGAAATTAAAGAGCAGGATTTTACCTTAGATGATTTGGCTAACGCTGATGAGGCTTTTATCAGTAGTTCGACCAAAAATATTTTACCAGTACTTAGTTTAGATGGAAAACCTATTGGTAATGGAAAGCCTGGTACGGTCACTACCGCTTTAAGTACCAAACTGCTAGAAATGATTAAAAATTATTAATCTGAATCACTAATTATCAATAGTTTTATCTGGTACTGCGCTTTAAGATTGCTTCATTCTTCGCATTGACGCTCTTTTTTTCGTCTTTGCTAGAAGGAACGACGAAGCAATCGAATTCAAGGCTCAATCATTACTAAGTAAATTCATTGAGGGATAACCTATCTCTCGCTACCCTCAATGAATGATTATTTCTTTTTCTTTACGACAGCTGTTTCCTTTAGCAGCTTTTTCTTTTTATAGGCTAACGCGATATAGGACAACACAAAACCAACAGCGGTAATGATCAATAAATTTTGGATAAAAGGATAAATCAAATCCGTTGGGCCATTTTCAATAATCAAGATCCTAAATATAGGTAGGAAGTGTGTCAATGGAATAATTGATGCGATGTATTGTATCCATTCCGGCATTTGGCTCAAAGGCCAAGTAAAACCTGATAGGATAAAACTCGGGGTAGCAATCACCATCAATACCTCAGTAGCTTTCAATTGACTAGGAATTAGCAAACTTACCAAGATACCGATGAAGCAAACCGATAATACAAATAACCCAGCTGTTAAGGTAAGTGTACCTAAATTTTCATAGAAAGGAATTTTAAACCACCAGGTAAATAACCAATAGATTAACCAAATACCAAAACTCATCATGAGATAAGGCAGTATTTTGACCATAATGAGCTTAAAGGTGGAGGTCGTTTTACCTACTAAAAATTTAAACGTACCGTTTTCAAACTCTGAAGCGAAAGACAACGCTAAACCCAGCATTAAAACCTGTTGTAAAACCGTAGCCAATATGCCCGGCCACAAGAAATACATATAATTGGTAGAGCGATTATTTTTCTTGATAAAAGTAGTTTTAAAAGGCTCATACTGACTCATCAACAAGCCTTCTGGCACGCCCTGTTTTCTAAGTGTTTCCAATTGCACCCCTACTTTTAAGGTGCCCAAACATACCTGCAGTGCGGTAGAAGCATAATTTGCCGTCAATACATTTGCCGTATTAACAATGGTGGTAATTTCTGGATATTTTTTAGTCAGCACTCCTTTTTCGAAGCCTTCAGGGATAATCACCACACAAACGGCCTCTTTTTCAAGCGCTGTTCTCGTAAGGTTATCTTCATTGGGCAGCAAAGCAGATATGGTCAATACTTCATTATCCTCCATCATCTGCAGCGCCTTTTTACTCATTTTGCTCTGGTCCTTGTCTACCACTACAATAGGCAAATTAGTCACCTTACCTTTGTTGTACACATAACCTAGCAACACGCCATACATAATGGGTGCTCCAATAAAAAGAATGCGTAGCACACTGTTGTTCCAAAACAGTGCGAACTCACGTTTTAATAGTTCAAAAAAAATTCTCATTATCGTTTGGTTATAATCACGGTAGATTTAGTCAATATTTCAGCAGCTTCTGTAGCTTGTTTAGGGGCTACGCTAATTTCATAAAGTGCATCTTGCATGTTATAATCAGGATAAGCCGTAGCAATATTAGCGTAAGCACCAATTTGCTTAATATTTCTGATGACACCACTTACTTTTTTGTCTTTCAAATAAGGTACGGTCACTTCAATTTCTTCACCTTTCTTATACTTGCTCAACTCACTTTCAGGCACCGTAAAACGGAAATACGTAGTATTGTTTAATGAGCCAGTGAATAAAGTATAGCCTGGCAAAGCCAACTCCCCTACTTTTAGCGTAATAGTTTCCAAAACCATATCTTGTGGCGCAATCACATACCTCTCCTTTTCAGCAGTTTTCACTTCTTGTAAAGCACCTAGTGCTCTATCTTTTTGGCCTAGCGCCATAGTTTGTTGCTCCATGCGCACACCGTTTTTTACATCGGCAATTTCAGCTTCAACCGCGGTGTATTGTGCCAAAGCACCTTGATATTTAGCAAATACTTCGTCATATTGCTGTTGTGGCACCAGCGAATCGACCACCATTGCCTCAATGCGCTTCAATGATTTTTTAGCAAATTCATATTGCTCTTTCAGCGCAGACTTTTTAGCATTCAACTGTTTCAACTGATTGGCAGTAGCACCATGTACACTCATGGCATATTGGGCATCGGCAGATTTTACTGCGCCCTGTGCCTGCGCTTTTTTAGCTTCTACCTCCGGAATATCCAATACAGCCAACGTATCTCCTTTTTTCACCAAATCACCTTCATTGACGTAAATTTTCGAAATGCGGCCGGCAATTTTACCCACTACAGCTAATTCATCCCGCTCTACTTTGCCTTGTATAAGGCTATCCATATTATTTTTTGGTCTGCATGATACCAATGCAAGCATTCCCAATAGTATAAAAGTGTATTTCTTCATGACTTATTTTACTTGAAGTGAATTTTGTAAGTTTCCTGTAGCCGAGATGGTCTCCAAAGCCAGTCTCCGCTGCTCTACAATGCTATTAATTTTTTGTAGCGAGGCTTGATAAATATCTGTCTCCACGGTTAAGCGTTCAGTTACGTTGATCAATCCCGTGTTATATTGCTTTTGTGCAATCAATAGATTGTTTTTGGCAATCTTCTCTTTTTGTGCAGCAATATCTATCTGCCTCAATAAAGTTTCGTATTGCACATTATTATTCTGTAGCTGCAATTGTACTTTCTCTCTCGAATCGGCCAATTTATTCTCTATCTGTTGGATATTGATTTTGGCTTCGTCAATTTTGTGTTTGCGTTCAAAACCGCTGAAAATATTCCATTTCAATGCCACTCCTGCAATAAAATTGGGAGAAAGTTTAGCACTGTTGAGCCTCAAAGAATAGTTATTATTGGTCGCAGGCCCTGTAAAAGTAGTTTTAGCATCAAATACCGAAGCGTAGCTATAACTTCCGAAAGCGCCAATTACAGGCAGCAAACTTCCCTTCTCTTTTTTCAATGCGTACTGATAGGCCGTTTTGAAATTTTCCAGTGCTTTAATTTCGGCTCTATTATCGGTATTAAGCGGTTCCAAAAGCACTATAGGTTCTAATTGATAAACCACACTATCTATTTGGGTATTGTCGTAATGGGTAAGCACATGTAGTTTTTGATACAACACCTTGCGTTTACCTTCCAGCTCTATCTTTTTTGAAGCTAATTCCAAAACCGCTAGTTTGATCTTATCTCTATCGTAAGGAATGGCTAAACCGTTGGCAATCGCTTTTTCCACTCGCTCTCTTTCTTTATTTAAACGAACTTCACTTTCATCCACCAGTTTTTGCGCTTCAGTTAGCAAACGAATTTGATCAAAGGAATGAATAACATCCCTGATTACTGAATCTCGCTTAGGCGAAGCTAAATATTCAGTTCCCTGCTTTTTTGCTTCGATAGCTTTAGCGCCATTAATGATTTGCCCTCCACTAAAAAGCACTGATTTAGCGGTTAAACCACCAAAGAAAAGGTTTCCTCTGTTTTTAAAATTCTGCTGACCATCAAACAAAGAAATTCCAGTAATGGGTAAATTCAATGTCGGGAGGTCAATCCCCAAGGTATTGTTGAAATAACCGTACATAGCCGTAGCGTCTACGGTAGGAATGTACTTATTAAGCACTTCCTTACGCTGGAGCGTTAATTTTTGTATTTCCAAATCGTGATTGGCTAGTCCCTTGTCTTCTGTAATTGCTGCATCAATAGCTCTCTTGAGCGTTTCGGACACATAAAATTGTTGGGCATGTAAATGTGGTAGTCCCGCAATGAGACAAACCGCTATCCCTAAAAATATTCTTCTCATATTATAATAGGCTTATGTTACGATAGATTTTGTTGAATGCCGTTTTTACGGTTTCTATTTCTTGTACCGTTAATCCATTGGTAAGCTCAGTTAAAACTTCTTCGGCCACAGGCATCACCTTTTTCTCTATTTCAGATCCTTTTTTTGTCAGGAATATCAGGTTCAGTCTTCTATCCTTGGCATCTGCTCTACGTTCAATGTAGCCATCTCTTTCTAAATGATCCAATAACCTGGTCATGCTAGGCTTATCTTTCCCCGTAGCATCGGCAATAATTTGTTGCGAAATGCCATCCTTCATCCACAGCTGCATTAACACGGTCCATTGCTCCTTGGTTAACGAAATACCGTTTTGCTTAAACTTTTGCGTAAGCACCCTGCTTGCATGCATAAACAATCTGCCTCCAAGCAAATTGTATTTATCTTCTAACGAAATCAAATTAGTTATCATAACAATAGTTGCATAAACAACTACAAACACCGTGCAGCTAATTAAATTTAAGGAGATTTTTTATCTTTCATGACATCATGATGACGATTTGGCTTTAAAACTTATTGATTTAGAAACTTCGTAAGTCTATTTAAGGTAAGTCTTTCAGCCTTTTAGCACTGACCAAAAATTGGAACATAGTAACACAGGTCGTTGTACAATAAACCCAATTGTAATGGAAAGCCCGTAAGCGAGTGTAACGAGTGCGGACTTGAAATGAAAAGCCTGCCTGCGATAGGCAGGCAAGAACCACTTTAAAAAGAGTACTTAATTGATTTTCAATTACAAGGAAAAATTTCGAAAAACTGGCTTAATTTAAACTTCTCGATTGAAAACATTTGCCTATATTTGCGCAATCCCAGTGCAATGCAAAAGAGAACTCTACTCAGCGGCCAAAAACTTCAGATCACAATTAAGCGGCTTTGTCACCAGCTAATTGAGAACCACGTTGATTTTAATAATACTGTTTTAATTGGCATACAGCCAAGAGGAACTTTCTTTGCCGACAGAGTTCACCATGAGCTTTCGGAAATTTTAAAAAGCAATAACCTCAAAAAAGGACATTTAGATATTACCTTTTTTAGGGATGATTTTAGAAGAAAAGATGGTTTGGTAACCGCTAGCAGCAATACTATTGATTTCATTATTGAAGGCAAGCAAGTGATTTTAATTGATGACGTGCTTTGGACCGGACGTACCATACGTGCGGCAATGGATGCCCTTTTGGCCTATGGCAGACCGGAAAGTGTAGAGCTAATGGTTTTAATTGACCGTAGGTTTTCGAGGCACTTACCTATTGAAGCTAACTATATTGGTATGCAAGTAGACTCGGTTGACTCGCAAAAAGTAAAAGTGAGCTGGAAGGAAAATGAAGGAGAAGACAAAGTAATTTTATTATCAGAAAAGCAATAAAATGGCAGCAGACAAATTATCAACACGACATCTTTTAGGCATTAAAGACATTAACCTGAATGATATTGAATTGATTTTCGAAACTGCTGATAATTTTAAAGAAGTAATTAATCGCCCTATTAAAAAGGTGCCTTCTTTAAGAGACATCACCATTGCAAATATCTTTTTCGAAAACTCAACCCGTACCAAACTTTCATTTGAACTGGCCGAAAAAAGACTTTCGGCTGATGTGGTGAATTTCGCGGCTTCCTCTTCATCGGTAAGCAAGGGCGAAACCTTAATTGATACGGTAAACAATATTTTGGCCATGAAAGTGGATATGGTGGTGATGCGCCACCCTTACGCTGGAGCCGGCCAATTCCTAAGTCGCCATATTGACGCACAAATTGTAAATGCTGGCGACGGGGCGCATGAACATCCTACACAGGCTTTATTAGATGCTTTCTCCATTAGAGAGAGGCTTGGCGATGTAGCAGGTAAAAAAGTGGTGATTGTGGGCGATATTTTGCACTCTCGTGTAGCCATTTCTAATATTCTTTGCTTACAAAAGTTAGGCGCAGAAGTAATGGTATGCGGCCCCACCACCTTAATTCCCAAGCACATTGGTGCCTTAGGCGTTAAAGTAGAACACGATTTAATTAAAGCCCTAAACTGGTGTGACGTAGCCAACATGCTACGCATACAGCTCGAACGCATGGACATTAAATATTTCCCAACCGGAAGGGAATATTCGATGATGTACGGATTGAACAAGCAAATACTAGATAATTTAGATAAAGAAATTGTGGTGATGCACCCAGGCCCTATTAATCGTGGGGTGGAGATTACCAGCGACGTGGCTGATAGCAAGCAATCTATCATTTTAAATCAGGTAGAAAACGGAGTGGCCGTTAGAATGGCTGTTCTTTATCTTTTGGCCAGCCAGAAAGATAGCTAACATGACCCCTAAAGAAAAGCAATTTGTAGATTACTGGACTGAAAAGAGAAAAAAATGGAGCTGGAAAAAGCACAGCTACCAAACCTTTATCACCGTAGCGCTACCCCTTGCTATCTTAATAGATTTAGTCAATTATTTTATCATTGGCGACACCGAATACGATTTTTTCACCTTCTCCCACCTAGGTACTTTCATCTTTAATTTGATCATCATTTCTGTACTTACCATTATGGGTTTAGGCTTTGCCAACTGGAACTACAACGAGGGAAAGTATTGGAGCATTTTGAGAAAAAATACTAATAAGCTACAGTAACGGCAATTCAATAAAGGCAAGCAAACGCCTTAACCCGCCATCATGAACACCTTGTTAAAAACTTTTTAACAGTGTATACCAAGCTCACAACCATTTCGTTAAATGTCTGTTATCAACAGATGTTAATTTCTTATGTTGATAGCTAAGCACATTAATTCTATTTTAGTATCAACCCTAGCTAAAATCATTGCACAATAAAATGGGTAATTGACCATAGCTAACCAAGTAATGCCCTAAAAAAGCTACTTAAAGAAATACGCAAATGAAGAAAAGATACTTATTGGTTCCACTATTTATTGCTAGTGGATACGGTTTTGGACATGCGCAAACGAGCCCGCTAATAAAACTGAACCAAAACTACCAAAGCGGATTAGAACTGCTTAGAAATGAAAAATACGTAGCCGCTGCACAACAATTTAAATTAGTAGAACAATACCGCAGTAAAACAAGTACCCAACAGCAAAGCAATGCTGAGCTATCTATCATTAAAGAAAATGCTAAGTTTTATGCAGCAGTTTGCGCCATAGAACTAGGCAATGACGATGCGGAAGCACTTTTCCAAGAATTCATTAGAGAATATCCTTTAAATCCGAATACTAAATTGGCTTATTTCCACATGGGAAAAACCTATTTTGCCAAAAAGGATTATGCTAAGGCGCTAGAATGGTTCAACCAAGCCGACCCAACCTCACTTTCACAAAAACAGCGCTTAGAATATCAATTTAAACAAGGTTACGCTTATTTTGAGCAAAACGATATCGAAAAGGCTGAACCATTATTTGAAGCTGTAAAAAAAGAGGAATCTCCTTTCCAAGAAAGTGCTACTTATTATTTTGCTTATATCAACTACCTTAATAAAGAATACAAAACAGCACTAGCCAATTTCGAGAAATTAAAAGGCTCTCCTACTTATGAGGCCAGCTATCCATATTACATTACTTCTATGTATTACTTGGATGAGCGTTATGAGGATGTGATTGATTATGCTATCCCCGTAATGGAAAAAACTAAGCAAAAATATGAAGCCGAAATGCTTAGCTTGGTGGCCGCCTCCTATTTCTCTAAATCAGAGTTTAAAAATGCCGAGAAGTATTTTGCACTTTATTACGACAAAGACCAAAATCAGACGAAAAACAATCTTTTCATTTACCAATACGGTTATGCACTTTTCCAAAACGGCAAATACAAAGAAGCTGTAACGATTCTGGAAAAACTAAATACCGACGATGTGTACCTGCAAAATGGTATGTTTACCTTGGGAAAATCAGCATTAAAATTAAATGCGAAGGAAAAAGCTAGGAATGCTTTCTTTAGAGCTTCTCGACTAGATTTCGATAAAAACCTACAAGAAGAAGCTTGGATCAATTATGCCAAGTTAAGCTACGAACTAGAGTTTAACCAACAAGCGCTTGATGCTACGCAGAATTTCTTAAAGACTTTTCCTTCTTCGAAAAAAATCAACGAAGCCAAAACACTTTTAGGCGAAATTTTACTGACTAGTAAAAACTACCAAGCGGCCATTGATATTTTAGAACCTATTCCTAATAAAACTCCTGAAGCGAAGGCTGCTTATCAGAAAGTAACCTATTTTAGGGGTTTGGAATTTTACAATGAAAGAGCCTTCCCTAATGCACTATCCATGTTTTTACGTTCGGGGAATTTCCAAGAGGATAACGAAATCTATGCTTTGAGTATCTATTGGATGGCCGAATCGATGTATGAACTGAGAAAATATGGCGAAGCGGTTAAAACTTTCGAGAAATTCCTAGCCATGGAAGAAGCCAAGAAAACTGAAGTGTACAATTTTGCGAACTACGCTTTAGGTTATGCGGCTTTTGAAGATGAAAAATATGTAAAAGCTGCCAATTACTTCGAACGCTTTTTAAGAGGAGCAGATAAAGATGCCAAAACGGTAAATGATGCCATGCTTCGCCTAGCAGATTCATATTTTGTGAACAAAAACTACGGTGATGCCCTTTCTTACTACAACCGCATCATTAGCGGCAAACAAACTGGAGAGGATTACGCACTATTTCAACGTGGTATGATTCAAGGTTTGCAGAAACAGGATGATGCTAAAATTGGCACCATGCAAAGTTTATTGCAACAATTTCCTAACTCTAACTACGCTGACGATGCTGGTTTCGAAACCGCTTATACCTATTTCAACAAAGGCGACTTCGAAAAATCAAAAACGGATCTTGTTGGCTTAGTGGCTAAATATCCTCGCAGTAGTTATGTACCCAAAGCACTTTTAACCATTGGTTTGGTACAATACAACCAAGACCAAGACGATATGGCTTTAGAGTCGTTCAAGAAAGTAATCAGAGACTACCCAAGTACTCCAGAAGCTAAACAATCTCTTGAATCAATTAAGAATATTTATGTAGACCGTGGTGATGCCAATGGATTTATTGCCTATGCGGCTACTACCCCACTGGGCAACTATTCTACCAGCGAGCAAGATAACATCATGTTCCAATCGGCCAACAATATTTACCTACGTGGCGATGCCAAAGGTGCTTATGAAGCCATCAATTCTTATCTAGAGAAATTCCCTAAGCCAATACACGATAAGGAAGCCAAATTTATCAGAGCCGAATCACTGGTAAAATTAGGACGTTCAGCGGACGCTATCCAGGATTACGATTATATCTTAAATGACTGGACCAGTGATTATACTGAACGTTCATTAATGAGTGTTTCAAAAGTATTGATGGACGAAAAGAAATACAATGAAGCCATTGTGTACTTAAAACGACTGGAGACTACCGCCGATTATAAAGCGCACCATAGTTATGCTATCAATAATTTAATTAAGGCCTATACCGCATTGAATATGCCTGATGAGATGTTGAAATATTCAGAAATCATTAAAACTTCTGAGAAATCATCAGAAGAAGAAAAGAATAGTTCTGATCTTTTTGCCGGTAAAGCTTACTTGTTAAAGGCCGATACTACTGCAGCAATCAAATCATTTAACAAAGTAGTTTCGACCACTAAAACACTAGCTGCTGCTGAAGCAAAATATAACCTAGCGGCTTTACAATATGCCAAAGGCGACTACAAAACCTCGCAAAAAACTTGTTTCGACTTGATCAATAACATGCCGTCATATGATTATTGGGTAGCGAAATCTTTTATTCTTTTAGCCGATAACTACTTGGCATTAAAAGATAAGATGCAAGCAAAAAGTACGCTGTTGAGTATCATCGACAATTATGAAGGCAAGGACGATATTGTTCCTACCGCAAAAGAAAAATTGGCAAAAATCAACTAGAAAGACACACAATGAGATTTAATAAAACCACATATATAACGCTTGGCTTAATTTTAGGGGCATTTGGTCTGCATGCGCAGGATGTAAAACCTCCCGAAAAGACCGAAAAAACTTTGAGCGAAGAAATCGAAATCATACGACCATACAAACCTGTATTGGCCGAAGCGGTAAAGTTGAGAAGAAGTCCTGATTTGGATAACCTCAAAACCTATAAAGCAAAATTTAACTACCAATTATCGGATAGAAAACTAGAGCTGAATACCGATATTCAAAAATTACAAGCCCAAAAAGTAGCTGACGAACGTCAAGCACCTTTAACCAACAACTATGTAAAAGGCGGCGTGGGTAACTTAGGAACCATATTGGCCGAAGCTTACGTAGGTATGGGCCAAGATCCCGCTTTACAAACTGGAGTGTTCTTCAGACATTTCAGTAATGAAGGCAAGTTGAATAAACAGAACGAAAACAAGCAGCAATTAAGCGTTTTTGCTCGTAGTATTGGTGATAAGGCCACACTTAACGGCAAATTAAATTACCAAAGACACGGTTTATATTTCTACGGAATTGATGAGAACAATCCAACTTTAAATCCAAATCCTGATAAACAAACGCTTAATTTCTTTGAATTAGAAGGCGAGGCGATTAGCAAATTCACCCCAGATCCTGATGCTTTTAGTTATGCAGCAAAAGTGAATGGCTACTTTTTTAGTGATAAATATAGTGCAAAAGAAAAGGCACTTACCCTAACGGGATATTTGAATAAACGTATCAGCAGTTTCAATCTGGGTTTGGCGGCTTCGGCTGAATTTGGCAATACCAAAGATGTAAACACCAGCGTATCTAACCACCTTTTACGCTTAAATCCTTACATTAAACTACAAGCAGGTGGCGTAAAAATTATTGCTGGAGCTAATATTACACAAGAGTTTGGCAGCACTTCAACCACAAGATTTTTCCCTTCAGTAACTGCCGATTTCACCCTAATCCCTGATTTTCTTCAAATCTTCGGAGAGATTAAAGGCGATGTAAATCGTAACACCTTAAAAGACCTTACCGACGAAAATCCATTCCTGAACCAAAATATCTTCATTAAAAATAGTGTTGAGAAATTGAGCATCAGCGGCGGTATTAAAGGAACTGGAGGCCCGGGTTTTGGTTATAAAGCACGTTTCTACAGTAAAGAAATTACCGATATGCCATTGTTTGTGAACAGCTTTGGTTCATTCAATAAATTTGATGTCATCTACGACTTTGGTAAAACCAAGATATTAGGTTTAGAAGGTGAATTGACTGTTCAAGTAAGTGATAATTTGAAATGGACAGGTAAATTGAACATGGAGGATTACAAAGCAGGTACTGAAAAAGAGAGCTACTTTAAGCCTCAACTACGATTAACTTCGAACTTCAGCTTTGTGTTTAATAAAAAACTAACGTTTGACGCAGCCGTGGCCATTCAAGATGATAGCAAAGCAAAAGTATTCACTGCCAATCCTTTAAACCCAGATGGAAGCTATCCTCCTGTTCCTGATTATACCAATGAAACCATTGTAAACATTAAAGGTTTTGTTGACTTAGGAGTAGGTGCCACGTACAAAATCAACAATAAAGTTTCGGCATTTGCCAGAGCTAACAACATTTTAAATACCAATTACAGTAAATTTTTATATTATCGTCAAAATGGTTTTAATATCTTTGGCGGCTTAACCTATTCGTTTTAAAAGGTTAAATTTTATAATTATTTTTACCCAAATGGATATATTGCAATACCTGATAGAGCTTTTAAAAACCCGTAAACAAATAGGAGTTGAAGGCTTGGGTACTTTTTACAAAAAGAAAACACCAGGAAGGTACGATGCAGAAACTCATTCGTTTTTGCCTCCTAGCTATGCATTAGAGTTTAGCTCCGATGTTTTGGAGTACACCAATCTCTCGCAATATATTCAAACCAAAAGAAGCATTTCCGAAGATTCGGCCAGATATTTCATTAGTCAATTTGTTGAAGAAGTACAAAAAGGATTACAAAACGGCGAATATAAGCTTGAAAAGCTAGGCGTACTCACACGAATAGATAATGAGCTTACTTTTACCGCTAATCAAGATATCAACATTGGTTTTGATTTTTTTGCCTTGCCTAGTGTAACTGCCGAGATTCAGCAAACGGAAGTTGTTCCTGTTGAAACCGAATCAGAAATCATTCCGCCAAATGAGGAATCTGTTCAAGAACCAGAAATTGAGCATGTAGAAGTTCCTGAATTTGAGCATGAAATGGCTAAGCTGGAAGGAGAACCCGTAGCCGAAGTCCCTTCACAAACTGAACAGGAAACGGAAAACCAGGAAGAAACAACGGTCGAAGAAATCGAGAAGCATCCTGTAAAAGACACTGAGGCTACAGAAGAAAACACCAAAGTTGAAAGCCAAGAAGCTCTTGACAGCACTATTCCATCTGTTGAAAAAGGTGAAACCACTAGCGAAGAAGTGTACGAGGAAATCGCAGAAGTAAATACTGAAAATCCAACCGGAGAAATAAGCGAGGAAGAAGACAAAAAATCGATTGAAACTTGGAATTTCGAAGGCGAAAATGTTATTTCTGATGATGATGTTTACGAGGAAGAAACTACACAAGAAAGTGAAAACACCACAAACACTGAAACAGAAGTAAACACTGAGAGCAACAACACTGAAAAAGAGGACGATTTAAAATTAACTTCTACTATCCAAGAATGGGATTTCGATAATGTTCGCAACAAAGTTTCAGAAGAAAATACACTGATTGGCGAATATGATAACGATCAACTAGAAGAACCTATTGAAGAACAAAGAAAAACCATGCCGCTTTATCAAAAAGTAAGCATTGGTTTACTGATTTTAGTGGTGATTTTGACCGTTGTTTATTTCATAAAACCTGAATTATTTCAAAATTTTGGTAAAACCGACGTTAACCCTAACGAAAAAATGGTTGTACCTATTGAGCGTAGTAATCTACAAACCCAAAAAGATTCCTTAGATTTTGCTGATAGTATTATGCAAAATGCTGAGAAAGTAGGACTAGATGTACAACCTGCAAAAGATACTTTAAAGGTAACCACCAATAAAAGCGAAGTAAAGCCAACCATAACTTATGATATCATTGCGGCCGCCTTTGCAAGAAATTCGGAAGTAGAAGAATATATTGCCTACATGAAAAAGCGTGGTTTCGAAGCTAAAATAGCTAAAATGCCAGGCAAACTTTATAAAAAAATCAGTATTGCATCGTACAACAATATCGATTCGGCTCAAAAATACGTTGTTAAATTTCGTAAACAGTTTAAGAACCCAAAAATGTACGTTCAACCCATTAAAAACAATTAACACAAAATGATATTATTACTAACCACTTTACAAGATACCGTACAAAATTTAGTGGATACGGCTCAGACGGTACCTACCACGGCAGTTAAAACGCAAGAGGACCTTCATTTTATTGATTTACTTTTTAAAGGTGGTTGGGTAATGATTCCGCTAAGCTTATTAGCTTTCTTAGGCTTAGTGATTTTCATAGAAAGATACTTGACCATTCGTAAGGCTTCTAAAAACGATACCAATTTATTGTTCCAAATTAGACAGAACATTAAAGATGGCAGATTGGAAAGTGCCATTGCACTTTGCAAAAACACGGCATCGCCTTTAGCACGCATGTTGGAAAAAGGATTAAAACGTATTGGTCGTCCTATTAAGGAAATTGAAGGGGCTATCGAAAATACGGGAAAGCTAGAAGTTTCTAAGCTTGAAAAAAATATCGGCATTTTGGGAATCATTGCCGGTATTGCACCCATGCTTGGTTTCGTAGGAACCATTATCGGAGTAATTACTATTTTCCGTGAAGTATCAGCACAAGGAGCCATAGAAATTGGTACCATCTCAGGAGGTTTATATACCAAAATGATTACTTCGGCAACAGGTTTGATCATTGGTATCATGGCCTATGTACTTTACCATATTTTGAATATGATGGTAGAGAAAATTATCCTTAAAATGGAAACCGACGCTATTGATTTTATCGATCTATTAGAAGAACCAGGGAAATAATGAATTTAAAGAACAGAAAAAAGGGCAATGTAGAAGTGCACACCGCTGCCTTAAACGACATTATGTTCTTCTTGATGTTGTTTTTCCTCTTGGCTTCTGCAGTAGTAAACCCTCAAGTAGTAAAGTTATTGCTACCTCGCTCCTCTTCAGGACAGCAGGCCAATAACCAAAAATCTATTACCGTTAGCATCGATGAAAACCTCAACTATTTTGTAGATAAACAGCCCGTAACCTTAGAAGCAATGGAAGGTAAAATCCAGAGTTTTATTCAACAGGATACAGATTTAACCATTGTTTTATACGTAGCCAGAGGGGTTTCCATTGAAAATACGATGAAAGTTTTCGACGTAGCTAACAAATTAAAGTTGAAAGTTGTTCTTGCCGTAGAACAGAAGAAATAAGCATGGCACAAAACCATAAAGAAGAAAATAATTATCCTAAAGCATTAGTCATTTCTACGGTACTAATGGGCTCGTTTATTGCACTTAGCTTTATATGGATAATTGGCAAATTCGAACCTAACGAAGAGTTGGGAATGGGTGGCATGGTAGTGAACTACGGTACCTCTGTAACTGGTATGGGTACTGATTATACTAGCATGGAAGAGCCTTCGATGGCTCCTGATGCCAATGGTAAAAAACCAGATAAGGTGACACCTGATCCTACCACAAAAAGTGTTTCTACACAATTAAGTGACAAAAACATCACCACACAGGACAATGAGGAAGCCGTAAACGTAAACACCAAGGAAACTAAAAGCAACGCTAATCCTAGCAGTAAACAAGACAATAAAGCCGAACAACCTGCTATTAATCCTAATGCCATTTACAAAGGCAAAAAAAATAATGCTACAGGCGGTGGTGACGGAACAGGAAACGAACCTGGCAATCAAGGTGATCCTGATGGAGATCCTCTGGCACCTTTTTATGGTAACGGCGGCTCAGGATTTGGCAACAAACCACTACCCTTAAGTCATTTCAAAAACTTTGTAAAACCAGAAGATGACGGGCAAGAAACCGGTACAATCATGGTGAAAATAGAAGTGAATAAATCGGGAAGAATTGTTAGAGCAACTGCAGGAGCAAAAGGAACTACCTTTAAAAACAATGCTTTGGAAGATAAATGTGAAAGAGCCATGCTGAATGCTTCATTAAATGCCATTACCAAAGGCCCCGAGATTCGTATTTTCTTTGTGCCTTTTAAATTTTTGGTAAAATAATTCGTCTTTAAGAACAAGTATATTTTATTTTTACAATTTCGCTTAAGTACGTCATTGCGAGGTACGAAGCAATCTTAACGCGACCTATTTACTGACTTGTAGCATGTACTCTCTCAATGATGAGCCATATAAACTAAATCAAGCATTCTACATATCCAAGATTCTCGATTATACTCGAAATGACGAGATCAGCGGTCAAAATTAAGTTATTTAAACAAAGCGTCTACTTCATCTTTAGTCATTCCGGGTTTTATCTTTTCATCATAAAAAGCGGCAATAATAGCCGAATCAAAGGCATCAAGTTTTAATTTCCCATTAGACGTATTGTAGAATAAGCTATTCGGAACGTTTTTAGTTCTCTTGAAAAATCCCTTGCCCATAATAATTCCTCTTTTACCCGCGGAACGGGCATCAGCCTTACGGCTATATTTAGATAAGATAAATAGATTTTCTACCCTATAAATCTCATTGTTTTTATTGGCCCGATAAAAATAGCCCCCAGAATTATTGATGTACTTTTGTAATGTTGTAGATAATGAGGGAGGCATTTCGCCATTACTGCTAAGGTTAATCACAAAATTGACTTCGTCATCATCGTTAGATTTCCTAATCTCCAACTTCGTAAGTTTCTTTAGCTGGCTAAACGTACTATCAATTTCTTCAATAATATAGTCGCTATGATCACCAACTATTTTATAGTAAATCGGAATTACCCATTTATTGATTTTTTCATATTCGCCAACTTTTATGCGATGATAGGCAATTTCATCAAAAACTGCTTTTTCTTTAGCAGGCAAATTCTGGCTAAATACTTTAATCGAGATAAAGGCCAGAAAAATAAAGAGCATATTTTTTTTCATAAAAAAGATTTAGATACAGAACGAATTTATCAAAATTAAAACATGCTTACAACAACAACGATCTATCGTCTGCACATTTATCTATATTAGCTATGCTAATAAAGCATATTACAATGTTCATTTTCTAAACTTTTTAAAAAAAACTTAGTCTATCTTTGAAATATCATGATGAACTATAGCCAAACTGTCGAATATCTCTATAGTCGCCTACCCATGTTTACTAGAGTTGGTGCAGCGGCATTTAAAAAAGATTTACATAATACCATCGCTTTTTGCTCGGCTTTAAACAATCCACAAAACCAATATAAAACCATTCATATCGGTGGTACTAACGGGAAAGGTTCAACCTCGCACATGTTGGCTGCCATTTTGCAAACAGCAGGTTATAAAACCGGATTATATACCTCTCCTCACCTAAAAGATTTTCGAGAGCGCATACGTGTAAACGGTAAAATGGTTTCCAAAAGCTTTGTCACTAACTTCGTACAACAGCAACAACAATTAATAGAAGAAATTGAACCCTCTTTTTTTGAGGTAACCGTGGCCATGGCTTTTTCCTATTTCGCCCAAGAGAAAGTAGATGTTGCTATTATTGAAGTAGGCTTAGGTGGCCGATTGGATTCTACCAATATTATACAGCCAGACCTCTCTGTCATCACCAATATCAGCCTCGACCACACCAATATGCTAGGTAATACTTTTGCTGAAATCGCATTTGAAAAAGCAGGTATCATTAAACAAAACACTCCAATTATTATTGGGGAACGACACCCTGAAACAGATTCAGTTTTCATTAAAAAAGCGAAAGAACAAAATGCACAGTTGATATTTGCCGAAGACGAATTATCGATTACTAACGCTAATCAAAAATCAAATTTCTTACAATTAATTATCAAAGACACCAATAAGAATGCACCTGTTAAAATCAACTTGGATTTGACAGGGAACTATCAACAGAAAAATATCATTACAGTTTTGCAGTCAATTAATGTTTTAAGGAAAATTGGCTACAAAATTGAAGATGAAGCTATGTTTAAGGCACTGAAAAGCGTAAAAAAATTAACCGGCTTACAAGGCAGATGGCAAACATTGGCTAGAAATCCATTGGTAATCTGCGATACAGGACATAACAAAGCTGGCATTGCCGAAGTAGTACAAAACATTCAACAAACACCACATGAACAGTTACACATGGTCATTGGGATGGTAAAAGATAAAGACATCACTGCTGTATTATCCCTGTTACCTCAAAAAGCCACTTATTATTTCTGTCAACCCCAATTAGAAAGAGCTTTATCCGCTCAAGAGCTTGCTGAGCAAGCAGCAAAATTTAACTTGAAAGGCCAAACATTTAATAGCGTAGCTACAGCTTTAGCCACAGCAAAATCAAAAGCGCAGGTAAAAGACTTAATTTTTGTAGGAGGAAGCACTTTTGTGGTGGCCGAAATTATTTAAATGAGATGAAATATTTACAATACTCCCCTATTAACTTAATAGGCATTTAATACCTTTATAAAAAACTAATCAATGAAAGTAAAATTCCTGTGTTTGTCATTTGCCATTCTATTTGCAAGTAGTGCAAGCGCCCAAAAAACAACTAAAACAGCCGCTACTACATCTACTACAAACTATCCAAAAACCATTGCCAGACCTAAGCTTGTAGTAGGAATGGTAGTAGACCAAATGCGTTGGGATTATCTTTATCGTTTTTATAACCGATATGGGCAAGGAGGTTTCAAACGCCTAATTAACGAAGGATTTTCATCAGAAAACACTTTAATTCCATACACTCCTACGCTAACTGCATGCGGACACTCTTCAGTATACACTGGTTCAGTACCAGCTATCAATGGTATCATTGGTAATAACTGGTTCGACCCTCAATTAGGTAGAGATGTTTATTGTGTAGAAGATAAAAATGTAAATACCGTAGGTAGCTCCAGCAAAGAGGGATTGATGTCGCCTAAAAACCTATTGGTTACTACCGTTACCGATGAACTAAGAATGGCTACTAATTTTAGAAGTAAAGTCATTAGCGTTTCTATTAAAGACAGAGGGGCGATATTACCGGGCGGGCATACGGCTAATGGTTCGTTTTGGTACGATGACATGACTGGAAATTTTATTACCAGTACACATTACATGCAACAACTACCTGCTTGGGTGAATGATTTTAATGCTAAAAAACTACCAAATACTTATTTTGCGAAAGATTGGAACACACTTTATCCAATTGAAACCTATATTGAAAGTACCGCTGACGACAAACCTTATGAGCGTTTGTTCAAAGGTGAAAAAACAGCTACTTTCCCTCACTTGTTTAAACAATATGTGAACAAAAACTATTCGATGATGGCAAGCATGCCATATGGAAATACTTTCACTCTAGAATTTGCAAAAGCTGCTATTCCTGCAGAAAAGCTTGGGCAAACAGGCAATACAGATTTTCTGGCAGTGAGCTTATCTTCAACCGATTATGTTGGGCATCAATTTGGGCCAAATTCTATAGAACTAGAAGATACCTATTTAAGATTAGATAAAGATTTAGAAGATTTTTTCGCTTACCTAGATAAAACCGTTGGTAAAGGAAATTACTTATTGTTCTTAACTGCTGATCACGGTGTAACCCATGTGCCAGGTTTCTCAAAAGAAAACAAATTACCTGCCGGAGGGCTAAATGTTAAAAAGTATAAAACTGAATTGGATAGCCTTATTTTAAAGGAATTTAAGGTAAAAAATGCCATTTTTACTCTCATCAATAATCAATTGATTTTTGATACCGATGCCATTAAAGCCGCCAATGCCGACTACAGCAAAATCAAACAATTAAGTATCGATTATTTAATTAAACAAGAAGGCGTGTTGAATGCCGTAGACATTAAAAACATTGGTAATGCAAGCATTCCTCAAGAGCTGAAAAACAAAATCACCAATGGCTATAATGCACGCAGAAGCGGTGATGTTTACATCGTTTTAGATGCTGGTTGGTATCCAACGTTAAACCCAGGCACAGGTCACGCTGCATGGAATCCTTATGATAGTCATATTCCTGCGCTATTTATGGGCTGGGGTATAAAACCAGGTAAAACTAACAAACCATACGCCATGACCGACATTGCCCCTACCGTATCTGCATTACTGCATATACAACAACCAAGCGGCAGTATAGGACAGGTAATTATCGAAGCAATGAAATAACCATTTATCAAATTCATATAAAAATCCTCAATTCACTTTGCTCGAATTGAGGATTTTTATTTTAAGCAAATATTTATTGCCATTTAGGCAAGAAACAACGGCAACTTTTAATAGAAGCTCAACACCCGTTTCTTGCCAAAATCCTTATAAAAAGGTACATTTGAGCAGTAATTTCTAACCAATTTTATACTCAGCAAAAGCAATTCCCTCTGGGAATTTATATACTATGGAAAAAATTGAAATCTATAAGCCTTCCCATAAAATACGTTTCGTAACCGCTGCAGCGCTTTTCGATGGCCACGATGCTACAATTAACATCATGCGTAGAATTTTACAATCTAGCGGAGCAGAAGTAATCCATTTAGGTCACAATCGCTCGGTTGATGAAGTAGTGAATTGTGCCATTCAGGAAGATGTTCAAGGCATCGCGATGACTTCGTACCAAGGAGGGCATATCGAATATTTCAAGTACATGTACGATTTGCTGCAGGAAAGAGGTGCCTCACATATTAAAATCTTCGGTGGTGGCGGAGGGGTAATCCTTCCTGATGAAATCAAAGAATTAGAAGCTTACGGAATTGCTAAAATCTACTCGCCAGACGACGGTAGAAAAATGGGCTTGCAAGGCATGATCAACGACATGCTCCAAAAAACAGATTTCGCTACCATAGAAAACCTAAAGGATGAAACAGAAAATCTGCAAGAAAAAGAGAATAGAAAAATCGCTAGGCTCATCTCCTCTGCAGAAAACAATGCTGACGAGGTTGAAATTATACTAAAGAAGCTACAAAATACCGCACAACCTCCAGTTTTAGGGATTACAGGTACTGGCGGTGCGGGTAAATCGTCCTTGGTTGACGAGCTAGTAAGAAGATTTTTGATTGAAGTAAAAGATAAAACCATTGCTATTATATCCGTTGACCCTTCAAAAAGGAAAACAGGCGGCGCCTTACTAGGCGACAGAATACGTATGAACGCTATTAACAATCCAAGAGTTTATATGCGTTCGCTGGCAACCAGACAAGCAAATCTAGCCTTGTCAAAAAACGTACAGGAAAGTATTGACATTTGTAAAGCCGCAGGATTTGATTTGATTATTGTAGAAACTTCTGGCATTGGACAATCCGACACCGAAATTACACAACATTCAGATGTTTCATTATATGTAATGACCCCTGAATTTGGTGCCGCTACACAATTGGAAAAAATCGACATGTTAGATTTTGCTGATCTAGTGGCCATCAATAAGTTTGACAAACGTGGTGCCTTAGATGCCCTACGTGATGTAAGAAAACAGTATAAACGCAATCATAATATTTTCGACGCAAAAGACGATGAAATCCCGGTTTATGGGACAATGGCTTCCCAATTTAATGACCCGGGAATGAATAACCTATTCGTGGCCTTGCTCCAAAAAATACAAGAAAGAACAGGCGTGGATTTCGTCGCAAAAATGGAAATGACTTCCAGTCAATCCGAAAAGATATACATCATCCCGCCAGAACGTACCCGATATTTATCTGAAATTGCAGAAGCCAGTGAGCAATACAATGAATGGGTAGCAAAACAAGTTGGTATTGCCCGAAAAATGTACCAGCTCCATGGTGTGATTAATTTGCTTAAAACTGAAGAAAAATCGTTTACAGAAGATTTAGAAAAACTTTATTCACTATATGAAGAACAACTAGACGGCGAATGTAAGCGATTGCTAAGAGAATGGCCCACTATCAAACATAACTATAAACAAGACTTTTTTATTTATAAAGTAAGAGATAAAGAAATCAGACAACCGCTGTTTTACGAATCTTTGTCTAAACTTAAAATCCCAAAAGTTGCACTTCCACGTTATGAAGAATGGGGCGATATTTTAAAATGGTTACTTACAGAAAATCTTCCGGGTGAATTTCCTTATGCAGCGGGCGTTTTTCCATTAAAACGTGAAGGAGAAGATCCCACCCGCATGTTTGCAGGTGAAGGCGGACCCGAAAGGACCAATAAACGTTTTCATTATGTTTCATTGGGCCAGCCAGCACACCGATTATCTACCGCTTTTGACTCGGTAACTTTATATGGGGAAGATCCTCATTTGCGTCCGGATATTTACGGTAAAATTGGGAATTCAGGAGTGAGCATTGCCACTTTGGATGATGCCAAAAAACTATATTCCGGTTTCGATTTATGTGCCGCAAGCACTTCTGTTTCTATGACGATTAACGGCCCTGCTCCTATGTTATTAGGCTTTTTCATGAATGCCGCGATAGATCAACAATGCGAAAAATATATTATTGAAAATAATCTACAAGAAGAAGTAACAGCAAAAATCGACCAAATATTTAAAGAAAAAGGTATTGACAGACCATCTTACAATGGCTCATTGCCTGAAGGTAATAATGGTTTAGGGTTAATGTTATTAGGCGTAACCGGAGATCAAGTACTACCGAAAGAAGTTTATGGACAAATTAGAGCGAAAGCCATAAGCGCCGTACGTGGAACCGTTCAGGCAGATATTTTGAAGGAAGACCAGGCCCAAAACACTTGTATTTTCTCTACCGAATTTGCATTAAGAATGATGGGTGATATCCAACAGTATTTCATTACAGAAAAAGTACGCAACTTCTATTCGGTTTCCATATCAGGATACCATATTGCCGAAGCTGGCGCAAATCCTATTTCGCAATTGGCTTTTACCTTGAGTAACGGCTTTACGTTTGTGGAATATTACCTGAGCAGAGGCATGCATATTGATGATTTTGCACCAAATCTTTCGTTCTTCTTTAGCAATGGAATTGATCCAGAGTACGCTGTCATTGGCAGGGTAGCTAGAAGAATTTGGGCCAAAGCTATCAAAAACAAATACAAGGGGAACGACCGTTCACAAAAGCTCAAATATCATATCCAAACTTCCGGACGTTCGCTACATGCTCAAGAAATAGATTTCAACGATATCAGGACCACATTACAGGCACTTTACGCCATATATGATAACTGTAATTCGTTACATACCAACGCCTATGATGAAGCCATAACCACGCCTACCGAAGAATCGGTACGCAGAGCAATGGCCATTCAGCTCATTATCAATAGAGAGCTAGGTTTGGCGAAAAACGAAAATCCTTTACAAGGCGCCTTTATCATTGAAGAACTAACCGATTTAGTAGAAGAAGCCGTCCTATCTGAATTTAAACGCATTAATGATAGAGGAGGTGTACTAGGAGCAATGGAAACCATGTACCAACGTGGAAAAATACAGGAAGAAAGTTTATATTATGAAACCTTAAAGCACACTGGTGAATTTCCAATTGTTGGAGTAAATACTTTTCTTAACAAAAATGGTTCACCTACCATTATACCTGGAGAAGTTATTCGGGCTACAGAAGAAGAAAAGCAATATCAGATCAACACCTTGGAAGCTTTTCAAAAACGTAATGAAAATGAAGCACCAGCAGCCTTAAAAAATCTACAAAAAGCAGCAATTAATGGTGAAAATATTTTTGAAAAATTGATGGAAGTATGCAAAATTTGCTCGCTAGGGCAAATTAGTAACGCATTATATGAAGTAGGTGGACAATATAGAAGGAATATGTAATGAAAAATTTCATTCTTCTGCTATGCCTTTTTATGTTTGTGAATCAAGCCGGTGCACAAACCAATCAACCGTACATTATGGTACTTGGTGTAGCTCAAGATGGAGGTTTTCCCCATTTGGGATGTAAAAAAATATGCTGTACTCAAGCTTGGGCTGATACAAACCTGCGTAAAAATGTAACTGCTTTGGCAGTGGTAAATCCTCAGAACAAACAATGGTGGCTAATAGAAGCTACGCCCGATATTAAACAGCAACTACAAGACTTTCAAAAACTTACCAATAACGAGTATCCATATTTACCCCAAGGCATTTTTCTCACACATGCACATATTGGTCATTATACCGGATTAATGCAATTTGGCCGTGAGGTGATGAACACAAAGAATCTAAATGTCTATGTGATGCCTAAGTTTAAAAGTTTTTTAGAAAAGAATGGGCCTTGGAGCCAGCTCGTTGAGCTAAAAAACATTAACCTAGTTCAATTAGATACTATTAAGCCTATTGTATTTGCAAACATTAATTTTAAAGCACTAATTGTTCCTCATCGTGATGAATATTCTGAAACAGTTGGCTTCAAAGTAAATTTAGGAGAGAAAAAAATTCTATTTATCCCAGATATAGATAAATGGTCTAAATGGAATAAAAATATTGTTGACGAAGTTCGTCAAGTTGATTATGCATTTCTTGATGCTACTTTCTATGATAACCTAGAATTGAATAATAGACCAATAAATGAAGTGCCACACCCTTTTGTATCCGAAACGATTCAATTATTTGACAAAGAAAACATCAATACAAGAAGTAAGATTCATTTTATACATTTTAATCATACCAACCCTATAATGTGGGAACAAAAAACGAAGCAAAAATTAATTAAACAAGGCTTCAATGTTGCAGAACAAGGTAGATTATATCCATAAAAAAAGCCACGATTAACGTGGTTTTTTTTTATGCTATGCTAATATCCATTTAAATTTGTAGTCTATAGTTGGATTTTTCATCCTTTCAGCTACTCTCAGTAAACGGTTCGGTAAGTTCATAATATAATCTCTGGCTTTTTCTCCAGCTTCATTAAGTTCCTTAACGCTTTCAATATTCCATTCAACAATCAATTGTTTCAAAATGTCCACGTAATCTATCGCTGTATAAACCCCTAAGCGTTGTGCTGCATCCGTAAAATGACCAAATACCTGTCCAATTGGTAAGCCTACCTCTCTTAAAAAATGTGCAGGCATTACAATTTTTTTACGCATCATGTCATCAAAAGCAAGCATCGCCTCATTGGCATCAACTGCAAAAATCTGTTTGATAAAATCTTTATATGCTTTAGCATGTCTAGCTTCATCAGAAGCAATCACTCCGCACATTTTAGATAGTAATGTATCTCCATCCTTTTTTGCCAAAGAAGCAACACGTCTGTGAGACACATTGGTTGCTAATTCTTGAAAAGAAGTATAAATAAAATTTCTATAAGGATCATGACCTGTACCTATATCGAAACCATCCGCAATGAGATATTGAGTAGACATCTCCATTTGGCGCATGTCTACACGTCCAGATAGATATAAATACTTGTTTAGTAAATCTCCGTGTCTATTTTCTTCAGCAGTCCAATGTCTATTCCACTTCATCCAGCCACCTTCTTCATCACGACTCACCCCATCAACCATTGCTAACCAAGATTCGTAAGTAGGCAATGCCTCTTCTGTAATAGTATCGCCAATCAACACAGCAACTAAATCATAAGATAACTCGCTAGCGCTCTGCTGCAAATCTTTCACTCGTTGAAAAAAATCATCTTTACTCGCGTCAGGCAAAAAATCAGATGGTTGCCAAATTTCATCAATAGGCTTGAGATATTCAGGCATCATCTCTAACATATATTTTTCAATATGCTGCATTACTTCCCTTCTTCTTTCAACAAAAAAACTCATTTATGTGTATATGATTTGTAAAGAACAAAGATAACCAAATTATATGGTTTAGAGGAATTTATTAGCTTAATAGCAGTAACATTCTTAGTAAATCTGATGTAGATCACATATGATATCGCTTACGCTCGGGGAGTCGCCGCTACCGCGGTGATTGTACAGTAAACCATGACCTATAAGGCATATACTATGGCAAGTGTATATTCTTCAGTGTTTTAGTGTATAACAAAAAAGCCCCCCTACATTTCTGGAGGGGGGCGTTAAGGGATAGGCACCGACCTACTCTCCCACGTGTTACCGCAGTACCATCGGCTCTGGCGGGCTTAACTTCTCTGTTCGGAATGGGAAGAGG